>Ga0208717_1000091_pt1 | contig 49888 bp, 65 predicted proteins | sample NGESurF53shallow_FD_184489 | JGI IMG/M metagenome (GOLD analysis project Ga0208717, IMG submission 184489) | Arctic peat soil microbial communities from Barrow, Alaska - NGEE Surface sample F53-3 shallow (SPAdes) | ecosystem: Environmental > Terrestrial > Soil > Wetlands > Peat ... | reverse complement strand
GTGGTATAGTTTCATTGGACATCTTCAAAGGTTCACTGGCAGTCTCCTGACCACTAGCCTGTTGAGCTACCCACCTATCATGGAGAGCTTGACGCTTCTCATCAGCAGGCATCCTCATCAACTTATCCCACTCATTCTTAGCAGCGTAGTATTCAGGATTGTTCAGAGCATCATCCACTTTAGCAGGTGGAGGATTTAGTTTCTTGAAAGCATCTCCTACTTGCTTGTCATTTATCCTATAACCATCTCCTGTCTTCTCCATCCAAATACCTTGTGGTCCTTGGACCTGCCCCTGATTCTCTTCTGACTCTTGTTCCTTATCATTTGGCTCTCCACCCTCCCGACTCTCACCCTCAAATCTTGATTTGCCAAACAGTGTCATGTTAGCAGCACCTGATGCTAAGTCTTGCCAGCCGGGAGCATGGCCTTGTGCTAGTGGGAGTAATCCACCGATGGTTCCACCAAGAGCTGCTCTATATGGCAACTCAGCGAGCTTGGGAGCAGCTAACTCCATAGAGGGTAAGTTGCCAAGAACGTCCCCGGCGACTGAGGCTATTGGATGTTCCTCTGCTCCTTGCGCTAACTTCTCATCCATCTTCTGAGTGAACTCAGGGGCTACTGTATTGAGGAGGCCATGCTGTGCTTTGTAAGCTGCCCACGAAGCTGCACCACCAGTAACTAGTCCACCAGCAATACCACCAATAGCTTCTGGAATACCTGTCAAGTCAGCACCGGGAATCATAGCTCCCAAGCTAGCACCATAAGCAGCACCATGAGGAGCAGCGGCAGCGAAAGCGGCACCGGGTAACACACCAGAAGCAGCGTGTTCACCTAAAGCTTCTCCTGCACCTATTGAAGGCTTTGTGGATGATGGGGGAGTGTATGAACCTTTCTGTATTTGCTCATCTGTGAAACCTTGTTGCCTAAGGAAATCTAAGTCCTTTGGGTCTATTGTAGAAATGTCAGGCATAGTAATTATTGATTGAACAGATAGTCATACAGAGAATCACCAGTTCCTTCTGGATTTCCATGTGTTACTAGATTGGTTAATTTTCTGATACCACCTTTGAAGTGTGGTTCAAGAGCAGCTTCCATCTGACCAGCAGCAACAGGAAGTCCTACAAAGGGATTATAAACTTGTGGTTCTCCATTCATACCAGTTAGACTGCCTTCCCTCCAATACGACGGGATAGCTCCCTCGCCAACTCTTTGAGTTTGAAGTTGACGTTTTTGACTATACAAAGCTTGTTGATGTGCTTCGTGTAGTAAATCGGTAATGTGCTTGTAAAGTGGTGTAGGCTTACCACCATTCTTATCTAGTTCATCTTTAGCAGCAGCTACCAGAGAATCTATGTTTTGGTCGCCGCTTATAGCATCTGGATGTTTATAGGTTTCACCAGAACCTTTACCCACTGCTCCTGCACCACTTGTTGTGTCAGGGTTTGCTCCATAAATACTAGGCCCTATTTCTTTGCCCTCACCTTGGGGTGGTATAAAACTTCCACCACTAGGAGTAGTAACGCCTCCTACACCCCCAGCACCAGATTTAGCATTGATAAGCTGCAACATATTATGGTATGCTGGTGATATGCCGGGCATCTCTTCTACACCGAGGGAATTAACTTTAGCAGCAAATGGTGTATCCCCACCTCTTATCGGTATGATGCCAGCATTGTAGTTCCTAGCTCTATCTTCCAGTGCTTGAGTTCCTAAGTTAATACCTTGCTCATTGACACCAAACTGGGCAGCATTTCTGTCGAATGTAGCTTGTAACGCTGCCGTTTCATTTTCAGTTGGAAGGCGTCCATGTTCTGCTAAGAATTTGCTGTTCATGTTAGACAACATGATAGCATCATTGTCAGCAGAGTGACCAGCATTAGTCTGTTGTTTCAGATATAAATTCTGACTTTGTGGCTGATTCTCTGACTCAAATCGTGCTTGACGATTGTCAGTGTTAGCAAGTATATTTTGAGTAGATGCTTGAGTTGCTGCTGTTCTAGGTGGCAGACCAGTATTCATACTGGACTGTGATACTACATTCGGTTCAAGAGAAGCGGATGACAGTCTTGGATTTATAGTCTGGTCGACCCAGCCAGCTCTTTCTTTACCCATTAAATTCTCATTAAAAACATTAGCATTAGTAGGGCTACCAGAGGTAAAGTTATGATAATCTTCTGGTGCAGCATGGTCAGCTAGTCCCATAAACATACCACTATTGCCGACAGTTGGGATAGTATCATTAGCTTTCGGAGAACCATAAGCACCTAGGAGAGGATTATTCTGGTAGGGTTGTGTATCTATCTGTTTCCCTGCGATATCTCTATCAATATCTAGTTGGTATTCTGCCTGTGGTTTTGCAAGTTTCCACTGAGTATTAATAGAAGCTTCTTGCCTAGCAGTATCAGAGTCAAATATCTTCTCTCCAAGGCCGGGTGTCCTCATTGGAGGAGCTGTTAACTCTCCTGTTACAGGGTCTCTACTTGCATCAAGATTATCTTGAGGTGGCCCCCCAAACATTGCTGCTAAAACATTGCCTAACAGTTGATTCATATTAGTTGTCTTGGTTAAATTCGTAGTTTGGTGTTTTGTTGCCTTTCAAGAAGTCATTCACATTCTGCCCCATTGAGCCAAACATACTACCAACTGTCTGACCAACAGATGTTCCTATAGACTGGAGCGGAGCAGTAAAGCTATTAGCTATACTACCATTCCCCCCGGCCAAGTTAACTTTACTGCCTGAGTTACCAAGCATCCCACCTGTATCGGAAGAGAGAGCAGAATCAAACGACTTACCAATCAACCCTTTATTTGCTTTCTGTGTATTAGGTTGACTGGCTGATTGACCTACACCTGACTCATCAGGAGCAGCAACTGACATCTCACCTACTGGTGCAGGCAGATTATACATTTCCCAAACAGGAGGCATATCCATAAGTTATAGAGATTTGAGGTGGTTGACCATTATTTTATAGTCCAAGAGAGCACCTTCTGGATTCCCATGCTTTATATGTCCTACACAATTAACAATTACATCATAGATGTAATCAAGAACTCTAGGTCTATCTTGTATCTTCTTTACAATTGATGGAGCAATTTTGTAATACTCTTCAACCAGATACTTATCAACATACTCATCCCTAAATTTCCTCAGGATGTTTAGCTCTTCACAATCATCTGGTAATCCTTTGTGCTGACAGCAAGCGGTCGTCAAGAAACATCCTGCCCCGGAGGACTGGTTCTGAGCATCATTAACTCCTAAACTATTAGAAACTGAGGAGCCGGTGGAACCAAAGATTGAATTGCTCTTTGAGATAGGAGCAGAAGCATTGCTGGCCAGTGGAGTAAAAGCTCCTAAGCTAGTTCCCAAGATATTAGTCCCGGCATTAGCTACACCTGTTGCTGTGTTGGTGGAGGCATTGAGCAATGGTATCTTGCTGTTAAAAGCACCACCAAAGTTCATAGCGTTTCCAATAGCATTCGTAGCGTTGCTGTTCCCCAAATTACCTGTTGCCAAGTTACCTTGATTAGTTGACCGCTCCACAGCATTAGCTTCGCCGGGTGAGAGGCCATTCATATTGATGGCATTTACACCCGCTACTGCACCTTGATTAGCTGCTGCCATAGCTGGTGCTCCGGGAGTATTAGCCGTAGCCTTACTAGCTGTAGACAACATAGATGGCAATGCTGACTGGTATAGTGAGAGTAACTGACCCGGTGTCATCTGTGGGGTAGAGGTAGACGAGGAAGAACCGCTAGACGTATTAGAACTATTACCTTTAGAAGCTGATAGCCCCTGACTAGCTCCACTACCCTGTTGACCACTGTAGTATCGCAGTCCTAACTTGGTTTCAATTTTCCAATTATTAATCATATAAGTTTTGTATAAAGTTTCTTAGTGTCAAAGTATCTGTCTGTTCCATGTCTCTTGCCTGCTATATCATAGCCGGGGTGTTGTAGTTTTAACTTAGCTGCAAAGCGTTTGAGGGTAACTAGAGACATAGAAAGGTTCTCTGTGACAAATACTAGTTTCCTAGTGTGGTCTACCTCGGCCAATATGCAGCCCACTATTCTACCATCAAACCCCTGTTCAAAGTATAGTGATTGTTTTTCTATCCCATCCTTCAACATCTGAACAATCTCCTCTTCACTATACCCTTTGAACACTTTATCAGTTTTGTTAACTTGTATAAAGTCTAGTAAATTTTTGAATGTTGGTTCCATCTCTCCATCAAAGTAAGCATAAAATATGCCAAGTGGTAATCTAAAAGAACGTGCGCTCATTGTTCTACTCCTTGTGTTTGTTCTGGATTATTGGGTGTCAACTCTTGCATCTCAACTGAGAACTGAATAAGAGACCCCTCAGTCCAAGTGAAGGTCATAAAGTATTTCCAGCATTGTTCAACTCCAGGTGTTGACCATAATAGATTTACTAACATGGTATTAACATCTGGTAATGCTAAGGAATCTACATTGGGAACTGGGGAAGGATAGTATGTTATAGTCTTTGTTAAAGTCTCTAGACTGCTAGTCCTATTATTAAAATAAGGAGTCATTGAGAAGGTAGCATCTTCTGTTATCTTGGAGAACACAGCTCTTACTTTATCCATTTTTAACTCCATTTTCGGGTGAGACATTTTGATAGTAGTCCCAGCCCACAGAATAGAAGAGCATATACCAATAGTTCTGAAATATGGGATAGTAACATCAGGGCCAATGTAGAGGGTATATAGCTTGTTATCTGCAGTGACAGCAAATAAACGTAGAACTGTTAGTTCAATTTTAGCAAATATCTTAACTGCTGTATTGTTAGTTTGCTGTAAATCAAATGATGTCCAACAGCTGTTAATAGTGTCATATTTTGCTATTGCTGGCCCAAAGATAGTATTGACGCTATACAGCTCATAGTTGTTGAACAGCACACAAGCCGTAGCAGTAGCGTCCTGAATCATAGGACTCTCCTCCGGACCGAATGCTCCTTGTATAGTGGATGAGAAGATACTATTTCTTCCTTGATTTTGAATAGACTCTACTGCATTGAAGGAGCGAATACCTGTCAACTCGATGAATCGAGTATCACCAATGGAGTCAAAGATAGCTCTGTCAGATAGGCAGGTAGCATTAAATAAAAATGTCCTATTGAACAAATACTCCCCGAAGATAGTAGGAGCACCCGGAGTCTGGTTAAGTGTAACTGTAAAGTTAGCATTACTAGCTGCTACAAATATGCCACCAGAGGACAGTGACCGTATGCAGGATATCCCACCAACACCCACACTGTAAGATGTAGTTGTTGCATCTCCACCACCAGCTTGCCAGAAAGCAGTCATGGGGATTGCGTTAATAGTCTTTAGGCTAGATGTAGTAACCAGTTGATTGGTTACATTCACCACAAAGTCTAAAGGTCTACCAGACACAGAGCGATAAATAGAACTAAAATCAGGGCTAACAACAAACAAGATACCATTTGACCAGCACATACAATTGCCTACAGGAACATACTCACGCATATCATAGTTAGTAGATAGTTGACCCATTGCCGGGCCGATGACTGTATTAGTAGCGTCTGTGAAACCAATAGACCACTGACTGAATTTCTGAGTTTGTCGAACAATAGGTAATCCAGTATTGTCTAAGAATATGAACTGAGGCTGGTTGATGTTATCTTGGATTAAGAGTCCTGGCAAGTTACCTGCTGCCGCGCCAGCAAGGTTTAACTGTTGGATACCCCCATTTGCTGATGGAGTATATAGGGCATTAAGGCCAACTCCTGAGAGTAGTTGAGTGCTATTAGTAGCTAATCTGATATAATTAGTTAATCCAACTGGAACACTGCAAGTCCAAAGACGGGGTGCAGTTGGAGACATGTTAAAGCCCTGAATCTTCTCCCAAGTTAAATCATCATAGTAACGATAATAAGCTTGACCATTGACAAAGACTATCACATACTCACCGAAAGTTACAAGCTCCTGTATGTTGCCAGAAGGGACGCTTTCATCTTGGACTGATACAAGAACAGGGTCTAATGCATCATAACGATTAGTTAGGTCGAAACCTATGCGATACTGATTAGTCTGCAACCTAGTATCATCTAGGAGCATGTTCATCCCTCCTATGAAGGATGCTTGATTATACTCGGAGCCTTTTTGTGTTACTATTTCACTCATTGATTAGTTTTATGGTGATTAGCTCTAAATATAAACTTTATTTGAGCCTGTATTTGTGCATATTTATCTTGAGCTTGTTTGTAGTAAGGTTGACTTTTGCGTCCAGTGTCCAAGACGCGTTTCATCTTATTACGCTCCTCAACAAGTTGTGTATATGACATTTTCATATTGTTAGTAACCGTATCCTCTTGCCCCATACCCACGATAATATCTTCCCCGCCCCTGCCTAACTCTTGGTAAAATTGAATCATGCGGGTGAGCAACTACTGCTATCATATCTTCAGTTGCAGCATTCTGGTCTTGATGCTTGCGAGCTAGGGAGCGAGTAGCTTTCTGGTCGAAAGCAGCTGCTAGGTCTGGCTTTCCTTGCTCCTCATACCACAACTGGATACACTTGTTCACCAAGATGTCATCATACTTCTGGCCAAAAACAAACTCATCAGTATCATTCTGCAATTGAGTTGGAGAGACTTTGAATAAGATTTCTAGGTAGTGGTCTAGCGAGCTAGTAGAGACAGATAACCAAGGACACACAGAAACATCTAGTATCTGATACTGAGCAGATAGTTGGTTGTTGGGGATGATAGTTAGCACCTTTCCATCCACATCAGACAGTGTTACATCACAAGTATTTACTCTATCTTTCTTAACACTTGTATAATCAGTGTAGTTGTTAGCAGTCTGCATTGTGGTAGAAGTCATCACAATAGTCTCTGTTGAAAGAGTAGATGTAGCAGTAGGCCCACTAACAGTTACTTGGATAGGAGGATTCTCCACAGTAGCAACTGTTATCACACCAGCAGATGTATTGGTGACAGTTGCCATTAATGCTTGGATATTCTTCAATCTCAAGTTCCTCCAACTATCACCCCAGTTAAACTGATTATATCTAGGACGCATCTGGTTAATAGACCAAGTAATATGACTATCTAACTCCCTCACCCCCCTTATCGCTCCTACATACTGTGGACAGGTAATAGTCTGGTCACCATTGACCTTGAAAGCCTGTTCCATCAAAGAACCTGGGGGGTCAGATTGGTCATACAACTCTCTAGCCGCTTCATTGAGCCAGCGTAGGAGGGTAGCTCGTGAGGAGGTAGCAGCAGGGTTGAGGCCTGACTTAGCTCCCACTTGGCTCAAAATGTATTTGACTGACATAATAGTATTAGATGATAGTCACAGACAAATCTGTAACATCAGTCGGTGTAACTGTTAATCCCCCACTATATGTTACTAAACATGTTTGTATAGTCACATAGTTAGCATTCTTAGCTATCACTTTAGCTGTGTAGAGTGATGTAGTAGAACTGGCTTCTGCTACTTGGGCGTGGACAATGTAGTTAGCATTTCCCTTTGGAGTAACAAAGAAGATAGTGTAGTTACCAGCACTATTCCACAAGACTGATGGGACAGTAAGAGTAGTCCCATAAGTAGTAATAGCTCCAGCCCCTGCTCCTACAAGTGCAGTTGAGTTAGCTACATTGAGGCAAGATAAAGTGGTAGCATTGTAGTTACAGAATTTGCTAGTCCCGATAGTGGTAGTTCCAGAGCCAGCTATATTGCTAGTTGTAATAACAGTAAAACTAACACCAGCAGAGACCGCCGTTACTAACCATGAACCATTTAGGTTAGCATATTTAGTCCCATAACCCGATAGAGTAATCAATGTCTGACTGGCTATAAGTCCGGTAGTATTAGCCGTGCTGCAAATCCATGAATTAGTAGTAGCAGCAACAGCAGTAACAGTTATAGACCCTGATGTCACTTCGGCACTAGCAGCTATCTGTCCAGCAGGGAAAGCAGCAGTAGGAGCAGTCCATAAGACAGTTCCATTACTCTGAGCAACTGGAATATAACCTGCCTGACCACCACCGGGATTTCCCATTGCTACTACGGCATTAAGAATCCATTGAGCTATCGAACCAGTTCCTGTTGGAGCTTGCAAGATAGACCCTGCTGCCGGGGAACTTGCTGTTGTGTCAATTAGCGAGGGAGCGATGGGAGTTCCTGAGAACAGATTGGGTAAGTTAATAGCGCCGGGAGCAATCGTCCCAGCAGTAACAGCTTGGGCAAGTAATGAGAATCCACCACCAAATGAGCCAGCAATAGCACCACCATTAGGAGTAGAGGAAGATGTAAGAGCAGAGGCAAAGAGAGCAGCTAGTCCAACTACTTGGCTACTAGTAATACCACCTTGCAGGGCAGAAGCAGGGATAGTAGCAGCAGCAATCATGTAACCCATGATAGAACCTGCTGCAATAGAACCAGCGGTGATAGGATTCCAGTTGAGTAGCTGTGTTGGGTCTGTTGGGTTAGCAGCGTTGGGATTCCACACATAACCGACTGCGCTACTGTTTGCATTACTACTGGCTACTGGGTTACCCAATCTCACCCACACATAAGTCTGGAGAGTTGTATCCGAAGTAGCGTTGGGAGTAGTTGGCCCACCACCTGCTCCATCTACTGTAACTATCACACCACCTATCCCGGTAGCGAAGGTAGCGTTGTTGACCATCTGGGCTAGTTGAGCACCCGTGATGGAGGTAAAGGATGTCGGGTCGAGACCTGTGGTTAAGACTTGTTGACTCATAATATTAGTTTGTTAAGGATGCAGAATTAGAGGGGAAGGTTAGAGGTAAAGTATATGCTCTTGCATATACTATGTTCAGATAGTCAATATAATTTTGAAGTGTGCTATTTGCTATCAAAGAACTAGCACCATTCTTCCAAAGAGAAAACTCTTGAATCTGTGATAGAGTTGTATTGCCACTGTCTAATAGTGTTACATTAGAGATAGTGCTTGCGACCCCCGCTGTAATATCAATGTAATCAGCATCCACAACTGGCCTAGGAAATCCAAGAGTGTAAATAGCAATCTTATTAAAGGTTCCAGTTATCACTAACCATTTGTTTGCAGTTAGTTGGGGAACTAAAGCTCCATTGACATTGTAAGTCCCATCCCCATTACTCGCCAACAGAAACACACCAACAGATGCACTGTTTGACAGAGATATTATATTACCTGCTTGAGTTCCAAGCCAGCAAACAATAACAAACTGTTTTGTAGGTGATGTTATTGTCTTGCTATTTGTAACATAATCATTAACAAAACTATATATAACTACCTGCCCATATATCCCTGATGTAGTAGCATAGTATGTTCCGGCTAAGTTTTGTTGAGTATCAATATGATATGAATCAAACCAATTTGTCTCAGCATCACTAGAGTTAACAAGAGTTGTGTTGTTCCACTGATAATACAGATTTCCTATAATACTAGGAACAATAGATGCTACATTTCCAAAACTACCAACCTGCCCATCATTCCCCACTAACGCAGCATCTAACCCCCACCTGTAATCTTGACTACCTGCTACTGAGGTATACATTGTAATAGCACTAACTTGAGTAGCATTACCTTGTGAGCTAGACCACACTTCAAAACGAAAGTTCTTCTTGACGGGCTGGCCATTATACATCGGTATATCTTGGTTCATCACAGAGCCACTAGCTAACCAGATGATATATCGAGTCATCACTCCACCAATATGATAAGAGATGCAGAGAGTGTAATTAGGATTAGCTACCCCCACTATCGTGTGCAAGGAGAAGTTGTTAGGTGATTCGAAATTAAAAGCAGTGATGATGTCACTAACTCCTAGCCACGTTTCATTATTTCCGGTAAAAGCTGGCAAGGTGATTGTAGTTTGATTCCTGCTGAGTGGCCCATTCTGTGGGTTGACATCTAACCAACGAAGGAGTGTTCTTGGAATAGACGTAGCACCAGCAACATAAGGAGGATGGCTTTGTTCCATAATAAATTAAAAGAGAGACACACCAACAGTTGCAACACTAAGTGTAAACAAGGAACCACCGCCACATGGCTTGCTAGTGTGTCTCATAAAGTTAAAATCGTTTGGCACTCATCAGTAGGCCATTAGTAAAGCCTAAGTTCCAACCTTGGGTGAAGAGACTATTAGTGAAAATGTGTAAGTTAGTTGTCACCAAACTTGACGCTCCCGTGAAAGACAGAGTCCCATTGACTATCACGTTATTTAGTATGGTATCTCCATCAACTGTCAGACTATTACCTACCTCAGCATTATTGGTGACAAATAGACTTATAGTTCCAAAGGGGCCAGTAACATTGCCCGTTAAGTTACCTGTAACATTACCTGTTAAGTTACCTGTCACATTACCTTTGAATGTCGTAGCAGTAACAGTCTGGTTGCTAAGTAGCACTCCACCAATATAGTATGGTGTTCCAAAACCACTATACACTATAGTTGGTGGTAAGTTAGATTGGTCTATTACTCCCATGAAATTAGTGGACTGTAAGTTGCTTAGACTACTACCATCCCCAATGTAGTTAACAGCATACACAGTTCCATACACTGTTATGTAGTTGTAGAATACTACACCATAACCACCGAAGCTAGAATCAGTAGACTTCTGAGCGTAGCATGATAGGCCAATAAGCAAGATAATTAGGGTAAGTCTCATTGTGGCGGAGGAGCGGTTAAACGGTCATGGTCAAATGCAGACCAGCCAAAGAGTTGAAGTGCGTCATAGACAAGTTCTCTTGTTAGCCAAGGAGCACCTTGAGATTCCATACATTCATCTATTAGTTGATTATCTTGTTTTTCTGTTAGTGTGATAGGTGCCCAAGAACCATCTTCTTGTAGTTGTTCTAGTTTATTCTTAAACCCACCATCATGTATTATACCTGACCAAAGATACTCCCCAAACTTCTCCAAGAACACCTGTAACCACTTTGGGTCACTTATACCATCAGAACCAGTCATTGTCCTCAACTGCCCAAACCGTTCCGAACTGTAGTAAAGATATTCCTGCAACTCAAGGTAGTCAGGAGAAATCTTTACTAGCAGTTTGGTTTGGGTGAACATAACCTATTCAATTAAGGTTTAGCTGCTATTGCTGCTCCAACGATATTAGCAAATGCCTGAACAGTAGTAGCATCGGGGCCACTCTTTGTAGCAGTAGCATGAAATACTCCATTGGTGCTAAACTGCCAGTCATAAGAGTCAGTTGACCATGCTTCACGCATATTACTAACTTTCATGGTAACAGGACCATTAGTATATGTTGCTGTAGTGGTATTACAGCCAGCTAGAATACTAACTGACAGGAGCAGTGGGAATAGAAGTAACTTTTTCATCTTGTTTTATTTCTTTCGTAACTGTGGGGTTATACCAGATAGCTTGAATCACAGTCTTCAAACCACCATTGTCTTTACAGTAAGGGATAAACTTATGAAGGAACCAACCACCTGCAAACATGATTGCCAGTTTATATTGTTCCAGAAAGGTTATCAAATCTTGAATATCTTGAAGAAAGGATTGCATATTATTTCTCTGAACGCATGAAAAACCATGACCCAACCATTTTTGCAAACAACACCACAGAGGCGGTTACTCCAGAAATAAATGCGGTCTTCAAATTGTGCTTCAAAATCCAGTATTCGATTTTATGAATTTGACCCTTCAAATCTTCAATCTGGTCAAGCGCGCCCTTTACTTTGTTTTCTGGGTCGCCATAAAGCCCACGCTCAATCTTCGCGTTTTGGTCGCTGTGCATATCCAGCGTTTGAAACAGTCTTCGCTTTTCGTCATCGTTGAATTGCGACATAACTTTATTTATTCCACAACTGCATTCGGCGTGGCGGGGCGCGGCGGCGGTTGATTGGTAAACACGATAGGTGCAGAGTAGATACTCACGCGGCCATCATAATTGGTGGCCACGCCGGTCAACAGTGAGCCGAGCGGCACGTTGGTTGGAATCGGAAACGAGTTGACCGCTGCGCCCGCTGCCGTGCCAAGCCGGGTGAGGTTGGTGGAATTTACGCCCAGCGTAAAGTCTGGCGCAGCGGGCGAAAGGTAGTAGCCGATAGCCACATCGGGGATGCCGTTGGTGTTCTGCATCACGAGCGCGAACACGGGCGGATGGTCAACCGGCAATGGTTCACCAGACGCGCAGCCCGCGAAGGACAGGGCTAGGACGATTAGGAACAGGTTGGTTTTCATAAATTAGTCAGGATTACTTATTCGTTGTTGCGATTCGGCCACAAGATGCGGTCACAGCACGCGGCCATTTGGTGCATGATGATGCTGTCTATCTGGCCACGCTCATAGGCTCGCGTGAGCACCGTCTTTACCACGCGATTTATTGACTTGCGCGCCAGCCGTAGAACCACGGCATGGAGCCAATCGGCTTCGCGCCTATAGTTTTCGTCCTGTTTTTCTTGCATTGGAGTTGTTGGTTTTTTCATAAATTTTTGTTCAGTATCTTATTTACTAGGCGGCAAATTTGTAGGCCAAGGATGACTTTTCAAAGCGTTCGCTGCGTTTAATAAATTAGTGCAGGCAATATCCAGTTGTTGTTCGGCATATCTCTCATTCTTCTGGTCAGTATTTGCTTTCCAAGCCCAGCACGGCCAGCCGCCATGCGTAGCACAGCCAGAAAATAGCATTACAATGACGCAACCGGCGGATAGCAGCGCCGCCGCATAATAAAGTTTCCGGCCTAAAAGCTTTTTAAGAAATTTCATAATTAACTTTCGTCCTTTAGTGTTACCATGCGTGGAAAAGTCCGTTGGTGGTTATCGTCGTCCATGTCGCCCAGCCTTTGTTTTGAAGGACGACATCCATTGGACTGGTCACAGTGGCCGACGTTGAAACAATGTTTGACTGGCAGTCATAACGCACAAGCCCGGTTGCCGCAGTTATTGGAAGAAACCCGGTGACGCCGGTTGTGTTAGTGAAACCAGTTGCAATTACTGGCACGGTTGTCGTGCTGGTTGCATAAGAAGCCACGCCGTTGGTGGCAGTAACAGTGGTGCCGTTGAATGAAAAACCCGATATGGACCTAGTTCCGGTATCGCTTACAAGTCCTTTGCTTGCCAAAATTCCAAAGTTCATCGTTACGCCGGAGCCGCCATTTGGATTAAAAACTGCCCCGACGATATTCATCGAATTTATATTCGTCAGGTCGCTGCCGTTGCCGGTTATGGTGCCGAAGAATCGCCAGTTATTATATGCTCGAATCGGGTTGCCATTTCCTGAAAAGTCCAAAACATTAGAACCAACTACGTCATTCAAAATTCTTTGGTCACCGACAAGGATTGCATACACATCGTTTGCAGGGTCATAGAGTCCGTTATCGTCTAGCAATAAATTATTGCCAGCGTCGGAATAATTGATGCTTTGCACATGATCAAAATTCACGATTGGCTGTCTATTCGTCACCGCGATGCTGCCATAAAACTGTGCTGGCTGTAGGACGCCGCCACCACTTCCACCACTTCCACCACCACTCAACACAGGATTTAACGTAGGAGACCCAGCTACCACACTGGTTACAAACACTAAAGATAACAAATATCTAATCATAGTCCACCTATACGTTTTAGGATACAAACTGCTATCGTTGTTCCAGTTGCTGTGAATACACTTACCTGTTGAGTAGTTGGGCAGTTAAGCATTACACCTGCTTGTAACAACCCATGAAAGTTAGTAACATTATCGCAATCTTGTCCAAAGGCATAATACACATCATTTGCTGTTCCCGTGTTCTGGATGGTAATAGCTGCAGTCTCGTGAGAATTATTTGCACCCAAGAGAGAAGATGTAAGGTCAGGAACGACAACAGTTGTTTTGTTAGCTGCCACTGTAATTGCTTTTGCCGGGACAGGAACTACATTCTTTTCACAAATTGTAATGACTCTAAGCATAAAATAGAAAGGGTAGGGTTACAGTAGAAGTTACTGCAACCCTACCCCGAATGAATTACCGTGCTGTATAGGTGACTGTGTAGGTCAAAGGGCCGGGAGAGCTACTAGAATTAGTAACCCAGATGCCACGATAGAAGTTCTGGTTAATGTTCTGGATAACAGTTGTGCTTGAAGCAGCAACGCCAAGAGCCAGTGCAGGATAACTGTTGGTCTGTGAAGGAACTATATTTGCACAATCCACCAAGACATAGTTAGTTCCAACACTATTCGTTAGGAATGTTGGAACACCCCAATAGTTAGTGTAGAATGGATTCCACTGACCAGCAACATAACTATTAGTCATAGTCATACTATTAGTCAAATAGCTAATTACATTGGTGTAAGCAAGTGTAACATAAGTCAAATTGCTAGTTGCACTGTCCACAAATATACCAGATGCATTAGTAGCAACCGGAGCTATAAGAACAATTTGACTAACATTAACTGGCCCGGTGAGAACATTAGTCCAAAGGCCGGGAAGGACAGTTCCAGTTACTACGAGTGCTTGGCTAGAGGTAACAAGACCAAAAGCAAGAGCACCAATGGTGATAGGCTTCTTAACAAGATTAAGAAAGTCTTCGAAGAGTTTAGTTATAATATTCATAATATTTATTTTATATGTTTTTCTTGTTTTGACATCAGGCAACATTACTAGGACGAGTTCTCTTAGACAAGATTGGGAAGGCATGACGACGTTCACCTTCCAAATAACCATGAGTCAACTCAGAAATAAATTTAAGTTGCTTGCCATAGTTGTTAAGAGAAGGAGTTCCATTAGCATCGAATATCAATACTTGGTCAGTCAGCTGAACTTCCCCATTCCAGCGCATAGAATAGAACTTCTTTCCAGACATATTAGTCGTAGCAAACTCTTTCGGGGGAGGCCCAACTTTGATAGTCTTAGCACGGTCAGCACCAAGCATCCAAGTGATAGTGAATGGAGCAGTAACACGACTAGTGTAATAAGGATTTGGTTTCCACTTATTATCTGTCGCATCAAAGATTTCAGGGGCAATTGGAGTTCCTGCAGAATACAATACATTGCCATTACCATCCCCAACATCAGCTGTATTATAGCGAACAGGATACTTGTTAATTTTGCAGGTTAGAAACCCAAACAAAAGACCTTTGAAATCATTAAACAACAAATTCAAGTCACATGGAGCAAGACCTTGAAGTTTATTCAATACGTCAGGGTCAAATGAGAAGTTCAAGAAATCCTCAGAGGGAACAAGTAAAGTATACTTACCCTTCAAACCCTCGTTATCTTTGGGCATGTTCTTAGCTCCATCAAAAGCAGGAGCAGCCAAATCCTCTTGCAAATTCATAAAGGCGTTGAACACATCTCGGAGACGTAGACCTGTAGTTGAGATGCCAGCAACACCACCAGTTCCAAGAGTAACAGCATTCAACCATGCAGCAGTCTTACTATTAGCTGCATTGAATGAATCATTACCAAGTTGGGTAGGCGCTCCGTATTGGAGACCAACACCAGCAATGTAGTAGTAAGGAGAACCTTCCCACATCATTGTCTCAATGAATTGGTTATTACTAACTGCTATCTGGCGAACAATGTCAGTGTTTGCAAACTGCAAGTATGTCTTCCAGAATGCCGTAAAAGATGGCAGGAAGTTAAATTGATAAGATTCATATTGATGACTATAAAGCAATGCTTGCTCAACAGACTCAGTGACTTGATAGATGTCTTTACTAGGAACTTTAGTAAGGGCATTTGGATGAAAGAAAGAGCGACTAACTGGAGAACGCTGAGGCGTAACACCTTTCATCACATTACCTTCATTTGCTTGCCAATCAATATCTCCATAGAGTTGGTCAAAGACAGACCAAGTTGGAAATTGCTTTACCTCATTTCGAACGAGGTAAAATGGAAGTTGATTAAACCTACTGACATCTTCTGTAGTAGCGTTACCAAAAGTAGACGGCTGACTATACCATACAGGCATATAAATTATTTTCTTTTTGTAGTCCCTTAAAGCACAAAGGCATTAGAGACAGTTGTTAACTGTGACTCTAATGCCCTTTAGAAAATAAGTAGCGAATGGTAATGCCCTTTACCAGCAGAAGCAAGTTATTAGTAAGCAATTATCATGCCAAGGTATGCTAAATACCTAGAGATGGGTCTGTTACAAACTCATCTACCCCATGAACCTTCTGCCCCTTTCCTCGACTAGAACTCTTTTCTCTGCTAGAAGGCTCTACCAATTCTTGCTCATTTTCCTTATATGTCTCAACAGCTTTTGTTATCTTTGCCTCCGCCAACTCAGCCTGTAATAATCGGACTGAGATTACTAAGTCTTGAATAAGTGGGACAGCAGGACTAGAGTGCATCCAAGGTGGAATCATCTTGTTAACATCCTCCCCTATCTGTTTGAGAGTTCTTTCCCCAAGACCTTCTATATTGATAGAGTAGTCTAGCATCTTGGAGTCATTAACCCAACCAAATTGTTGTTTACGGAAATCCTCAATACCTGCTACACTATTTTTAATCTGACTAGCATATCTAGCAGGATACTCTGCCAACTTTGTCTGAAAGTCCTGTCCTGCTTGATAGCAATTATGAATCATCATTCTAACCTTTTCCTCCAGTGCCTTGGTAGCAGGGATAGGTTGACCAAGTATTGGATGACCTGTCTTACTGTCAAATCCAGTAATAGGAACTAGCGGCTTACCAGAGTCCATCTCTGATAGCTGATTCTCCCAGTAATTCGCTTCTTTCTGAGCAAAGGATAATTGAACTTGTGTTTTCCGAAACTCAGGGTCTAGTGTATAAGCATTAGGGTGCTGGAGATAAGAAGTATCTTTCAACTTACTCAATTCATTCCTATCTGATATTGCTTTCTTATAGATAGCAAAAGCATCATTAGCCATCTTTCTACCAGCATCAGCTTCTTCCTTTGAGAAGCCTGTGAAATCTCTTGTATCTGGTTTAGGGAGAATAGGTTTAATAACCCCCTTCCCCTCACCCGACTCTTCTACCTTCCCTTCTGTCTTTGGAGCTTTTAGGTATGAAGGAAGTTTAGACTCCTCAGTATTACCCTCGCCTTTCTTCTCGCCCTCTGATTTTGATTCTGATTTTAGTTTTACCTCTTCAATCTTCTTTTCAGGGGGTTCAACCTTCACTGGAGCTTCAACCTTTGTTGACCCTTCTTTACTCTGTTCTGGCAACTGCTCAACATCTATATCCTCCAGCGAGTTGAATGTCATTTCCTCAGCAGCCTTTGGAGTAGACTGAGGTGCCGGGGTAGATTGTGTTATGGTTGGGAGTTGTTCTACTTTTACTTCTGCGGGGTCTGGCATATTATTCCTTGTTTAGTTTGTTAAGTGTTTCTACAAATTTGTCTGTTTGAAAAAGAAGTAGACCAAGTGTCTCAGCAGTTGTCATTGCAGAACGTAACTTATCTTCTGACTCCTTGTTACTGGCAACCAGAATATCTGTCTGCAATTTAGTCTTGTAGTGGTCATACCGTCCTTTCAAAATCTTGATAGCATCCTGCGTAGTGGGATGTTTAAGCCATTCATCGTGAAGCTTAGTGGCTAGTGCGATTGATTCTTTAGTCATCATATGATATGTTTCACGCTGATTGTCCTTGCTGTTTCTTCCCTACTTGCATCTGCTCTGCTATTTGTTTAATTTGTTGAGCTTTTTGCTCTATCACAGGGAAAGCATGTAGCTTACCGATATCAGAGAACCAGTCACTGTGCTTACTCAACTCTACAACTTGCTGGCCTAGTTGTTGAGCAAACTGCATCACCTGTTGTTGCTGTTGAGCTTGCTGACTTTGTTTCTGCTGCTGGTCTTGCATGATAGCTTGAACATATCTTGCTGCATTATTGGGGAACATCTTCTCCAGTAAATCACACATAAAGATAGTAGCAGCAGCAGTATTTTGAATGAAAGGCCATGCTTCTGTCATCATACCAATCAACTGCTGCTTCTCTATCACATCCACATCACCAGATGGTTTTATGATTATCTTAGTTTGATAGAGTGGTAATACTTGTGGATTCACTTTAATCAAGCCAGCTAATACTCTAGACTTAATAATCCCAACCATCTTCTGATACAGCTCAGTGAGCGCTAAGGAGAATAGGACAACTTGAACACCAGTTAGTTCTTGTCTCTGAGACCTAGACTCTTTGATAGCAGTAGCAGTCTTTCTACTATCTTTCTGGTTATTAGATTCTGCGAAGTTAATCTGACTAGTCTCTTGCTGATTACCCGCTTGCAACATCTGTATTGCACTAAACACACCCGGCTCTGGCGCTTTAAGAGAAGCAAATGTAACTTTCTTGTTGATAAGACAGTTAGGTTTGAAGGCTACATTCTTCTGCATCAGCACATCATCATTAGGGTCATCACTATCTTGAGAAGCATAAAGACCACTTGCCCGGCGAGCTTGTGTCATAGTGCTAGACAACAGACTTGTTAATCCCTCTTGCACATCTTGGTCTAGATAAATCCTGCCCTTTAGATTAGAGATAGTGTCATTCTCGCTGATTAGATACTGGAATAAAACATATGGATACATGGTCTCATAAGCTTCTACCCACTGAGGTGCTGGGGGTTGCATCTGTTGGGGAGGCATTCCTTGCATTACAGGTTGAGCAGGTTGAGCAGGTTGAGCAGGAGCCTGCTTCGTTCGACCAATATACAAAGGTTTAGGCATCCTGAGCCAATCATCTGCAATACCTATACAAGCCCATCCTACTTGAACTACCCCATTGACACGAAACATTATCTTCTGAACGCGGAATAAAGACTTATCTTTGTCCTCTGCTGGTTCCATAGGTTCAGCACCACTAGCTTGAGAGTCTTTAGAGACTACCTTCTCCACTTGCTCTCTGTCCCAATCTCTATCCTTCGGATTTTTAGGGTCTCCACACATACTCAACAACTTAGTTTTAGTATAGTGATATGTCCTACCCAACATCTCACAAGCTTGTAAGTCTCTAGTATCTGTCGTAAAGCCAAAGTCAGATGATTGAACTTGCTCATGAGCTACCCATCCACCACAAGATTTATCTTGCACTACCTCCATCACTCCATACCCATTAGCTTGAAAGTTATCTACATTGGCGAACATAGGCTTCTGCCAGCCATCATACCTCAACTTCTTAGTCAAATCATCCTCCAATAGTGCTAAATCGATTGTTGAGTCATCTGCACCTTTTAATATAACAGCCCTAGGAGATTGGGTGATATACTGAATATATGATGATTGCTCCCGGCGAATGTTAGTATCTATTGTGTGAACTGGAATATACATCTCATCCGGCTGTATTCTTTCAGCCTCCCTCTCCAACTCAACATCCACTTCAGCATACCGAAGTTTTCGAGAAGTGATAGTAAGCCCCATGGCATCATCTAACACTTGCTTAATCTCTTTCAGTTTAAGCTCTAACTTATCATAGTCAGTTGTGTTGATGTATTCATTATTGTTGGAGAGGGAAGTCATAAGTCAATTTATCAAAGAATCACTAAACATCTACACCGGGCGGGGCAGACTCTGTAGAGAACTCCTCAGGTTGATTACCTTTCCCACCCTTCTTACCTTTATTCTCATCAGCCATCTCCTCTTTACGAATCTCATCATCTCGGTCATTCATCTTAGAACGAGCGTGAGAGACTTCATGCTTGGTAGCTTTGTGAAGAAGTTGGTGAGCTTTCTGTTGGAAGTCCTCAGAAACTGTCACCCCTGAATCCTTTGACGGCATCTTAGGATTATCTTTTTCACCCTCTTGCTCTTCCTCAGCATCTATGTCTTTAGGTTTAGTGCTCATATTATTGTGCAGGTGTAGGAGCAGGTGTAGGAGCAGGGGCTTTAACTTTCAAGGCCTCTTTAGCAGCTGCCTCTTTAGCTTTCTGCACTTCCCAAATATCTTTCCGCACCCAAGTAACAATCTTCTTATCATCACCATCACCAGTAGTAGTGTCGAACTGTTCTTCATCACGATTCATCACCATCTCTTTACCTGATGTCTTAGAGATATAATGAGCCATCTTCTGATGAGCCATTAATGGTTTTGGTTGGTCTGAGAATCCACACATTGGACATTTATCAAAGGGCATACTATTTCTTTCTGTTTTATTGTTTACTAATGTCTTTCACGCTTTTAATATCGCCAATGGAAGCGTTTATATCGTCGGAGTGTAGACATTCTGCAAGATTAACGCATCCCATTTGGAATGCAGTCTGCGGGACTGATAATGACCCATTACATGAATCATTTCCGGGAATAACATCTGTTAAAATACCACATACTGTTTTTTGATAGGGATTAAGCCCTAAGCGAACCACTGTGTCGCCATTCTTTGCTTCTCTGCCATTTGCATAATGCATACTATTTTCTTTCTATGTATCTCTCCAACTCTCGCTGGAGATGATTTATTGGTTGTCGTTTACTAACATTTCTCCTAAAGGTAGCTAAAGAAGATTGACCATCACTAGCCCACTCTTTAAGAGAAAATATAGGGATAATAGGAGTTAGCTCCTGCAACTCATATGGTTTGTCAGGTGCTGCTGCACTAAAGTCTGTCCTACTAAAGGTAGACTTGTAATCCCAGAAAGCTAAATTGAAAGCATCAGCTCGGTCAGGGGATGGGTAACCACGCGAACGCTGTTCTAGCTTGGTAAGTAGCTGGTGGATAGATTTATTATTAATCTTGTAGTAGCGAGTGGACATCTGCTTCAAAAGCATCTTATCCTCTTGAATAATCAGCTCATGTCGTTCGAGAAGTTTACGCACATTAAAGAACAACTCTGTTCCCCGGTTGAGATAGACTTTGGGCTCGACAGCACGGTTACGCGAGTCTACAAACCGTATATTTGTCCACCCTCTGCGACGGAGAGCATTAAGCATTGGCTTTCCGATACCACATGAGTCCGCATAAATATATGCATCTCTATTCGTGAGTTCATTAGCTTTGAATTCCTCCTCTAAGAAATCTAGTGTATCTTCTGTATTGTCAAACCGGAATGGGATAGTCTTTAGATGCTTATTTCCATTCCTAACTACCAAGACAGTCTCCGCCCCACCATCTGATAAATCCAATCCACCCTTGTTGTAAGGTTCTTGTATCCACTTAACTTGCTGGTGAGCAGTTCTCATAGCCCACATTACAAAATGAGATGGGATAACTACCATCTCATCCATATCAGAAAACTCAGCTAATACACCTGAGAGATAAACTGGATTATGAACACCACCCGGCAAAGCGTCTTCAAACTCTTTTATCTCTTTAGCTGTTATGTGTGGACAGTCAAAAGCAGTTACTTTGTAGAGTATAGTGACATTTGTGGCATTGTCTTTGACTTCACTCCTAGGAACGGCTGTGATACAGCGGTCGTGAAAATAACCGTTTCTTCTACCGGGTGTTGAGACATCGATGCGGTGCGTAAATCCTGTGCAGCGTATAAGAGCAGTAAAGATTGAATCTGGGATAGCCTTTGCTTCTGAAGCAAATATGGCCATTTTTCCGCCTGCTTTAAGAGGGTGATAGCCTTCTGCCTTATTTGGTTCGTCAGTAGCAAAGAGGACAATTGGTGATTTAGTTGGGATGCATTCATAATAACGATAATTACATTTCCAGATTAGGTCTTTTCCCCCGGCAAAGATAGTATTTGCCCTTTGACAAAGGTATCGGATATATGCCTCAGTCTGATTATCTAGCTGAACACCAGAGCCATTGGTAACAACTCCACGTGCCAGCCCGTAGCGCATACAAAGCCAGACCACGCAAGCTGAGACAATATACTTATCTTTTCCCGAACCATTACATGCTTGGACACAGGCTTTGAAAGCATTTTCCTTGGTGTTGGTCTCTTGAGCAAAGTCATACATAAACTCTGCTTGCCACTTGTGGAGTTTTACTACCCCATTTGCTACATCCTCATCCAGCAAGAAGAGTAACTCTACTGGGTCTTTTATATCAAATCCCTCTGTCCATTGGGTAGTATCTACATCGGCGGTGGAAGGGTTGTCAGATGTGGTAGTAGAAACGGAACTACTCTCCACCTCACGGTTAGGAGCATCTGACAACAAAGGTTGTGGTTCTGTGTATGTTTGGGTTTTCACTACAGACTGGGGTTCCCTCACTTCGTTCATTGCATTAAATTGTGCAGAAGGTTGAGTGAGCATTGCGCTACTTGACTCAGGAAAATCATGAACCTGAGTTGGAAGGAACTCAACCTTCTGTTCTTCATTGACAACTAGAGTGGAATCACAACAAACCACATTAGTAGGAATGTCAACAGAAGAAATTATACCACCTTCATTTATGAAGGCTTCTTGCTCTTGGGGAGACAACTGGATGAACTCATCTTTGGTCATGCAGTAACCATCTTTAGACTATCTTTCAAAGAGCGGGAGTTTTCTCTTGCTTGGGAGATAGACCCATTAACTAGTTGTAGGATATTCAGATTTCCAATGTTCCCCATCTGCTTAACAACATCCTTTCTCCCCTTACCATCATCTCGCAAGTATGTCCCCAACTTGACTATAACGTGCTCATCTTCGCTAGATAAGAAGGTATCCATGAGCTTCCTCTTTATGGTAATCTGCTCTTCGCGGGAGAGGTTTAACTCACTATCTTCCTCTGGTTCCTGACCGCAAGCTTTCCTATAGTCAGAAGATAAATTCATCAACTTAGCCTTTACTGCATACACAGGAAAGTCTAAGTCTTCTGCTATCTGTTCGGGAGTTAACCCCTGTCTGTAAGCAGCTAAAATTTGACTGTCAGTTCCCATTAGGGTGTCCAGATAACTATCTTCTCAGTCCCCAAACTAACCCAAAAACCACAGTCTTTATTCAATGTGCATATCATATTGCAGTTTCTCCATTCTTAAATTGTTCAAATCTCTTTGCCTCTTCTGGACTATACCCCCCTTCATACTGAGAGAAATGTCTACCAGGGTCTTCCATCTGTTTCTTCAACTCTTTTACACTCTCCCCCACAACCCATAATCTCCTCTCTGCATACTCTTTCCCCCCTACTACTACCTCTCTCCCAGCTAACATCTTCTTCAACTCCCCAGCCTCTTTCTCAAAGTCCTCTAGCATCTCTGCCTGAAAGGACTGTCGTATGATAATCATAGCCATATACTTACTATATTAGCATTTTCCATGCCAGCTCTATAGCTACCTTACTATCCCTTCTCAGTTGGTGTTCTATTGTGAAATGGTTTCTAAAATTTATTGTGTAGGGAGAGATGTATAGTGGCACTTCGCCATCCAACTTCGGGTTTCTCCCTAGGCCAGTAGGCTAGCTACTAGTAAGGAGTAGCCAAGATGATGATTAGACAAGATGATGATTAGTATTAGCATTAGCTAGGATGATACAGAGTATTAGCTAGGCTGATGCTTATAATCATCATTAGCTAGGCTGATACTGATTAGCTATGCTTATCCGGTGTATTAGTATTAGCGGATGTTATGTGGTGGATTAGCTAGTGTAATACTAATGCAGAGTATAAGCTAACCTACTATCTATATCCGACTATTCTTGTCGTTCTTCGGGTAGCTTGTAGAAGCCAATGTTTCTGGCTGTTTGCTCGTTATACCAACTCCTGATATAAGTCATAGTTCTATCACGTCCCCCAAAAAAGTGGTCAAAGCGTAACCTTCTACAAAGTTATATCAAGTTCTATCAACAAGGTGTAACATAGTAGAATACAGTATAATACTATATAATATAATATATATATATATTTTTCATATTTCATAAAAGGAGTGATAGAACAGACACTTATATCGTTAGCTGATATAACGACCATTTGACTAGACATTCCCGCTAGACTTACTTAATAACCTTTATTATGTAAAGGGCGAACGAAGTGAGGGAAAGCTACTCTGTTGTGATAAATCTTTCAGTCCAGTCATAAAGCCCTAATAATCAATGGAATAAAAATTTGCTTTATTTCTTGGGGTATGGAATACTTAACTCGCTAGTTAAACTGCTTTCTATATGACTGCAGAGATTGGCGAGGGATTAAACCGCGTAAGGGTATGTTGGCGGTCATAGTTGCGAGCTGTTAAGTCAACTCGTTAGCAGGTTAGTAAGCTAGTAAGGTTAGGGAAGTAAGTAGCTAGTATCACCTTGTAAAGCACGATTAAAGAGCCTATTGCCAATAGGGACGTGAATTGATACGGGTATGACTAGGTAAGCTGATATTGTCCTAACACCGCTGAAAACCTTTGTCGATTAATACCCTAGTCCATACGGAACCGGGCACCCGACATTAAGCTAGAACAAAGTGAGACTGGAGACCTTTAGTCTTGGCTAATACCCATAGACTGTAAGCCAGTAGTCATCCGTTCACCCGTAAGTTATGGTTTGACTAGGCTAGTTAGTTGCCTAGTGTTCACAAGCATTAAACCAGTTAGCCAACACTGGACAAGTGAAATTGTGGATACTGAAACAACTAATTAGTTATGAGTCAAGCACTAGCACAATCCACAAGCAAGCTCGCAGAGTCACCAGTCCAATTAGAAGAGTTTCCCTTTGGTGAAGTCTTGGTAAAACTCGCAAGTCAGCAATCTGCAAAACAAGCAGTGAAAAGTAAGCTGAAACTGAACCGACAAAGTTTGTGTGATACACTGAAAAACGAATACGTTTCTCGTTATCCGCAAATATATCCCGACAAGCACGTTGAATTGTCAGTGTGGAAACAAATTGTCGAGCAAGTCAACTTGTTTCTTGCCAAGCAATTCGGAAAAATCCATGCTGGAAACGTAACCAGTTCAACAGCGACTTATGTCTATGATAAGAAATCAGAGACTAACCCGGTGAAGTTGCGGCATACCCTAATCGGTGAAGATGAGTTAACATTGCAACAGCAACATTGCAACATCGTATTTATCATTGCCGATGCTGAAAAGGCGTTGCTGAAAGTCCAAGTTACTAATCCCCCTGACTTGTCCAAAATCACAAAAGCAGAAGCCAAGTTGCAAGACTTGCAACTTGCCAAGGTTAACTTGGAAAAAGAAATTCAACGGCAGCAAACTCTGTTGAAAGCTACCTAATCAATCAAACAACTAACTAGTCTATTCAAACCATAATCTTACCTAATGTAAAAAGAGCCAAGACCATTTAATCAAACGTGATTCACTTCACGCCTTATTATGTCTTAAAGGCTCTTTTTGTGTTGCCGACAATGCAACATAGTTTCCACGCAAACTTGAACGCTGCCCTGATAATCTTAAAAGATAAAGGGTCTGATAATGATTGTAGATTCTGCTAGGCATAAATAATGCTATAATATAATCACAAAACTCATTGCTTTTCAAGATAACTGGATGGAAGAACGTGCAGTTGAAACTTACTGCCATGACTATTGAAAGAACTAGCGCACGAAACCGATAAATAGTAAGGGGTGACGAGTAGATTATGCCACCCGGCAAGTCTAAATGTTACAAGATATGCTAGACAGTTTGAGTATCTTGTTTATCGCTAGTTGGATGTTAAGAGACAGTTAACTAACTTGTGTTGTGTCCTAAAACCTACTGTCAGTTACCTCGCCATGTAGTATCTTTCCTCTGCTACTTGTAACAGCAGTTGACAGTAGGTTTTATGACACAACAGTTCTATTTAATAGTAGAACTCTAAATATAGAATCATCACTTGGCATGGGAAATGCTATAAGAAAGGGAAATCACAATTATGATAACCGTTGACGCTCTAGCTGACGCCATATATACAGCCGAAGGTGGTAAAGATACCAAGTGGCCTTATGGCATCAAACAACACTATGTCACTACAACACCAAGACAAGCTTGCATCAATACGATTATCCATGCTGAAAGGACTTACAAGGTGGTGGAAATCGACCGACATTTTATCTATCTACTTGCAGACATTTACTGTCCTCCTAAAGTGGATTTGGTTGGAAATCAAAGATGGAAAGTAAATGTGGTTAGGATTTTACATTTATGACAAACATCACAAAGAACAACACAATTTAGGTTAAGCCAATCAAACCTTGGCGAGACCACCAATTTGGTAGTGTTGCAGTATATTCTGTTAATGTATTGCAGCATTAGTTGTTAACAGCAGCTAGAAGTATATTCGCAACTACCAATTCAATTTATGCTAACCCCACACGAAGCCAAACTCTATCTCGCGGGATTGTTGCCGGAGAGGATTAAATATGGAGTCACAAGCGAACAGTTCTTTTGGCTACATAGACATGGATTAGTTAAGAGTCAAGTCCTCGAAACCGAATGGCAACAAATCGCTCTTTGGGTTGAGGAGAAGATGACGGATGAGCAATGGGAACGCTTTGACTTTGAACTAAACAAATTGTGGCAAAATGCTCCTGTCGGACATTGGAGCCGTCATAGGTCACAAGCCACCTACACCACCCGCGCAAACGCAATGAAGGAGTCTGGATTATGAACGAACCAACTGAACCAACATTCAACGAACAAGATATTGAAGACGGCTTGATGAATGATTTGCCAACTGACTCACGAACACCAAAAAAACTTATTAGTGAAAAAGAAACCGTCCAACGCGGGTTGGCTCCATTGGGCTTGTTGTGCCGCGCCTGTGGTGCTCCCGCAGGTGAAGTCCGAAACATCAACCTGTATGTCATCGGCTCGGAAGGGCTGAATGTGTGTCACGACTGCGAAATGCAAATCGTGGAATTTTGTCGCTCGATGATTCGGACGGCAACGAAAGCACGGATGGCCGGCTACCGTGCCTGCAAACAAGTGGCCGACGCCAAGCAGCACAACGCCGACATCAGGCGCAGCGGGTCAACGCCTGAACCAACCAAGAAAAACGGAATATGAAAATGCTAAAATCAATCGGACTGCCAGCGATACTAGCTGTCGCCTGCATGGAATTGTTGGGCATCACGGGCTGCGCGTCTCGAACTCCAACTTGGTCAAAAGCCAGCGCAGAACAACGAGCCAATGGTCAATTCGTTGAGGACGATGCCTACATGGTAAGTCCTCAATTCACCAACGATATAAACGAATCGGTGGACACTATAATCCGTCTGCGAAAACAAAGGGCTGGGCAATGATGCCCAACGCTCCGCATGAGCCAACCCCGAACCACGATGTCAAATAAAAATAAATCCGAAGCGAAAACCGATGACTATGAAGCCGAACTTACCCAACTCCGCAAGGTGTGTGATGAATTGGCAATGTATCCAAATGGACATAGAGCCAGTTGCGCTACGGGATATTCTCCACTAAATAATTGTGATTGTGGATTAGATAAAGCATGGGCAGAACACTCCACCCTCCCACACGTCATGCAAAAGAAAGGAAACAAACAATGAAAACAGCGGAAGAATGGGCAAACTGGCACGATAACAGACTGCCAGCAGAAGAAATCAAACAAATCCAACTCGACGCCTTCAAAGCTGGTGAGAGGTTTGCGGCGGAGCTAGTTAGGAGAGAAGCTAAATCGTCTATAAGATTGTCGCTATCAAATTTAGCAGAAGCCATCCTCACCGATGCCAATAACCGAACCACATTGCCATGAAAGAACCGAAAGAACATTTTGGAAATACAATTCTTGGAGACTCAATAGGAATTGCAATCATTATTTTTGCAATCTGCATTGGAATAGGTGGATGTGTTCATTTAAGCCAATAACCGAACGAAGTTGCCATGAGTGAATACCAATTTAATGAATTAGCTGGTGCGTTACACGGAATCTTCTGGTGTTTATTTGGATTACTTTATTTGCAATTAATTAACCTATTCAAAAAAATAATATGACCCCACAAAACCAAGCAGAACAAAAGGCGAATCACATTGCCACTGATATACTTCTCGTTGGTAAGCGAAAAGAAGTAATGGACAATCTTGCCCTCCTAATCCAAAAAGCCGATGCGTTGGATTGGTTGGAGAAGAATGATTACTCACTTTATGCTGATTCCGAACAACCAATGCGATTCCAGCTAGGTATTCAGGAAGATGGAGTTATAATATCTATTCACGAATCAGTTTCATCACTCCTCTCCGCAATCAACCAAGTAAGAAAGGAACAAGAAGAATCTGACGCTGATATGGGTAGTATAGAACATGATGAAAGAGGAGATAACTAAAATGAAAGACCAAGACCAAATCAAAGCAATCGCGGAGTTGGATGGGTGGAAACAAACAGAGCAAGACAGGCAATCACTCATAGCATGGTCAGAAGTATATGGTGAACACTATATAGACGACGAAGAATATCATGGAGTGCCACCCTATCTCTCCTCCCGTGATGCCATTGTGCCGGTGATTGAGAAGCAGGGACATGAAACTAAAATAGATGTAATCAACAAACTAGCTGAAATGCTTGGTATAGACTCAGACTGGTCTGAACAAGGCGCAAGTCTAGCAATACTTGAAGCCTCTCCCTCCCAACTCTGCGAAGCCCTACTACGCGCTACTGGAAAATGGGTAACTGATACTTAAAAGTCTATAGTTTGACAGTTGTATCAACTACTTCTCTACCCTGCTTGGCACGAAAAATGCTTATAGTATATCTCTTATGTCACAACACATAATATACAAATCAATTTCAGTTAGTCGCGACAAGTTAGCTAACTAAACTTCCCGAAAGGCACTGGGAAGTAAATGACAAGGATGCCACTGAACAAACAAAATAAACAAGACAAATGAGTAACCATACACATAGTAAAGAAAATCCTCCACAGTTCCTCCGTAATGGTGTAGTCACCAAACTGAGCGAAACTCAGTTTGGTAAAACATCACCATATAAAGGACAATCCTTTTGGACTGTTGTAACCAATCCGCTAAACTTGCATGAAAGTATTAAAGCATTGGGTGAAGATATTGCATCTAAAGTTATTGAACGCTTCTGGCGTGCAGTGGCTATTGAAGCCTTTACTGACCCGAACAACAAAGACGAGCATGGTCATCTGATTTGGGATAATGTTCTCAAAGCATTTGAAACGTTGGATACTGGTGGTGCTACCAAGAAAGAATTGGCTGACCAGATTCTTGAGTTGCAAGACCAAGCTGATGCACTCACCGAGACAATTGAAGAAGCTGATGTCTATGATGACAAGGGTGAAGTCAAGGCTGACAAGCAAGACCAATACAACGAACTGACTGGTAAGATTAATGAAATCATTGTCCAGATTCGTCCGCTGAAGAAACAGCGCAAGGCTATTGAAGCCAAGTATGCTGCCATTGCAGCAAAGCGGCAGGCTAATAAAGCTCCTGCTACGGCCTAAGTAGTATCAAGTGTCTGATACTGCCGCTTCTAATAGCAGTATCTACTAAAGAGAGTCCTCATAACACTAACTGGCATTTATGCTAGGCTAGGCACTAGACCTAATAATGTGGTTGGTAGACGTATCAACTTGAGGACTCTCTTTAGTAAGTTCACTGACAAATCACAACAAATGAAATCTTCTAAACAGATAACCCTCCCGCTCGATGCTATAATTGAGCTTGCCTTAGGGTCTGAGTTCAAAGGCACAAGGCAGCTACCAAGCTACGAGGTTGCTCTAATAATCCACCATGCTATCAAAGATGATTTGCTCTTCAAAGTCCAGTTTGAAGAACACTCTGGAGAGCCTCTAAAGTATCCTAAACTATGGTCTTATGCTGAGTGGCTAGAGTCCAATACTAATTGGAAGCGTCAAAAGAACACTTCGGAGAAAGCGAGAGTGGCAGGATGGATTGAGAAGGCAAACATAAAGATAGTTGCTGCTCAGTTGATGGAGTTATTTGACTACACTCAAGACCAAGCAAATGCCATAGGGTATAGTTGGGTGAAGGGGAAGCATATGGCTAAGATTAGGGTGATAGGGATAAAGAAACTTGTAACGAAAGAGGAGGAGTTGATATGAATGATAAATTCAAAGTTGGTGATAAGATAAGAATAACAGTAGGCCGACTTACAAAAGGGCTGACAGGTGTCATAACATCTACTGACCACGGATTTTCAGGTGTGGCTGAGTATTACAGGTTCTCACTTGACGAACCACTTATCATACCAAGTGGTGTTACTTTTCACCATGACCTTGGACGCTCGGTTAATGAGATAGAACATATTTAGTTATGCCTAAGATACCACTAACACCACAACAGAAGCAAGATAAGAAAATCCGGGACCAGCTTATCCTTGCTCACAACCAAGTTCTCTCAGCTTGGAACTTTGGAGCTATAAAGACATGGGAAGGAGTGTATAGTAAGCTAGGGTATGGTGGTGAGTATATCAACCAGCATCCCGAGTTGTCCAAAGGGACATTAACTTTCGCTCAGTTGAAAGAGTTCCTCGGTAAGCAGAGAGACCATTTAGAGCTGGACATCCTAAAGAATCACGAAGATTACAATAATAGGAAAGAGCAACATCAGTCCACACAGGTATCAATACCAATTGAGGGTGAAAAGTCTTTGGGATTATCTGAGCCTATTGCCAAGAAAGAAGTTGATGACTTCCACAAAATCCTTGACGCTGTTGAGCAAGAAAACTTCGACCAGCAAGTCAGACAGCAGAAGGAAGCCAAGAAAGAAGAGCCATTAGGAGCTAAGGATAACTATGGTCTCCAGCCATCACCTAATGAATCATGCTCTCTATTCTGGTTTCAGAAGAAAGCTGTTGCTGAAGGGTGGGATAAGTTAATCAAGAGGAACTTGTCATCTGTTCTAATCCTCTCCGGCACAGGGACTGGTAAGACTTGGATGGCTGGGGGACTAATTTGTCGGTTGCGGGATGCTGACTACCATGTAGGGAAGACAATGTCCCACATACCATTCCTCTACGTTACTAAAGCATCTATAGTAACACAGACTCAAAGAGTGCTAGAGAGAGATTTCAATTTAGGAGTAGAAGATACATCAGTTATTAACATAGAACAGCTACGCTCTACTTCTGGTAAGTATTGGCTAAAGAGAACAACAGAGATAGTTAATGGGGAGGAAGAGGAGAAATGGTTGTGGAAGAGGAATGTTCAACCTGCTGTTATAGCATGGGATGAGTGTCAAGGTCTAAAGAACGCTGGCTCCTTACAACACAACATAGCTTGCGCTCTCAATGAGATGGGTAAGTTCCAGCCCAAGCAATTATTCATCTCCGCTACCCCATTCACCAAGGTATCAGAAGCTAAGTGCTGGGCTGTTTCTACTCACAAATCTCTAGAATATATCTGCGGTCATAAGTCTGGCTTCCCGCCCGGTGCTGTCCTTACCAACGAGACATGGCCTGCTTATGCTAAAGCCATTGCAGGAACAGATGCGCATGGTAATCAACAAGACCCCAATGATTATAATGAGGCGGCAGTAGAGCGGTTGATGGAAGACTTAGATGATTATATTGTAAGGGTTAAGGGTGTTAGACCACAGTTTGAGGCAGACAATCATGTTGAGATGATTGACTTCCAGACGAAGGAGGACTATGACTTCTATCACAAAGCTTGGGATAAGTATGTGGCAGAGAAAGCTAGGTTAGAAGCTCTCAGCATAGGTGGTGGAGTTCCTGTTGGGATGGCATTGCTAGTCCGCTTCCTCAAGTTCCGAATGGCTGCTGAGTATTGTCGTAGGAATATATTAGTAGATAGGATGCAGGATATAGTAGCTAGGGGGAAAGCTGCTGTCTGTGCGCTATCCTTCAAGCAGACTATCATTGCAATGGTTATGGAGTTTGAGAAGAGGGGGATAAAGAGGGATGAGATAAGTATCATTTGGGGTGGTGGACAGACTGGTCTGACACATAAGGAGAAGCAGAGGGCTAAGATTAAGTCTCTTAAGCCAGAGCAGTTGGAGAAGATGGGGACTACTATGGAGGAGATGTTAGATTCTCTTGACCTAGAGGATGTAGAGGATAAGACTCTAATAGACCTGCCAGAACATTTACGTCTAGGTATGCAGTCTATGGAGGAGAGGCAGAGAGAGATAGATAAGTTCCAGTCGGGGAAGACTCTATACTGTATCTACACCCTGAAAGCAGGGGGTGTTGGATTGTCACTACATCACACTGATGAGTGGCTGCCAAAGGACAAGCAGTGCCGGAGGAAAGAGTCTGGCTATGTTGTAGAGGAAGATATTCCAAAGATACCCACCAGACCAAGGGAAGTTATCATCACACCAACGTGGTCTCCTATCGAACTAGTCCAAGGTGTAGGTCGTGCTCCCCGTTTGACAAGTTTGTCTATCACTAAGCAGACTCTCTTATTCTTCAAGGGAACTATTGAGGGTAAGGTTGCTGACATAGCGAACAAAGGGCTACGTTGTCTTAGTAAGATTGTTCGGCACAGGGAACCTTGGTCTGACTTGGCTATCAAAGGTGGGCAAGATTTAGAGGAATTTAAGAATAAGTTACCAGAGGATAGTCCTGATGAGGGGACAGGATTAGTTGGAGACGAGAGTGAGGAGGATGATGATTAAGATTATGAAAGAATACGAAGAAACACATCAACAAGGTAGGTTATCAGTGGAGAATCTTGAAATAATTCTTGACCAAATAGCCCAACATAAATTTGATAAAGCCTGCCCTACATTAGACTTTGGTGTTCAGATAAGTAGCGATGGTAGGGTATGGGTATGTATAAATGGTATTGCTTTCTTAAGATTCAAACCTAAAAGACCATGATACCCTTCGACAAACCAATGCTTGCTGCCACGCTGCTAGAGCCACATGACAAGCATGATGACTTAACTATCCTCAAGGCTATACAAGGGTTATGGAGTAAAAAGCCGGGGAGCAGGGTAGCTACATTCAAAGAGGATGGTGTCAGAGGTATAGTCTTGGGAGACTTAGCTAGTAGAACTATCAAGAAGATACCTAATCTAGAACTACAATCACGCTCGAAGAATAAACCTTATGGTCTGGATACAGAGTTGGGGAATAGAGAGCTAACCTACAACGAGATACAGTCCATAGTGATGGACAGGTTAGACCCACGCTCTACTGAGATTAAGTTTCACATAATTGACTTGTGGGATGAAGGTAAAGGGATACCATATACAGAGAGGTTAGAGATAGCTAAGTTTGAATGTAAAGATTTGGCAGATGTTGTTCCCGCCGAACCAGTAGTTTGTCATACACCAGAGGAACTATTCTTATACTTCAAAGAGGTTGAAGCTGAGAAGGGAGAAGGTATTTGTTGGAGATTTCCTGACAGCCTCTATGTTCAGAAGGGGACTATTGATAACCGCTCCACTCTTAACGAACAATACCTTATTAAATTAGCTAGGTATGTTAGGGCTGAGGCTATTGTTATAGGGTTCAACGAGCAGATGTTGAACACCAATTCGGTGAAGAGGAATGCTTTAGGCAGGATGAATCGCTCCACATTCAAAGAGGGGATGATAGGGAAGTGTGTATTAGGTTCATTCAGAGTTAGGAATACTTTTGGCCTAGAGTTCAATGTCGGTGGAGGGGTATTAACAGACCAAAAGAGAGCAGAGATTTGGGATAACCAAGACAAATGGTTGGGGCAGATGATAGTGTATAAATCAAAACAACACGGAACTAAAATCAAACCACGCTCACCTATCATGGTGGGCAAAAGAAATGAGATAGACTTATGAAAGATAATGGATTTGATAGAGCACAAGCACAGTATGATGCTATGATGCCACCAGAAGATAATAGAGTTGAGTGTCCTGATTGTGAGGAGACTGGTAAGGTGGGTGAGTCTAATTGTTGTGGTGCTCCTATTCTTATGGGAGACCTTTGTGCTGAGTGCAAAGAACATTGTGAGGAAGCTGATTGTCCTCGATGCAATGGAGATGGTTATATCGATGGAGAGGGGGAAAAGAGAGAAGCTTATGAAGAATGGTTGGAAAAGAAGGCAGATGAAGCTAGAGATGAAACTTTGTCTGACACAAAGGTTGGCTCAGACCTAGACCGATTCTTAGGGAACAAAGAGGTATGAAAGATAATCGTATAGTCGTTGACTTGAACAAGTGTCAATATGCTCGCTTCTTATACCGCAATCAATATGGTCAGACAGTCAACACAATACCCCGCCGGGCAACTGTAATGGCTATGGAGTTTGACCCTGATGAGATAGCCTTTATGTCCGATGGGAAGTCTATGATTGTTGTAGCAAAGGAGCAACACCTGCTAGACCAGTGGACACCAGAGGTTAGATTCCAAGTGCAAGCGAATCACAGCTTAACATATACAGGGCCTAAGGCTATTAGTCTTTGGGCAGCTTGGAGGGAAAGACAATTCAAAAAGAAATAAACAATATGATAAAACAACCAACACCACAACAATCCCGTTTAGCATTAAACATCTTAATCCAAAAATCATGCGAAGGCTTTACAGCTAGAATTGTAACTAAAGAGGAGAGAGAATCATTACCAGTTGATATAACTAAAAAAGAGTGGTGGCTTATGCCAGCTTTTCTGGTTGATAATCGTTATTGGTGTGGATGGGATGTATTCTTTGGCCACGATATAGTAATTGACTTGGAGAGTGAAAGAGCCTATACATCTAAGAACGGTATTTTTCAAGGAGACTTTGTATTCATATCAGACTACTATGGATTTAGCAAGGGAATGTTTTACTATCCAGCTACTTAATTTATGGCACTACCACAAGCACAACAACCTGAGAGAAAGATACCATCTCGTAAGACGTTAGAACTTTATCTGTCTAATGAGGGGATGGAAGATACAGTAAGAGATAAGATAGTAGAGTTCAATCTACCATATGCTGTCAAGTGGATAGATGATAAGTGGGCTTTAGTAGACACACTATCAGCAGGTGAACTACATCTGGCTAAGTTCATAACGGAAGACCCTGAGACTTTAGAGTTGAAGGTCAAAGCATCCAAAGCATCTAAGGCTCCTAATGAAGTTCTAATCATAGGGCCAACAGGAACAGGAAAAGAGATAATAGCTAAGTCTATGATAGCTGATAGGAAAGGTATGTTCAAAGCTATCAACTGTGCTGGCATACCAGAGACACTCATAGAGTCTATCCTCTTTGGCTATGTCAAAGGAGCTTTCACAGGAGCATATACAGACAGGAAAGGTTTCATGGCAGAAGCAGCAGATGGAGTTATGTTCCTTGATGAAGTAGGTGAGCTACCTTTGATGATGCAATCGAAGTTGTTGAGGGTGATACAGGAGAAGTGCGTATGCCCTGTCGGTGCAATGTCTGAGGTTCCGGTGAATTGTAAGTTTGTGTTTGCCACTAACAAGAACCTGAAACAGATGGTAAAGGATAGAACATTTAGAGAGGACTTGTATGCTAGGATTAGTATGCTAGAGATGCATATCAAACCGTTAGTGAGTAGGATGTGTGATGTGATACCAATCTGTAAGTCATTGCCCGGCCATGAAGACTTTCTCAAGGAGCATGGTGACTCACTTAGGAATGGGATACTAGACCTCTCGTTGAACGTAAGGTCTATTCAGAATTATGTAGTTCGCCATACGGTGTGGGGAACTATAAGATAGTAGAACTCTAAACATTTTGCTAGACGTTGGCATGGAAAATGCTAATATAGATTTACTTGGTAGGTATTTGATTGACCTCGTTGTTCCTACATTGTAAGTGGCTTTTAACAACACCCGCCACGCTTCCCGTAAGATTAGCGCACCCCGGCGGGTTCTTTTCCACTATATCATTTAGGGTCTTGAAAGAGACTATCTATGATGGTGACACTCGGTGAGACGAGGCAGTTGTTGGTCTGGTTCAATACGCCGGTGGGCTATCTGATGATACCTGTTCGCGTGGACTGTGGACATAACTGTATAGTTAATGACTCGACAACTATAATATGTGAGTCTGCTTCCCGATGTCCTCTAAGTAAGGACATCTAACGCCTCAGCGTGTGTAAGAAACGAGTCTCTACGGAGACTCCCTGCCTGCGAGGACGGGACGACTGAGGACAATTTGGCTACTACCAATTAGTCTGTGGATGAGGAAGCCTAGCTGCATGAGGTATATGATGAACTCATGGGAATAAACGGCCTTATCAAGCCAACCTAGGACGAGTCTACCCTTAACCAATAAACTGGCAGCTAGTAGCCATATAATTTAATCACAACTAATATAACTAATATGGAAATGCCACCCGGTAATCTAACTCCTACTCCTCCCCCAGAACAACCAGAAGTCAAACAGAAGTGCATGGTGTGCGACATCCTTCTCGCTAAGACCTTCATTGACTTGGAGGGGAAGAGAGTTCATCTCTGCCAACAGGATGCTAATACACTAATGAGAATGGCTTGCAAACTAGATTCAGCAGCGATGAGTAATGCTTTGAAGTTTGTGGAAGAACAATATAATAATATGCCAGACCCCCCTGACATCAAACCAGCTTTCAGCAACCCATCTGTTGCTCAGAAGCTAGTCAATTTAGTGACATCCAACAAGCCATCAGGGTGGAGTCACAAGTCTAATGCTCCATACTTCAAGAGGATATATGGAGCAGAGATTAAAGAATACATAGATAAGATGATGGTAGATAAGCAGTCCATAGTCTATCGCTATTTTGTCTGGTGCACAGATGAAACAGGGATAGCACCAACTACTCTCTACAACCGAATCAACCAATCCATACGCTACCTGATAGAGAACATGGACACACCAGACCACAAGTATGGTCAGTGGTATGAGACAGTTAACATCTCCCGGCAACATGATGTTGGAGTAATCATAGCCTACATTCCGGGCTTCGGTAACGCTGGCGAAGTGCAATTAAAAGCTGAGTCAATAGCTCCTAAGAGCAGCGCGCCAGTGTGGATGAGAAAGATGGATGAGTGGATAGAGGATAATGATAACCTTGAACCTTTTGTTAAAGAGGGGTTGGGGTTATCACAACAAGAGATAGTTAATATCAAAGTAAAGTTAGCCCCTCTCAAGAATATCCAGCACTCTATCACTGAGTCATATGTCCGGTTGATTAGATTATGACCCTCGACCAATGGATGAACTGCAATGCTGCCAAGCTGGAAGCAATGTCAGATGGAAAGTTGCTAGAACATTTCGAGCAATATCTGAATGTAACAAGACCAGATAGAGCTAGAACAAACAAACCGAAATCACAACAAGAACCTGTTCCGTATATGTCTCCCGGTAAGAGGAAAGTCCTGGAAGGTCTTAGGTCTGTGGGGATAGATACGGATGAGTTCACAAAGAGAAGGAAGAGATAAGTTATGAGATTGTCATATGCAAAAGAATACTCCCTCGACCACGGTAAGACTTGGCTACCTTGTGGGGTGTTAGAATGAAAAATACATATTTTAGTTTCTTGCAAAAGTTTGAGGTCAATCCATTGCAAGAAGATTCTTGCTGGATTTGGAAAGAAGGGACTAGCAACGGTTATGGTCAGTTTACTATCCACGGAAAGCATGTAAGAGCACATGTAGCTTCTTATCATTATCATAAGGGCAACACAAGCCCTGGGTTATTTGTATTACATAAATGTGATAACAAACTCTGTGTAAATCCAGACCACCTTTTTCTTGGAACGCACCTGGAGAATATACAAGATATGGATTCTAAGGGTCGCAGGTCATGTGGTATTGCTCATGGATTTTTATCTGACTATCAAGTAGCTGAAATTTGCAGACTGTATAGTGAGGGTAATCTCAATCAGTATGAACTGGCTGAAAAGTTCCAATGCAGTCAACCACAAATATCTCGTATAGTTAGAAAGGAAAGCCGAACCTATGTCCAAACTAATAATTAATATTGATGCAACATCACTTTCGCACAGCGCTTGCACCCTAGACTTCTACCGGACAGTAGTAGGCTCTCTGGGGGATGATGGACTGTCTGCTGGTGGGTATAGGGAGAAGCTATCAGGAACTAGCATGGTGTATGGGATAGCTGTCCACAAGTTTATAGATATAGCCTACAAGACTAAGGGAGATTTAATACTTGCTAGGAAGCTGGCTCACGAATTGTTTTTAGGTATTCCGACTAAGGAGCCGAGTAAGTATCAGGGATGGTTACAGGATGATAAGCATCTTAGCACAGTCTGTATGAATTTGTGGCAAGATTATGTCCTAGAGGAAACAGCGTTTGACTTGATAGAGTTAGTGCTACCATGCTGGAAGTGTAGGGGGACGGGGCATAGCAGTGCTCCACTGACTGACACTACATTGGTGATACCTGAACCATGCCCCACCTGCAAAGGTGAGAAACAATTCCTCCAGCCTGCTACCGAAGTAACCTTCTCAATTCGCTACTACGAAGATGATTACATTATAGTTAATCTTTGTGGGACAATAGACAAGATAGGTAAGTTCCGCAACGGTTGCTATGCAATCGGTGACTGGAAGACTACATCATCTTGGGACAACCAAGGTTACTTTGAACAGTTTCAACTCTCCCGGCAACTAAGGATGTATCTTTTGGCCATTAAACTTATGGCTTCAATGCACCCAGATTCTGTCCTTGGCCAGCTAGGTAGAACTAATGTTGCATGCTTCATTGATGCTATCTTTTTGAACAAAGACCCTAATGAGACTAAGTTCATTAGGTCTGATACCATGACTATCAAACCTGCTGAGTTGGATGCTTTCCAGTTGACTCTTGATGACAAGATAAAACAATTAAGTCAGGCTGTTAAGACTGGTTACTTACCGAAAGAGGGGATACTAAATGGCTCATGTGAGAGAAAGTTCTCGAAGTGTTCCTTTTGGGATTGTTGTAGGAATCCAGATAACATAGCTGAGGTTCTATTGAGGAGAGACTTTAATAGAGTTCAGTTCAATCCGCTTAAATATAATGAAGTATGAAAATCATTGGCATCTCAGGGAAGAAACAATCAGGAAAAGATACAGTAGCAGCAATGCTATCCCTCATGTATCCCGGTTGTGTTAAGTATTATTTCGCAGGTGAATTGAAGAAAGAAGTAGCTAGGGCTTGTGGAGTTACTACCAAATACATAGACCAGCACAAACCTAGCTTTCGTTTAATACTCCAAGGGTGGGGGACAGACTTCCGCCGTAACATATACGGTGATGATTACTGGTTGAATAAGATGGATATTGCATTAGAGAGTTTGCATAGATTTGAGTATCTATTGATACCTGATGTCCGATTTAAGAATGAGTATGAGTGGGTTAAGGGGCATGGAGGTGTGATGATAAGACTAGAGAGACCTAGTAATGCAATAGACATTCACCCATCAGAGACAGAGTTAGACTCACAAAAGGAGTGGGACTATGTGTTAGACAATTCTGGAACACCAGAACAATTATTAGAGCAGGTAAAACAAATCAAACTATAATATGGAAGAAATAAAATCACAACTATACAAACCAGTAGGCTGCAAATATCTATCAGAGTCAGAGGATAATCAAGTGAGATTGATAATCCAAGGTCCACCGTTTGCAGGCAAGACTACTAGCGCACTCACATTTCCTAATCCAGTAATCCTGACTTATGATAGGAAAGTCTCTGCGCATTTACATCGTGGGGATGTTCCGTTAGTTCCATTCTATGACCCTTCTTATGTTGACTCTGTAGTTAGACGGGCTGGAACCAGCCAACCGCCTAATAGGAAGGATGCACTGATTAAGTTCTTGGAGACTGAGGGGATGAAATTGTCTCACGAGCAGACATTAATAATGGATGGATGCACAGGTATCGAGGATGGATACCACCAATGGTTCAAAGTGAATGAGGATGACTTGGCTACCAGTAAGAAGGGTGAGTATAATAAGTTTGTTCAATGGGATTTGAAGTTAAAGTATTTCAAAGAGATATGGAATCTATTCAAAGCTCTCCGGTGCGATGTAATTTTTATCTGCCATGAGCAGGATGATAGGAATAAAGACGGCACTTACAATGGTAAGATACGCCCTCTGCTGACTGGCCAAGTAGCAGATACTTTGGGTAAGAACTTTACTGATGCATTAGCTCAAGTAGTCATAAGTAAGCCTCAGGGTATAGAGGAGAGGAACAGGATGAGAGAGAAGTTTCAAGTAGATGATGCTACTATTGATATGTGGTGCAAGGCTAGTGACCCTGTATACAGGGCTATTCATCTATGGCAAACACAAGCTGATGATATGAGAGATTGTGGGACTAGCAGCTTAGTGAATGTGCCTAAATATATTTTGTCGAACTACAACACGTTCGTCAAATACAAAAAGAATAAACAAATAAAATAAACAAAGGAAACATATGATAGAAACATTGCAAATAAACAAAATAGCAAATGGGTGGTTAGTAGCTTACCCAGAACCGACCAAGACCTTACATCCTAATCAGCGTGGGTTTGACCAACAGGCACAGGGACAAGGACAGCCAAAGATGTGTGCTCACTACTGCGCTGACTTAGCAGAGGTTGGAGCTTATCTTCTGACACTGGAACATTAAATTTCCCTCGTCCTCACCAAGGGACTGGGATTAACAAAGAAACAAAATGGGTGATGACCTACCATCATAACAAAACAAAATGAGCATACCAATAAACTGGAACGCAAGTATCCAATTCCCAACAGATACTTGCTTCGTCAACCGTATCACTAAAGCCACCTTTGCCCCCTCTAAAACGGGTAATGTTGGTATCACTATTGAGACAGAAGTAGTTACACCTACCACATACAATGTGGCAGGACAAGATGTGAACATCGCTGGAGTAAAAGCACGTTGTGCCTTTCCATACATGACAAAGATGTTCAATGAGGATGGTTCGGTGGATGTGGAACGGACAGCTAATGCACGGAAAAGAGTGTTCGTCTCAGACAATGCTGATAAGCCATCATTGTGGGAAGTGTTGGATTTGGATGGGTCGAAAGAAGACCCTGAGAATCCAAACGTCGAACAGTTAAATGGAATGCTAGTGATGGTTCAGATGTCTTCGCAGGAAGACATCCAGCGTAAGAGTCCCACTTCCGAACAGATTGCCAAAGCTAAATCTACTGGCAAATTCCCTGAGGGGGATATTATGAAGAATCCAAAGACAGGTAAGGCTATGTGTAAATACTGGCCTCGCGTGGATGAAATCTTTGGACAGGCTCCGGATGGTGGAAAGGGTTACTAAGTTAAACAACCTAGCTACTCCCTTCCTAGGTTAAATAGAAGGGATACCTTATTATGCAAATTAATTTTTCTGAACGTAAATCATTAGCTTCTGGTGATATAGAAGTTACTACTCAAATACTAGGAACTGTTGAAGAGATTAAAATAATTGGTAATTTCACTCACACCATAGAATCTCTAAGAGATAAACTTCAATTTGCATTTAACAATGTTGCGCAACCTTCCAAAGAGTAGGTATTGTGGGTTGACAGTTATCCTGTCTAACCCATCACGCTTTGATAAGTTTAACCTTCTGTCTGCCAATGGAGGTATATTGTTCAATGACTTCTTGCGCCCAGAGTTTAATCAGATGATGTGTGATGTTAGAGTGATGGAAGACAAGTCTGATTTCTTGGAGGGGACTAAGGCAGTCCTTCTTTTAGGCGAATATGCTATGCTTGAGTGGGCAGAGAAAGAAGCAAAGGGTTACACACTTAATGAGTTGAGGGGGTCTGTTCTGACAGTAAGAGGTCTGCCAGCTATTGCGTCCTACTATCCCCAAGATGCAGCAGACCCTCAAGATTGGGAAAGTGAATATAATGAAGATTCTAAAAACTATAATTCAGACGATGAGGTATCAGGTGATGATGAGGATGAAGGTGACACTAAAGCCCTCTCCCCTACTAAACGAGCTAATTACGCCTTCTGGCTTAAGAGAGATATATGGAAGGTCAAACAACTTATATCCCAATCTGGTGATAGTATTTATAGGAAAGCCATCAACAGGCAAAAGCCAAGTTATAAAATTTACCCTGCTGCAGATGAGGTCATCCAAGTCCTCAAAGAAACAAAAAACTCTTTCTTCTACTTCGACATAGAAACAGATTATGAAGAACAAAATCTCTTATGTTTCGCGTTCTCTTTTGACAGTAGGACTGTGTATAGTGTTCCTATTCTTGATAATCGTTACCGTCCCGCTTACTCTGCTTATCATCTTATTATGCGAGCATTGGCAATTGCTATTAGGGATAACATTGTGGTTGCTCATAACGGGGCTTCTTTTGATTTCTTTGTTCTGGCTTTCAAGTATAGCATTCCTGTTTACAAGTGTTATGATACTATGTTGGCTATGCACCGATGTTTTCCGTCGATAGAGAAATCACTTGGTCATTGCGTATCTTACTGGACATGGGAGAAGTTCCACAAAGACACAGATAGTAAAGCTTATTTTACCAGAGAGGATATGATGAAGAAGTTAGCTTACTGCGGGAAGGACGTCTATACTATGGCTCTTATACACGAAGCTATAACATCTTATGCTAAGACTATCCCCGGCCTTGAGGTTAGTATAAGGTGTGCTAATGATTCAATAGTCCCCTACTTACTAATGACCCTTCAAGGTATCTCATATAGTCAAGAAGCTTTGGAGGAAGTGACCAAAGAGAATGATAAGCTAATGATGCAGTATGTCAGGATGATTAATTTGCTAATAGGTGAAGAGGGTTTAGCAGAGATTAAGACTTATTTGAAAGGGAAGACCAAATTATTCCCCGGTTCTAATAAACAATGCTGCGCTTACTTTCATGATATTTTAGGTTATCCTGTTCTATGGCGTTCTCCTCAAACTGGATTACCTTCTCTAGGTAAGAAGATTATGTATCGCTTGGCTATGAAGTATCCAGAGAACGCTGTGATACCTTTAGTATTGCAATACAGGAAAGTGGCGAAGGAGACTTCTGCTTTGAAGTTCACTCCATGGAGAGGAGATGATGGGAAAGTATTCACAGCACCAAGACAGGAGACATTGTTATGAGTTATGCTGTTACCAATAAGTTTATAAAGTGGACTATCATCCCAATCGTTGACAGACCAATTCCCAAATCACATAAAAGAATGTTTCCTAAAGTGAAGCACACTCTTAAATTTTTGATATCAGAAGGATTTCAAATAGGTTATTCTATTAATGTCTCGTTCGACCCTAATAACTTAAGATACAAGGTTGCACCTAAAGAAATAGTTATTCGCCAGCTTGGTAACAGTGTGTGGGGTATTTGGAGAACAAAATGAAGCGTTCACGATTGATAATGCGTCCAAATAAAATTGAAGAACGGTGGCTATTAAAGCATGGGTATAAGTGGATAATGAAAAATCAAAAATATAATAATCTTGTGCTATCCTATCCAAGAGGATTTTGTCGTAAAATTCACAATGAAAAATAGCACAACATACAAACTCGCGGGGACAAAGACTTTCCGTCGCTCCTCCACTAAGATACTAGGGTATTGGGGTTCTAACCTCCAGAACATTGAGAAGCACATGAGAGAGATATACCGTCCTGATGGGTTCACCGAGGCCTTGAAGGAGAAGTGCTTGGAGTGGCTAAAGACTGGTGAGACAGGATTCTTCACGGAGCTAGAACTGTTGATACTCAGAGTATTCATCCAATCAGACCAATCAGGTGCTGAGGCATTGATAGTTGCTTACGAGTGTGACGCAGCAGACTATCGCCAGTTATTTATCAATGGAGTTAAGCCACATGTTTATGTAGCTCTAAAGTTATTCAAAGATATATGGACTAACAAACTAAAAGAGTCTGGTGGTTTGATAGAGGACTTCAATGTAAATACCCTATGCGATACGCCTATACAAGAATTAAAGCTAAATCCATTTTGGAAAGACATAGACGCACTTATCAAATCGTCAGACAACTGGTCAGCAAAAGAAAGATACTATTACTTGGCAAAACAAACTTGTCACAGTGCAAACTATGGCATCGAAGCTCAGTCATTCAGGATGAATATACTGGAGAAATCGGAGGGCATTATTTACTTACCTATGAAGACAGCAGGGGAGTTCTTGTTGGTGTATCGTTCACTATTCCCAGAGATACCGGAGAGATGTAGAAGGATAGAGAACCAAGTTTTACAGACGAGGTTATTGTTTAATTTGTTTGGCCATCCTTATGAGATAACAGACCAAAGAGTGGAGGAAAAGATGAAAGAGTATTATGCTTGGTCTGCTCAGTCAACAGTTGGGGAGATAACTAGGATAGCAGCTACTAGCTTACAACAGCACATAGAACTGGAGAACAAACAGTGGGACATATTAGCAGACACTCATGACTCCTATCTAGTCCAATGTCCTCTGTTGGATGTCAATGAGTGCAAAAGGAAGATGAAAGAATATATGAATATCTCACTAGTTAGTCCGGTGGACGGAACAAACTTCAATATGAAGTCTGAGCAGAATGTTGGATTTAATTGGAATAGTGCAAAGAAGGATGCGCAAGGAAACTACATTGCTAATGCAACTGGACTACAGGAGATAGACTGGGTATGAACAATTTCGAGAAGTGGAAATACTATACGTCTGCTCTCCCATCACCTGACAACTATATCAAGTGGTCATGGTATTATATTATCGCTGCCTCTTTGCAGAGGAGAGTATGGATGGGTTCTAAGCATAGAGCATTATATCCCAATATGTATGTCATCCTTACTGGTCCACCCGGTGTTGGTAAGGGGTTAATCTTGAAAGAGGTAGGTTTCTTTATTCGCTATTGGACTCTTGATATGGCAGAGACCAATACTAAGTTGGCTAAATCTACAGATGATAAGGCATTATTAGAAGCGGCTAAAGAATCTCATGTTAAAAATGCAACCGAAGTTCCTGCTTCTAACCACGGTAAGCAAAGAGAGATTCATAAACCTTTATTGATTCCAGTTGCTCCAGACTCTATAACCAGTGAATCTCTTGTCAAAACTATTGCAGAGAATTATAGATATGTTAACTGGGTTGAGGAGATGCCAGATGGTAAAAGAAACATGAGAGCTTATGGTCATAGTAGTGTGTGCTTTGTATTGCCTGAGTTGTCCTCGCTTCTGAAGAAAAATACCAATAACACTGTTAACTTTCTTTTATCTGCTTTTGACTGTCCAGATGACCATGATTGCTCTACCATCTCCAGGGGTAATGACAGAATAAAAAGAGGTTGTTTAAGTCTTATAGCCGGGACAACACCATCTTTCATGCAAACTACTTTCGATGAGGATTTAGTTGGTGAAGGATTTACTTCCCGCACTTCTTGTATCTATGCTACCAAGAATAGATTTAACGCTTGGTCACTCCCAGGATTTACACCTGAACAGTTAGTCATTCAGAAAGAATTACTAGACCATATAAAGAAACTGACCGCCCTTCATGGAGAAATAAAGGTTAGTGATGAGGCAGAAGCATGGCTTTCTATATGGTGGGATGAGTATAATAAAAAAGGATTCTGTAATAAGTCGCCAGAGATGATTCCTTACTACGCTCGTAAGAACATCCATGTAAAGAAGTTAGCTATAGCTAAGTGGTTCAGTGACCATGCAGAGGGAGATGATTGTGGTAGACCGGTGGGGGAGATACCTCTTTCTATATTCAAAGAGGTGATAGGGGAGTTAGAAGAGGAGGAGAAGAATATGCACTTAGCTCTTATACTAGAGGGTAAGACTGCTGAGTCTAAAGCTAGTCAGAAGATAATGTCCATGCTGCACGCTAGGCCACATAATTTTGTGGATATGTTTGTAGCTTGTCACAAAATAGTAGGTCGTCAGGAATTAGAGCAAGCTCTTGAGTTCCTGACGATTACTAATCAGATAGCGACGGAGACAGTGAAAGATGAAACAACGGGAGAGGATACAATAATATACAGGAAATTATGACACCAAATGAATACCAAAAGTTAGCCGGTAGAAGTTGTAAGAAATCTTGCATAAGAAGAGATTGGATAAGATATGAATAAACTTCATTTTACATTTCGACTATGGAGATGCAATCATTTTCATATTAAAAACTGGAAAATTATTTTGTGTGGTGGTAATTTAAGTCATCCCTTTGCTATTGGTATCTGTTCTAAGTGTGGCATTGAACATTGTATATCTTTCGACAATGTAGACAAAAACACAGTTATGTGTCTTATCAAGGCACAACACTTGCCTTTGCCTCATTGACCATCTTGTGACACATATAATCCATCAAAGCACCCTGAGCTTTATCAGGGCCTTCTTCCCGCTGCAAGTAACCAAGGTATTTGATGAAGGAGATGGGAGTCTGTTCCATTGATGGGAAGGTGCTATACTGATTCTCCTTTAACGCTTTCAGTTTCTGCATCATTATGTCAGGTTGTCCTTGATAGGTCTGCATGATGTTACTCACTAGGGCAGGTAACTCTTTCATAGCTGTCGGAATGTCCTGCTCCATCTTGAACTTCTTCTGCTCAATATTCATATAGGGATTAGAACCTTGGTCTATCTCATTGTATGGTAAGCCAGTGACCATATCAAATCTCCTTAACTGACCAAGCTTATCTGCTAGTTGTTTCTTCTCTGCTGGCAGACCAGTCACTAATCCATTATTGATACCATAATTTAGAGCTATAGAAGCCAGCTTGATGTTGCTGCCCAGTAAGTGTTGAGCAACGGCAGCAGCTAGGTCAACATAGTTCACGTTAGGGTCATTAGCCATTGCTGTTGTTACATTGTGAATAGTGCTTGCTATGTCAGTTGTAAATTCATCAAGAGGAAATGTAAGACCTTGGGGAGTATTTTTATATGCTGCATCAAAAGGCCATTTAGCCACCTGACTGAATAACCCCCCAAATCCAGCATACTGCATCCCTGCTATTGCATTATACATCAACAAACTCTTATTCCCTTCAAACCCCTTCTCACTATTTCCAATTTCTTGCAAGCTAGGTATAGCTCCATGCTTACCTTGAATCTTCTCCCGCAATTCCTTAATTGCATAACCAGCTACCGCACTGCCAAATAGTCCAGTCATCAAAGGCATTAAGTTTCCCTTCTTGGCCGGGAGCCACACATCATGCAAGAAGTTATTAGTCTGAGCAACTGACCAATGAGCTAGTTGCATGAAGCCACTAATCTCTGATTCAGACATCATCCAAGCTGGCATCTGTCGGATGTCACCTGTTCCATGGACGTAGGCGGCAGCAGTAGAGGCGAGTTGTTGTAGCTCAGATTGGTTATACTTCTTACCTAGTTGGTAGTCAGCATCCCAATGTTTCAACATCCTCTGGCTAGTAACATTACCAGCATTAGCCTTGGATATACGAGAGACTAGCATATTCTCAAAGTAAGCTTGCTGGTAAGCAGCATTAGCTTTGGTAGTCATACCACCGAGAGTGGAGATTGACCTAACAACCTTAGCTATCCCTGCCATCCTCTGGTGAGTAGTCAGAGAGGAGTCGAGCATGTCACTGGCAGAGGAGGCTGATAGTTTTATGAGACCGCCCTCTTTGGCATGAGTCCAGCCCTCTCTCATATTGAAGATAGCATGACTAATTGCCCTGACAGCTACATAGGGATTGGGAGCATAGAGAACAGATTTCACAAAGTTAGAACCTAGCTTATGGACTTCTAATCCCGGCGAGGAAATGAATAGGGCTGTTACTAGAGAAGAAGCACCCTCCTCTGTCTGCTGAGAAGTGTCTTTTGGAGAGGAGTGGAATTGGCCTACGGCTGCTTTGCCAAATTTGTTGTTAGCTATCCCACCTTCTGGATACTGTTGAACACTCTTACCCCAAGCATCTTTAGTTGTCCCTAGAGCAGCAATGGCTTTGTGATTCGCCTCGACATGAGTATAGTGAGCCATAGCCATACCTGCTCTATCAAAGTAACGAGACATATTCCTAGCAGGGTCTTGTTCTCTGAATGAAGGAGGTAGTGGGTCTCCCTGTGACTTACGCAGGGCATTAAAGTAGTCTTGATGGGAGATACCAGAACCATCCATATTACCAGAGATAGCTTTCTTCCAGTTATCGAACTTAGCTTGGGCGTCTTTAGAAGTATAACCTAGCTTCTGTTGGTAGTAGTCAGTGAACTCCTTCTGCAAGGAAGTCATCTTTGCCAAGTCTTCATGCTGGCGGAAGGTGTTCTCCACTTGCTGATTGGCCATAGTAGGCCAGTAGTTAGGGTCTTGTTTCATCAAACGGAACTGACCATCCTTCCCTTGGATGGGAACATTGTTCTTGATGTGCTCCTTACCAAGTTGGTCTATCAGACTCTGGTTAGTCTTGAACCATTTGTCCGCCTCAGGGGATAATCCTTTAGGTTGGATTTTGTTAATTCTATAGTCATCTATGGCCTTGGAGAGGGTAATCTTGTCCCGCGCGGTGAGACCTTTAGCTGCGTCTAGGGAGGCATTAGTGTATTTGCCTGTTAGTTGTTGTCTGTAGTCTAGTGCCCTCTGATAAGCATCTGCCAACACCTTAGCTCCTTTGTGAGGGATGGAGCGAATGTTGTCGAGGCCAGAGCCGAACTTAGAACCCCAAGAACCTAGGTCTTTAGAGGTAGTAGAGGAGAGTGGTTTGTTGACAGCTCTGTTTTTGTTTTTATTTGGTTGTGCACCCATTGACCTAGAGTCTTTGCCAACCTCTCCCTCTGGCCTCTCCTGCTTAATCAACTCACTACTAGACCTCAACACCCGGTCGAGCATAGACTTCTGATTAACAGGAACTCCCAACAGGTGAGAGATAGCATCCACCACTCTCTGCCACATTGTCCTGTTACCAGTCGTTTGAATCTTGTTGAGGACTTCCTGAAACTTTCTGTTGACAAATGCGTGAGCTTTGAACTCGTCAAAGCTTCCCATGGCATACCCATTCTCAAACCCATTAGCCAATCCAGATTTCTTTGCACTATCAGGAGAGCCAGCAACCCCTTTATCTCCAAACAAATGCTCATGTATTCCAAGAGCTTTAGCGGTATCTAAGTATGCACCTGCTAAATCTTTGATGTGAGGGTTACTTTTAGGATTATTGATATAGTCACTGAGGGCTTTATGTAACTGAGAACCTCTCAAGTTAGCCCACTCTTGTGGAATTTTGGATGCAAGGATACTGTGCATTGCCTCCTCCATCACGGTAGGAGCATGGATAGCATCTAACGTTGCCATTGTGACTTCATCTCCATGACCAAACTCATTTGGTTTAGTTGGGGGTTGATACTCTGACCTTTCCACAAATGGATTACTCTTCCAAGGAACTCTGCGACTAGCACTATCCATATTTTCATGGATAGTTTTAGCTAGTGGTTGATACATATTGCCATGAGCTTCTGCAACCATCTTGATGACCGAGCCAGTAGTAGCTTGCCCAGAGTTAATGTGGTCTACAATGTGGCGAGGCAATCCCTCTGACATTGAAATGTCCCCACCACTCTTCACACTATCAGGAGTCTGCCCATCATACTTATTCTTTATCCCCTCAGCCTCCTTCCAAGCCTTCTCATACTCAGGATGCAATCCTCCCTCTGGTGTGAAAGCAGTTCCATCTTCTAGCATCTTACTCCTCTGCTGGTTAAGCTCATTGAAACGAGCTAAGTCAGAAGGGTCTACTTTCCCTTCTGAATATCTAGCTCCGTTTCCTTCCATCCTATCCTGTAACTCTTCCTCTGGTGTTCTACCAATAGGCAAGTCATTAGCCTTCTCTTGGTCATAAACTTGCAATGAGGCTTTGACAGGGTCTACGTCGCCGGGAACAGACGTTTTAGATACATCTTGCTGTATAGATGGTGGATGTATTCTTAGTGTATTGGCACTAGCAGGACTTCCCTGAGATTGCCACTCAGCCATGTCTTGAGATATCTTTTCCGCTCTCGCTTTTTCAAGATCAGATTGTGTCTGCTCCGTCTTACCATCTACCTCTTTAGCATTATTAGGCCCCTCATTAACAGCAAATGGGAGAGCTTCTTTGTTCTCCGCATCTGCTACTTCTTGTCTCTTATCAGCTTCTTCCTTCCCCGTGCTAGGAGGAACTTCCTCACCTGTTGTAGAGGTTGTAGTAGTCTTAGCCGCCTCGTCAATAGGAGTTTGTGGTATAGTTTCATTGGACATCTTCAAAGGTTCACTGGCAGTCTCCTGACCACTAGCCTGTTGAGCTACCCACCTATCATGGAGAGCTTGACGCTTCTCATCAGCAGGCATCCTCATCAACTTATC
>Ga0208717_1000089_pt1 | contig 51561 bp, 47 predicted proteins | sample NGESurF53shallow_FD_184489 | JGI IMG/M metagenome (GOLD analysis project Ga0208717, IMG submission 184489) | Arctic peat soil microbial communities from Barrow, Alaska - NGEE Surface sample F53-3 shallow (SPAdes) | ecosystem: Environmental > Terrestrial > Soil > Wetlands > Peat ... | reverse complement strand
AGAAGCAAGTTTTATAACTTTCCAAAAGTTAGGTAGAACCATCTCAATAAAAAAATAAAAATCTCTTTTAGTTGTTTGTTTACTGTTCACAAACTTTTGGAAAGTTTACCTGAAGTTTTTTTAAAGAAGCAAGTTTTATAACTTTCCAAAAGTTAGGTAGAACCATCTCAATAAAAAAATAAAAATCTCTTTTAGTTGTTTGTTTACTGTTCACAAACTTTTGGAAAGTTTACCTGAAGTTTTTTTAAAGATGCAAGTTTTATAACTTTCCAAAAGTCAGGCGGCATCATCTCAATAAAGAAAATAAGAATCTCTGTTATTTGTTTGTTTACCGAACAGACAGGTTTGTTTGCTGCACGGTCAGATGGAGATTATCGGGCTGAATAGAAAATTCTTTTATTTATTCAGATTTGACAACTTTTTAAAAGTTGTCAAATCTTACTTAACATTTATCTTGCAGAAAATTTTTTCAATGAAAAAGACCGGAATACTCGGCGGCGGCCAATTAGGAAGAATGTTATTACAGGCGGCGGCCAATTATCCTGTAGAAACATTTGTACTGGAAAATGATACAGAATGTCCCGCTGCTCATCTTTGCCATCATTTTACAAAAGGCGATATCACTAATTATGAAGATGTTTACAATTTTGGGAAAGGGTTGGATGCTATTACTATTGAAATAGAATCAGTAAATATTGATGCATTAAAAAAATTAGAGGCCGAAGGAGTAAAAGTATATCCGCGTCCGGCAGCATTGGAAATCATTAAAAATAAAATCACTCAGAAAAATTTTTATAAAGAAAATCAAATTCCCACTTCCCCATTTGTAATTACTCAACATAGAGATGAATTAAAAAAACATCTTGACTTTTTACCAGCAGCGCATAAGCTCGCTATGGGTGGCTATGACGGTCGGGGCGTTGAAATAATAAAAAATGAAAATGATTGTGAAAAAGGTTTTAATGAAAACGCGGTATTAGAAAAATTAGTAACTATCAAAAAGGAAATTTCCATTATTGTGGCCGTAGGTGAAGATGGGAAAAATGCTATTTATCCACCGGTAGAAATGATCTTTAACCATGATCTTAATCAACTGGAATATCAATTATCGCCTGCCAATATCGTAGAAAAAATATTATGGAAGGCAGAAGCTATAGCATTAACAGTAGTTAAAAACCTGCATAGTCCCGGTATTTTTGCAGTAGAATTATTTATAGACATTGATGATAATGTATTAGTAAACGAAACTGCTCCGCGGGTTCACAACAGCGGCCATCATACTATTGAATCAGCCTATTGTTCTCAGTTTGATATGCTTTGGAGAGTGATGCTTGGATATCCATTGGGTTATACAAAATCCATAATGAATTCGGCTATGGTAAATCTTATTGGTGAAGAAAATAATAAAGGTGTAGCCATTTATCAGAACCTGGAAGAGGTATTGCAAATTGAAAATGTATTTGTACATATTTACGGGAAAAAAGAAACAAGGCCAGGAAGAAAGATGGGGCATGTAACTGTCCTTAGCAATGAAAGACAGGAATTAATTCACATTGCTAATAAAGTGAAACAATTACTAAAAGTAATTTCTTAAAACTCACTTTACACAGTTTTTAATGATATTTAACCGCTTTCAAATTCATTATTAAAAACAGGGAATTATTAATGAAATTCAAGTAAAAAGGCATTAGGTTTTCAGCCATCAGCATTAAGGTATTTAAATTATCTTTATTCCAACAATTAATAAAATATGGCAAAAAAGAATCAACCACTAGTTGGCATCATCATGGGTAGCGACAGCGATTTAAAAATAATGGAAGCGGCTGCTGCAATTTTAAAAGGGTTTGAAGTTCCTTATGAGCTTAGCATCGTTTCTGCTCACCGCACTCCGTTAAGAATGGTTGATTATGCCACATCTGCTATTGGACGTGGATTAAAAGTAATTATCGCAGGCGCCGGAGGCGCCGCACATTTACCCGGAATGATCTCCTCTCTGACAACCCTTCCTGTTATTGGCGTTCCGATAAAATCTTCCAACTCGATAGACGGATGGGACTCTATACTTTCTATTTTACAAATGCCCAATGGCGTGCCTGTAGCAACTGTAGCATTAAACGCTGCGAAAAATGCCGGAATATTAGCCGCAGAAATACTTGCTCTTTCCAATAATAATTTATCAAAAAAATTAATCATTTTTAAAAAAGAAATGAAGGAAGAAGTAGAAAAGAAAGCGAGTGAACTTTCTAAGAAGATGAATTTATAATTCGAATTACAGTAAACCCCGCCTGAACAATCATTCGGGCAGGCAATAAATAACCGTGATTTCTGTTTGGATAAAGAATACATTTAGATGAATAATATCGCAATAGCTGACAATATTAAAATTTGTATTGACGCGACAACAATACAAAAAGCGCAATAGAAAAGTGCTGATAATGAGCAGATAAAAATTTTGAGAAATTGGTTGGGTTTCGTGTAATATTGTGTTGTGTGCGATTTGCTTTACTAACAACAAAACTTTGATATCGAAACTAACTATGAAGAGCAATCTGGTTTTACTTCTAACATCGACCTTTTTTTTATTTATTTTTAGCTGCAATGACAGCTTCAAAAAAAAGCCTGAAAACAAAATAGTGTACTCTAAAAATCAGCAATATCTCTTTAACCTATTAGACAGTTACAAATCAGAATATTTTGCAACACAGCGTCAAGACCTTAGAGATGCAGTTCGGGAAAAATATTTTGAGAAGCTTCGGTATTTTTTAATTGATTCATTGGGAAGACAACTTGACAGCATGAACGTCACTGTTGATACTGTAATTCAAAAAGGTTGGCTTGTGACAACTCAATTTCATTCCAGAGATATTGAATTCAAATATGACCTGGAATTCAAAGATAGCATGGATTCAAAAGCTAATTCTATCTATGAATGGATGAGAAATTTGAAACCTAAAAGCAATTATACTTTAAATTTTATCCTTTTAGGTAGTGGAGAACTTAATGACCTCGAGGACACATCAAAGAGCATGTTAAAAATGATGGCGTTGCCAGAACCATTAGCGGCACAACAATGAACGCACACAACATTCGCATTTATGCAAGCCTGGCTGAAGTGCTATCAATGAGCTGTGGTGCATGTCTCAGCAGTAGTCCGGGCTGAAAAAACTTTATTGAACGATAGTAATAACAATGAACTTTTAATTATAAATTTGGCTACGGTTCGGGCAGAAGGAATTCTAATTCCAGTCCTGCATAAATGCGTAAACGTTGTGTGTAAGCTTAAATGACCACAGTGGACAATCAACTTAAACTTTTAATTTCGCTATACGAAGAAGAAAAGGTTCGACTTCAAAAACTTATTGACGAGTGTTTAGTAGAGACAGATTATTTATTGGCTCATTACCATTCACAAGCTTTGTATCAATTAAATGGCAGACTTCAGACTTTAAAAAACATTGACGACAAACTATACGATGAGAAAAATTTTAGGCAAAGAAGAATTGACGGATTACAAAAACGAATAGAGACTGAAAGTTCAGATTATATTAAGGAGTATTATGAAAAAGACCTTCAACGCGCAAAGGAAGAATTAGAAAAACTAAATCAAATTCCAAAACAGGCGGCACTTCCAGACAACGAAACCTTGTTTGACGAAACTCTTAAAAAGTTGGTAGAAAAGAAGATTAAAAATCTAAAGCTTATTCTAAAAAAAACCGACAACTTATTCTTAGAATTTAGCTATTCAAGGAAAATACTAAAAGTGACTTTACCATATGTCAAACAGCATATCAAAAAATGGATACTTTATGACGATAATATAAATTCTTTTCAAAATATAGGCTTTGACTTGACAGAAAATGAAGCTAAACTTACTTTGACACTTACAGGCGATAAAGAAGACATCTTAAATAGATTGAAAATAATTTTATCAAAAATCATTTTTTAAATTTTCTACTTTAAAGAGTTTGACGATGAGAGCTACATTCAATTTACGGACTGATAAAGAAAACTGATAAAATTCCAAAAAGTGAAATTGAAAAAGCTGAAAGATTAAGAGGAAAGTACTTTAACGAGAAAAATAAAAAGAAATGAAAACATATAGTTTAGACGAACTGACCGATAAATACATTGGTAAAAAAGGACCTCAAAAACGTAATGAATTTGAAAACGAATTACGACTTGACTTGCTTGGACAAACCATTAAACAAGTTCGCCTGGAAAGAAATTTGACTCAAGAAGAATTGGGTGAATTAGTAGGCGTGAAAAAAACCTAAATTTCAAAAATTGAAAATAGCGCGACGGGCGCAAGGTCTGCAACAATACCCTCTCTTGTTGCAAGAATCGGTAATTGAATAATTGAACCTTTACAGCAAACAAACAAATAACTTCATTCTTATTTTACATCCCACCATACCCTGCTCGTTATTTTATCTCCGCCTGGTAATGCCGCCACTGCTGCATTATAATTAGTGGAATTAACTTGTTTATCAACTGTGGAATACGCCATTCTTCTTGGTATTGCGCCAGGAGACTGGCTGCCCGGATAAGTTACAGGCACTAAAGCAGGAAACCCCGTACGGCGATAATTGCTCCAGGCCTCATACTCATTAAAAAATGTGGCGGCCCAAAACTGCGTATTGATCATTTCCAGCCCATCAGCATCATTATAAGGATGTGCGTCTAAATATGCCTGCGCATCATCATCACTTATCGTACCTGCATCTCCGTAAGCAGATAGTTCTGTAATTGCAGCAAGTACACCATTATTATAATGTTCTTCTGCATTACCAATACCCCAGCGCTTTGCCGCATCTGCTAATAATAATTCAGATTCAGCATAAGTCAATACTAAGGTTGGAGCGGTAGCATTAAATATGATCGGACTGGGGCGTGAATATAAACTGAGATCGCCTAAATAACCCGGATAACTTAAAATACCATGAGCCGTGTTTCCTGCATCATATCCATTAGGTAAACCTACCTGGTCTGCAGGATCAGAAGAGCCTCCTGATGGGTCATCTCCTGGTTGAAAGTCGGGTGGATAGACATAAGATAATACAGGCAGGCGGGGATCATTATTATTTTTCAAAAAGTCAATAAAAGTTTTACTTATTTGTCCGGATAATTGCATAGCGCCATCTTCTCCTATACCGCGAAAGATCCTGTTTATTGTAAGCGGATCGTTAATGCCATGTTGAACAATTGCGTTATCATCATTACTTGTCATGGTAAGTCCCTGTACTTTATTTACATAGGATTGCGCTGTAGTAGGATCTACTTTGGTTAAACGCATAGCCATACGAAGCAGCAGCGTATTTCCAAATTTTTTCCATTCCCCTATCTGGTCAGATGAATTAGAATAAAACATATCACCCGTTGGTTTATCTCCATTCTCATCAAGGCTGTCAACCGCTTCTGATACTTCTTTCAGCAAATCTGTATAAATATCTTTTTGTTTATCATACACCGGAAAATAAACACCTCCATGATAAGCGAGGCCTGCATTAAAATAAGGCACATCACCATATACATCTGTAATACGTTCAAATATCATCGCTTTCATTATCCTTGATATCTGGTGAAGGTTTGCGTATTGTGGTTTGCCAGTAGTAGTGGTATAGAGATCTACTGCATTCTTTACCTGGTCGAGATACACATGATCAAAAAATGATCCCCAACCACCTGGGCTAAACAAATATTTATCACCAAAGAAATAAGCAGAGGTAGATGCCCAATGCTGTATAAAGCTACCTGCACCTTGTATTTCAGTTTCTTCTACTTCTATCGCATTATCAGTACTCCCGGTATAATAAAGCTGAGTGGCAGTAAGAATATTATTAGGGTCAAATACGTCAACAGATACGGAATTGGGATCGGTATTTGTTTTCAGCAAATCTTTCTTGCACGAAGAAAAGGTTATTAGTAGTGCAGCGCCTGCGATTATGTATTTAGATGATAATTTCATTTTGAATAGCTTTTAAATAATCATTAAAATTTTGCATTAAGGTTAAGGCCAAACGTCCTGGTATAAGGCACATCAGCTTGTTCGATACCTTGTGGCCCGTTAGAATAATTAGCTTCAGGATCAATATTCTGGGTATGTTTCATGATGGTAAAAACATTCCTGGCGACAAAGCTTAATGTAATACCCTGTATTTTATTGTTAAACATATTACCCGGGAAAGTATAGCCAAATATGATCTGCCTGAATTTTATAAAACCCGCATCATACATAAAAATTTCAGGATCATTGTTGCTCACTAATGCATAATAATCTTGCGGATAAAGTTGGTCTGTTCCATATCTCAGATCCCGCCCGGGAAGCGTTAGTTTTGAAAGGCCAAACTGGTATGCATAATAGTTAGTTCCCGAAAATATCTTTCCACCAAATTTGCCATCTATTAAAAAGGAAAGATTGAAATGCTTGTACCTGAATTCGCTGGTGATGCCTGTAAACCATGGATCAATACCCGATCCCTTATCCACATAATTAGTGCCGGCTACAGGGGCGCCACTCACAGAATCTATTACTATCTGTCCCTTATTATCGCGCTCAGGGTCGGCAACAAATATCTGGTAAGCAGATTTGCCCAGGGTTTGCGACATGTAAGCCACACCAATTCCTTCATCTTCTCCGGCACGCGAATATCCCAAAGGATAATTAGTAGAACCTGTAGAAAGTGAAAGTACTTTATTCTCATTATAAGTTATATTCACTGTTTCTGTCCAGCTAAATCTTTTTGTTTTAATCAGGTCTCCTGATACCAAAAATTCAACACCTTTATTTTGAATAGTTCCTGAATTAAGTAAAACAGCATTGTATCCGGATGTACTGGAAGTAACGGCGGGTATCACTTCCCTGCTTTCTTTTTTGTTGTAAAATGCCACATCAAAATGAAGCCTGCTGCTGAAAAAGTCCAGTTCCGTGCCCACTTCAAACTCTTTGGCTGATGACGGTTGCAATTTATCATTGGGCACTGTACCACCATTGGATATATTGCCTATAGGGTATCCATTCAGGTTACCAATATTATTATAGCCTAATAAAGTTTGATAAGGCTGATCAGCTTCGCCTCCCACATTGGCATAACCAACTCTTAATTTTCCCATGTCTAAAGCCGGTATATGAATCAGTTCCGAGAAAACAAAAGAGCCACTTACAGAAGGATAAAAATAATTTGTTTTACCCGGCGCCAGGGTTGAATACCAGTCGTTTCGCCCGGTAGCGGCGAGGTACAAATAGTTTTTATAAGAAAAATCCAGGGTACCATAAATAGATTTGTTCACCACTACCGGATTGTTTTCAGATTCAGTAGGGCTGGCAAGATTGCCGATCGTATATAAATAAGGGGTTTCAAATGTATTGCCCGAGGCATCTAACTGATCAACAACAGCTTTCCTGGTATTTACGCCTAACAAGCCGGAGACGTTAAAATCTTTTGTAATTTTAAAATCTTTACCGATGATGGCATCTACATTAAGTTCAGTTGATTTATAATTTTCTTCCAGCATATACCCATCAGTCTGGTAAGCGGTACCATTGGGTGTAACCATTGTATTTCTATCGGCAAAATAATCTTCGCCGGCCCTTAACTGCAGGTACAGCCCATCATTGAAAGTATATTTAAGATTAGCTGAACCAATAAACCTGTTACGCCGGGTATTATTGATAAACTTGTAAGCTGCAAAATATGGATTGGTGGTGTAAGCATCATCTAAAAACTGATTCTCAGAACCGTCTTCTTTGTAGCCCGGGGCAAGAGAAGTGATGTTTACATTGGGCGAAAGAAATAAGGTAGCAAAATTAACACTGCCCGGTGCATCAGAAACGCTTGGCCTGTTGTGGGTATATGCATTAAAGTATTCTCCTTTTAGCTGCAGGTCCAAATGCTTGTCCAGCTTATAATTGGTAGATAGTGAAAATGATTGTTGCTGAAAGCCTGCATTAGGAATAATACTGGTATTATCAAGGTCGCTTGCAGAAAAGCGCACACTTCCATCATCTCCAAGGTTTTTACTGAAAGACATGGTATTGGTAGCCGCACCGCCATTTTTATAAAAACGTCCAATATTTCCAGAAACTGCACTATAAGGTCTTTGTACACCGTCAAACTGATATACCATTGAGCCATCAAGCTTTGCACCCCAGCTCGACATTCCTGTTTCAAAAGCATCACTCCCATCTACTGGTTTATTTCCATCAGAGCCTTGGCCATAAGTATTTTGCCAATTGGTATTATCTATTACATTTTGTACCACGTAATTAGAATTTAATTCCACACCAGAGCCTTTGGCACTTTTGCCCGATTTTGTAGTGATTAATATTACACCTTTGCTACCGCGATAGCCATATAATGCTGTAGCCGCAGCACCTTTTAATACGGAAATGGTTTCTATATCATCCGGATTAATGTTGATAGTACCATCGCCGCCGTCTGCGCCGCCATAGCCGCCCTGAACATCAGTTTGCGTGTAAGTGCTATTTTGCATGGGGATACCATCTATTACATATAAAGGCTGATTAGAACCTGTTATATCTGAAATCCCTCTTATTACTACATTTGCTGAACCCCCAGGACCAGTAGCTACATTACTTACATTTACACCAGCTACTTTTCCTTCAAGGCCGTTTACAAAATTTGTTTCACGGGCCTGTGTGAGTGTAGAGCCTTGTACCGTAGTTACAGAATAGCCAAGTGATCGTCTTTCTCTCTTTATTCCCAAGGCAGTTACTACAATATTTTCCATGTTTTTTGCCTCTGTGCTTAAAGTAACATTTATCTCAGTACGGTCGTTTACTTTTATCTCCTGCGCCTTATATCCTACTGAAGTAATAATGAGAACATCATTGGCGCCAGCATCCACCGAAAAGTTACCATTATCTGCTGTACTGGTTGATGCGTTTTTCCCTTTAACGCTTATGCTAACTCCTGCAAGGCTTTTGCCAGCAGCGTCGGCTATATGCCCGGTAACAGTATGTGCCTGCTGCGCAAAACTATGCCTGCTTAATAATATAAGTGCAATAAAAAAAATTCTTCTGACACTGGTAGTAAGCAATTTTAGTTTCATGTTTTGGTATTTGATGTAAATTACAAATTATCCTTTGATTGAAGCAAGATGAGGGTTTACTCTAAGTCTTTTAATTCTTTGAATAATAACCAAATATAAAATAAACATTTATTTGATTGCTTATTTAGATGGTCATTATCGAAATATGACATTATTCAGACATCTTCTGTTCATGAGTTTGCAACTCAAGACATCACAAATGGAAAAGAAAGATTTTTTTTAAGAAAGAAAATCCTTAATCGCGCTTGCAGTAAACCAACAAACAATCCCTATTCTTCTTCACCTTCTTCTTTCTCTTTTTCTGCTATACAAAACTGAGGTTCTAAAGTCAAAGAATTTTCATAGAGTATTTTAAAAAAATCATTTCCCCATTGGGAATAAAACAGCATGAAATTTTCAGTACGCTCCTGTAAACCATCATCCGGGAATAATGAAGAAAATATTTTTTTTAGCTGGTTATTTTTATCAGAGAATTTTCGTTTTTCCGCACGTAGCATTTTCTTTTCAAGAGAAGATAAAATTTTCATTTGCTTTGTCTCTAAAGCCTGGGTGTGTTGTCCCAATGTAGCATCAATAGAACTTACAATCGTTTTTATTTCCTTATATAATTTATCAAACTCTTTCTTTTGCTTGTCCAGATTTAAAATTGATGAAGTTTCTTTGTTTACTATACCATTCAATAAAACTTCTTTTCCTTTAAAAAGATCAATCGCATTTAGGTGTAAGTTCTGTAATAATTTTTGATATTTTTCATCGATAATCAAAAAAGAATTTCTTAAAATTAATAGTGGAAAAGGAACCGAATAATTTCTAAACAAATCTTTTAGCTGCAACCAGTAAGCCAGCTCTCCACCGCCTCCAATCCATGCAACATCTGGCAAAATAACTTCCTGGAACAACCCACGCAGGATCACATTAGGGCTGAAACGTTCCGGATGTTCATTCAATTCTCTTTTCATTTCATCTTTTGTAAATACCATATCCGTATCATGAACCACAAAATGATCTTTTACCGGTACGATCCTGTTTCGTAGATTATCCTTTAAATAAAATAAATTGATATCGCGGGGATACGCCTGTGCCTTGTAGTGTGCAGCCAGCCTTTCCGAAGTTTGATTCACAATCTTAGAAGAAGCATGATTAAAAATATCATCTTCAAAAACAGAAAGCATTTCCTTTTTAAAAGCAGCATTATCCGGTAAAAGAACTAATAATCCAAATTCTTTAAATAAATAATGAACGAATAAAAAAGTGGATTCTTCTATTGTTGAATTTTTGACAAAACATTTTTTCAATAAGTCAATCAAAATATCTCCATACTTTTCAACAGATAACCTTCCGGAAATTGTATCAATCAACCTTATGAGGCTATCATCTACTTTCATTCTTCCAACGGCACCGGTTTGTTTGGTTTCCCATGTATATTTTACACCTTCAATTACGATATGGTTCAATTCTTCCAAATCTGCATCTTCGCTTCCCATAAAAAAAACCGGAACAAAATCATATTCCGGTAATTCTTTTTTTAAAGAATCGGCGAGTTTTATAGTATGTAATATTTTATACATAAAATAAAGATGGCCGGTAAAAATATTGGGCTGATGAGCAGTACAAATTGTAAATGTGTTTTCATCCAAAAGAGCGTGAATATTGGCTTTTATAGCTTCGCAATCCGAAAATCTTTCATATTGTTCCGCAAACTGACCAGCCAATAACCGGCGATTGGTATTAAATTTTTTCCGTTGAGTAATAGCCGATTTTATTCCCTCTATATTTACAGGATGTTCATAAAAATCCTTTAATGCAGGAGCCTGATCAATATAATCCAATACAATTTTGCTAAACTTTCCGGTCTCAGAATAAGGTATATATTGCGATTGAAATTTAGTATCCAAAGTGGCTGAATTTTAGTTGCAAAGATAGCCGTAAAAATGAAAATTTCTTCAAGGTAAAAAGAGATACAAAGCCCTTTAAACAGCATTTAAAAATCCGATACATTTCTTTAAACTTTCTTTCCAGTTTGGAATTTCTAATTGAAGTAATCCTCTAATTTTGGAAGTATCCAGGACTGAGTACAGCGGGCGCTTTGCGGGAGTTTTGTAAGATGAAGTAGGAATTGGATTTATGATGCAATTACTATTTACCAATGCTTTTATTTCTTCTGCAAATGCATACCAGGTAGTAGCTTCACTGTTGCAATAATTTACAATACCTGAAAAGTCGCTTCCCCGTTCTCTTTTTTCAATAAACTCCAGGATCACTTCTGCAAGATCAGCAGCATAAGTGGGAGAACCCAACTGATCATTAATCACATTTATTTCATTTCTTTCTTTGAATAAACGCAACATGGTTTTTACAAAATTATTTCCGAAAGAAGAATATACCCACGAGGTACGGATAATAAGAGTAGCAGGATTTTTATTCAGCGCCAATTCTTCTCCTTTCAATTTAGACGCTCCATAGACGTTTACCGGCAAAGTTGCGGCGCCTTCCTTCAAAGGAATATTTGAACAGCCGTCATACACATAATCCGTAGAAATATGAATGAGTTTCGTATGATGAGAATTACAAATAGCAGCTAATTCTACTACTGCGTCCGCATTGATAAGAAATGCTTTTTGTTTATCTGATTCGGCTTTATCTACAGCAGTGTAAGCCGCGCAATTAATGCAATAATGAATTTTATTTTTTTCAAAAAAATCTTTTATTGACTCAAAATTTTCAACCGGAAGTTCTTCCCTGGTGGTAAACAAAAACCGGTAGGAAGGATAATTTGTAGTAATTCTTTTTATTTCATTGGCAAGCTGACCGTTTGCGCCCGTAACTAATATCGTATTCGTAGAATCTGCAGAAGGCATTTATCTTTTTTTTCAATCTTTAAAAACAAAATTATGTACGCTTTTTTCTAAAAAAGGCAGCAGTTTGTCTTTATCCGAAACCACAATTTTATCTGCAGGAATCTTCCAGTCTATTTGAAGCCCGGGATCGTTCCAGGCAAGGCCACCTTCGCTTTCCTTATGATAAAATTCGTCGCATTTATAAAATACTTCGGCAGTTTCGCTTATTACAGAATAGCCATGGGCAAAGCCCTTAGGAACCAAAAGCTGTTTTTTATTTTCTGCTGAAAGTAATATCGTATATGCCTTACTGTAAGTAGGTGAATTTTTCCGGATATCAACAACAGCGTCTATTATTTTACCGCTCAACACCCTGATCAGTTTGGTTTGGGCATGGGGCTCTTTTTGAAAATGCAATCCGCGAACGACCCCAAAAGAAGAACTTGCCTGGTTATCCTGTACAAAATTAATTTCAACGCCTTCACCAGATAAAATTCTTTGATTATAGCTTTCAAAAAAATAACCCCGTTTATCTTCAAAAACTCTTGGTTCAAAAACTAATAATCCCGGAAACCCGGTTGTAAGAAATGCCATTGCGAAAAATTTAAAACTTTATTTTCATTTTATTTTTGCGAATATAAATCTTTAAAATATTCTATCGTTTTTATAAGCCCTGCTTCAAATTTTGTTGTCGGCTCATAACCCAATAAATTTTTTGCCAGAGAAATATCGGCAAGGGAGTTACGGATATCTCCTTCCCTGGGCTCACGATGAGTCGCCTCTACACTACTTTTCAAATATTCTCTTATGGAATTATATAAAAAATTGACAGAGTATTTTTCGCCAACAGCCACATTATATACTTTATTTTTTGCTTCATCATTTGCAGAAAGCATCCCTTTAATATTTACCTGTACTGCGTTTTCAACAAAAGTAAAATCTCTTGTTTGCTCACCATCGCCGTTAATAAACGCAGAAGTATGATTCATGATAGCTTTCACAAAAAGCGGAATGACAGCTGCATAAGGTCCGTCAGGATCCTGACGGGGACCAAAAATATTAAAGTATCTGAAACCCAAAACCGGAATATGATAAGCATCTGCAAAGACGGACGCATAAAGCTCATCAGCCCTTTTGCTTACTGCATAAGGTGATAAGCAATTTCCTATTTTATCTTCCTTCTTAGGCAAAGTGGGCTCATCGCCATACACTGAAGAAGAAGAAGCGTAAACAAATTGTTTTACTTTTTTCTCAACTGCGGATTTTAAAATGTTTACAAAACCACCTACGTTTACATCGTTGGTAGCCGATGGATCCTTGATAGAGCGTGGCACAGACCCTAACGCAGCCTGGTGGCTCACATAATTAATTCCTTCACATACTTTTCTGCATGTTTCTATATTTCTTATATCTCCTTCAATGAATTCAAACCCATTGTAAACTCTCAGAACATCAAGATTGGAAGTAAATCCATTGGCCATATTATCAAGTACCCTTACTTTTCCCGCTCCGTTTTTTAATAAATATTCAGCAATATGACTTCCTATGAAACCCGCACCACCGGTGACTAAAAAGGAAGAAGTACTTAAATCCTGGTTGTGAAATTGATTATCCAATTTATTTTCTATTATAAGTTTAAAGACTCCAATACTTACGTGTTGAAATTTTCCCACGATAAGATCCTTTTACATCGGCTATCATTCCATGGGGCTTTGTAATTGATGCAAATGCATTATCATCCATATCCAAATAAGCTTTGTGAGGCACGGTTATAATTACGGCTTCATAGTCGTTGGAAAGTTCGGACGTTAGTTCAAAACCATACTCATGCTTCAATTCATCGCTGCTGGCATGAGGATCTGATACATGTACCTGGAGAGAGTAAGATTTTAATTCCTTAATTACATCCGCCACTTTTGAGTTACGAATATCACTCACGTTTTCTTTAAAGGTAGCGCCCAAAACCAAAACTTTTGCATTTTTTACATCATTTGTATTTTGAATAATATGCTGTAAAACTTTTTTGGCAACATAAGCTGCCATACTATCATTTATAACACGACCGGCCAAAATAACCTGTGAATCGTAACCGAGTTTTTGGGATTTGTAAGTAAGGTAATAAGGATCAACTCCAATACAGTGGCCACCTACAAGACCCGGCTGAAATTTTAAAAAATTCCATTTGGTACCTGCGGCCGCCAATACTTCATAAGTATTGATTCCCATTTTATCAAAAATAATAGAAAGTTCATTCATTAATGCGATGTTGAGATCACGTTGAGTATTTTCAATTATCTTGGCCGCTTCGGCTACTTTAATCGAAGAAGCCCTGTGCACACCTGCTTTCACAACAAGCTCATATACTTTAGCAATCGTATCAAGACTCTCTTCATCGCAACCGCTTACTACTTTTATAATAGTACTTAGTGAATGTTCTTTATCTCCCGGGTTTATTCTTTCAGGAGAATAGCCCAATTTAAAATCTTTAGCACATTTTAGTCCTGATAAACTTTCAATTACCGGCAGGCAATCTTCTTCTGTGCATCCGGGGTAAACGGTACTTTCAAAAACAACATAATCATCTTTCTTAATCACCTTGCCAATCGTATCGCTGGCCCTTTTTACCGGATTCAGATCCGGAACATTATGTTTATCTACAGGAGTAGGTACCGCCACAATAAAGAAATTGGCTTCGCGCAATTTATCAAGGCTATTGGTAAATTCAATATCGCAACCATCAAATGCAGATGATTCTAATTCATTACTTGGGTCAACGGAGTTCTCCATCAGTTTTATTCTTCCGGCATTGATATCGAAACCTATTACGGAAATCTTTTTTGCAAATTCCAGTGCTATTGGCAGACCAACATAACCCAATCCAATTACAGCTAGTTTCTTTTTTTTGTCTATTAGTTCCTGGTACATGATTTTTTTATTTTTATTACATGGATTAAATATTTTTTAAACACGAATTTCATTCGCTAATTACACGATTTTTTTTAATTCCCTAAACTCTTTAAACCAATTAAACCATCTAAACCCGCATCACCTCTTACTTTCAAACTCTTTCGGCAATTTATACCAATCTTTTTCGGGCAAAGACTTAAAATAATCATAAGTAATTTTTAAACCTTCGGCCCTGTTCACTTTAGGTTCCCAATTTAAAAGTTTTTTCGCCCTGGTAATGTCCGGTTGTCTTTGTTTGGGATCGTCCTGCGGCAAAGGTTTATAAATTATCTTTTGTTTTGTGCCTGTTAGTTTTATGATTTCTTCTGCGAATGCTTTTAGAGTGATCTGGTCGGGATTGCCAATATTTACGGGCATAGAATAATCGCTCATTAGCAAACGGTAAATTCCCTCTACCAGGTCATCTACATAACAAAAACTTCTTGTCTGGCTGCCATCTCCAAATACAGTAAGATCTTCTCCTCGCAAGGCCTGTCCTATAAAAGCGGGCAAAGCCCTTCCGTCATTCAACCTCATTCTGGGCCCATACGTATTGAATATTCTCACGATCCTTGTGTCTAATCCGTGAAAAGAATGATACGCTGTAGTAATGGCTTCCTGGAAACGTTTGGCTTCGTCATAAACGCCCCTCGGGCCGATAGGATTTACATTTCCCCAATAATCTTCTGTCTGTGGATGCACGAGCGGATCACCATATACTTCACTTGTAGAAGCCACTAAAATTCTTGCTTTTTTGGAAAGTGCCAATCCCATACAATTGTGCGTACCGAGTGAGCCAACTTTTAAAGTCTGAATTGGAATTTTTAAATAATCTATCGGGCTTGCGGGAGAAGCAAAATGTAAAATATAATCGAGCTTACCAGAAACATGAATGAATTTTGAAACATCACAATGATAAAATTCAAAATTTTTCAGTTTGAAAAGATGCTGAATATTTTTGAGATCGCCGGTAATCAAATTATCCATACCGATCACTTCCATCCCTTCAATGATGAATCTATCGCAAAGATGGGACCCTAAAAATCCGGCAGCGCCTGTGATAAGTATTCTTTTGTTTGACACTTATAAATGGTTGTATTTTTTATGTTATTTTGTTGAATTGTTTACAGAACTCTTTAACTATCCGGTCCCTTAGTAAACAAACAAAAAACCAGGATTCTTATTTTATTAATCACTATACCAATAAATTAACTAATTAACCACTGCTCTTCCCACACTTTCATAATGAATATCAGAATCCTTTAGCTGATACAAATCAAAAAGATTTCTTCCATCAAAAATCGCAGGATTTTTTAACAACGATTTTATTTTATTAAAATCTGGAGTTCTGAATTCACTCCATTCAGTTGCTATTACTAAAGCATCCGCTTCTTTCAATACATCATATTGATTGGCACCATATGAAATAGTATGTCCTATTTCTCTTTTTACATTTGCCATTGCTTCGGGATCAAAAGCATTAATAGATGCTCCTTCCTTTATCAATTCTTCTATTAATTTTAAAGCAGGAGCTTCACGTATATCATCGGTATTTGGCTTAAAAGCCAACCCCCATAAAGCAATTTTTTTCCCATGCAAATCATTATTAAAATACTTTTTGATTTTGGGCAACAAATGTATTTTTTGATTTTCGTTTACTTCCATCACAGCTTCTAAAATCTTAAAATTGTAATCAACCTGCCGTGCGGATTTAGATAATGCTTTTACATCTTTTGGAAAACAACTTCCACCATATCCGATACCGGGAAATAAAAATCTTCGTCCTATCCTTCCATCACTTCCCATTCCTTTTCTCACCATATCAACATCTGCTCCCAGTCTTTCACACAATTGAGCAATTTCATTCATGAAAGAAATTTTAGTTGCCAAAAAAGAATTAGCAGCATATTTAGTTAATTCTGCAGATTTTTCATTCATAAAAATTACCGGATTCCCTTGCCTCACAAACGGCGCGTATAATTGGCCTAAAATCTCTTTTGCTTTTTCGGATGAAGTGCCTATCACCACCCGGTCCGGCTTCATAAAATCATCCACCGCTACACCTTCGCGTAGAAATTCGGGATTACTTACTACATCAAATAAATCTTCCGCATTTTTAATTCCGGCTTCTTTCGCGCTTTGTAAAATAATATAACGTACTTTATCTGCAGTGCCCACAGGGACGGTACTTTTATCAACAATAATCTTATAATCGTTATTTTCCAAAAGCTTCCCTATATTATCAGAAACGCCTAATACAAAATTGAGATCAGCATATCCATCTCCATCGGGCGGCGTGGGCAATGCTAAAAAAATAATACGGGCGTCTTTAATTCCTTCGGAAAGTAAAGTGGTAAATTTCAATCTTCCTTCTTTTGCGTTCCTTTCAAATAGTTTTTCAAGGCCCGGTTCAAAAATGGTAATTTTTCCTGATGATAATCTTTCTACTTTTTCCTGGTCAATATCAACACAGGTAACCATGTTCCCCGTTTCGGCAAAGCAGGTGCCGGTAACCAATCCTACATATCCCGTTCCTATTACTGCAATATTCATTAGTTATCTATTTACGTATTCCAATACTTTTTTAGTAATAAAATTTAATTGTTCTTCATCCAATTCAGTGTGCATTGGTAATGATATCACCCGATGAGTAAGCCAATCTGTTTTTACCAAATTATAACCGGCTCCGCCAAATGAGACGAACATTTTTTGCCTGTGCGCCGGTACCGGGTAATAGATCATATTCGGAATATTATTTTCTGCCAAAAATGCTGACAAACCATCCCGGAAACTTTCAGGGTTATCTATGTTTTCAAGAATAAGAGTGTATTGATGAAAAACATGTTTGCAATAATCAGCGCGAAAAGGAGTGATGATTTTCTCATTGCCTGAAAAGGCTTTATCATAAAAATCCGCCGCTTTTCTTCTTGCATTAATATAGCTGTCCAATAACGGCAATTTAATATTTAATATGGCAGCCTGCAACGCATCGAGCCGCGAATTGCATCCGACTATATCATGATAATATCTTTTACTCTGACCGTGGTTAGCAATCATTTTTAATTTCACGGCAAGCGCATCATCATTGGTGCATACAGCGCCTCCGTCACCATAGCAGCCCAAATTTTTACTGGGGAAAAAAGAAGTGCAACTAATAGTTCCGATGTTTCCTGTTTTTTTGGTTGTACCATCTTTAAAAGTATAATCACTTCCTATAGATTGCGCATTGTCTTCTATTACAAATAAATCATTTTCTTTGGCGATCGCCATTATTGCCTCCATATCACACGAATGGCCATATAAATGAACCGGAACAATTGCTTTTGTTTTGGGCGTAATGGCTTTTCTGATGGATTCAGGATCTACACAAAAGGTGCGTGGATCCACTTCGACAAAAACAGGTTTCAGTTTTAATAAAGCAATCACTTCGGTAGTGGCCACATAAGTAAAGGAAGGTGTTATTACTTCGTCTCCGGGCTGAAGATCAAGAGCCATCATCGCAATCTGAAGAGCATCGGTTCCATTGGCACAGGGAATCACATGCTTTACACCGAGATAGCCTGCCAGGTTTTTTGCAAAATCATTCACCTGCGGGCCGCCAATAAAAACAGTACTATCCAAAACGCCAGCAACAGCAGTGTCAATCTCACCTTTTATTTTGAGATACTGCTGCTTTAAATCAACCATGTGTATTGGTTTCATATTAGCTTTTTTTAAACGGCTGCAAAGATAGGGATTGGAAGTTGAAGTTGAAAGTTGATGGCTGCTGGCCGGTAGCTTATGAAGCAGTTTAGGAACTTTTACTTACTTTTTCCATTTAGAAGTCCAGGCATGATAGTTGAAAGTTAATAGTTCCTATTTAGTTGAATTTTGCTTCTTAAAAAATAAGCAAATAAGGATTTTTTTAATTAATATGCACTTTATTAAATTATAAAAGAGAATAATCTCTTTCGTATGCTTATACCTGAATTGCAAAAAAATATTGATGAAAAATGGGATGCCTGTTGGCCAATGAGCACATTAAGGCCTTTGGTCATTCTTGATTTGTTAAGTTATTTATTTTTTTTTAAGAAAATAAGCGGACATCTTTCGACCCCGGATAATAATGAAAATAAATCCAATCCTACCTTTATCAATTCCAAAGAAAAAAAGCTAATAAACTGGGATTTATTAAAAGTTCAGGATAGGCAAAACATGCACCTTCTTTTTACCGGTGAAAATGGAGTTATTGATTTTCTAAAAAATTATAACCGGACTTTACCCTACAGTGAATTTGTAAAAGGATATCTATTGATAACGCCAACTCCAAAATTATTAATTAATTGTGTTGGTATTATTAAGATCATCGAAGAAAAAGATGATAAAACAAAGGGGGAAATTTTCGAATATCTCCTAAACAAAGTAGAAATAAGTGGACAAAACGGGCAAGCGTACCTGCCGGAATACCTTATTGATTTAATTATTTCAATTATTAAACCGGAAGAGAATGATTGGATACTGGATCCCTCAGCAGGAAATGCCAGCTTTTTAGTACGCTGTGCCAAATATCTCTCTGATAAAAATCCATATAGAAATAATATTGACTCCAAAAGATTGGCAGGAATTGAATCTAATCCGACCAATTTTCGTATTGGGGCAATGAACATGCTTCTGCATGGAATTTACAATCCTGAATTAAAAGTACTGAACAGCTCTGCTTCTTTTAGTTCCGTTAATATTGAACAACTTAATGTTATTGTTGCTAATTTAATTTTTTCGACCAGCGAAAATAAAACCAGTTTTGAAGGAGATTTAATAAAAGATGCAACGAGAAAAGAAATTCTTTACCTGAATTTTATTTTAAAAAATTCCAAGCCTGGCACCCGTTCCGCTGTAATTGTTCCCGATACTATTTTGTACAATAATGGAACAGAATTTATAACCTTACGTGAGGAATTTATTGACCACTTTAAAGTGGAAGCAGTCATTTCTTTAAACGATAAAAATACTTCTCAATTTTTTGGTACCAGTATTCTTATATTTTCTAAAGAAGCGTCTGTTATTACAGACAAAGTGTGGTTTTATAAAATAGAACACTGCAAAAAAGAAATTAATAATGGAAATACCGTTTCTGATGAAATGACACAAAACAATACAGATGGGAATTTAAAGCAACGTGAAGAATTAGCAGATATTTTAAATCATTTCAGAAATAAAGATCATAGTGAAGAAAGTAAAAACCCGGATAGTTTTTATATAGATGCTGAACATATTAGATCCAAAAATTACAGTCTCAGCTATAATGAACTTAATCTATTTATAGGACAGGAAAAAACTATTCATCTTTCAGAGATTTCTTCAGAGGAAAAACGAGTGGCTCTATCCAATTTAAAAAATAAAACATTATTTCCCGCAGCCGAAAAATTACCTGAACCCAAAAAAAGTTATCTCAAAAAAATCCTGGTAATTACTTTTTTATCAATTGTAGTTTTAGGAATTGGTTTTGGGGCTTACTGGGTTTTGTACCTTAAGAAGGATCTTTTTAATCTAAAAATTAATTGGATTAAATCAGCCATAGTTAAAGATTCTGCGACCTCTTCTTCATCACCTGATACAAGTAAAATAAATATTTCAAAAAATAAAAGTAAAATTTCAGATAGTACAAATAGCGTAAATACTAAATATACCGTTGTATCCAAAGCCTATTTTTATAACACCCCTGATACCAATACACGCCGTGAACTCTACGTCAGCGGCTTAGTCCATGCAGTATTGATTCCTGAAAAAGAAAAAAATGGATTTGTATATGTAGTTTATATTAATAAACGTGGACAAAGCACCCGTGGTTGGCTAAACAAAAAAGATCTTAAACCTTTGCCGTAAGCTGGTTTGTAGCTCGTAGTTTCATAATTTATATATACTAAAAACTATGTACAATGAACTTTGGATTATCCAAATAAATCAGTACTCAAATAACGATCACCCCGGTCGCAGGTTATAAATACAATGACTCCTTCATTCAATTCTTCACTCAGTCTCAAAGCTGCCGAAGCGGCTCCTCCACTGCTCGCCCCCGCAAAAATACCTTCTTCTTTTGCGAGTTTACGTGAAGTTTCTTCCGCATCATTTTGCGAAATATCCATGATCCTGTCCACTTTTGTTGGGTCAAAAATTTTGGGCAAATACTCTTTTGGCCATCTGCGTATTCCCGCGATTGAGGCCTCCTCCGTTGGCTGGCAACCAATAATTTGAACAGAAGGATTTTTTTCTTTCAAAAACCGGGAGCACCCCATGATGGTACCTGTAGTTCCCATAGCGCTTACAAAATGAGTAATTTTTTGCCCGGTATCTTTCCATATTTCAGGACCTGTAGTTGAATAATGTGCCAAAGAATTATCAGGATTGGAAAACTGGTTGAGCATATAGAATTCTCCACCGGCTGCTTTTTCTTCAGTATAATCGCGACATATCTCCATTGTTTCCAGCAATGTAACCTTAGCGCCAAAGGCCTGCATGGCCAATACCCGTTCGCGTGTAGAGCTGGCAGGCATTACCAGTTCTATTTTTATTTTAAAAATATTGGCCATCAGCGCCAAAGCGATGCCGGTATTGCCACTCGTGGCTTCTATTAATTTAGTTTCTTTAGTAATATCGCCACGCTCCAGGGCATTTCGCATCATGTACAGCGCAGGACGATCCTTTACACTTCCGCCGGGATTATTGCCTTCCAGTTTTGCAAATACTTTTACATGAGGGTTATGATTAAGCGAGGTAAGTTCTACTAAAGGAGTATTGCCTACCGTATCTAAAATTGTCATTTTTTACACGTTATTTTGGATGAATTTACTTTCTACAACTGTTATTTCAGGATTATGATATACCAATGAACCGGGAGGTACTGATTGTGTCAGCCACACATTGCCACCGATTACAGAACCTTCTCCTATCAATGTATCACCGCCTAAAATAGTGGCGCCGGAATAGATCACCACATTATCTTCTATGGTTGGATGCCGTTTTTGTTTTGACATACTTTTACTGATACTCATAGCGCCAAGTGTTACTCCCTGGTATATTTTTACATGCTCTCCTATCAGGGTGGTTTCGCCTATCACGATCCCGGTACCATGGTCAATCATAAAATGCCGGCCAATACAGGCCGCCGGATGAATATCTATGCCGGTTTTGCTATGGGCATATTCAGTAAGAATGCGGGGCAAAAGTGGCACATCCAAATCATACAGCGCATGTGCAATCCGGTAAAATGAGAGTGCATAAAACCCGGGATAGGCGCGGATTACTTCAAACTCCGTCCTTGCTGCGGGATCGCCCTGGTGAATGGCATCAATATCGGTATTAAGTACCCTGTATATTTCGGGTAACTGATTAAAAAACTGTGCGCTCAATTCTTCGTGATTACAATTGGTGCAGGCTTTTGTGGCATTAAGCATTTGAACCAGTTCCTGTTCCAACTTTTCAAATTCATTGTCAATAGCTTCTATTGACGGATAAGTACAGCGCGATAGTTCAGGATACAAAACGCATATCAACTTAGAAGCCCATTTAGCAATCAATTCATTGGAAGGTACCTGTTCTTTTTGCTGCTGTTTTTGAAAAATCTTTTTTATTAAATCCTGTTTCATTCTAAAACTGTTATCATTTTTTTGAAATGTAAAATTAAATGATTCCAAATTGCATGGATTCATTTTATTATTTTGTTTTAGATTGAACAGTAAACAAACTAAAAAGAGGTTTTTCTATTTTTTAAAATCGCAAGGGTTACATTAATTTATTTTTCAAGCTAAATAATAGAAGCTGATTTTATTTGTGATCCTGGTAATTGTTGAAAACAAATCTTTTTCAACTTTGCCCAAACCTTACTCTCATCTTACTTTCAACACAATCTTACCCCTCGTATGGCCACTTTCAATATTTCTTTGTGCTTCCGCAGCTTCTTTCAATGGCAATATTTGGGTAACTATAGGCTTTACCTTTCCGGAATCAATGAGATCGGCAATTTGCTGTAATTCTTCCGGTAGCGACAGGGCCATAAAACCTTCAACAATAATACCCTTTGATTTAGCAACTTCCTGGTTCTCGGGCTGAACAGTGGTAATGAGCCTGCCGCCTTTTTTAATCACCTCTAAAGACCTTTTTTGCGTATCGCCGCCGATCACATCGAATACCAGGTCCACATCTTTCACTTTATCTTCAAATTTTTCATTTTTATAATCAATCACTTCATCTGCTCCCAGATCAAATAAAAAATCAATATTTTCTTCAGAGGAAGTTCCTATTACGTAAGCGCCCTTCCATTTGGCAAACTGCACTGCAAAAGTTCCCACTCCTCCGGATGAAGCATGAATCAATACTTTTTGTCCTGCTTCCAACTGGCCATAGTCAAACAATCCCTGCCATGCAGTAAGACCTGCAAGCGGCACTGCCGCTGCTTTATCATGACTAATACTTTTTGGTTTCCCGTTTACCTGGTCTGCTTTTACTACTACATATTCTGCGTAAGTTCCGTTTCTTGTAGGGTCGGGCCTGCTATACACTTCATCACCTTTTTTAAAATTTAATATATCACTTCCCACTTCCTCTATATCACCTGATACATCCCATCCGGGTATTAAAGGAAAGTGAACAGGGAATTTCCCTTTTGCATGGCCGGCGCGTATTTTCCAGTCAACGGGATTTACACCACTTGCATATACTTTTATCAAAACTTCATCTGCAGCGGGCACAGGCTTTGGCGCATCTTCATATTTTAGAACTTCAGGCCCACCGAATTGGTGAATTTGTATTGCTTTCATATAAGTAGATTTTTGTTTAAGTACTTAATTGATTTTAAAGAATTTTTCTTAAAACAATGAATACATTAATTGTGCCTAAAATAAAGAAGACCATTTAGATTCTTAAAACCCAACCGGCGTATTTCACCTAATTCAGTTATTATCTTTTTACTTTTGCATTTTTAAAATATGAAATGGAAAGTAATATTAGGAAGAAGGCGGAATTGCTAAGGAGGTACAGGATCGCTGCAAGTGTTTTTTTCTTTGTCGCTGGCCTTACTTTTTCTACATGGGCAAGCAGGATACCCGCTATAAAGTATCAATTACACTTAAGCGATGCAGGTTTAGGAGCAGTATTATTCGCATTGCCTGTAGGCTTAATGACAGGCCTGCCTATATCCGGCTGGCTCGTTTCGAAGTACGGAAGCAGACCCATGTTGATCATTGGATCCCTATTATATCCACTAATACTTTTGATACTGGCCTTGTCGGAATCGGTGATACAATTAGCCCTTGGCTTATTTTTATTTGGCATGGCAGGAAACCTGATCAATATCGCTATGAATACCCAGGCAGTAAGTGTGGAAACTTTGTATGGGAGATCGGTTATGGCTTCTTTTCATGGGTTATGGAGTCTTGCCGGGTTCAGCGGAGCATTGATCGGAACTATTTTTGTATCTAGAAATCTTTCTCCTTTTATTCATTTTTTGTGTGTGAGTGGTGTTGCTATCTTCCTCGTTTTAATATCTTTTAAATCTACAATCCCTCATGATACCGGCAGCAGGCGTCCACAAAAAATATTTGTAAAGCCCGACAGCAAAATTTTATTACTCGGATTTATCTCTTTTTGCTCTATGCTATGCGAAGGCGCTATGGCAGACTGGAGCGGTGTTTATTTTAAAAACATCGTGCAATCGCCGGCCACATTAGTTACACTTGGATATGTTGCATTTACAGGCAGCATGGCTTTAGGACGATTCATCGGCGACAGGCTTGTTACAAAACTGGGCGTAAAAAGGATGCTGCAAATAAGTGGCTTATTGATTACAACAGGATTATTAACTGCAGTCATTTTCCCTTACATGGTCACAGCAACAGGCGGATTTTTGTTGGTGGGCTTTGGAGTTTCTTCCGTAGTTCCAATCGTCTATGGTTTGTCTGGCAAATCTACTACCATGTCAGCAGGTACGGCTTTAGCCTCAGTTTCCACTATTGGTTTTCTTGGATTTTTAATAGGGCCACCCGTTATCGGGTTCATTGCACAGGCAGTGAGTTTGCGCTGGTCATTTACTCTTATTGGAATTTTGGGTTTTGGTACCGCTATCCTGGCTGGCAAATTGAAATTAAAAAATTCCGGCATAGGAAAAATGCATGACGAAACAATAAGCCAGCATATAACTGTCATTGATTAATAAACAGCAGAATATTAAAATTCAATGTGTAATTTTTCCCCTGTCTGATTTTATTTTCTACGATTCGCAAAGCCATTTTTTAAAAAGGGGTGCAGTCTGCTGACTAATAATAATGGGAGGTTCGTTGCAGGTTAATGTAAGAGCTACTTTAATTTTATTGCATTCCAAAACTGTGAATCCCTTTATAAAATTAATATTTACTATTACCTGGCGATTGGCCCTGAAAAAAACAGATTCATCCAAATCCTTTTCCACTTCAGAAAGGCTGGCATTAAAATAATATTTCCGGGAAAATCTATCAGTTACTAAAACCATTCCTTCCTCGATGTATAGCAAAGCAATATCTATTAGAGATAATACAATATTTTCCTTATCATTTTTTACAATCAGCCTTGTTTTCTTTTTCGCATTTTCAGAAATCATATATTTTTTTGCGTATTTATTTCATCAGTACAAAATTGTGTTATCTTATAAAGAATCATTTGTCAAAAAATGCTTTTTGCTGTTAATGATTCTTTAAAAAAAGAATGAATAACTATTGCACTTTTTTCAGTAGTAGAAGAACAAAAAAAACCAAACCTTAAAAAAATGGTTTGGTTTTAGATAACATATTAATATCGTGTTCATCCTCTATTATATTTTTTTTCTGAAAGAACATTACCATTTACATCAGCAACAACAACATACATTGATTTGCTATCTTTCAATATGATTTGATAATAATGATTTAATGCATTCGTAACTTCTGTTACGTTGGTTATATTTTCCTCCTTATACACGTTGCTGATTTTTATACGTATAAATGGCGCAAGTTGTTCGGAGGTATAGTATTTTATGGTTTCTAACAAATTACCATCAGAATCATAAGAAATCCTGCTTGAAGAATTATCTTCTTCATTCCTGAAATATACCATGTAATAATCTCCCACCTTATTTATTACCGGATGGGTAACCTCCGGAAAATCCTGTTGAAATAATTTTAAAATTTTTGCGGAGGTTACCGGATCACGCAATGGGGAGGCGAAAATGCCTGTGCTGAATAAAGCTGCAAGGCATAAAAAAATAATCTTTTTCATAATTTTTGTTTTTAAATGGTGAATAATTAACGTAAAACTATTTTCTTTTAAAACCTGTAAAAAGCAAATTCGTATTGGCGGTAATGCAGTGTGGTATTGAGTTTTGTTAATGCCAGGTTAAGACCGTGCATGAAGCATTAAAAAAATATCCTGAAATATTATTTTATCGTTATGAACCGATAGTTCTTTCCATACAAATCATTACATCATAATTTTAAAATTATAGATGAATGGAAAAAACCTTACTCGCAAAAAGCCAAAATGGAAGAATTAAAAATGAGGATGTTTAGAAAAAATTTCTTTCTTCAAAAAATTTATGAGAGTTAAATACCGGAATAGAAGTAGCCGGAAACTTTGTCGGACAGGCATTATAGCGTTTCTTAAAACATTTACTAAAAGAATAAACATCGGCGAAGCCTACCTGGTATGCAATATCAGTTACCATCAATTTCCCCTCATTGATCAATTCTACTGATCTTTCAAGTCTCTTATTTAACGCATATTGATGCGGTGTCATTCCGAAAACTGATTTGAAGGAACGACAAAAATGAAATTTAGATAACGATGCTTCTTTGGCGAGTGTTTTAATATCCAACTTTGTTGAAAAATCATTTTCTAATAAATTTTTCGCTATTGTCAATCGTGCTACTAATTTTCTGTTATTCGTTTTTTGTGAAATGATTTTGTTTATCATATTAGGGATATTATACAGTGAATAAAAAAACACATTTCAAATTAATTTTTTTTGATCATGCTATTTTAACATAAATGATAAACGGAAGTTTTTAATTATAAATAAGAAATACCGTTGATTCCGGTGAAAGCCATAATCTGCATGATTCAATTACTACAAGCATAGTAATGCAAAAGCAGTAATGATGTAATTTTTCACATGAGGTTTTTAAAAAGAAATAGAAATCAAAGATATTTGTTGATTTGCTATCCGAACGACTCTTTTGTAGTAAGAGGAGAAATTTAAAATCACTAAACGATTGCTATCCTTAACCGGCAAAAACCGCGGTATAATAAATGTGTCCCTGCCTGTCTTTTGCGATACCAATTCCTATGTATTTGTAATGACCAAGCATGTTCATACGATGACCAGGTGAATTTTCCCACATATTAATTACCTCGCTTCCTGACGTAGCACCATACGCTACATTTTCCGCAAAACCATGAAGGCCTTTAATCAGTTTACTTGCCTTTGCGTTCCTTTGTGCAAAACCGCTATGACCAAATGCAACGCGGCCACTTGCCATATCCGCGCTGTGTTTTTGCGCGATAGCATTTAATTCCGGTTTGATAATTAAATTAAGTAAACCATTTGACCTTCTGAATTGATTTGTTTTGGAATAAATATCATTTACAAGCTTTGTATTATTACCACCTGAAAAAGAAATAAGGCTTACAAAAAGAGAAATGCTTATGAAGGTTAAAGTAAAAAAGGTGTTTTTCATTTTAGGAGATTTATTTTACGGCAAGATTTGTACCAAAAAGTAAAGTTCAAATCTGTTAAGGATATCAACTTCTAACTGATATCAGGTAAATTATTATAAGTAGCTGCAAGCATATTTATCAGTTTCTCCTCCTTCACTTTAATATCTCCACAATTTCTATTGATTAATAGATAACCACTTAATTGCTTATAAGCAAATGGAGCAAAAGTCTTATCGCCAAATTTGAGTGGAATTAACTGTCTGTATATTCTGAAACGTTGATTATTGATATATGATTCTACTTTCTGAGACGCTTCATCAACTGTTCTTGATCCTATCATGGAACAATTACCTTTCGTTTGGCAATCGAAGGATGGGATTTGCTCAAGTCCTTTAAGGTAACTTGCTTACCCCTGATAAGACTCTTATTTAGTTCAACAGGTTTTACAATCTTTAGAGGGGTTCAGTTTAATCTGTCACCCTTGGATGCTATTTTTTTGTGTGAAGAAGTTGTTTTCATTTCAAGATTATTATTTCAGACGGAACGGACGACTATACCTTGCCGGCGCCAGCATATAGATTCTATTTATAGTCTCATAGAATTTATCAATTACAGCTATCATAAAGATTATTGTAAATTTGATTCCCAAATAATCTAAATTTATTTAAAATGGAAAATATCAAAGAAAACCCGGCAAATCACAAGAGCTGGGAAGTAAATGATTCAAGTAAATGCCCTTTTATCGGCGGAGCTTTAAAATTCACAGCCGGTGCAGGCAGGTCAAACCGTGATTGGTGGCCAAATCAATTAAGCTTGAGAATGCTTCGCCAGCACGCCTCCTTGTCTGACCCGATGGATGAGAACTTTAATTATGCAGATGAATTCAAGAGCCTTGATTTGAATGCAGTGAAGAAAGACCTTTTCGATTTGATGACGAAATCCCAGGATTGGTGGCCAGCCGACTATGGTCATTATGGACCGTTATTTATTCGTATGGCATGGCACAGCGCAGGTACTTACCGTATTGCCGACGGTCGTGGTGGCGCCGGCTCGGGGAATCAACGATTTGCACCATTGAATAGTTGGCCTGACAATGCAAACCTTGATAAGGCACGCATTCTGCTATGGCCGGTAAAACAGAAATACGGAAAGAAAATTTCATGGGCCGACCTGCTTGTCCTTGCCGGCAACTGCGCCCTCGAGTCTATGGGCTTCAAAACATTCGGTTTCGCCGGCGGACGCGAGGATATTTGGGAGCCGCAAGAAGATGTTTACTGGGGCTCAGAGGGTGAGTGGCTTGGAGACAAGCGTTATACAGGTGATCGTGAACTCGAGAATCCCTTGGCTGCCGTACAAATGGGGTTGATTTATGTAAATCCAGAAGGACCCAATGGAAATCCTGATCCCATTGCCGCAGCCCGCGATGTTCGCGAAACTTTTGGCCGGATGGCTATGGATGACTATGAAACGGTTGCGCTTATTGCCGGTGGACATACGTTTGGTAAAACACATGGAGCTGCTGATCCCCAAAAGTACGTGGGTAAAGAGCCCGCAGGCGCAGGTATAGAAGAACAGGGACTTGGATGGAAAAACACTTTCGGCAGTGGCAATGGGAATAATACAATTACCAGTGGCCTCGAAGGAGCATGGACCCAAACGCCCACTAAGTGGACCAACAATTTCTTCAAAAACCTCTTTGAATATGAATGGGAACTAACAAAAAGCCCGGCTGGCGCTTACCAGTGGAAACCCAAGGATGGTGCCGGCGCAGGTACTGTCCCCGATTCACAAGACCCTTCAAAAAGTCACGCACCATTTATGCTGACTACAGACCTGGCTTTGAGGGAAGACCCTGATTATTATAAAGTTTCAAAACACTTTTACGAGAATCCTGATGAATTTGCAGACGCGTTTGCACGGGCATGGTATAAACTGACACACCGGGACATGGGTCCCATTGCACGCTACCTGGGGCCGGAAGTGCCTAAAGAAGAACTTATCTGGCAAGACCCTATCCCGGCTATTACCCATGATTTAGTTGACGATAATGATATCGTTGCATTAAAAGCTAAAATACTCGATTCGGGACTTTCTGTATCGCAATTAGTTTCTACCGCCTGGGCATCAGCAGCTTCATTCCGTGGGTCTGATAAACGCGGAGGCGCAAACGGAGCGCGCATTCGCCTGGCACCCCAGAAATATTGGGAAGTCAACAATCCGGCTGAACTGGCGAGAGTATTGAAAACCCTTGAGGGTATCCAAAATGATTTCAATAACGCACAATCCGGTGGTAAGAAAGTTTCGCTGGCCGACCTGATCGTTTTGGGCGGATGTGCAGCAATCGAAAAAGCAGCGAAGAATGCAGGTCAAGATATAAAGGTACCATTCAGGCCGGGAAGAGGTGATGCCTCGCAAGAGCAGACAGATGTTGAATCATTTACTGTCCTGGAGCCACGTGCTGATGCATTCCGCAACTTTATTAAAGATCATCTTAGCGTTTCTGCAGCAGCTGAAGAGATGCTGATTGACAGGTCTCAATTGTTGACCCTAACCGCACCCGAGATGACGGTTCTCCTTGGAGGTATGCGTGTTCTTAATACGAATTATGATCAATCTCAACGTGGCGTGTTCACTAAACGCCCGGAAGTTTTAACCAATGATTTCTTCGTTAACCTGCTCGATCTGGGAACTACCTGGAAGGCGACTTCAGACGCACAGGAATTATTTGAAGGATTTGACCGTGCAACAGGTGAACACAAATGGACAGCCTCCCGTGTTGATCTCATCTTTGGTTCCAACTCAGAGCTCCGCGCCCTTGCAGAAGTATATGGATGTAATGATTCACAAGGTAAGTTTGTGGAAGATTTTGTGGCAGCTTGGAACAAGGTGATGAACCTTGACCGTTTTGATCTGAATTGATTAAAGAAAAAAATGTGATTGTTTTTTGGCAGGAAGAATTTGCCATGGATTAAATAGGATTCTAATAGAGCGGGTTCTTCTCCTTTTGGAGAAGAACTTCTGAAAGAGGAAGACGGGCACAGGTACGATCCTCTTTCCTGCTCATTCAATCCATCTTTATAACAAAGACTTTTATGCTTAGTCAAACACGTGCCCTCAACGTAATTTAAATTTCGTTTGTCCTTAACAGTTATATGTCAATAAAGAATGGGGAAACCGGCTTATTTGTTTGTTTACTGACAGAATTATTGATACACCAGAGAACTTACTATAAAATTATTCTAATTTCCCTTCTTTCTCTTTTTCAAAATATCCTTATAAGCGCTGCTCAGAGCATCTAATACAACAGCACGCTCCATTTTATTTATTTCGAAAGTAGTCCAGCCTTGATCGCCCCATTTATTCAGCACAGGATAAATAGCTTTGTCTATCGAACAAAATATTTTCTGCTCCGCTGTTGACAGTAAAATATTTGCAGACTGACTTTTCTCATGCAGGGTGGCATATATCCTTTTCCCGGTTATTTTAAAAGCAGTCCTGTCGAAGTGTGGTTGAGAAACCGTGCCGGGAAATGATAAAGCCATTTCTTTAAATTCTTCTAAATTCATAAAGGAATATGATAATATTTTTTATTCATAAAAATAAGAAAGTTCAAAATAACAGCTTCATTTCTCTAAAATATGCATTAGCAAGAAGAAAAAAATAATCTAAATTGTACTCTAAAAAAAATTTAATTATAAGAAAATTTTAATGGACCACCCACTTGATTATCCCGCATGGAACGCTCTGATTTCAGGAAATAAAAATCTATCATTAGGTAATGAACACGTGAAATATTTCCACGAAGAGGTAGCGCCTTTTGTTGGGCTTTTTGAACAGAATCATTATGAATTCGAACATCTCTATCATATCACTCCTCCCAAAAGGAGAATGGTAATTATTATTTCAAAAAAATTGAAAATACCCAAACCATGGATCCTGACAGAACATATAAAGGCATTGCAAATGGTGCATACACAAGATACCTCTCCTGCGAATGCGACAGCAGAAATTATTCCCCTTCAACTTAAAGATGTTCCTCAAATGCTTGATCTTACTGCATTAACTCATCCCGGACCTTTTTTGAAGAGAACTATTGAATTTGGTAATTATGAAGGTATATTTAATAATGGTGAATTGATATCAATGGCGGGACAAAGAATGCATCCGGCCGGATATGTAGAGATAAGTGCTGTGTGTACTCATCCCGATCATCATGGTAAAGGCTATGCAGGCCAGCTCATTCAAAGCCAGGTACGCAGCATAAAAGCTAACTCCAGCGCGCCTTTCCTTCATGTAAAAGATGATAATATGGAAGCCATTCGTCTTTATAAGAAGTTAGGTTTTGAAGTAAGAAAACAAATGAACATTTATGTTTTTCAGAAAGAATGATTTATTTTTATTCTGAATCAATCTCTTACCATTTACGTTTATCCTTAACTGTTATACGATGATAAAAAACAGAAAAACAGTTTAATTGTTTATTTACTGGTTGAATTCAGATCGTGTGATATAAATGGTTATCCTCAACATAAAAAATGGAAATTCCGGATGGTCAGAAAGGAATCTTCTGCGTTTTGGGATTTGTGCATATAAATTTTTCAACAAATTGACTGATCACAAAGTCATCCGAATGTTGTAGCAACAATTTTTTTTATATAAAATGCATTCTGCATTTGTTATACTAAATACAAAAGTGTAAAGAATTTAATTAAAAAAAATCTCTTACTCACAGTAGTTCAGCAATTATTAAATATTCCTCTTTTGACATAAAGATTTGTTGCCATAATAGAAAAAAAATTAACGCACATATTTTTTTTGCAGCATGTTTATTGTTTTCATTCTAACCATTATTAATCTTAAAATTTTTTTAATCATGAAAGACAATAATCAAAAAAGAGTTGCAATTCTTACTGAAAATGGCTTTGAAGAAATAGAGTTGACCAGTCCAAAAAAAGCAATGGAAAAAGCAGGTTTTAAAGTGGAAATCGTTTCTTCTGAAAAAGGAAATGTAAAAGCGTGGAACACTGATCATTGGTCCATCACTTTACCTGTAGATGTAAAATTATCTGATGCTGATCCCGATGATTATGATGCCCTGCTGATTCCCGGAGGCGTTATAAATCCCGACAAAATGCGAATTCAAAAAGAATATGTCAACTTTGCAAAAGATTTTATGCAATCAGGGAAACCCGTTGCTGCTATCTGCCACGGCCCTCAATTATTAATTGAGACCGGTTTATTGGAAGGAAGAAAAATGACCTCTTATCCATCCTTAAAAACAGATATCAAAAATGCGGGAGCTGAATGGCTCGATAAAGAAGTGGTAGTTGATCACAATCTTATTACGAGCAGAAGCCCGAAAGACCTGGAAGCATTTAATAAAAAATTGTTGGAAGAAATAAAGGAAAGTGTTCACCTGTTAGCATGATGAATTTTCAATTTATTAAAAAGCACAAGTTTCGGCTTGTGCTTTTTTTATTATCAGTTATAAGCGTATGTTTTTTACATTAATATTCCTGGATGGTAAATGCGCTAAAGCAATCGTTCCGATGAACCGATTTCCTTTCCACACTCTCTAAAGTCATCTTACAATTAAGGTTGTTAGCAATACCGTGGGCGTCTCGCCAAATCCAGGGCCACCCCAATCAGTTTCATCCCCATTTAGAATTCGAATTGGTTTGAAATTACCATTTTCATATTTACCTTCTTCTACTTTTCCATATTGCCATGCTTTGCCGGTATTTTTGTCGAGTGGCTGAAAAGTAATGTGACAGCTTGTTCCAATAAGGATAAATTTATTTTCGCTTAACTGAACGATCATCATTTTACCTGTTGGATTGGTATTTACCGACGCTGCATTGGCTCTTCCGTTACCACCAAATGTTATTATTGCCTTCCATGTTCCAAGGTCAATGGATTGTTCAGCAAAATCTTCACGTTCTACAACTGCTTTTATTTTACCTTCAAAGCCCCATTGCGCCAGCTCATGCATCATGGGAGCAGCCATAGCATATTCCCGTCCAAAGGGCGCTAATTTTTCCGCAATCTCAGCAATATTTTTTTCTATTCCATTTTCGTCTATCCCAAATGGTGAAAAACCAATGCCTCCGCGGGCAATCACTTCATAAAGATATTTTACTTTATCACCACTAAGGGCAGACTCAGGTACAAAGAGGGCATTATCGGGACGGCTATACAAGTCAAGTACTTTCAATATTTTTTCGTTGCCCCGGATATAAATATCAGGAGCCACCAGGTCTATCGCCGGTGCAGCTATTTTCCAGATGGGGATCACATTATCTGTGGGACCACCGCTCTCATAATTATCTGCGGTAGGGTTGGTAAGCGGATCGCGTAATGCAGCATTCACATACATAGGCAATGGATATTCAGCTTTGCCGGCTGCTGCTACCTGTCCTATAAAACGGGCAACATACCATGCCTGGAAATATTCGTCTGCCCTTTCTCCAAAAACTTTTTGCCATGAACCGGTAGTACCTGCGGGCACATTGAGCGCTTTAAGTACACTGGGAACCAGTAATGCATCAGGGACTTTTTCTTCAAATAATTTTTGTGCAGTTGCCGAATAATCTCTCACACTTCCCCACGCTCCCGATTCGTTTTCTACCTGCATCATGATCACCGTATGTTGAGAATCTGCATCTTTCAAAAATTTCATTACCGAAGTAAAAGCCTTCATGTCTGCGTCCAGCGTAGCCTTATAAATGGGAGAAGGTGAATCAACAGGTTTGCCGTTTTTGCCCGTTATATTAGGATACCTCGCGGCATTTGTTTTCATCCACAGTGGCATATAGTGGTTACTGCCGTTTTTCCAGGTGGCAAACCAGAGCAACACCAGGCGTACATTATGTTGCCTCGCTTGTACCAACAAAGTGTCAATTAAAGAAAAATCAAACTTTCCTTCTTCCGGTTCCACTTGTTCCCAATAAATAGGAACTTCCAGCGTGTTAGCATGCATGGTTTCAATGGCTGACCACACACCTGGTAGCATTGCTGGCCAGTCGCTGGAATTATGTGCTTGTCCTCCCAAAATAAAAAACGGCTTTCCATCTACCAGTAATTCGTGCCGGCCATTCTTTTCTATGATCCGTGGCATCTGCCCAAAACTTTTCGCAATAGTAAATGCCATCAAAGCGATGGATAAGAAAATTTCTTTTTTCATCTTTATTAATTCAGTTATTTTTTCGATTATTTCCTATAAAGAAAAGATTTATTTCTGATTTGTATCTTTTTTGGTGGGTCTTTCAAAATAAAAATCAGCGTTATACCAGAAATTTTTGGACTAATTAATAATTCAATTTGGTATTATTTGTTCATTTACTGTAATCATAAATATTTCATATCACCTGGGAACCGGTGGATTTCAAAAATTACAATTAATAAAATATCAACACTATATAATTATTTTGAAAATGATTCGTTGTAAATAATGACAGGCTGATACATCATTTTTTACAAAATAACTATCCTATGAATCCAATCCCTGCTATTCTTATACTTCTTGCAGTCGCTTCCCTTTTTTATGTTTCTTTACCATTTTTTACTTCATATTCTAAAAAGAAAAAACAAATTCTTTTAAGGAATCTGAGTCGCGCAGGAGCTGCCAATAATCTAACTCTCTGCAGCCAGGAGATTCTTCAAAATAAAGTAATGGGCTTTGATGGAGTACACAGAAAAATAATTATCCTTGAAAAAACAGAGAATACTTACTATTATTCAATCATATCGCTTGATGAAGTACATGATTGCCAATTGGTAACCAATTCAGGTTCGCAAAAAAGCAACAATCTTAAAAAATTAGTCAGCAAAATACCGGCGGCAACCATAGAACTTCAGTTCGTATTCAACAACAAGTCGAAGCCAGTTTCCATTATTTTCAGCGACGAATTCATTAATTCCAAAAAGGAACTAGCCTTTTTAAAAGGCAAAGCAGAATATTGGTGTACTATGTTTTCAAAAATGCTGAACAAGCAAATAGAAGTAGCAGCGTAAGCGCGCCTTTCAGCGCCAGTGTTCTCCAAATTTTAATTTGGAAATTTGACTACATTATTTTTAACCGGTTTTACGGTACGCAGGTAAGCAAATATAGCTTTTAGATCCCCGTCTGTCATGCCCGCAAAATCAACGACAGGCATTATTGTATTCTGTTTACCCGGATTATAATTATATCCTTGCTTATCCCGGCAAATGATGAATTTATCAAGGAATGCCTGCTTGCTCCAACCGCCAATACCCGAAGAGGAATCGGGTGTCAGGTTAGCTGAGGCAACTTTAAAAGTTCCCGCGTTAAATTCCATACCACCGGCCAGCATATTTTTATCATCCGGCGTATGACAACCATTACAACCAGCCATTGTAACCAGGTAACCTCCATATTTTACCCGGTCGCTCACCGGTGGACATACATTTCCATCAACAGATTTTAGAAGAGCGGCTTCATTATAGAATTTGCTGATCGGGATCGTTAATTGCCTGTCCTGTACCTGATTCTTTATAGGCTTCAAGGTCCTGACATACGCAATAATACTTAACAGGTCATTCTTAGCCAACCTGTTGAAACTGTAATAAGGCATGATAGGAAACAGCGTGTCGCCATTTTTATTAATACCTTGTGTCATAGCCCGTAGAATTTCCTTATCTGTCCATGTGCCAATACCTGTGGAAGAATCAGGAGTAATGTTTGCTGCATAAACAGTTCCAGGCATTCCGGCCAGTTCAATACTATCAAATTTTTCTCCTCCTCCTCCTTCGGTGCCGGGAATCTCAGGGCCAGCATATTTTGTAAAATCTCTATGGCTGTGACAGTGAAAACAAACTGCCACATGAAGGACAAGATATTTTCCTCTTGCAATCACTTTGTTTAAGGAATCTTGTTTCACCATATCCGGGCTGGCGCTGGTCAGTGATTTTGAAGTATTACTGTTGCAGGCTGTAAAAAAGGTGGCGGCGAGCACCATAAAAATTACAGCGGAAAAAGCAATCGTCTTTTGCATGTTATTTCTGATATTAATAAGTAAGGAGGGAAATAAAATATAAATATTATAAAAAATAATGATACTGCCAAATATTTTTATTCCAGGTATAGGCTGGCTTTTGGAGTATTAACTTATGCCGATTATAATAAAGTGCACGAAATATTCCCGGAGCATTTCAATTTTCGTTTAACCATTGGTGTTATTACTAAAAAATCTAAATGAGAAAATGATTTATTTGTTTATTTGTTGTAAAGATTCCTACATTTAATGACCTCAGAAAGGCAGGAAATAAAGTCTTGTATTTATTAATCGGATTGCAGAGTCACCTTCAAGATTTTTTGTAAAGAAAAAAATTATCAAGTCTCCCTGCATTAAGTTAAAAAAATTGTACTTTCGGAATCCATCTAAATCTCCAAAATCGATTTGTCCTGAATTCCTGTTACAAAAAATTAAACAACACTTCATCATGTTTACAAATTTCATTCAATACCATTTAAAGAATAAAATATTATTTGCGCTTGCCCTTTTATTATTTCTCTTTCAGTTTGCAGAAGCACAAAACCAGGGCGAATGGTGGAATGCAGGATACCACTGGCCTGTAAAAAATCCGAATGCAAAATTGCTTCCCCTGATCCGTGTTTCGGGAAATAAGTTTGTTGATTCGAAAAATGATACGGTTTTATTTCGCGGATTATCCATAGCAGACCCTGATAAAATAGAACATGAAGGCCATTGGAATAAAATGCTTTTTGAAAAAGTAAAAGATATGGGTGCGATGCTGGTGCGCATTCCGGTTCACCCTATTGCGTGGCGCAGCCGTACTCCTGATAATTATCTCATATTGCTCGATTCTGCCGTAAGCTGGTGTACTTCGTTTGGGATATATGTGGATATTGACTGGCATTCGATAGGTAACCTTGAGATGGAACTTTTTCAAAATCCGATGTACAATACGAGCCTTAAAGAAACTTATGAATTCTGGCGTACAATAGCATCACATTTTACAGGTAATAATACGGTTGCTTTTTATGAACTTTTTAATGAGCCTACTACTTACCGGGGCCAGCTCGGAACTGTAACATGGACACAATGGAAAAAAATTAATGAAAATATCATTCAACTTATCAGGGCGTTTGACAAAGAAACCATTCCTCTTGTTGCAGGATTCGACTGGGCTTATGATCTCACGCCTCTTCGCGAAGAACCAATTAACGCTGCAGGCATCGCTTATGTTACTCATCCCTATCCTAATAAACGATCACAACCCTGGGAACCAAAATGGGAAGAAGATTTTGGTTTTGCCGCATCTCAATATCCTGTCATCGCAACAGAGATTGGATTTGACGTTCGCAATGGGCAACCTTCTGATGGAGAAGAACATTATGGAACACGAATTACAAAATATCTTGAAAGCAGGGGAATCGGCTGGCTTGCCTGGGTTTTTGATCCTGAATGGGGTCCTCAAATGCTGAAATCATGGGACTTTTCTCTCACACCATGTGGAGAATTTTTTAAGAAAGCTATGCATGAACCTTTAAAGAAATAGTACCTATTTAATAATTACCAATAAAAAAATAATTCTAAAATTTTAGGCTTCGGCGTGAAATAAAAAATGAAAATCATCTATCTACAAATACAATTTGTTCTCCTTTCAACAAAGGCAAACCTTTGAACCGAAGCATCACATTGGCCACAGTAATTACATCTTTTTCACAATAAATAGAAATGCGTTCGAGGTTTTTTTCTTTCCAGTAAACATGGCCAACCTGGCTTCCGTCTATATCGTCTTTGGGTGAAGGAACACTCAAAACAGCAGCTAATAATTTTAAAGAAGTATAATGTTTATAATCGCCAAAACGCCACAAATGTAAAGTGTCTATCACTGGCGTTTCCCAGGGTTTCATATTCTGAAAATCAATGTAAGAAGGAATGGGAATATTATTGGTTAACATTCTTCTGCACAAAAAAGGCACATCAAATTCTTTAATATTGTGACCGGCAAAAATCCATTGATGATTATTACTATGCAGCTGTTGCATTGTGGCAACAAACTGATTTAAAATATCTTTTTCATTTTCGGAACACAAAGATTTTATTCTCAATTGCCAGCCATTATTTTCTTTTTTGAAATAACCAAAACTGATACAAACTACTTTGGCAAATTCTGCGAGAATAGCTGCCCGCATTGGATAATACTCTTCGGCAGTGGTATCCGGCGGAAGGTTTTTACTTATTTTTTGAGTCCATAATTCTTTCCACACATCATCCAATAAATGGAAATCTTCCTTTTCTGAAACTGTTTCTATATCTATCAAAAATAAATTTTCTAATGCTATTTGTTGCATGAATATGATTTTGGTAAAATGAATTTACACAAAAGAAAAGGATTTATTTAATTAATAAAATAAAACACTAAAAAGTAAATCCGACAAAAATGGTATAAGCCTGGCTCTTCCATTTTTCACTGTTATCTATATCATTCAAATTATAAAGCCCAATTTCGTATCGTGCCCCCAGGTTTATAAAAGGAAGTTGTATCCAAAGACCGCCTACAGCAGCCCAATCGCTTTTCTTAAAGATGTCCTGATTGGTTTTTAAACTATCAACTGTTTGACTGAGTAAACCACCTACTTGTGGGCCTAACTGGAGTTTCACTCTTTTACTTGGTCCTACATTTATATTCAGAAGTAATGGAATTTTCAGATAATCGAGTCTTGCTTTGCGTTGGCCTCCTCCTTCGAAAAGATCATCATACACATTAAAAGCATCATTGGAAAATTCGGAAGAAGATTGTACAAAATTTACTTCCGGCTGCAGACCGAATGTTTTTGAAAAATTAAATTGCATAAAGACTCCCAGCAGATAATTATAATTGAACCCTGATTGGTAAGATTGCCCGTTTATCTTATTGATGTTAACTCCTGCCTTGGCGCCAATCCTGAAAAAATTTTCATGGTCAGAATTAGGATCAAACTTTCTTTGTGAAAATACATGTAATGAAGCGAGTGCAAGCAATACAAAAAAAACTTTTTTCATAGTAGGTGTTTGATTTTTGGATTAAAAAAAAGCTACCAACCGGAATTTTTATTAAACCATTTTTTAAAATAGTTTCCATCTTTTCCGGTTCAAGCCTTTTTGCAAATAATCCGAATGTAAAGTTTGAATTTTAACTTCTCCAGTAGCCACGAACCCAAAACCATCCATGCCTTCTGCGTTGCCAATGTCCTTCTACATAATTAAAATGTCCCTGGCGGGCAACAACCCAATAGCCCTTGCGATATTCATACCTCCCTCTATGGCCAATCCATTCGCCACTCACCCAAATATAATTGGGAGCCGGAGCCAGCGGCTGGGAGTATCTTGGCGGCATAGGCCTTTCTCTTACAACAACAGCCGACGGTCCGCAGCCGGCAATAAAAATTAAAACAAAAAAAAGGGTACTCAATAAGAAAATAATCTTTTTCATTTAATGTGGTTTTGTTTTATAGATGAATTTTAGAACGAAAAGTTTAATGAGTTATTTTTTTTATGATTAAAGTTAAAAGACTTTTACACAAAAAAAAACAAATTGAATAATTATTAACTTTTAAAAAATTGTTGGGAATATAGAGAGATTTTCACGCTAAATGGTTCGCTGTTTTTTTTTATTACAAATAAATCCATAGTTGAATAATATCAATTATGAAATTCTATTTAAAATAAAAAGCCGGCCATTTGCCAGCTAATTTGTGGAGAATACCGGATTCGAACCGGTGACCCTTTGCATGCCATGCAAATACTCTACCAACTGAGCTAATTCCCCTAAATCTGTTTGAAATTTGATGCTCAAACGAACGCAAATATAAATCCGAAAGGATCAGATAAAAAAACAATTTTTAGTCACCCCATATTTCTTCTTTTCCCTCGAGCCAAAGTTTTACCAACCGGTTGGAAACAGATTTTGGTCTTTCAAGCGGAAAGCCTAAAGCCCTGTCCCAGCAAAGGCTTGCTAACACACCTAATGCTCTTGATACTCCAAAAAGTACTGTGTAAAATTCATATTCTACCAGTCCATAATGAACTAATAAAGCACCACTGTGAGCATCTACGTTGGGCCACGGATTTTTTATTTTAGCAATAGATTGCAAGATAGGAGGAACCGTTTCATAAATATTCCAAACAGTTTGTACCAGTTTATCATCAGGCATGTGTTTTTTACCAAATTCCATTTGTGCTTCAAAGCGGGGATCTGTTTTTCTTAATACAGCATGTCCATAGCCCGGTACCACTTTCCCTTCTTCAAGCGTTTTTTTTACATAAACTTCTATCTGTTCTTTAGAAGGAAGATCACTGCCAATTTCTTTTTGCATTTCATAGATCCATTTGATCACTTCCTGGTTAGCAAGGCCATGTAGCGGACCTGCCAATCCATTCATCCCTGCCGCAAAAGAAAGATAGGGATCACTCAATGCGGAGCCCACCAAATGAGTGGTGTGTGCAGAAACATTTCCGCCTTCATGATCAGAATGAATGGTCATGTAGAGGCGCATCAATTCCTGGAAACTTTCATCCTCAAAACCCATCATGTGAGCAAAATTTCCTGCCCAATCAAGAAGGCCATTGGGTTGTATGTGCTTACCATTTTTATACTTACGGCGATAAACATAAGCAGCAATTCGCGGAAGGCGTGCAATCAGGTCCATTGCATCATCAAATGTAGCAGACCAGTAATCTTTTTTGCTCATGCCTTCAGCATATTTTTGGGCAAACTGGCTTTCTGTCTGAAGAGCCATAATTCCCACTACAAATTGCGTCATAGGATGTGCTGTTTCGGGCAAAGATTCAATGGTATCAAAAACAAAATTTGGCACATGACTTCTTCTTTGCCATACACTGGTCATTTGCTGCGCATCTTCATTGGAAGGTAATTCACCTATCAGCATTAAATAAAATAACCCTTCGGGTAATGGCTCATTTCCACCTTCCGCTTTCGGAAGTTTCTGTTGCAATTCAGGAATGGAATACCCGCGGAAACGAATTCCCTCCTGTGCATCAAGAAGAGAGGTTTCTGTTACTAATCCTGTTATACCGCGCATTCCCTGGTATATCTGTGATAATTTTACTTCACCAATAATTCTATCACCATAATTTTTTACGATATCTTTTACTTCAGCAGTCGTGACATCTGCTTTGGCCTTAAACTTGTCTTTAATTACTCCCATAATATAAAATAATTGCTTGTGTGTACTTATGTTTTAATGAAAATTCAACAGCGATAAAGTTAATCATAGCATGTGTTTTTAGCAAAAGAAATATTTGAAAAACCTGCCACCGACGACAGATGACCGACCACCTGGGAACTTGTGGTCGTCGGTAGTCGGCTGTCTGCTATCTTTTCCTTGCATTATTTTGAAGTTTTTCGGTACAAATACCAGGCAAGAATTCCAAAAACAGCGTTGGGTAACCACGCCGCAATCACAGGGTTAAAATTTCCTTTCAATGCAAAAACAGAAGCAAATCTTCCAACCAAAATATACATAAAGCATAGTAAAACACCAATGGCAAGGTGAAAGCCGCTACCACCACGTATTTTACGCGAGGCAATACAGGCGCCAATAATAGTGAGTACAAAGACTGAAACAGGATTGGCATTCCGGTTATTTTTTTCCAATAATAATGAATTCACGTCTCCGGCGCCACGTAATTTTTCGAGCTTTATAAATTCATCCAATTCCGGCGTTGTCAATTTATCTTTCATATATGCATCTATTTTTAAATCGCGCGGTTTAAAATTAAAATTCATCTGCATTACAGAAGTATCTTTTATCTTTTGGCGAAGGCCGTTTATCCATCTTTCCTCCACATTATTCAGGCGCCACTTTTTGGTAGATGTATCCCAGGTAATATTCATGGCCCTTAAATTATAAGCCAGGTTTAAATTATGAAATCGCTGGATAAAAAAATTGCTTCCTGTCCGGCTGGTAGTATCATAATAATGTAGTCCGGCATACGAAAATGAATCGAGCTTAAAATACTTGTTATAGATGGTAGAAGTATTTACATAACCACCATAGTTCATGTCAATATATTTCGAATTAAAATCTCCCCATTTCTGGTTAGCAGGGGGAAGTACATATTGGTTGCACCACCACAAAAAAGCAGTAAATAAAAATCCAGCAATAATGTAAGGACGCAGTAATCTTCCAAAGTTGACCCCGGTACTCAAAATAGCAATAATCTCTGACCGGTTGGCCATCTTAGAAGTAAAAAAAATTACCGAAATAAATATAAAGAGCGGGAAAAGCATGGCATCAATCCTCGGGATAAAACCAAAATAATATTGGGTAATAATTGCTTTTAAAGAAAGTCCGGTCTTGGCAAAGTCATCCGTTTTTTCACTAAGATCCACAATGACTACTATCACGGTTAACGCAATAATACAAAAGAGAAAAGTAAAGAAAAATTTTTTGATGATATACCAGTCAATAATCTTCATGCTGCCGCGAAAAAGTGAATAAAATGTTGTGCCAAAAGTAAATGAAATATCTCACCTTCATTTCATCCCGAAAGGTTAGCAAATGATTTGTGAATTTTTTATCTGTAGTAAAAAAAAGCAACAGCAAACAAACTTTTTTAGAAGATCTCTATTAAAAATCATTTTTATTTTTTTTACTTATGATTTCCATCTTTAGCATTGAACAGTAAACAAACTTTTATTGAAGATTCAATTTTACCTTGTAGCTTTTCCTATGCCTGCTTTTTCCTGGATTTTGGAGCAATTAATTCATAAGAATTTTTAATAAAATTCTTCAATTGCTCTTTTGACAAAGTGCCATCAATGATAATAGTATTCCAATGCTTTTTATTCATATGATAACCGGGTAATACGCATGAATATTGTTCTCTTAATTCTATCGCATAGTCAGGATCACATTTTACATTGAATTGCAAAGGTGTAGATGATAACGATACCAATAAAAATATTTTACCGTTAATTTTAAAAACAAGTGTGTCTTCGCCAAAAGGAAAGCTTTCAATTACCTTATTTAATGATAAAGAATAGTCTCTTAATTCTTCGATATTCATGGTTGTGATGCCGCGTTTATTGCGTGATTGATTAGTGAATATTAATTTGTTTCACCAAAAATAAAAATTATACATTTATGTGCGTTTACTGTTGAAAAACAAAGCCAGCCATCATGATGATAGGCGGCTTAATTTCAAAGAAATTTTTATTCAGATTTTTCCGGCCGCAAAATTCCCATCAACACATTTTTTGTGGACAATAATAATTTTGCTGCAGCCTGGATGTCCTTTTGAGTCAGACCATTTACGTACTTATTATAATTGATAAAATAATCAGGATTGTCGCCGGGGAAATAAAAACTTTGAAGCTCAGAAAGCCATGTACCATTTTCTTTACTATTCACTTTATAAGCCTCTTCCCACTGCTTCTTTACCTTTTCAAGATCTTCTTTGGAAGGACCATTTTTAATCAGGTTTTGAATTTCAGCATTGGCGGCTTGCAAAAGAGTATCTACCTTTTCAGGACCACATGGCAATTGCAAAAAGAAAGTATAATGTGAATAAGGAATTTTTTCAAATTGAACAGGAATTCCGCCCCCATATATTCCCTGTATTTTTTCTCTTAAATTATCGATGATCCTGATATTTAAAATTTCGCTGATGGCCTGTGCTTTAAGATCCAATTCGTCGGTATAAGGTACCGTCCCACTATAAATCCCTACTATCAGTGCCTTTGGCTCTTTTCCTTTATACACATTCAAATCCACTTTTCCCTGTACCGGGCGCAATTTATTATCTACATAATGAAATTTCCTGGAAGTAGCAGGAAGGCTTGCGATGTATTTTTCTAATAATGGTTTCAATTCCTCTTCACTGATACTTCCTACAAAAGTGAAATGCATTTCATTCGCATCTTCGAATCTTTCTTTATATATCTGCATAATTCTGTCCAGATCCAGGTGATCAAAATATTCAACTTTTGGAACAGCAATAGGAGCCAGCGGACTATGATGATACAATACATTGAATAAACTATCAATGAAAACTACCTGCGGATTGGCACTTAAAAAAGCAAGCTGTGCCTTATTTTTTTGGATAAAAGATCTGAATAATGAAGTGTCTTCGCGAGGCGACGTACCATATAAATAAATTAATTGCATCATAGACACAATGTCCTTTACCGAACTGCTTCCATCAAAACCTTCAGAGTTGGCACCAAACGTTGGATGAACACTTACCGTTTTTCCACTAAGCGCCTTTTTCAAATCTACCGGAGAAAAATCACCCACGCCCATACTGCTGATAACAGGTATCATATATTCAACGTTATATTTATCACTGATATCATAATTATTTTTACCGCCGGGTCGTACAGCGTTCATCAATATCTGATCGTTTTTAAAATTGGTTTGTTTTAAAGTAACCGTTGCGCCATTACTTAAAGTAAAATCAGTAGTTCCTAAAATGGCATTCTTCTTAGTTGATACAATTTTTCCGGCTATAGGAATTTTGGTTAACAATGTAGTTGAAATTGCTTTTTCCTCATAAGGTTTTATATCCATCTTACTTACTTCATTTCTTACGGCAAGAATTTCATCACTGGTAGGCAAAGTATTTCCTGCAGAAGGTTCAGGGCCTGTAAGCGCAATAAAAACATTGCTATTTTGATTCAGTTTTGATACTACGGCATTTACATCTTCCAATGTAATCTGCGGTAATAATTCCTTATAATATTTATCTTCATTGGCTATGCCGGGAATAGGTTCCTGTGTTAAAAAATTACGGATGTATTCTTCTGCATAACCTGATGATTCAGTTTTGTTTTTTTCATTAAATGCCTGTTCCATATTATTAAGCATATCCGCTTTTACTCTTTCCAGTTCCGGTTTTGTAAAACCATATTTTTCTACTCTTGCCAATTCTTCTTCAAATGCTTTTAAACCTGTGAGGCTATCACTGTTTCCCGTTCCTATATAAGCCTGGAAAGATTCATAACCACGCGCGTCAGAACCAAAGCCCGTTCCGGCATATACAAAAGGAGGATTTTCTTTTTGGGTAAGTTCGCGAAGGCGCTGATTAAAAAGACTTGAGAAAATATCTTTGATCAAATCATTTTTATATTCTCCAAGAGTTTCTACCGGCTGTATTTTTTCTGCAGAATAATGAACCTGGTAAGAATAGCTCGTGGCTTCTTTATCTGTAACAACTTCCGCCACACTTTTTTGATACGGTGGTACATCCGCATACACTCTTGGCCTTTCATTCACCGGGTTTTTATTATCACTAAAATATTTTTTTATTAAATCTTCTGCTTTAGCCGGATCAATATCCCCTACCACTATTACCGCCATCAAATCAGGACGGTACCAATCTTTATAAAATTTTCTGAGCACATTGTAAGGAGCGGTTCTTACAATACTATCTATTCCAATAGGAAGGCGGTGGGCATATTTGGATCCTGCATATAATAGTGGATAGATTTTCTTTTCAATCCTGTCCTGCGCTCCTTTTCCCAGCCGGCTTTCTTCGAGCACTATGGGCCGTTCGCCATCAATATCATCTGCTTTTTCAGTAACATTATGTGCCCAATCGTCTAAAATCTGAAATCCTTTATCTATGTTGGAAGGATTGTCTGTCGGAATTGGTAGAATATAAACCGTTTCATCAAAGCTTGTATAAGCATTCAAATCGCTGCCAAAACCTACGCCTATGGACTGCAGAAAAGAGATGATGTCATTCTTTTTAAAATGAGTAGTACCGTTGAAAGCCATGTGCTCTGTTAAATGCGCCAGGCCTTGCTGGTCGTCATCTTCAAGAATAGAACCTGCATTTACTACCAAACGCAATTCTACTTTTTGTTCCGGCTTTTTATTCTGGCGTATGTAGTAAGTAAGGCCATTAGAAAGTTTACCGATTTTTACATTTGAGTCTATAGGCAATTTGTCATTTAAATTTTGCTGCGCAAAAAGTGATTGTGACGATAGAAGAAAAAAAGCAATAAAAAACCGCAGTAGTTTCATGTGAAAGATTTATATTAATAAAGTAACAAATATAATAGAGATAAGGAGAAAACGCCTGTTAAAAAAATAGAGTTTTTATATTTTGGAGATTAACTAAAGAAAAAACATTTAAGAAGGAAGAAAGAGTTTTAAATTAAATTACAAATCTAAAATTACGTTTAATCATGCCTGTTATATTAATAAAACAGGGACAGAAGATATTTACAGTAAACGAACAAATAGGAATTATTTGTATTTTAAGGAAACAAAAAGATGGCTGTACAAATTGGCGCAAAATTGTATTTCTTTTACCGGTGGCCCTTGTGTTGTTATAAAAATAATTATCATTGCAATAAAATTACAACGCGCAACTCTCTTACATTATAACTATAAATAAATTACCAATTCTTATATGCAAACAACCCGTTTAGTTACAAAACCGCACTACCTTATACTCGACGGACTGCGCGGTGTGGCGGCGGTTATGGTAGTTGCTTTTCCTCTTTGTGAGGCACACTCTGCAGGCCCTCTTTTCCAGATAATAAATCACGGCTACCTGGCGGTGGATTTCTTTTTCGTTTTATCCGGTTTTGTTATCGGCTATGCCTATGATGACAGATGGAACAAGATGGGCCTTCGCAGTTTTTTTAAACGCCGTCTTATCCGGCTTCAGCCAATGATTGTAATGGGAATGATCATCGGAGCGATTTGTTTTTATTTCCAGGATTCATCACTGTGGCCTGCGATACATACGGTACCTGTATGGAAACTGCTGATGGTTATGGTCATTGGATTTACGCTCATTCCTGTTCTCCCGTCAATGGATATCAGGGGTTGGCAGGAAATGCATCCACTTGATGGCCCAGGCTGGTCACTCTTCTTTGAGTATATCGCCAATATTCTTTACGCTCTTTTTATACGAAAATTTTCAAAAACGGCACTTTCTATCCTGGTGTTTCTATCTGCTTGTGCATTAGTGCAGCTCGCTGTTACCAATGGCGATCTTATTGGTGGATGGTCTGTTACTGCCACGCAATTACGTATTGGTTTTACGCGGGTGATGTATCCGTTTTTTGGAGGGCTTTTGCTTTCGCGGGTGGCAAAACTAACTTATGTGAAAAATGCTTTCCTATGGTGCAGCCTTTTATTGGTTATTATTTTCTCTATACCAAGAATCGGTGGCAGTGAGCATTTGTGGATGAATGGCCTTTATGAGTCATTAAGCATTATTTTTATTTTCCCCCTGATCGTTTTTATGGGAGCAAGCAGCGAAGTAAAAAGTAAACGAGGTACCCGCATCTGTAAGTTTCTGGGCGATATTTCTTACCCTCTTTACATGACCCATTATCCGCTAATATACATTTACACCGCCTGGGTGGCTGACACTAAAATTCCGTTCTCGCGCGCCTACCCTATTGCATTGCTTGTACTCGTATCAGCTATTCTTATTGCTATGCCTGCCTGAAATTATATGACGAACCAATAAGAAAATGGCTGAAAAAGAAATATGACACCCAGGGATGATTGAAATAATCTGATACCAAATAGCAGTTTAATCCTTTCGAACCCAATAGAAAACTGATTTTATGAAATTCAATTCAGGGTGTATTGCAACAATTGTAACTGCTATTGAAAAAGCAAATCTTGTTTTAGGGGATTCCAAAAAAATTGACAATAATAAAAGAATGGCTATAACGAATTTTACACCACTACTCCTTCCAAATCATAATCAAAAGCCTTTGTAATTTTCACATTCACAAAATCTCCAAAATTTAATTTCGTAGAAGAATTTATGATCACTTCATTATCCACTTCCACACTGTCAAATTCGGTACGACCCAGGTATTTACCGGCTTCTTTTTTATCAATAATTACTTTGAAAGTCTTGCCTATTTTTTCTTCATTTTTCTGATAAGAAATTTCCTGCTGCACATCCATTATTTCCTGAGCCCTTCTCTCTTTTTCTTCTGCCGCCACATTATCTTCTAAGTCGTGTGCAGTAGTATTTTCTTCATGCGAATAAGTAAAAATTCCTACGCGGTCGAATTCCGTTTTTTTCAAAAATAATTTTAATTCTTCCACATCATCCTGCGTCTCTCCTGGGAAACCCGCTATCAGCGTAGTTCTCAGGCATATGCCTGGAATTTTGTATTTTATTTCGCCAATAATATCTTCCATTTCTTCTCTTGTAATTTGCCTTTTCATTGCTTTGAGCATCCTGTTGCTGGCGTGTTGTAAAGGCATATCAAGATAATTGCAAATATTTTCATGCTCCTTCATCGCATCAATTATTTCCATCGGAAATTTTGAAGGATAGGCATAATGCAATCTTATCCATTCCAAACCGGTAACAGCTGCCAGTGAATGAAGTAATTTTGGCAATTCCCGTTTTTTGTAAATATCTAATCCATAGTAAGTGAGTTCCTGCGCTATCAGCATAATTTCTTTTACTCCGCGTGAAACTAATCTTTCGGCTTCGGCTACCAAAGATTCTATCGGGCGGCTGATATGTTTTCCGCGCATTAATGGTATGGCGCAAAATGAACAGGTACGGTTGCAGCCTTCGCTTATTTTCAGGTAGGCATAATGGTTAGGTGTGCTTAATAATCTTTCGCCAACCAATTCTGCTTTATAATCAACATCAAATTTTCTCAGCAAAAAAGGTAATTCCATCGTTCCGAAATAAGCATCTACTTCGGGAATTTCTTCTTCCAGGTTTTGTTTGTAGCGCTCGCTTAAACATCCCGTAACATATACTTTATCAAGCTTTCCGCTTTTTTTTAATTCCACCTGCTCCAGAATGGTATTAATGCTTTCTTCTTTTGCAAGGTCAATAAATCCGCAGGTATTTATCACCACAATATTATGATCATGTTTATGGCTTTCGTGTATTACATTGATATCAGCAGCAGCTAATTGCCCGCTAAGCACTTCGCTATCTACCATGTTCTTGCTGCACCCCAGCGTGATGATATTTACTTTGTCTTTTTTATTTTTTGTTTTCATTTTTTGTTGCCACTAATTACATCAATTTTCACGAATTTCTAACAAAGCTTGTCCTTCTCCTTTTGGAGAATTTTGGAGAAGGGTTGGGATGAGGCTTATTTCACCCCACCAAACAAACTGTCCACAAATTCTTTTTTATCGAACACCAATAAATCCGTTGCTTTTTCTCCCACACCAATAAACTTTACGGGAATTTTAAATTGATCGGCAATTGCCAGTACCACACCGCCTTTTGCTGTTCCATCAAGTTTGGTAATAGTAAGCGCCGTAACTTCTGTTGTTGCTGTAAAATGCCGTGCCTGTTCCAATGCATTTTGTCCGGTACTACCATCCAATACCAGCATTACTTCGTGTGGTGCATTGGGTAGCACTTTATTGATTGACCTTTTTATTTTATTCAATTCATCCATCAGGTGAATTTTGTTGTGTAATCTGCCGGCGGTATCAATTATTATTACATCTATATTCTTTGCAATACCACTTTGCACCGCATCATACGCTACTGCACTTGGATCGGATCCCATTGCATGTTTCACAATCGGCACATTCGTTCTCTGGCTCCAGATATTTAATTGATCTACTGCAGCCGCGCGGAAGGTATCAGCGGCTCCGAGTAAAACTGATTTCCCGGCTAAGGAAAAATTGTGTGCGAGTTTCCCAATCGTTGTGGTTTTTCCTGCGCCATTTACTCCCACTACCAATATCACATGCGGCTTGTGTGTAGAAGGAAGTTCGTAATTAATATAAGAAGTATCCTGTGGAGCATCCACCAATATGGACTGTATTTCTTCTTTCAAAATCCGGTTCAGCTCAGCTGTGTTAATGTATTTATCCTTTGCCACTCTTTTTTCTATTCCGTCAATAATTTTTACAGTAGTATCCACGCCTACATCTGCACTCACCAAAGCGTTTTCAAGATCATCGAGCACTTCTTCATCTATCGTACTTTTACCGGCAATTGCTTTGGTAATTTTATCAAAAAAACCTTCCTTGGTTTTTTGCAAACCCTGGTCAAGACTTTCTTTCTGCTCCTTTTTCCCAAAAAGTTTATCAAATATTCCCATTGTAAAAAAGTTATAAGGGGTAAAATAAATAAAGCTATCCTCAACTAATGCAGGATAGCTTTAAAAAAAATTGAAACATCGCAATTAGCTTGCTAAATGATCCTTGATTTTATCTTTATGAACGATAGATTCCTTAAAAGTATAAGACCCTGATTTGGGGCTGCGTACGGTACGTACCACTTTGGTCCAGTTTTTTGCATCCGCTGCTGCTTTCTGATCCTTGGTTTTTATCGCTGTTTTTGCTGCTTTTGCCATGATGTTTAATTATTTAATTTCTTTATGAACCGTAACTTTTTTTAAGATGGGATTGAATTTTTTCAATTCCAAACGTTCAGGGGTATTTTTTTTATTTTTTTTGGTAATATAACGGCTGGTGCCGGGAAGTCCTGAAGCTTTATGCTCTGTACATTCCAAAATTACCTGAACCCTGTTTCTATTCTTTGCCATTTTTATAATTTAATAATGTGATAATATGCCAATGAGCTAATCAGCGCATTTATATTTTTATCCCTTTTGCTCTCATTTCCTTTACCACAGTAAACAGCCCGTTCTTATTAATAGTACGAATAGCTTCGGAAGAAAGCTTCAAAGTAATCCATTTGTCTTCCTCTGCCAGAAAGTACCTCTTTTTCTGAAGGTTGGGTAAAAACCTTCTGCGGGTCTTAATATTTGAATGCGAAACAGTATTACCGGAGATCGGTCTTTTTCCTGTTACCTGACATACTCTAGCCATAAGATTCTTTTTTTTCGGACGGCAAAGGTAATGAAGAAATAATTATTTGAAAAATAAAAGTTGCCATTTTTTAATTAAAAACTATTGTTGTCCGAGATAAGACAACAGTAATCCAAAAATAATGACAGAAGCCATATAAACACTCAAAATGCAAATTGGATTTGAAAAGGAGGGGGTGCTATTTTTTTTGTTTGTGGCGGCGGTGATATA
>Ga0208717_1000087_pt1 | contig 53078 bp, 43 predicted proteins | sample NGESurF53shallow_FD_184489 | JGI IMG/M metagenome (GOLD analysis project Ga0208717, IMG submission 184489) | Arctic peat soil microbial communities from Barrow, Alaska - NGEE Surface sample F53-3 shallow (SPAdes) | ecosystem: Environmental > Terrestrial > Soil > Wetlands > Peat ... | reverse complement strand
GTGCTATTTCGGATGGTGGAGCGGGGGCTGATCCGGGGGAGCCATATCCGGGAGGCGAAGATCCCGGAGGCTTCGCGGCGGCAACTAGAGGCTCTGCTGCTGGCGGGGAAAGAGAAGCGGTGAGTGGTGGAATGCCGGGTCTTACGACACTAGAACCGGGCTATCCGGGCAGGCGGGCTTTCTTATTCCATTCAAGCCAAAAGAAGGCTTGAATGGGGACCCGGCGGGGCATTCGGGCCGCAGGGTTTTCTTGTCCCCTCAAGCCAACAGTTGGCTTGAACTGGCACCCGCAAAGGACGAAATAAACTCAGTTGAAGAGGCGAATCGCCGCCTACTCCTCGACCTCTTTGCTCTTGTTCGCAATGTCGCCGCCGTTGATCGGCTCCTTTGAAGTTGCCTTTAGCTGCTTGTACTGGGTTTTCCACTCCTTAGCTAGTTTAGGCAATCTTTTCAACACTTCGCGTCCAAAGATGACCTCATCCACAAATCCCATGTGGAGGATGTCGACAAGTCGGCACAGATACGACCGGCCCAAATCCCACCAAGTGTAATAAGCATCTACGAACAGTATGTGATATATCTTCCTATTGCTTACGGCTTTGAGTTCTTCTAACTCCATGCCGTCTACAAGTGTTTCGTAAACTCCGTCAGCTACGCGACTACCAAACGTAGTCGTGTAGTAGTACTCTTTGATTTCCCAAATCGCAACAGGATTGACGATTGATGGAAACGCGCCATCAACCCTTCGAGAAAGAGTGCGGAACGGGACTCCATTGCGTGTCACGGTGGTAAGGCCATGCGGGTCGTAGTTGCACGGGACATTGCCGATATTCGCTTCGACAAGCATGTTAACCATGCACGTCAAGAAGTTAAACTTTCTCTTCTCGCCCTTCTGCTTGTTCATCGGAAGTGGGCATTTTGAGTTGATGGACTCCTTTAGGCGCTCGAACTCAATAGCTGCTTCATCTTTGTTCATCAATTGAGTTCGTGCGAAGTCATTGAGCGATTTCGCACGATGAGTGAAATAGGCGAACAGTAGCTCCCCAAACTTGGTAAGCCTTCCATCATCAGCAGCAATGTGAGTGGTCGTGAGCTTCAAAGTCTGAAAGGCTCTGCGGATTTCTTCCAACGTAGGTACTGAGACCCTACCGACACCGCGTTTCGTGTATCCGACCGTCTGACTAATTGTTCTAACGTTCGCCCAAAATTCTTTGGGTTGAGCAAGGAACCTTTTATCCGCCTTCAACGAATCGCCTCACAAAATCCGTGAGTGAGATACCAACAGCCTTGCAGACGGCCTCTAGCTCCAACAGGTCGAGGCGCTGTTCGCCTTGTTCGTATTTGGAGACGTACGATTGTGTCTGGCCGATTCTCTTGGCGACTGCCGATTGCGTTAGGCGAGCCTCAACCCGGATTTCTCTCAAGAGAGAGGTAAGCCGCTGCTTTTTCACGGTGAGACAATATTGTTCTGCGGTGCTATGATATTCAAAGTTAGAATAATCCGGGATTGAGGGAGCATACTGGAACAATGCCAAGGTTGAGCGTGGAGCATCAAGGTGCGTTATTTGAAGCCGAACACCCAGCGCTCATTACGAAGCCGTTCAAGAGACAGCTTCTCAAGTGGATTGGGAACAAACAGAGGCACGCTCAATGGATAATCCCATACTTCCCCGACCGTTTTGCTGTCTACTTCGAGCCTTTCCTTGGCAGTGGCGGCGTCCTTGCGACACTCGCTCCCCAAAGGGCGGTCGCCGGTGATGTCTTCCGGCCGTTGATGGAGATTTGGCAGACGCTGAATTTGGATAAGGAACTGCTCAAGGATCAGTACGCCGACCGCTACGCGCTAATTGCACAAATGGGAAAGCAAGCTGCTTATGATTCAGTTCTGGCGTCCTACAACAGGGCGCCGACCGGAGGCGACTTGGTCTTCCTGTGCCGTGCGTGTTATGGGGGCGTCGTCCGTTTTCGAAAGTGCGACGGGTATATGAGCACGCCTGTTGGCATCCATGACCCCATCTCGCCAGAAAGATTCGCTGAGCGAGTGGATACGTGGGCTGTTCGTACAAGGGGAACCGAATTTGTTCGGGCTGATTTCAGCGACACGATGGCTAGGGCTCAAGCAGGTGATTTGGTCTACTGTGACCCCCCATACGTGGACAGCCAGACCATACTGTACGGTGCGCAGTCGTTTTCTATCGAACGCCTGTTCAGAGCAATCGCTGATTGTAAGGCGCGTGGGGTGAAAACGGTGCTGAGCATAGATGGAACCAAATACTCAGGGCGGAAACTCTGCGATGTGGGGCTGCCCGACGGCTTGTTCGAGCGGGAGGTCTTTGTGGAACTGGGTCGGTCAATGCTGAAGCGTTTTCAAATGGATGGGAAGAGTCTGGAAGAGCATGAGGTCTCAGACCGCCTCCTCTTGACCTATTGAAGAAATTTGAACCAGTAACGCCCGACCGCTCATCTGCACGTCGGTCGGCCCATTCAAGCCTTCTTTTGGCTTGAGTGGGGAGGAAGCTCCGTGGCGGGCCGCAGTCTCCGCGGTGCTTACTCGCGCTTTCTGGATGTCCGCTCCGATTCAATTTCGACGCAGCCTTCGAGGCCTGTGGAGTCGTGGCGCACGCTACTCCATTCCCAGTCCTCGGGACGGGCGCATCCTCCTTGCTTCACCGGATTGCGACGGATCTTGCGAAGCTTCTCTTCATACTGAGCGTGATCGCGAACATTGAAATCGTCGTAGCGTTTTTTCCGGAAATGCCTTTCCTCGGCAATCGGCCTGCGAGACACTCCTTGTTTCAGCGACTGGATGGCGTCGGCGACGAGCATCCGGAGAGTCGCCTCCCCACTCAAGCCAAAGGACGGCTTGAATGGGGCACCCGGCACGGGCATACTTTACCGATTTGGAGGACCGGACTTAAACCGCTTATGGTTCGATTCTGGCGATCCAGAAGCTGCACGGCCATACGTTGTTGCTATCCAGACTCGGAGCAAAGACCTTCAATCCCTTGGGCATTCTGGCGAAGCTGCCTTCCCATCCGGAGAAAGTCCGCCTGAGAATGTCTGGATGGAATTGCTGCATCGCACTGCTCGACCACAACACCTTGTAGGCGGAATTGAACAGCAAAAAGGCTTCCAGCAGGTACTGCTCACCCCAGAAACAAAGATTCGTCATGACGAATTTCTCAGGATAGTCGAGCGGGGTGAAGATGTCGTGAAAATGGACGAGCACCCCCGGCGCGAGTTCGGGAAGGATACGGAGGCACTCGTAAAGGACATCGCTGTCCATCGACACCACGTGTGTCGAGTCGATGAACAACATGTCGTTTGCCTGGAGGGTCTGGAACAGATGGAGCGGAACCTGCTGCACCGGTTTAGCGAGAAGCTGGGTCAAGCCCGGAATCCCTTTCTTCAGAAACGGAGCGGGATATGGCTCGATGCAGGTCAACTCCCCCGGGGACCCCTCGGCGGCATTCCTTCTGAGCGCGGCCGCGAGCACGAGGGTGGTGTTGCCGCTGCCAACTTCGATGATTCTTTTCGGTTTGTGTCGGCGCACGAAGGAATAGGCCACTTCGGCATCGACGCGTTCAAAAAACCCATTGTTGAAGTGAAACTCGTGCTCAGTACCGGCGGAGGTGTCGGGAAAGGTCCACTCCGTCGCAAACGGAAGCAGCTCCGTTTCCAGCCTTTGTATCTGCTCCGGAAGATGAAGGTCGAGCGAAGCGCATGAGCGGCATGCCTTCCAGTCCTTGCCCTTGAAGGACTTCAGACTCGGCACCGGAGAGTAAAAGTGAGAGGGCATTACACTTATCCCCAGTCTTCCCTGCACAGCCTGGAACAAGGAGGACAGAATCACTCTGACTTTGGTGCTCCGCATAATACTGCTCATGACCATGCATCAAACCTCATTTTGGTGGATGAGCCTGCTGTCGACAATTGAATGGATGCGGTTCTACGCCGGCGCGCAAGACGGTTCTCGCAATAATCGAGCATGTTTGCTCATTATTCAGGTTCAATCTGGAAAACACAAACCTGCCATCGCGATGGGGAGGGAGTCAAGACCACGCTGGGATTGGGCCAAGCTGAGCGCACACGTCGCAACGACGGTTGCCGCCAAGCCGGAATTGAATGGGGCGCCTCGGCGTCCGGCTCATCCCGGGCCCGTACCCCACAGGGCGGCTACTGGACCTGAGAATTGGCAGCGCTACACTGACAGGCAATCTGGCTCAAAAAATACCGGAGCCCATCAGCATAAGGCTTTCGCAATTTCAGCGGGAGAGAATCGAATGAGTGAATACACGTTGTCCCATGGATTAGCGGGCGAACAGCAACGTCTGGCGCTCATGTCTCGATTGCTGGATCCCTTCGAGCGCGCCTGCATTGCGCGGCTGGGAGTGCAGCCAGGCTGGCGCTGCCTGGAACTCGGCTGTGGCAACGGGTCGATCGCGCAGGCGCTGGCGGAGCGGGTGGCGCCCACCGGCTCCGTGCTGGCGAGCGACATCGATCTGAAGTATGTCGCGGACCTGCAAGCGCCCTGCCTTGAGGTCCGCCGCATCGATATCCTGCAGGATGCGATCGAGGATGGTTCCTACGACTTTGTTGTCGCGCGCGCCCTGCTTCACCATCTGACGCCTGCCGCCGGTAAGGCCCTGGAGCGCATGGTTGGCGCTCTGAAACCTGGAGGCGTGCTTCTTTCCATCGAACCGGACATGCTGCCCTGCACGGTCACCGAGCCAGCGTCGATGTCTACTTTCTGGCGAGGATGGCTGGAGTGGTCGGTTGAATCCGGCATAGATTACATGATCGGCCGCAGAATTGCTGCCAGCCTGGATTCGCTCGGCCTGAAGGATGTTACCGGCGAAGGTCATACCGCACACTTTAACGGCGGATCGGACTGGGCAACCTACTGGAGCGAGACCATGCGGGAGCTAGCTCCCGCAATGCTGAAGTCGGGCTACATGACGGAGAAAATGCTGGAGGAGTTCGACACCCGTTATGAAGACCCGCATTATTGGACCAGCGTCATCACCTTCACGGCGAATTGGGGACGCAAGCCGGCGTGAACCCGAGGGGCACCTGGGCTGAGACTTTGTAGACGGCAGCGCATTGAAAACTCCGCTGCTCGCTCGCGCTTTCTGGATGTCCATTCCGATTCAATTTCGACGCAGCCTTCGAGGCCTGTGGAGTGGTGGCGAACGCTACTCCAATCCAGTCCTCGGGACGTTCGCATCGTGCTCGCTTCACTGGATTGCGATGGATAGAACGAAGCTGTTCTACATGCTGAGCGTGATCGCGAACATTGAAATCCTCGTAGCGTTTTTGCCAGAAATGTCTTTCCTCGGCAGTCAGCCGGCGAGACACTCCTTGTTTCAGCGACTGGATGGCGTCGGCGACGAGCGTGCGGGGAGTCTCCTCCCCCACTCAAGCCAAAACGGAACACGTTCACCTGTTCGTGAGCGAACCCGCTGCTGACCCACTCAAGCCAACAGAGGGCTTGAATGGGGCACCCGCATCATTGATCGGGATGTAGCGAGGCTTCCATCCCAGGTCTCAGAGGCGAGACCTGGGGCACCACGCCGATCCTGTAATTCCTGGCCAGCGATGCGTTGCGATTCTCCTTGAGGAATGGTGCCCGCTCATCGTTCGCGCTTTACGGCAAATGCTTCAGCTTCATGTCCATGCTGCGATGCGCGGGGCTACTTCCCACGGTCACATCGGTGACTTCGTGCCATTCGCCTTTGGCGGTCAGGTGCATGGTGTTGGCAATATGCGCCGGCCCAGCGGAGAAGCCCCAAGAAAAACCGTCCGGCACTACGGAGAGCTCGGTATCGAGGTAATGCCCCTGGTGGTAGGCGCGGAAGCGATAGGTGTGAGAGGCGTCGTCATATGCAACGGTGGCCAGCGCGCTGAACTGTTCGTTGCCTTGGGCATCTGTGCTTTTGCCCTGGATGAGCAGCACCAGGCCGTCCAGTTTGTATTCGACATCTTCGGTCTGCGTGAAATGAAGCGTTTCTTTGGGTCCGTGCATGATCGTAATCGGACCCGACCAGCGCCCTTGCAAAAACGAAAGCTTGTGCATGGCCTGGCGCTGCATTTGGACGCTGTTTGGCGCAGACTGCTGGGCAAGAAGTGGAAGACTGAGCGAAACCGCCAGAATGAACGCGAACATAGCAGCAAAACGACGGGGTAGAACGCTGAAGGTTTTCATGGGCAAACTCCCTGACGCGGATTGTAAAGAGCGGTAACGGCAATACAGACGAAGGCTACTCTATTATTTAGAGTGAGGCAAGTTATTTTATCCATGCTCGCCCGAGGAAGCGGCTTGGAGTGGTTGGTGGGGCGGATTGCCCGCCGTGCCTGGACACACCCTGCGACCTGATCGGGGCGCACTCTCAGTCAGATAGGAGCCACCCTGTCGATCAGTCCCGGTGCAGCTTCAATGCAATGATGTCGGGAGGGGTCATTTCATCGAAACGCAAGCCTGGGGCTGATTTGGCAACTGCCGTTGAACGCCACCTTGCACACGCCGCAAGGATTCCGAGAACAACAACCATCAAGACGAAAGAAAGCGGCTTTTCCAGCATTCGTCTCTCAAATTCCGCTCCCCGGTCCAGCAACGGCAGCAGTAACAACAGGCAGATCCAGATGGCGTGGGGAATCTTTCCTTTTCCCGGCAGGTAGGAGCAGGTGAACGGAATTTTCTTGAAGCCTTGCAGGCAAATTTCGACCAGGATGGTTCCCAGCAGGCCGAGGACCAACAGGTGTCCGACTGCAACGCCAAAAGGGAAAATGAACAGGAGCAACGCAGCGGTTGCTACCCAGACGGGCAACACGCCAAGGATGAAAAGGGTGCGGCGGACGGCTGAGGAATATTCGCGGCCGTCTCGCAGTTCTGTAAGGCGGAATATCCAGTTGGCGCGCAGCGCGATGGGCAACGCCGATGAACCGTGCGGCCCCGCTCATAGCCTATTTCTCCTGTTTTGCCTGGGCGCGGTCCCGGCGCGGTTGGGATGAAATCGCCGCAATGATCTGGAGCAATGGCAATACAATGGAAAGCGGACATCCATATACCGTTATCGATGAAATCATTCCTTTTCTCCGTCGCCAGTGGCCTGCTCGTTCTGCTGTGTGGGTGCGCGGCGCACAAGCCGATGGTCCACACGGCGGACTCGGAGCAGGCTGCGGCGCCGACGCTGCGGCCCGCTCCGGCTCCGGCGTTCAAGCCGGCGGCTGCGCCGGCCCCGGCGGAGAACCATGCCCAGCAGGACCGGACGCTGATCGCCGCCGCCAAACAGGCGTATGACAGCGGCGTGTCTCTCTATCAGTCGGGCAAGTACCAGATGGCGCGGGCGGACTTCAATCGCGCGTTCGATATCTTCCTGACCAGCGGACGCGACCTGAAGACCGATGCCGTGCTGAATAACGCCTTTCAGGACACGGTCGACAAAATCAATGCGCTCGAAATGGACTCGCTCGAGCAGAGCAACGGCTTCAGCCAGCAGGACCAGACGCCGGTGGGCGTGGCCAACGATGTGACCTTCCCGGTCGACCCCCGGCTGTTGGCGCGGGCGCAAGCGGACCTGAAATTTACCCGCTCCGATCTTCCGCTGGTGGTCAACGACTACGTGGCCAGCTACATCAACTACTTCACCAACACGCGCAAGGGGCACAACACGATTGAGAATTCCCTGGCGCGCGAGGGACGCTATCGGGCGATCGTGGAAAAGACGCTGGTGAAGTCCGGAGTGCCGAAGGACCTGATCTATCTGGCGATTGCGGAGTCGGGATTCCGGCCGCGGGCGGTGAACCGGCGATCCGGGGCCGGCGGGATGTGGCAGTTTATGCCGCATGGAAACTACGGGCTGGTGCGCAACGCCTGGGTGGATCAGCGCTTCGATCCGAGATTGTCCACCGAAGCCTATGCGCGCTACATCAAGGAGCTGCACCAGCAGTTCGGGGATTGGTACCTGGCGATGGCCGCGTATGACTGGGGGCCGGGCAAGGTGCAGCGCGCGGTCGAGCGCACCGGCTATGCGGACTTCTGGCAGTTGTACGAGCGCAATGTGCTGCCGGCGGAAACCAAGAACTATGTGCCGATTATTGTGGCCGCCGCGATCATGGCGAAAAATCCGTCGCAGTATGGATTGCAGGACCTGCCCGCCGACCCGCCGCTGGCCAGCGATACGGTGACGACCGATTCCCGGATCAGCCTGCCGCTGGTGGCCGACCTGACGGGGAGCACGGCGGATGAGATTCGCCAACTGAATCCGGCGCTGCTGCGCGACTGCACGCCGGAAGGCATGAGCTACGATCTGCACCTGCCGTCGGGAACGGGGAAACTGTTCCAGCAGCGACTGGCGCTGATTCCGGACGAGCATCGCCGGTCCTGGCGCTTCCACATTGTTGGGCAGGACGACACGCTGCGCTCGGTGGCGCAGATGTTTCACGTGAAGGAAAGCAGCCTGATGGCGGTGAACCAGTTGCAGGTGGGCGATCCGATCCAGCCTGGGGAGACGCTGGTGGTGCCGGTGGCGCCGCGCCGGGAAAGGCGCTCGCCGATGCGCTATCGCGTGCGGCGAGGCGATACCATCGTCACGGTGGCGGACCGTTTCGGCGTGACCACGCGGGAATTGCGGCGCTGGAACGGCATGCGCTCAAACCATTTGTACGCAGGCCGTACGCTGTATGTGTCGGAGCCGGTGCATCATCTTTACTATCGCAGGCGCGTACACCATTCCCGATCGCATCGCTCGGGCGCGCACGCGGCCCGTCGCCACCGCAGGCATTCCGACTAGAGCCTATCGCTGGGTGGGCGGCAAAACGCGGGTCCCTCCACTTCGCTTCCCACCCCAGCGACGAGGACCTGTCGCTGGGGGCCCCGGCTTCGCTCCGGTCGGGATGACAACCTCACGCAAAAAATCAATGACTCAGGAGACTAGGAAGCGGAGCCGATCAGCGACTCGACCACCTGCGGCGCGCTCCTGAGCGCGCTGTCGAGCTGGCTGGCGTCTTTGCCGCCGGCCTCGGCCATGTCGGGGCGGCCGCCGCCGGAGCCGCCGACTTTCTGCGCCAACTGGGCGACGATTTTCCCGGCCTGGATGCGAGCGGTCAGGTCTTTGGTGACGCCGACGGTCAGCGCAACTTTGCCGTCCTGCTGCACGCCGCCTAAAACCACTACGCCGGAGCCGAGCTTGGTCCGCAGATTGTCGACCAGGGTGCGGACCTGGCCGCGGTCGAGGGCATCGACGCGCTGGGCGAGAACTTTGATGCCGGAGACTTCGACGGCTTCGGCGGCCGCGCCGCTGACTCGGCCGGCGGCGGACTTCATGCGGGCTTCATCGAGTTCGCGGCGGAGGCGCTTCAGTTCTTCTTCCTGCAAGGCAAGCTTTTGTTGCAGGGCGGCGGCGGGGGTGCGGGCATCGGTCCGGCCGGCGATCTGTTCGGCGACTTTGGAGACGGCGAAGTCGCGGCGGAATTCTTCCAAAGCGCCGGTGCCGGTGATGGCCTCAATCCTTCGTACTCCCGACGACACGCTGCCCTCGTTAACGATTTTGACTACGCCGATTTCGCCGGTGGCAGCGGTGTGGGTGCCTCCGCAGAGTTCGGTGGAGAAGTCACCGATCTTGACCACGCGGACGCGGTCGCCGTACTTTTCGCCGAACAGCGCCATGGCGTGATACTCGTTGACGGCAACGTCGATGGGAACATCCACCAGGGTTTCGACGCGCGTGTTGGCGAGGGCATTCTTGTTGATCAGGTCCTCGACATCCTGCAATTCCTCGTCGGCGACGGCGGCGAAGTGAGAAAAGTCGAAGCGCAGGCGGGTGGGATCGTTGAGAGAACCGGCCTGTTTGACGTGGGTGCCCAGGGTCTCGCGCAGCGCGGCGTGCAGCAGATGGGTGCCGGTGTGGTTGCGCACGGTGGCGTTGCGGAACTCGCGATCGACCACGGTGCGGAGCTTGTCGCCGAGACGAATGGGATGCTTGGCGACCACTTTATGGGCGAAGATTCCCTGCACCGGCTTGGTGCAGCCCAGCACGTCGGCGACGATCACGTTGCCGTCCTCGGACGAGAGCCAGCCGTGGTCACCGACCTGGCCGCCGGAGTCGGCATAGAAGCTGGTGTGGTCGAGGACGACTTCGGCGGAGTCGCCCGATTTGATTTCCGGCGTGCCGACGCCATCTTTTACCAGCGCGAGGACTTCGCAGCCGGTGGAGACAAGCTGGCGATAGCCCTCGAAGACGGTCTTGGGAAGCTCGCGATAGACGGGGCTGGCGGTGGCTTTCGCGCCGCCTTTCCAGGAGGCGCGGGCGCGGGCTTGCTCTTCGGCGCGGGCCTTTTCAAAGCCTTCCATGTCGAAGGCGATGCCGGCGTCGCGGGCTGCGTCGACCATGAAGTCCAGCGGCAGGCCGTAGGTTTCGTAGAGATGGAAGGCAACGGCTCCATCCATAGCTAATCTTTTCTTCTGATCGTTAAACCGTTCGATCATGTGATCAACAAAATCTTCTTTAGATGGATTTTGCTGATCGGGGATCGACTCTAGGGACTTGAGAATTTGCGCTTTCATTTCTGCGTCGCTGCTCGTTAAGAACATTATTTGGTATAGCGGCTTGACGGTTTGTGGGTCGTTGAGGGGTGAGTTCGGTAACTTCCATACGAGACTGAGGGATCTTCTAATCCAATCTTCTCGCTCTTGGTTCAACGCATCGTCTAACGCTTTCGCCCCTAGGGCAAGAGCTCTGCCAAATTTGAATTCTTCTAGTTCCACAACTTTGGCGACGCGGTCGGCGCTGTCCTTTAGCTCCGGATATGCGTCTTGCATTTCGTCGCGGACGGCATAGACCATCTGGTGCATGAAGGGATTTTCTTGACCTAATAGCCGGCCGTGGCGAATACCGCGGCGGAGAATTTTGCGCAGCACGTAGCCGCGGCCTTCGTTCGCCGGATGGACGCCGTCGGAAATAAGAAATGTTGCGGCGCGGGCGTGATCGGCGATGATGCGCAGCGAGGCGTCGGTTTTGGCTGCGCCGTCCTGAAACCTGGTGCCAGTGAGATCGGAGGCTTTGCGGATCAGCGGCACGAATAAATCCGTCTCGAAATTCGAGATCACGCCTTGCAGCACGGCCGCCACGCGCTCGAGGCCCGCACCCGTATCGACACATGGCTTGGGCAGAGGCGTCAGGATGCCGTCGGCGCTGCGGTCGAACTGCATGAAAACTAAATTCCAGATTTCTACGTAGCGGGCGTCGTCTTCGCCGAAGGGCAGGTCTTGGTCGGGGGTCTCGGATGCGGCCTGACCCATGTCGTAGAAGATTTCGCTGCAGGGGCCGCAGGGGCCGGTGTCGCCCATCTGCCAGAAGTTGTCCTTGACGCCCATTTCAAAGATGCGGTCTTTCGGGACGCCGACATCGAGCCAGAATTGATAGGCCTCCGCATCGCGGGCGACCTTGAATCCCGAGCCGCTGGCGCTATTTTCCCCCTTGAAGATGGTGACATAGAGCTTGTCTTTCGCCAGCCCGAACCATTCCGGCGAGGTGACCAGTTCCCAGGCGTAGGCGATGGCGTCGCGCTTGAAGTAGTCGCCGAAGCTGAAGTTGCCGAGCATCTCGAAAAAGGTGTGGTGGCGGCGGGTGAAGCCGACGTTTTCGAGATCGTTGTGCTTGCCGCCGGCGCGGACGCACTTCTGCGCGGTGGTGGCGCGGTTGTAAGAGCGCTTCTCAACACCGAGGAAAATATCTTTGAACTGATTCATGCCCGCGTTGGTGAACAGCAGCGTGGGGTCGTTTTGCGGAACCAGAGACGAGGAATGGACGCGGGTGTGGCCTTTGCTTTCAAAAAAAGTAAGAAACATCTCGCGAACTGCAGAACCGGACATCTTCGACATATGTGCCCTCAGTTTATCAATCCGGCGGTTTGCCATGTCGATGCCAATCGACGGTGTATAAATGGTGTGCCCCCGCACCCTGTTTTCGGAGAGCACTTCCGTGATAACGATTCCGATGAAAGCAGTCTCAGCCAGTCCCGTTTCAACCAGCAATCTTCTCCGCGTTATGGCCTGTGCTGTCGTGTTGGGCGCGGTTGCGTTTCCGGCCAACGCCGCCAAGCTGCCGCCTCCACCCGCGACCAAAAAACAGCCTGTGGTTGACGTGTATCACGGGACGAAAGTAACGGACGATTATCGCTGGTTGGAGAATTGGCAAAACCCGGCGGTGAAGCAATGGGTGGCCGCGCAAAATGCCTATACCCACGCCTACCTGGATACGCTGCCGCAGCGGCCCGCGATTGTGCGATTTCTACAAAAGACGCGGGAGCAGGCGCACCCGGAATACCGGCAGTTTGAGTCGATGGCAGGGCATCTGTTTGCGCTCAAGATCAACCCCAACCAGTCCGCGCCGCAACTGGTCACGTTCAAGTCTCCCATGGACAAGGCTTCCGAACGCGTGATCGTCGATCTGAATACTTTTGTGGCGGGCAAAAGCTTCAATGTGGACTGGTACCTTGCGTCTCCGGACGGCAAACTGGTTGGGCTGGCGCTTTCGACAGGCGGCAGCGAAGACGCTGCCCTCTATGTGGTGAATACCGCCACCGGCAAACAGGTGGGAGAGACCGTCCCGCGGGTAAACTTTGCCACCGGCGGCGGCAGCATGGCGTGGAAGCGCGACGACTCCGGCTTCTTCTACACACGCTATCCGCAGGGGAATGAGCGGCCGGCAGCGGACCGGAACTTCTATCAGCAGGTCTTTTTCCATCAGCTGGGCACCGCGCCCGCGACCGATCGTTATGTCGCGGGAAAGGACTTTCCCCGCATCGCCGAGACGACGCTGATGATGTCTGCGGATGGCCGCGAGCTTCTCATCTCGGTGGCGAATGGAGACGGCGGCCAGTTTGAACATTTTCTAGCGCGCGGCGACGGCCAGCCGGTGCAGGTGACGCACTACCAGGACAAGGTGGTACAGGCGACCTTCGGTCCACACGACGCGCTGTATCTGATATCGCGCAAGCGGAGCGATCGAGGCAGCATTCTACGGCTGGCTGCCGGCGATACCAACATTGCGGACGCGAAACAGATCGTCGCACCGGGCAAAGGCAGCCTCGTCACCTCCGGCACGGAAACATCGGTCAGCGACCACACCTACTGGGTGACTCCGGCCCGCATTTATGCCACCGTCATCGAAGGCGGCCCGGAGAGAATTCGCGTCTTTGACCATGCGGGCAAGAGCCTCGGGGCGGTCCCGACGCCGCAGGTGGCTTCGGTCAGTAGCCTGGTGCCGCTGGGTGGAAATGCGATTTTCTATAGCGCCCAGACCTACACCAAGCCTTCCACCTGGTATCGCTATAACGGCTCGGGACAACCGGAGGCCACTCCCTTTCATGAGGAAACGTCCGTCCATTTCGACGATATTGACTTCCGCCGCGCCTTCGCGAAATCGAAGGATGGAACGGAGATTCCTCTGACCATCCTGATGCGGAAAGGCACGCCGCTCCATGGCAGCAACCCGACGCTGATTACCGGCTATGGGGGATTTGGCATCAGCATCACGCCGCGTTTTCCCGGCAGCTTTGCGCGCATGTGGTTCGACCACGGCGGAATCCTGGTCGAGACCAACCTTCGCGGCGGCGGGGAGTATGGCGAAGCCTGGCATAAAGCCGGAATGCTGCTGAAGAAACAGAACGTGTTCGATGACTTTGCCGCTTGCAGCCAATATCTGATCGACAACCAGTACACTTCGCCGGCACATCTTGCCGCTCTGGGGGGCAGCAATGGGGGCCTGTTGATGGGTGCGGAGATTACGCAGCATCCGCAGATGTTTCGCGTGGTGCTGTCGATCGTGGGGATTTACGACATGCTGCGTACGGAGCTCGACCCGAACGGCTCCTTCAACGTTACGGAATATGGATCGGTCAAGAACCTGGCCCAGTTCAAGGCGCTCTACGCTTACTCGCCATACCAACATGTCGAAGCGGGCACCGCATATCCGGCGGTCCTCTTTATCACCGGAGATAACGACCACCGCGTGAACCCGATGCACTCGCGCAAGATGACCGCCATTTTGCAGGCTGCAACCAGTTCCGGCAGACCGATTATGTTGCGCACATCCGCCAGCGCCGGGCACGGTTTCAGCACCAATGTCGATAGCAGAACCCAGGAGCTTGCCGACATGTACACGTTCCTGTTCGCGCAGCTTGGCATGAATTTCACGCAGTGAAGGGAGCTTGACCGGCGCCGGCTGGAGGCAGAGTCGGCCGCTATTTCGCGGAATCCAGGTCCGTTTCCGCGAGCGCTTCCAGAGAAGCATCGTCAATTCGCCACGCCTTGAGTAGAGGGAAGATCGTCCCCATGGAAAAGCCGGCACGGACCAGGCTGCGAACTACGCGAGCGGTTTCCTTTTCGTTGGTAGGCTTGCGAATACGCTTGCGCTCGATGTAGCGGCGGGCCAGCTCCGGCTCCGGCACCTCGGCATAGGCGGCGTCGAGGGCCTTGCCGACGATTTCTTCGTGGACGCCGCGGCGGTTGAGTTCCTGCTGCACGCGGCGGCGGCCGAAGCGCTCATTTTCCTGGCGCATGCGGGTGTAGTCGGCGGCATAGCGGGTGTCGTTGAGGTACTGATGCTCGATGAGCCGGGCGACGACGGCGTTCATCCTGGCTTCGCCGGTCTCGCCGGGTTCGACGCGCTTCTGCATCAGGCGCTTCAGCTCGGCAACGGTGCGCATTTTGCGTCCCAGGCAGCGGATGGCGTAGGCGTAAAGGCCGGGCTCATCGAGAGGCTCTCGCGATTTCGCCGATTTGGATTGTCTGCCGAATGCCATGCTGTTTTCCCGGTGGAACGCCTGTTGTCGATGGTACCGCGAGGGCGACTGCATGCCGTCCCACCCTAGCCGCAAACGGCGTGGCTAGAATGGGGCACCCAGGGTGCCATCCCACCACAGCTATCGGGAGGGCTACCGCAGAGCGCGATGTTTACCAATGGTGAACCCTGGGTTTCGAATGGGATACGAAGCATTCTTCGGATGGCTGCCGTATTCTATGGTGGATAGGGGACGGATTCCATACGGGTTTGTGAATTCCGGAAGGGTCCGTGATCTGAGGGTTCTGCCATGAAGAGTTCCGGGCGGTGTTCGCGTTTGGCGAATCTGTCGCTCGCCGGTTTTCTCCTGGCGGGATTGTGCCTGGCTGGGATGGCGCCGCGGGCGTCCGCTCAGGCGCAGGGGCCGCGGTCTTTGCGCGGCGCATTCAGCTTTACCCCGGCACCGCTTGATTCCGGATTCGGGCCGCTGAATCCGTCGCGTCTCACCGGGATTTCTCCGGCGGAGATTGTCCGGCGCTTCGCGGCCAAGGAAACCCAGTTCAAGCTGGCCCTCAAAAATTACACGTACCGCCGCACGGTGAAGTTCGACACCCTGGACGACGACGGCAATGTGGACGGGCAGTATCTGCAGGTCGACGATATCGTGTTCAGCGAAACCGGGCGCAAGCGGGAGATGGTCGTCTACGCGCCGGAGAACACGCTGAAGCGGGTGGCGATGAGCCAGGCGGACTTCGACGATCTGGAACACCGGATTCCGTTCACGCTGACGGCGGAGGATATTGGCCAGTACCGGCTGACCTACGTTGGCAAAGAGGCCGTGGACCAGGTGCCGACGTATGTGTTCGATGTCGCGCCCAAACAGATTGAGAAGGGCCGGCGTTATTTTGAGGGACGCATCTGGGTGGATGCGCACGACTACCAGATTGTGGTGACGAATGGGAAAAATATTCCCGACGACACCCGGCCCGGCCAGGAAGACCTGTCCATTCCCTTCACCACGTATCGCCAGCAGGTCGATGGCAAATACTGGTTCCCGGTCTACACCTATGCTGACGGCGTGCTGCACTTTCATAACTGCAAGCAATGCCTGCCGGAGGACGACCATATCCGCGAGATGGTGAAGTATAGCGAATACAAGCGCTTCGGCACCGACATTCACATTCTGTATGGCGGACTGGCGCTGGCGGAAAAATCCTCAGGCGCGATGCAACCGGGCGGGAGCAAGGAATAACGATAGCGCGGAGTGAAACCGCAGGTCCCTCCACTTCGCTTCGCTCCGGTCGGGATGACAGCCTTATGCAACAAATCAATGACTCAGGAGACTATAGGCGAACCGCCATGCCAGCGGATTTTTTCCCATCCTGAAAACGCTGCATGGAGGCCGCGATCGCTTCGCGTGCCTGAGAGGCGTCGCGCCAGCCTTTGACTTCCACCCGCTTACCTTCGAGATCCTTATAGATGGCGAAAAAGTGGGTGATTTCCCGCAGCATGTGGGGGTAGATCTCGGTGTAGTTCCAGACGTCCGCATAGCGCGGATTGCTTTTGCCCACAGCGAGCACCTTTTCGTCCGGAATGCCCTGATCGAGCATTTCTAGCAAGCCGATGGGGCGCACATCCATCAGGCAGCCCGGAAAGCTGGGCGAGTCAACCAGGACCAGGACGTCGAGCGGGTCGCCGTCCTCGCTGAGCGTGCTGGGAATGAAGCCGTAGTCGCCGGGATAGTGGACCGGGGAAAACAGGTTGCGGTCGAGCCGGAAGACGTGGAGGGTCTTGTCGTACTCATATTTATTGACGGACCCGTCGGGGATTTCAATGACCGCGTGGATCACTTCCGGCGCTTTCTGGCCGACGGGGAGTTCCAGATAATTCGTCATGCAATGTTTTCCTGACCGCGGCCCGGCGCTCAAGAAGAAAAACCGGGCGCCCCTTTATAATCACTTACGATGAAAGCCTATGTCTACGTGATGCTTCGCAAGACCGTTCTGGACCCGCAGGGAAAGACCATCCACGGCGCTCTGAGCAAGATGCAGTACAAGGGAGTGGAGGACGTTCGCCAGGGGAAATACTTCCTGCTGACCCTGAGCGACACGCTGGAGCTGCCGGCCGCGCAGCGGGAGGTGGAACGGATTGCCCGCGAAGTGCTGGTGAATCCTGTCATTGAAGAGTACACATACCGGCTGGAGCCGTAGCGAGGGCGCTTAACCTCGGGGCGGGAAAGTTTCTCAGGTGACCGGAGGATGGAAGTGCGTGCATGGCGACGGTTCTCAATCGGGGCTCTGTTCGTGGGAACGGTGCTCTTTCTCGCGGGCTGCGGCAGCGGCAGCGGCACGACCCCTTCGCCCAATCAGGCCGTCGCCATCACCGAGCAGCCGTTGAGCCAAACCGTCCCGATTGGCCAAACTGCCACTTTCACTGTCACGGCAACGGGCACAGCGCCGCTCAGCTATCAATGGAGCGAGAATGGCGCGGAGATTAGCGGAGCCACGAGTGCCTCCTACACAACGCCTGCTGTCGAGTTGGGAAACAATGGCTCAACGCAAAACTCAGCTTTGATCGGCTCCTTTCAGGTGACCGTCGGCAACGCTTCCGGATTCGCGACAAGCAAGAGCGCTACCTTGACTGCCGGCCCACGTTCGCCCAAGGCAGGGGACCTTCGTTACCTGCTGTTCCAGCAGGTGGATGTTCCGGGACTCTTGGACACCGGCGGGTTAACCAGTGATATCGAGTTCACGCCGGGCAGCGCCACCAGCGCGTGGGGTAGCCCGGCTGTGGGTACTCCCCTTGGAATAGGTTCGACCTACTTATGTGTTGATAGTGGCCCTGGCACATGCGTATGGCCGTTTGATTATTATTTTCTGCCTCCGCCCATGACCGGACTGGCGATGTACTATCAACCGGGCGAGTATTCGAGTTTCACGTCCGACCTGCAATCCTATGCCGCCCCGAATGTGGTCTTCACGTCTCTGGATTTGGAGCCCGCCGACAACGCCTACGCGGTGTCGTGGGTCAAAACGACGCAAACTGGAGGGTTCGACTACCGGATCGACCCCATGGTTCCTGCCGGGACAGACCAGCCCGCGCTGATTCAGGCGCAGGCGGTTCTGGACGGAAGCGAGAGCCGGGTGATTACGGCTGTCTCGTTCGATGCATCGGGGAATGCCGTCTTGATCTCCTACGGCTGGACGGGCGATACGACCACCTTATATGAGGATCAAACGTACTTTGTTGCGGCTGGCAGTGGCAGTGGAGTGAGCGCGAATGTTCTGGCCGCGGCGACCAACCTCGCAAACAATGGGTACGTCATCAGCGCCTTCGGCGGCAACGATATCGATGGTTACATCCTCATTGGAATGCGCGTCAAAGGCGACAGCTTGCCTCGCCAGCTTGGCAACTATCCAGATCAGCCTCCGTACGCCACCACGGTTGTGTATCTCAATGAAATTGGTGCGAACAATGCGGAGGTCACTACATTTGTGAATGAGCAATAAACTGTCTGAGCTTTTGCGATGGACAACTAACAATATCGATCCGGCGAAACCAAACGCGATCCACGTACAATGAAACCCTATGTGCGGCATCGTTGGTTATGTGGGCGGGCAGGACCCGCTGCCGGTGATTCTGGAAGGGCTGCGGCGGCTGGAGTATCGCGGATACGATTCCGCGGGCATTGCCATTGCCGGGGGCGCGAACGGGCTGGAGCTGCGGCGCGCGCCGGGAAAGCTGAAAAACCTGGAAGAAGTGCTGCGGCGGAATCCCATTCAGGGGACTTATGGCATTGGCCATACCCGCTGGGCGACGCATGGACGGCCCACCGAGGAAAATGCGCATCCCCACCGCGACTGCAGCGGCCGCCTGGTGGTGGTCCACAACGGCATTGTCGAGAACTATTTGCAACTGAAGCGGGAGATGTCGGCCAAGGGGCACAAATTTGTAACCGAGACGGATACAGAGGTGATCGCCCACCTGATTGAGGCGGAGCTGACCGCGGCCCAGCAGGGCGGCGACGCGATACCGCTCGAAGAAGCGGTGCGACGGGCCATTCGCCACCTGACCGGGGCTTTCGCCATCGGCGTGGTCTCCGCCGACCATCCGCAAAAGATTGTGGCGGCACGCAGCGGTCCTCCGATCGTGGTGGGGCTGGGCGATGGGGAGTATTTCATCGCCTCCGACGTTCCCGGAATCCTGCATCACACCCGCGATCTCTACTTTCTGGCCGATGGCGATATGGCGGTGCTGACGCGGGAGGGCGTGACCCTGACCGACTTCAACGGCGGGCCGATCGAACGCAAAGTGCAGCGCATCCTGTGGGACCCGATCCAGGCGGAAAAGGGTGGCTACAAGCATTTCATGCTCAAGGAGATTTTCGAGCAGCCCAGCGCCATCCGCGAGACTACGCTGGGCCGCGTCTCGCCGGAAACGGGTAAGGTTTTTCTGGACGAAATGCAGATCCCGGAAGCCGAACTGCGCGCGGCCACCAAGATCAACATCGCTGCCTGCGGGACCAGTTGGCACGCCGGCCTGGTGGGCAAGTACATGATCGAACGGATGGCGCGGCTGCCGGTCGAGGTGGATTACGCCAGCGAATACCGCTACCGCGACCCGATTGCCGACGCGAAGGCGATTGGCCTGCTGATTACGCAGTCGGGCGAAACCGCCGACACCCTTGCAGCGCAGCGAGAGATCGCAAGCAAGGGATCGAAGACGCTGGCCATCTGCAATGTGGTGGGGGCGGCGATTGCGCGGGAGGCCGACGGCGCCATCTATACGCACGCCGGGCCGGAGATTGGGGTTGCCTCCACCAAAGCGTTTACGGCGCAGTTGACGGCGCTGTTCATTCTGGCGCTCTACCTGGCCCAGCAGCGCGGGGCGATCGAGGAAGCCGCCAGCCTGCGGATGGTCGAGGAGTTGAACAAGATTCCGCTGAAGCTGGCGGAGCTCCTGAAGCAATGCGACGGACGCTGTGAGGAGCTGGCGAAGATCTATTCCAACGCGCGCGATTTTCTGTTTCTGGGCCGCGGCATCCACTATCCGATTGCGCTCGAAGGCGCATTAAAGCTGAAGGAAATCTCCTACATCCACGCCGAGGGCTATCCGGCGGGAGAGATGAAGCACGGACCGAACGCGCTGATCGATGAGACCCTGCCGGTGGTGGTGCTGGCGACCAAGGATGAAAACGATCCCGAGTCAAAGCTGCGCTATGAGAAGACGTTGTCGAACATTCAGGAAGTGACGGCGCGTTCCGGCCAGGTGATCGCCGTTGCCATTGAAGGCGACGAGGAAATTGCGCAACTGGTCGATCACGTGATCTATATTCCGCACGCCCCGGAACTGCTGCTGCCGCTGCTGGAAGTGGTGCCGCTGCAATTGCTGGCCTATCACATTGCCGTACGCCTGGGCTGCGATGTGGACCAACCGCGCAATCTGGCCAAGTCAGTCACGGTGGAGTAGATCGCCGCATTTGCCGGAGCATTGCGGATGCGGCAACGCGTCGAAATGCGCTAATACGCGGCAGTTGCTATGGCTGCAGAAAATAGCGGATCGATCGACTGCGTCACTGGGTTGCAATGACTTCACTGGGGATGGCAGTCGTTTCCTGGGCTCCGTTTATTTCCGAAACGGATCGGACAGGATCGTAGTTCAGGTTCTGGCCGAGCCAACGCTCGACTTCGGCGATGCTCATCCCCTTGCGCAGGTGATAGTCGGCGACCTGATCGCGGTCGATTTTTCCCAGGTCAAAATACCGCGAGTCCGGATGGGCGAAGTAGAGCCCGCTGACGCTGGAGCCGGGCCACATGGCGAAGGATTCGGTGATTTTGATTCCAGTGTTCGCCTCGACATCGAGCAGACGCCAGATCTGGGCCTTCTCCGTGTGGTCGGGACATGACGGGTAGCCGGCTGCCGGCCGGATGCCGCGATACTTTTCGTGGATGAGGTCCTGGTTGCTGAGGCCTTCGCCGCAGCCGTAGCCCCATTCCTCGCGAGCCCGCTTGTGCAGACATTCCGCGAAGGCCTCGGCCAGACGATCGCCGATTGACTCCGCCATGATCGCGTTGTAATCGTCGTTCTCGGCCCGGAATCTGTCGCACACCTCCTTCAGGCCAATCCCGCTGGTGACGGCGAAGGCACCGATGGTATCGGGCAGTCCGGTTTCCCGGGGCGCGATGAAGTCGACGAGCGATCGGCAGGGTTCGCTGCCTTCCCGGTTGGCCTGCTGGCGAAGGAAATGGAACTGCGTGAGCACGCTGCTGCGCGACTCGTCGGCGTACAGATCGACATCGTCTCCCACCGCGTTGGCGGGGAACAGACCATAAACGCCACGTGCGGTGATCAGCTTTTTCTGAATGATCGTATCCAGCAGAGCATTGGCGTCGGCGAAGAGCTGGCGGGCTTGTTCTCCCTGTTTCTCGTGATCCAGAATCCGCGGATAGACGCCTTTCAGTCCCCAGGCATGAAAGAGTGGGCTCCAGTCGATGAATTCGCGCAGAGTGGCAAGGGGAAAATTGTCCAGCACGCGCACACCGGTAAACGAGGGTGTGGGGATGTCTTCGGCGCGCCATTCGATCGGGGTTCGCCGGGCGCGAGCTTCCTCCAGCGGGACGGTTGTCAGGCGGGGCGCGGCGTGGGCCTTGCGGAGCGCCTCGTAATCGGCGCGATGCTGGGCGACGAATGCCGGCTTGTTTTCATCGCTGAGAAGGCTGGTGGTGACGGGCACCGCCCGGCTGGCATCCAGTACGTGGACCACGGGTTCGCTATAGTGCGGGGCGATTTTGACGGCGGTGTGTCTGCGGGTGGTGGTCGCTCCGCCGATGAGCAGCGGCAGCTTGAAACCCTGACGCTCCATCTCGCGGGCGACATGCACCATTTCATCGAGAGAAGGAGTAATGAGGCCGCTGAGGCCGATGATGTCCACCTTCTCCGCCCGGGCGCGTTCGAGAATTTTTTCGCAGGGAACCATGACTCCCAAGTCGATGACTTCGTAATTGTTGCAGGCGAGAACGACACCGACGATGTTTTTGCCGATGTCGTGAACGTCGCCCTTGACGGTTGCGAGCAGAATTTTGCCCTGCGCTTTGACCACCTGGCCGGCGGCGGCCATGGCCGCTTTCTCCGCCTCCATGAACGGCGTGAGGTAGGCCACGGCTTTTTTCATGACTCGGGCCGACTTGACCACCTGAGGCAGGAACATCTTGCCGGCGCCGAACAGATCCCCGACCACGCCCATGCCATCCATCAGCGGACCTTCAATGACCAGCAGCGGCCGGCCCAGCTTGGCGCGGGCTTCCTCGGTATCGGCTTCGATGTAGGCGTCGATTCCCTTCACCAGCGCGTGAGAAAGACGCTCTTCCACGGTACCGTTGCGCCATTCTTCGGCCTTCTTTTCACTTGCGACCGTGCCGGCGCCCTTCAATGACTCGCCGAAGTCGACCAGCCGCTCGGTGGCGTCGGGGCGGCGGTTGAGCAGCACATCCTCGACCAGCACCTTCAACTCCGGCTGAATCTCTTCGTACACTTCGAGCATGCCGGCATTCACGATGCCCATGTCCATGCCCGCCGCGATGGCGTGATAGAGGAACGCGGAGTGCATGGCCTCGCGAACTTTGTTGTTGCCTCGAAAACTGAACGAGATGTTCGAGACGCCGCCGCTGACTTTCGCATGCGGCAGGTTGGCCTTGATCCATTGCGTGGCGTGGATGTAGTCCACCGCGTAGTTGTTGTGTTCCTCCATCCCGGTGGCGACGGTGAGAATGTTGGGGTCGAAGATGATGTCTTCCGGGGAAAAGCCGATCTCGAGCAGGATGCGGTAGGCGCGCTCGCAGATGCGGATCTTGTCCTCGTACGTTGCGGCCTGACCCCGCTCGTCGAAGGCCATGACCACCGCGGCCGCTCCGTATTTGAGTACCGTAGCGGCGTTCTCGCGAAATTTCTGTTCGCCTTCCTTTAACGAGATCGAGTTGACGATGCCCTTGCCCTGCAGGCACTTGAGACCTGCCTCGATGACCTCCCATTTCGAGGAGTCCACCATGAAGGGCACCTTGGCGACCTCCGGCTCGCTCCCCAGCAACTGCAGGAAGCGGGTCATGGCCGTCACGCCGTCGATCATGCCCTCATCCATGCAGATGTCGAGAACGTTGGCCCCATTCTCGACCTGCTGCCGGGCCACGGCGACGGCTGCCTCATATTTGCCGGCCTTGATCAGCTCTGCGAACTTGGGTGAGCCGGCCACGTTGGTCCGCTCGCCGATGATCATGTAGACGCCGGGCTGCTGGGTGAAGGGCTGCGATCCCGACAGGCGAAGGGGTTTCGTCTCCGGTTGCTGGTTCGGTGGCTCGTTTGGGTTCACGCTTCCAGGCTCGCTCATGCCGCGTTCTCGATCTGCCGGGACCAGGTTCGCGGAGGCTGGCCTTCGAGGGCTTTGGCGATGGCCGCGATGTGTTCCGGCGTGTTGCCGCAGCAGCCACCGGCAATATTGATCAGTCCTGCTTGAGCAAACTCGCCCAGGTAGCGCGCCATGTCGGCGGGTCCAAGATCGAAGCCGGTTTCGGCGAGCGGATTCGGCAAACCCGCATTCGGATAGCAGGAGATGGCTACGTCAGCCTTCGAGGAAAGCTCGTCGAGGAAGGGATACATCAGATCCGGACCGAGAGAGCAGTTGAGCCCGACCGATAAGGGCCGCACGTGCCGCACCGCGTTCCAGAAGGCTTCCGGGGTCTGGGCGGAGATCATCGTCTCGCCGCCACGCCCGACGGCTGCGGAAATCATGACCGGCAGCTCCTTGCCATCCTGATCGAATACCTCGCGGATGGCGACGAGGGCCGCCTTGGCGTTGAGGGAGTCGAAGATGGTTTCGACCAGAAGCAGGTCAGCGCCGCCGGCGATCAAGGCACGGACTTGCTGGATGTAGGCGGTCTTCACCTGGTCGAAAGTCACGACGCGGAAGCCGGGGTCGTCGGCATCCGGGGAGTTCGAAAGAGACACGGTCAGCGGCCCGATTGCCCCGGCCACAAACCGCTGCCGCCCGGTCGCTGTGCCCACACGATCGGCCCATTCGCGGCACTGCCGCGCCGACTGCTCGTTGATCTCCCAGGCCAGATTGCCCAGCGACGGATCGTCGACGATTTTTTGATAGAACTCGGGATCTTTCCGGCCACCGTGCTCGCGTGGATCCTCCACGAAGAATTCGCTCTGGGTGATGCTGGTCGCGCCGAAGGTGTTGGTCTCGATAATGTCCGCGCCAGCCTCCAAAAACCGGCGATGGATGTCGCAGATCATATTGGGCTGGGTGAGGGAGAATAGATCCCCGTTGTTCAACAGGCCCTTGGTCGCATCCTGGAAGCGCTTGCCGCGGATATCGGCTTCCGTCTTGCCATAGGTGCGGATGGTCGTGCCCATCGCTCCATCAATGATGGCGATGCGGCGATCAAGGATCTCTTGCAGAGGATGTCGGTGAGCGGGATTCATTCTTTTTTGATGACTATATGGATGACGAGGTCGCAAGCATCCATCCATGCAGATGGAGCGCACCTCTATCTATTATAACGAGAGGTCCAATAGGTTCCGTGGTTTGTTCAGGTTGAAGGACGATGCCTGCTGGACAAGTTCGATCCCGGCCGATTTTCCTTGCGCAGGAAAACATGCACTGCGGAGCGCGCATTGCGATCCCCCATTCCCCAAAAAAGAAACCGCTCTGACCCTCGACCGAATCCGGAATCATCCGAAATCCGGTCGAGGTTGAGCGGCATGAGTTCCGAAGGCCGAATTCCCCCTCGGTCAAGCCAGGTCAAAACGATCCAGGTTCATGACCTTATCCCAGGCGGCGACAAAGTCATGGACGAATTTCTCCTGGGCGTCGGAACTTGCGTAGACTTCCGCCACGGGCCGGAGTTGGGAATTGGAACCGAAGATGAGATCGACACGGGTGCCAGTCCACTTGATTTGACCTGTTTTTCGATCGCGCCCCTCAAACACATCCTGAGCGTCTGAGACCGGCTTCCACTCCGTCCCCATATCGAGCAGGTTGCGGAAGAAGTCGTTGGTCAGCGCCTCGGGCCGCTTGGTGAAGACCCCGTGCTTTGTCTGGCCGACATTGGTATTCAGGACTCGCAGGCCGCCTACAAGCACCACCAACTCCGGCGCGGTGAGCGTCAGCAATTGGGCCTTGTCGATCAGCAAGGCCTCAGCGGGCACGCTGTATTTTCCTTTGAGGAAGTTGCGGAAACCGTCTGCGATCGGTTCGAGCACGACAAAGGAGTCCACATCCGTCTGCTCCTGGGAAGCATCCATGCGTCCCGGTCGAAAGGGGACTTTGACGCTGTGACCGGCATTCTTCGCCGCCTGCTCGACCCCTGCGCAACCGGCCAGGACGATCAGGTCGGCAAGCGAAACCTTCTTGCCGCCGGACTGCTTGCCGTTGAAGTCGCTCTGGATAGCTTCCAGCTTCTTGAGCACCTTTGCGAGTTGTTCCGGCTGATTCGCCTGCCAGTCCTTCTGCGGCGCCAGGCGGATACGGGCACCGTTTGCGCCGCCGCGCTTGTCCGAACCGCGGAAGGTGGAGGCTGATGCCCAGGCAGTCGAAACCAGTTCGGATATCGACAAGCCGGAAGACAGAATCTTGCTTTTGAGCGCGCCAATGTCCTGCTCATCGATCAGCTTGTGATCGACGGCGGGGACGGGATCCTGCCAGATGAGTTCTTCCGAAGGAACTTCCGGGCCGAGATAGCGCTCGCGCGGACCCATATCGCGGTGCGTCAATTTAAACCAGGCACGGGCGAAGGCATCCGCGAACAGGTCGGGATTCTCGTAGAAGCGCCGGGAAACCTTTTCGTAGGCAGGATCGAGGCGCAGGGCGATATCCGTGGTCAGCATGGAGGGCGTGCGACGCTGGGAGGGATCGTGTGGATCCGGCACCGTGCCGGCCCCTACATCCCCTTTTGGCTTCCACTGATTCGCGCCAGCCGGGCTCTTGGTCAACTCCCATTCGTAGCGAAACAGGTGTTCAAAATAGTCGTGGCTCCATTGCGTCGGCTTGGTCGTCCAGATGACTTCCAGACCGCTGCTGATCGTGTCGTTGCCCTTGCCGGTGCCGAAACTGTTCTTCCAGCCGAGGCCCTGTTCCTGAATGCCGGCAGCTTCAGGTTCCGGCCCGACATGGGATGGAGCAGCGGCGCCGTGGGTTTTGCCGAAGGTGTGGCCGCCCGCGATCAGCGCAACGGTTTCCTCGTCGTTCATGGCCATGCGCGCGAAGCTCTCGCGGATATCGTGGGCGGAGGCGAGCGGGTCCGGGTGACCGTCCGGGCCTTCCGGGTTCACGTAGATCAGGCCCATCTGCACCGCGGCGAGCGGATTCTCCAGATTTCGCTCTTTGCTGCCAGCACCGGTACGATCTGTCTCCGTGCCATGCAGATCCTTATCGGCTGTGATGACGCCTTCGCCGGGCTGGCCCTTGCCATAGCGATAGTCGCCGCCGAGCCAGGTCGTCTCATTTCCCCAATAGACGTCCTCGTCCGGCTCCCAGGCGTCCTCGCGGCCACCGGCGAAACCGAAGGTCTTGAAACCCATCGATTCCAGGGCGACGTTGCCGGTGAGGACGATCAGGTCGGCCCATGAAATCTTGTTGCCATACTTCTGCTTGATCGGCCAGAGCAGGCGACGCGCCTTATCGAGGCTGACGTTGTCGGGCCAGCTATTGAGAGGAGCGAAGCGCTGCTGGCCGGATCCGGCGCCTCCGCGCCCGTCGCCAATGCGGTAGGTTCCGGCGCTGTGCCACGCCATGCGAATGAACAAGGGCCCGTAGTGGCCGAAGTCCGCGGGCCACCAGTCCTGCGAGGTCGTCATCAGCGTGAGCAGGTCTTTCTTGACGGCTGCCAGGTCGAGGCTCTTGAACGCTTCGGCGTAGTTGAAGTCCTTGTCCATGGGGTCGGACAGAGGGGAATGCTGATGCAGGATCTTGAGATTCAACTGGTTTGGCCACCAGTCACGGATCGATGGGCCCTCCCCTGCGGCGTGCTGGAACGGGCACTTTGCTTCGGTCGCCATGCTTTCTCTCCTTGTTGCTGTTTGAGTCCAGGATTGGGTCTCTGAAACCAGGTATACGAACGGGAAAAGTGCCTTCTACAGGAAGAGTCTAGGAGTCGCCGTCCATCGTGTCCATAGGGCATGCCCAATCTTTACGATAGGAAAGGCCTATAGCACAAAAGACGAAAACCCAATTTTTAACCGGGATTCCATTGCGGAAGAGGAATTCCTATTCCGATGACACATCTTTCTTCCGGACGACGCGTACCAGGCAGGAGATTTTTTCTCATATGCGAGCGCCTAATTCCGGCTTCATCACGATTTCTCTTGCTACCCGGAGCGATTTTCATCGACCACGCACCTGTGGCCGCCCCTTCGCATCGATTCTGGTTTTCGCGGCAATGCGCCGCCCTCGTTCTCTTCGTCGCGCTGGATTTTGGATTGGAATCGGGCTGACTGTCGTCGCTCTCTCCTGTACGCCTCCACTCGGCGCGAGCCAATCTGCCGAAAGCCGGCAAACCACCCCGGCGGCCGGCCAAAACGCCGCTGCAACGAAGAAGGCCCTGGCCGAGTACACCCTGGGTTTGAAGTACTACAACGGGGAAGGCGTAACGCCTGACTATCAGCAGGCGATCTCATGGTTTCGTAAATCCGCGGAACAGGGGTACGCCGAGGCTGAGTACAATCTCGCCACAATGTACGCCCACGGAAAGGGCACTCCTGAGGACGACCAGCAGGCAATCTCGTGGTACCGAAAGGCCGCCGCGCAGGGCATCGTTGAAGCCCAGTACAACCTTGGCATGATGTACAGCAGGAACAGTCCGCCGGACCTGCCCCAGGCGGCCTTGTGGTTCCGCAAGGCGGCTGACCGAGGCTATGCCAATGCTCAGAGTCATCTTGGCCTGATGTATGAAGTGGGAAACGGCGTACCCCAGGATTCCAAGCAGGCGATCCTCTGGTATCAAAAAGCCGCTGAACAGGGCGCGGTCGATGCCCAGACCAACCTTGCCATGATGTACATGACGGGCAACGGCACACCGGTTGACGATTCGCAGGGGAGGGCGTTGTTGCTCAAAGCTGCTGAAAAGGGATATCCGGATGCTCAGTTCGATTACGGCGTGACCTATGCCAAAGGGATCGGCGTAGCGCGCGATCCCGTGCAGGCAGCCACCTGGTTCCGAAAAGCTGCGGACCAGGGATATGCGCCGGCGCAGTTCAATCTTGGCCTGCTGTACAAGAAAGGCGACGGTGTAGCACAGGACCTGCCGCAGGCCGCCACCTGGTTTCGCAAAGCTGCTGACCAAGGGAACCGATATGCTCAGTTCAAGCTCGGCGCGGCGTACGAACTGGGAAAAGGCGTAGCAAAGGACCCTCAACAGGCAGCTTTCTGGTACCGGAAGGCGGGTGAACAGGGTTATGCGATAGCCCAGGACAGCCTCGGCGCAATGTACGCAAAAGGAGACGCCATACCTCGCGATTTTCCGCAGGCGGTCTCATGGTTCCGCAAAGCCGCGGATCAGGGATACGCGGATGGGGAGTACAACCTGGGTGTGGCATACACAAACGGCGACGGCGTAGCGAAGGACTTGCCGCAAGCGGCCCTATGGCTTCGCAAGGCTGCGGACCAGGGGCACGACCTGGCCCAGAACCGATTGGGCGTGATGTACGCAAGAGGATTAGGCGTAAAGCAGGACCTGCCGCAGGCGGCCACCTGGTATCGCAAGGCAATCGCACAGGGAAACGCGGACGCCCAATACAATCTGAGTCAAATCGCAGCAAAGGAAAAATGAGGAACAGAGAATCCAGATCGGGGAAGGTCCGGGTGTTGGTGACGGGGTCGTAGAGGTATTCCGGATAGGAAGGCACACCTGAATTTCTCGGTCGATTTTGAGAGCCTCGACCGCAACCTTTTGAGCGCTTTGACGTCTATCCCCTATACACGTGAGATACAGCCTGCGCGACCTGGGAATCTCATTCCATAGCTTCCGGCGGAGCCACAGTGCGGAGTAGCCGTGCTGCAATATCGCTGTTTGTTGGCGGTCTGACCAATCGCCGGCGGCACGGTCGGCAACCCGTTCGCTTACAATGTAGCTATTCGATTCGCGATTTACATTTCAGAAACAGCGACCCGCCACTTCTAAATCCAGAAGGGATGGTACATCTGGCTTTGAACGCAACGCCTTCGCGGCGCCTCTGGATATGCGCTCTTGCGGTCGCGGTTTTTCTGCCGCTTGCGCTCGTGCCTCGGGCGGAAGGACAAACCACCCGGATCGATCTCGATCAGGCAATCCAGCTTGCGCTCGCACATAACCACGCATTACAAGCGGAACGCACCCTCATCCTGCAGAACCAGGCCCAGGAAGTCACCGCGAATCTGCGGCCCAACCCCACGGTTGACCTCAATACCCAGTACGTCCCCATCTTCAGTCCGCAGGACTTCAGTCTGGACAACCTGAATACGAGTGAGGAGTACGACCTCGGAATCGGCTATCTGTTTGAGCGCGGTCATAAACGGAAGCGACGCCTGCAGGCTGCGCAGGACCAGACCGCCGTAACTCGCGCACAATTTGAGGACGCCGAGCGCACGTTAACGTTTAATGTGGCGCAGCAGTTTATTGCGGTCTTATTGGCGGAGTCAACCCTGCAATTCGCTCAGCAAGACTTGAAGGGCTTTGGGCAGACCGTTGGCCTGGCCCAGACGCAGTACCAGTCCGGCTATATCAGCGAAGGCGATTACCTCAAGATCAAGCTGCAATTGCTGCAGTTCCAGACCGACGTTTCGTCTTCGCGACTGGCCAGGGTCGAGGCTCTTATCGCTCTGCGGCAGTCGCTGGGCTATGACGCGGTTCCCGCGGATTACGATGTGATGGGCACTTTGGCTTATGTTCCGGTGAAGAAACAGTTGGATGATCTGGAAGCAGAGGCGCTCAAGAATCGGCCTGACCTGCACGCCAGCGAATTAGGGATCACGGCGGCGCGGAGCCAGATCCTTCTGGCCAAAGCCAACGGCAAACAAGACGTGACGGGCGGGTTCACCTACACGCACACGGCGGCGGAAAACAGCAACGGAATCTCGGTGAGTATTCCCTGGGCTCTGTTCAACCGGAATCAGGGCGAAATCGCGCGCACCCGGTACGCTTTGACGCAGGCCGAGCAGGCGAAGATGGCGGCGTCGGACCAGGTTCTTTCCGACGTGGCCGACGCCTATAATTCTTTGCGCAGCAACGGTGAAGTCGTGCGTCTGTATTCTTCCGGCTACCTGAAGCAGGCGCAGGACTCGCGGGACATCAGTCAATATGCCTACAAGCGCGGGGCCGTGAGTCTGCTGGATTTTCTCGATGCCGAACGCAGCTATCGCGCGGTTCAATTTGCGTATCGCGAGGCTTTATCCTCATACATGACGTCACTCGAACAGCTTAAGGAAGCCGTAGGAACGAGGAGCCTCCCGTGAAGATGACCAGGGACCGTTCGCCCAATCGTGCCGCGCCGATGGCCGCGGTGGTGATGGTGTTCGTGCTGGCTGGCTGCGGCAAACCCGGACCGAAGGCCGGCAACAGCACCAGCGTCTCCGGCAGCGCCACGCTTTTCTCCATTCCGCCGGACCAGATGGCCCATCTGCAGGTGCTTACGGCGGAGCCTTCCACGCTGACACGGAGCCTCCGGCTCACCGGATCGGTGGCCTATGACAGCTTTCGCACCACTCCGGTGATCACGCAGGTCAGCGGCCCGATTACGCGGATTGTGGTGGTTCCCGGCCAGCAAGTACGCCGCGGCCAGCCCTTGCTGTATGTGGCGAGTCCGGACTACTCCCAGTTGCGCGCCGCTTACCTGAAGGCCAAGGACAGCGACGCGCTGGCACAAAAGGCTTATGCCAGGGCCAGGGATCTTTACCAGCATCACGCGCTTGCGGAACAAAGCGTGGAAGCGGCTGAATCGGCCCAAGTGCAGGCGAGCGGGGACGTGGAAAGCGCCGCAGCCGCATTGAAGGTGCTGGGAGTCGCCGATCCCGATGCGCTTCTCAAATCGGCTCCCTCTTTTCAGGCGCCGTTGCGAGCCCCGATCAACGGAGAAGTGGTCGAGCAGAATGTAGCCGCCGGTCAGCTTCTCCAGACCGGCGTCACCCAGTGCTTCCTGATTTCCGACACCCGTACGGTGTGGGTGCTTGTCAATATTTATCAAGGAGACATGCCTTACGTGCACGTGGGAGACAGAGTCGCGATTCAAACCGACACCTATCCCGATACGTTCCATGGCCGCATTTCCTACATTGCGCCCGCACTGGATCCGAACACGCGGACTCTGCAGGCACGCATCGAAACCCCCAATCCGGGAGACAAGCTGAAGAAGGATATGTATGTGACGGCGACGGTGAACGCCGGAGTAGTGCGAAATGCCGTCGCCGTGCCCGACTCCGCAGTTTTGCGCGACGCCGAGAACCAGCCCTTCGTTTATGTCGAGACCGCGCAAGACAAATTTGGCAGACGTCCTGTCTCCGTAGGCGAAAGCCAGCAGGGAAAAACGCAGATCACATCTGGGCTAAATCCGGGTGACCGCTACATAGCGGCTGGCAGTCTGTTCGTGCAGTTTGAGACTTCGCTGCAACGTTAGAGCGCAATGATCGCACTTCAACCAGAAACCGTGAGAAACGCAGTGGCGCGGATAGTCGAATGATCCATCGAATCGTAAAAGCTGCTCTCCGTCAGCGGTTTCTGGTGTTGATGTTGACCGCGATGATCGCAGCGGCTGGAATCGTTTCCTTCCAGCGCATGCCGGTGAACGCCTATCCCGACCTTTCTTCTCCCCAGGTCGAGCTCATCACGCAGTGGCCAGGCCACGCCGCGGAGGAGGTTGAGAGGCTGGTCACGCTTCCTCTCGAGCTCGAAATGAACGGCGTTCCGAACATGGTCATTATGAGGTCCATCTCGCTCTATGGGCTGTCCGACCTCATCCTTACCTTTAAGGGCAATACGAACGACTACTTTGCACGACAGGTTGTCTTTCAGAGAATCGCGCAGGCCAATCTGCCCGCCGGAGTTACGCCTTCGATGGCGCCTTTGTTCAGTCCCAGTGGCCTGGTCTATCGCTATGTGCTGGAGAGTCCCGACCGCACCCCGCAGGAACTGAAGACGATTGAGGACTGGACCGTAGAGAGGGCATACCGCTCTGTTCCCGGCGTCGCCGACGACTCCGGATTCGGTGGCACGACCATGCAGTACCAGGTCCTGTTGGATCCGGCCCGGCTTTATAGCTACCACCTGACCGTTCCCCAGGTGACCGCTGCCTTGCAGGCGAATAACTCCAATGCGGGCGGCGGCTTCTACTCCCAGGGCGGCCAATTTTATTATGTGCGCGGCATTGGGCTGGTGCGCGATACCCAGGACATCGGGAACATCGTGGTCGGCAGCAAAAACGGTGTGCCGGTCACCATCAAGGACGTCGGCAGTGTGGTGATCGGCCACGCGCCGCGTCTTGGCGAATTCGGATTCCAGAACAACAACGATGCGGTTGAGGGCGTCATTATGATGCGGCGCGGCGAACAGACGCAGACCGTCCTCAAGGCCGTCGAAGCAAAAACAAGAGAACTGAACCGGAGCATCCTGCCGCCGGACGTCAAAGTTCATCCCTATTATGACCGCAGCGATCTCATCCACCTGACGACGCATACCGTGGAACACAATCTGGTCCACGGCATGATCCTCGTCCTGATTGTGTTGATCTTCTTCCTGGTCAGCGTTCGGGCCGCGATCATCACCGCGCTGACCATCCCTCTGGCGCTGTTGTTCGCCTTCATCGTGCTGCACGCCCAGAATGGATCCGCGAACCTGCTCTCCCTGGGCGCCATCGACTTCGGCATCGTGATCGACGGCACCGTGGTGATGGTGGAGAACATTTATCGCGAGCTGGCGCTGCGCAGAGGCCAGAGCTACAAACTTCAAGACGTAATCCTGCTGGCCGCCAAGGATGTTGACCGTCCCATTTTCTATTCGGTCGCCATCATCCTCACCGGCTACCTTCCCGTCTACGCGCTCAGCGGGCCCTCGGGAAAGCTTTTCCATCCGATGGCCGAGACGATGTCCGTCGCCATCGTCGGCGCGCTCATCCTCACGCTCACACTGGTTCCGGTGCTGGCTTCCTATTGGTTCAAGAACGGAGTGCAGGATCGTCAAAACCCCATCTTCGTATGGATCAAGAAGCTCTATGCCCGGCAGTTGGACCTGGCGCTCGACCATCCCAAGCTGGTGGTGGCGATCACCGCCGTGATCTTTGCCGCCTCCCTGCTGCTGGTTCCCTCCATAGGCGGCGAGTTCATGCCGCATCTCGACGAAGGAGCGCTCTGGGTCCGGGCCACCATGCCCTACACCATCTCCTTTGATAAGGCCAGCACCATTGCACCGCAGATACGCAAAATACTCATGTCCTACCCGCAGGTCACGGTCGTCGGCTCGGAGTTGGGACGTCCCGACGATGGCACCGATGCCACGGGCTTTTTCAACTGCGAATTCTATGTCGGCCTGAAACCCTACGACGACCGGTCCTGGAAAGGCAAGATCGATACCAAGGACAAGTTGATTGCATCGATCAATAAGAGACTTACCACCTTTCCCGGAATCGTCTTCAACTACACCCAGCCGGCCGAAGACGCTGTCGATGAAGCTCTGACGGGATTGAAAAGCTCGCTGGCGGTCAAGGTCTATGGCGGCAATCTGCAGGTGCTTCAGAGCAATGCAATCAAAATCAAAAACGCGCTCGCCACGGTTCCTGGATTCACCGATTTGACCGTGGTGCGCGAGCTCGGTCAGCCCAGTTTGCTGATTGATGTCGATCGCGACAAGATCGCCCGCTACGGAATCAACGTTTCCGATGTAGAAGCCGTGATCACCGCGGCCGTTGGCGGGCAGGCCGCAACCCAGGTGATCCAGGGCGAAAAGCTGTTCGACCTGGTGGTGCGCATGCAGCCGCAATTCCGCAGCAGCGCGAGCGCAATCGGCAACCTGCTGGTGGGTGCGCCAGATGGGGAGCAGATTCCGCTGAGCCAATTGGCGAACATCCGACAGGGAAATGGAGCATCGTTTATCTATCGCGAGAATAACTCGCGCTATATCGGCGTGCAGTACAGCATCGAAGGGCGCGATTTGGCGAGCGCGGTGAAAGCGGGCCAGAAAGCCGTCAACCAGGCGGTTCATCTGCCTCAGGGCTATCGCATGAAGTGGGGCGGCGAGTACAGCCAGTTCCTCGCGGCCAAGGCGCAGCTGGAGGTGATTCTCCCGCTGGCGGTCGTCTGCATTTTCATGATCCTGTTTGCCTTGTATGGAAATTTCAAGTTCCCCGCCGCCATCGCCCTGGGCGTCATCATGACCGAGCCGGTGAGCGCGCTGATCGCCCTCAAGCTGACCGACACTCCATTCAGCGTCTCCTCCGTGCTCGGCCTGCTCGCGCTGATGGGCGTATCGGTGGAGGTCGTCGTCATCCTCGTCTCGTTCATTAACAAGCTGCGCCTGGAAGGCATGGATATTCGCACCGCGACCCGCGAGGGCGCGCTGTTGCGGTTGCGCCCGATCATGATGACCGCGATGGTCGCCTGCCTCGGCCTGCTTCCCGCCGCGATTTCAACCGGCATCGGATCGGACAGCCAGAAGCCCTTCGCCATCGTCATCGTAGCTGGATTAGTCTGGCCGCTGCTGCTGGGATTCTTCGTCAACCCCGCGCTCTACCTGCTGGTAGCCCGCGAAGGCGACGTGCTACAGGTCTGACCGTCCCCGCGATTGCACCGGCGTGCTGACCCCAAGAGCAAGCGCATTTGCTCCTCGAGACGGCTGAAGGTGAAAGCCCGCGGAGTACTCGAGACGCGGCCATGATCTCGATCCTGCGCGGATGCGGACTTCGTAATGTTCCTTTCCAGACAGAATTCAACGTTAGAGCGCCATGCCGCCCGAGACCTCGATCCGCTGTCCATTCACCCAACGATTCTCATCCGAGAGGAGAGCCGCGATCATCGGCCCGATGTCATCCGGGACGCCAGCGCGCCCCAAAGCTGTCATGTCAGCAACTCGCTTGTTGTATTCCGGGTTATCGCGCACTCGTCCATCGCTGAAGTCGGTCTCAATGGCTCCGGGGGCAACCACATTGACGGTGATTCGGCGTGGTCCGAGTTCTTTCGCCAGGTACCGCGTCAACACTTCGATCGCGCCCTTGGCCGCTCCATAGGCGGAAGTCCCTGGAAGAGTGAAACGCGCCAGGCCGGACGAAAGGTTCACGATGCGGCCGCCGTCGTTCATTAAGGGAAGCAACTTCTGGGTCAAAAAATAAACGCCTTTGAAATGCACGTTGACGATCCGATCAAACTCAGCCTCGGTGGTCTGATCGAACGGCTTATGCAGAGAATTGCCGGCATTGTTGACAAGGTAGTCAAACCGGCTGCGCCCCCACGCCTGTAACGTTTGGCGCGCTTCCGCCACGAATCCATCCAGGGAGCCAATGTCACCGGTGTCGAGGCGGAATGCCGCCGCTTTCCTTCCGATCTCTTCGATTTCGCGGATCAGGTTCTCGGCTTCTGTCTGGCTTGAACGATAGGTGAAGATCACGTCAACACCCCTCTGAGCAAGATTCACCGCGGTGTTGCGGCCCAGGCCACGGCTGGCTCCAGTGATGATAGCGATTTTATCGGTCATGATTTCGACTCCTTTGTTTGCCAATTGGCGGCTTCGCGTCTGATCCGACTCCGTTAGCGGGTTACCTGAGCGATTACGATGCAATTGAAGGTTTCATGGGCTTGCCACGTGCCGCGTTCGAGACGTCTTCCCACGCCTCCCAGGTGGCGATGCGATGCGCGTATAAAGCGCGAGCCTCCGGCAGAACTGACGTGCCCAGGGCCAATCGCAGCGGCGGATCGTTCGCGTCCACAAGCTTCAGGATGGCTTCTGCGGTTGCTTTGGGATCGCTGCTTTCCTGGCTGGTCAATCTCTCAATGAACTGCTTTCGGAAGTCCGCATACGGTTCAAGAACGTCGGCGATCTTTGCGGATTTGCCGAAGTCGGTTGCGTAAGCTCCAGGCTCAACCAGCGTCACCTTGATGCCGAAGGGTCTCACCTCCTGCGCTAGTGATTCGTGCAGAGCTTCCACTGCCCATTTGGTGGCGGAATAAAAACCGAGGAGAGGCATCGCCCCAATTCCGAGGCTGCTTGAGACTCCGACGATGTGTCCGTTCCCTTGCTTCCGCAGCAGAGGCAGAGCCGATCGCAGCACCCGAACCATTCCGACGTAGTTCGCGTCGAACAAGTCGCGGATCTGCTCGTCGCTTGCTTCCTCCACGGCAGCGAGCAGGGCGATACCGGCATTGTTGACAAGAACGTCCAGCCTGCCGAAATGCGCGTACGCCTGCTGAACGACCTGCTGTACCTGCTCGGGATTTGTGACGTCGAGCGCCAGCGGCAGCACCGCATCTCCAAACTGCTTCTTCAAGTCAGCTACGTCGGCCAGTTTGCGGGCGGTCGCTGTAACCTGATCGCCGCGTTTCAAAGCGGCTTCGGCCCAGATGCGGCCAAAGCCACGCGAGGCGCCGGTGATAAACCATGTCTTCTTCATTTCGATTCTCCCGTGGTTGGCGGTGTTGAGTTTGCTTAGACCTGTCGTATTTGTCGTGCCTCCAACTCCCTCGCTACTCCTTTGCTTGATTGTCTTCGACATATGTACGGATGCCGTTCGAGCGCAATCGGTTCAGGATGCAAAATAAGCAGTGCGGTCGAGATCAGCGATCAGCCCCGGCTGCTTCGGCTCCCAGCCCAACAACCCACGGGTTCGCTTGCTCGACGCCGCAATGTCCATCCCAACGAAGGGTGCGAGCGAACCGAAATGATCCTTTGCTTCCTCGGGCGTCTTGCTGACGACCGGGACGCTCAGGCACTTGCCGATCACGTCGGCGATGTCCTTGAGCGGAACGCCTTCGTCGGCAACCCCGTGATACCGGCCTCCGGCGGAGCCTTTCTCCAGGACAAGCCTGTAGAGGTGGGCAGCGTCGAGCCGATGCACGGCGGCCCAGCGGTTGAGGCCGTTGCCAATATAAGCGGAAACGCCCTTCTCACGCGCGACGCGGATGAGGAACGGAACGAAGCCATGATCGCCGTCGCCGTGAACCGAGGGGGCCAGGCGAACGACCAAAGCATTGACGCCACGCGCTCCCAGTGCGACAGCCGTCGCTTCCGACGCACGGGGATACGAGGCGGACACTGGGACCGGCATATCGTCTTCGGTTGCGAGTTGGCCGTGTGCCAACAGCGCAAGCCCGGAGGTCACAATCAGAGGCCGGTCCGAGCCAACAAGCACGTCGCCCATCGCCTCAATGGCTTTCCTGTCGACCTCACAGCTCTGCTGAAACTTCGAGAAGTCGTGGATGAAGCCGGTGTGAATCACAGCATCGGCCGCCGCTGTACCGCTGCGCAGACTCTTCAGGTCTTCAAGATCGCCCCGATGCACTTGTGCGCCGGCGGCAGTCAGCGATTTGGCGCCCGCGTCGCTGCGCGCCAGGCCGAGCACCTGATGGTTTGTGTCGATCAGTTCCTGGACGATAGCAGAACCCACAAAGCCGGTAGCTCCTGTAACAAATATTTTCATAAAAATTACTCCTATTAATTTTTAGTTGTTATGTCCTTGAACGATGAGCGCTTCAGGCTATTGTCAGTGTGCAGAAGCTCGGCCGAATGAGTTGAGTTCGGCAACTACTTCCGCGGGAAGTTGCAGTGACGAAGCCTTGAGATTCTGGCGAAGATGCTCGATAGAGGATGTGCCCGGAATCAGCAGGATGTTGGGCGAGCGCTGAAGAAGCCAGGCAAGCGCAACCTGCATGGGTGTGGTTTCGAGTCGCGCGGCGACGTTAGACAAGGCAGCCGACTGCGATGGGCTGAAACCGCCGAGCGGAGAGAATGGTACGCCGAGCGGGAAAAATGGCACATAAGCCGTACCGTCGCGGGCAAGATCGTCGATGAGCGCATCGTCGACTCGATGCACCAGGTTGTACATGTTCTGCACGCAGACGATCGGGGTGATCCGCCGTGCTTCCGCGATCTGCACCGCCGTGACGTTGCTCACCCCGATATGACGGACCAGGCCTTTTTGCTGAAGCTCGGCCAGGACGGTGAGCGGCGCCTCGATCGAACCCTCCGACGGTTCCATCATTCCGCCAACTCGAAGGTTGACGACATCGAGGGTGTTCATGCCGAGATTCTTGAGATTGTCATGAACCGCCGCAGTCAAGCCTTCGCGTGAGAGAGCCGGAATCCACGACCCATCTTCGCCACGCCGGGAGCCGACCTTGGTCACAATGACCAGGTCGCCGGGGTAAGGGAAGAGCGCCTTTCGAATGATCTGGTTGGTGACGTGAGGGCCATAGATATCGGCCGTATCGATATGGTTTACGCCACTCGCGACGGCCTCCCGCAGAACGGCGATGGCTCCTTCGACATCTTTGGGAGGTCCCCACACGAACTTGTCGCCATCCCGGCCAGCAAGTTGCATGGCGCCATAGCCCATCCTGTTTACCGCGATCGATGTGCCGGACAGAGTGAAACTGCCGGCGAGGTCAGCTTGTTCAATCATTGGATTCTCCTTGCTACAATCATTGGATGAAGGAATCTTCAGGTTTGGACTTCGCATATGCCGGCTAATACGCTCGCTGCATTGGAACCAAGAAAGACGCCCATGCAAGCCAGGTCGACGGTCACGGTCGAGGCGATTTCCGAGGCGACTATTCAGGTTTTTCTGGGCCATGGGGCAGAGCGATTCACGACCACGCGGGTCGCCGAGCGTGCCGGTGTCTCGGTAGGTACCCTGTATCAGTACTATCCCAATAAGCAGGCCTTGCTATTCGCGGTCTTGGAACATCATATGAAGAATATGGTGGCAACCGTTGAGGCTGCTTGTGAGAGCGCGTGCCATAAACCGCTGGCCGAAATGATTCGAGAGATGGTGGAGGCGTTCGTGGACGCTAAGATGGAGCGCGCCGACATCTCCGTCGCACTCTACCGAGTTTCGGATGACGTGGGTGGGCCCGCGATGATTAAACAAATCAGTCAGCGTTTGCGGAAAGCCGTTGAGGCGATGCTTGAGACAGCGCCAGATGCCAAGTCGCCACCCGACAAATTCGCCCTGGACATGCTCTTCGCAGCGATGTCGGGAGCGATGCGTTCCCTGCTGGAGGCCGTACCAACCTCTGCCACAGCCCGCAAATCGCGAGAGCAGCTCGTGCTGCTTTGTCAGTCTTACATGGCGGCCACAACAGCAAAGCGCGCTTAGCACACTCAATGTGGTCACTCACGATCTTTTGAATCAACGGCCCCGGGTGGGCATTAGCTTCCGAATCGTCGGCTAGCTTTCCGTACCAGCGACAGCAAGACTCAATAACCCAGATGTCGAAGGGCCATCTGGGAAGTCCGCTTGAGTTCCGCCTTCGTCGAACCATTTGCCGCCTGGATGGAGAGACCCGCGAGAATCGACGAGAGATACCGGGTATAGTCGTCCACGTTGATCTCCTTCGACAACTCCCCGTTCTTCCGGGCCCGCAGAAAGCGCTTCCTCATTGCGGCTTCATTCTGTTTTCGTATCTCAGTCATCATATCCCGTGCCGGGGTTGCTTCGACACTGCAACCTACCGCTCCCGCCAGCGTCATACAGCTCGGCGGATGACCAGGGGTGGTGAGGAACGCTACTGTACTGTCGAAGAGCGCACGAATCACCTTTTCGAGGGTCGGCTTCTCCAGTGCTTTCGTTGCATATTGCGCCCGACTGTCCATATAGCGCTTTACCGCGAGTGAAAACAAGGCTTGCTTGTCACCGAAGGCCGCATAGATGCTTGAGGGGCTGAGACTCATCGCCTGGGTAAGGTCGGCCATCGAAGTGCCCTCAAAGCCTCGTTCCCAAAAAAGCAGCATCGCAGCTTCCAGGGCCGCGTCCTTATCGAAGCTAATCGGTCGTCCCGTCTTTCCGTTCCCGGTTTTCATGCGTTTGCTCGCCACTCTTCCATATTAGAGTGCAGAATCATGAATCCGATGCGTTCCACCATACATCTGTAACGGGTGCTCCGTAATAACGCGAGCTGGGGCCGGTCAAAGGAGAAGAAAATGGGCGCAGCACTCCAAGTCTTACCAGTAGAAACGGCAGTCGGCGAAACAGTCGATTTAGAAGCAATCAAGCGCGGTTATTCGGATACAGACGTACTCGATCTAATCCTCAGACGGTGGAGTCCGCGCGCGTTCGCCGCAACACCTGTTACCGATTCTGAGCTGAAGCAGGTGTTCAGTGCAGGTCTCTGGGCCGCATCGTCGTTCAACGAGCAACCCTGGCGTTTCGTCGTGGGTCGCAAAGGAGATAAGGTCTGGGATCTGATTTTCGACGCTCTGACGGAGCGAAACCAAGGGTGGGCGCGAACGTCACCAATCCTCTTTGCCACTTTTGCGAAAAAGACGTTCAGCCGGGACGGGACGCCCAATCGTCATGGGTCCCATGATGTGGGCGCTGCAAGCTCCAATATCAGTCTGCAAGCGGCAGCATTGGGATTGCACACTCACGGTATGGCCGGCTTCAATCCCGACCAACTGTGCTCCACTCTTAACGTGCCGGATGATTTTGAAGCAGTTGCCTGCTGGGCGCTGGGGCGATTGGGTGACCCAACGGGCCTTCCTGACATGCTTCGAACGATGGAGCTGAGTCCGAGGACACGAAAGTCCGTCGATGAAGTTGTTTTTGGCGGCGACTGGGGACAATCGGGACTCTAAAAGGTGGCACCAAACCTGAATCGTGCCAGGGCAATTCCGTCCCGTCTTTCCATTCCCTGGTTTCATACATTTGCTCGCCACTCTTCATAACTAAAGTGCAAAATCGTGAATCAGATGCGCTTCGCACTACATCTGTAACGAATGATACATAATCGCGCGGACTAGAGCCGACCAAAGGAGAAGAAAATGGGCGCACTGGATGGGAAGGTAGCTGTAATCACTGGTGGCAATAGCGGAATCGGCCTGGCCACGGCCAGGCGCTTCGTGAAGGAAGGGGCCTACGTCTTTATTACCGGGCGTCGTCAAGCGGAGTTGGATAAAGCGGCTTCGCTAATCGGAAAGAATGTGACGGCCGTGCAGGGAGATGTCTCGAAGCTCGAGGATCTCGATCATCTCTACGACGTGGTGCGAAACGTGAAGGGGCATGTCGATATCGTCTTCGCAAATGCCGGCGTTGTAGATCCTGCTCAACTCACAGAATCGACGCCGGAGCAGTTTGACAAAGACTTCGACCTGAACGTACGCGGAACGTATTTCACGGTACAGAAAGCGCTCCCGCTGCTCGCCGACAAAGCATCCATCATCCTTTCTGGGTCTGCCGCATGGCAGATGGGCATTCCGGGCTACGGCACGTATTCGGCGACGAAGGCAGCTTTGGTCTCCTTTGTCCGGAGTTGGACCGCGGAGTTGGCCAGTCGCGGCATCAGAGCGAATGTAATCAGCCCCGGACCGACGGAGACACCCATGATCCAAATCGGCTCTAAAGGAACTCCGGAGGGTACAAGCGATTACTTCAAAAAGATGATCCCGATGGGGCGACTTGGAACCGCAGATGAGCTTGCCTCGGCAGCCGTGTTCCTCGCTTCCGACGAGAGCAGTTTCATCACTGGCATTGACCTACCCGTCGATGGTGGCACAGTTTCCAGGTAATCCGCCAAGTGCGCAATTTCGATTCATTGACGCCCGGGACCTACCGTTCGCCTCGCACATCGTGAAAACAAATACCTCTCAACAATGCTCAGCGCCCGCTGGGAGAACTGGAGATTCTTTATGAAGTACGCCATTATTGGTTCCGGCAAGATCGGTACCGCACTCGCACGCACTTTTGCACGTAAGAATATCGAAGTCGCAATCGCAAACTCCCGTGGACCTGCGACGCTTGCGTCTTTGACGGACGAACTCGGTTCCAGCGTCATTCCCCAATCCCTTCAAGACGCCTATGGGGCTGAGATGATCTTCCTCGCTGTTCCCTTTTCTGCTCACAAGGCGGTTGCGAAGCAATTCAAACAGTGGCACGGCAAGATCGTTGTCGACCTTACGAATGCCTTTCATGTTGCTCCGGAAGAGCTGGGAGGTCTCCTCTCTTCTCAAGTCGTGTCCCAGGCATTTGTCGGAGCGCGCCTCGTAAAAGCCTTCAATCATCTGCCTGCGGAACAGCTCGGAACGAATCCCTCCATACCAGGACAAAGGCAGGCCGTGTTTGTCTCAAGCAATGACGCCGACGCCAGCGCGACTGTCGCGGCCGCTGCAACTCAGCTTGGCTTCGCTCCAGTTGAACTTGGAAGGCTCGATCAAGGCGGCGTACCCCTTCATGTTCTGGGCGGCCAGCCTGGCGGGCTTCTGCTTCAGAATCTGGCGAAGCTGGGCTGATTGCAGCACTTGAAGAGCGTGCTCTTTCTGAAGCGCATGCTCTTTCGCAAGTCCAACCGAGATAGGAGATTGGTCGTGAAAATAGGTTTTATAGGAGCCGGGACCGTAACAGGCACGTTCGGCCGTCACTTGATAAACGCTGGTCATACCATCGTTGTATCCAATTCCAGAGGTCCGGAGACACTGGCTGATTTTGTCGCCGATCTCGGTCCAGGCGCCATCGCCGGGACGAAGCAGCAGGCAGCCGAATGTGACGTCGTTATTCTGGCTACAAATTGGGTGAAGGTGCATGAAGCCTTGAAAGGTATCGATTGGCGTGGCCGAATTCTGATCGATGCGACGAATGCGCATATGGATCCTAAACCCGACGTCAGTCTGGCAGGAGTCACCCGATCGCGGGCCGCGTTGAAGGGGCGCACTTCTAGCGAGATGGTTGCTGAGATGGCAATCGGCGCAAGGCTTGTTAAGTCGATCAGCAACATGCCGATGGACTGGATACAGGACTTCTCGCCGAACAAACCCCGTACCGTCATCTTCACGTCCGGAGACGACATCGAAGCAAAACAGCTAGTAATCGAATTGATCAACAGCACTGGATTCGTCGCGATTGATCTCGGGTCGCTCGCGATAGGCGGTGCTATGCACGAGGTCGGCGCACCTTTATCCGGTCTCGATCTCCACTTTGTCCGCCGGCTTCGAGAATCCTGATCGTTGGCGGGAATGGTGGGGTCGTTTGTCCTTAATCGCTCGCTCTTATCGGAGCGGTGTCCGCATCCAAATCCTAAACACGTGAATGTGACGGCGTGACCGCCACCAACATCCCTCAGGAGAAGTACTATGAGTAACCTTGACCTAATGTTGAAACGCAACAAAGAGTTCGCTGCCCCTATGCCAATGCTTCCTCAGTCCTTGCAGACTTTGAAGGCGATAATCATCGGTTGCGCCGATATGCGTGTGGACCCTTCTCATGTGCTTGGAATTAAACCGGGCGAGGCCGTCGTCATGAGAAACATCGGCGGCCGAGTCACGCCGGCACTGTTGGAGGAGTTTGCACTGCTCGGACGAATCGGGGAAGTTGCCAAAACGATTCCGGGAGGAGGCGGGGAGTTTCACCTGATCGTGCTCCACCACACGGATTGTGGTAGTACGCGTCTCGTGGGAGACCCGGCCATGTTGGCGCATTATTTTCAGATACCGGAGAGCGAGGTTGCGACCAGGTCAGTCCTCGATCCACGCAAGGCGGTGGCTGTCGACGTTGCTGCACTCAGGGCGATTCCCGCATTGCCGAGCGAGTGGCTGATCTCTGGCCTCGTTTATGATGTCGCGACCGGACTTGTCGAGGTTGTTGTACCCGCAGCGCCAATTCGGACCGCCAAAGGCGGCCTGATGACCGAGGTTGCGTAAAGAGCACTGGGCGTCACCGCGCAGGAACTACGCGTGGAGTGCATGTTTCCAACTGACATCGAGGAGAGATGGGGCATTATGAGCAGTCCTTTGTTTGTGAGTGAGAGATCGAAGCCGGAGTTGACGACGCGACCGCTTTCTGTGGGCTGCCTCATCTTTGAGAGGATGGATCAGATCGACTTTACAGGCCCGTTTGAAGTCCTTTCACGCATGTCCGATACATCCATCCAGGTCATTGGTAAAGAAGTTGCGCCTGTTCGCGACGTGCAGGGACTTCAGCTCTCCCCTGACGTGAGCATTGCGGACGCAGGACTATTTGATGTTCTGCTCGTGCCCGGTGGCCATGGACAGCAGGCACTGATGCACGACGAAGAAGTGCTAGGACTCATCCGCAAGCACGCTCAGAGAGAAAAGCTCCTATTTTCGGTCTGTACCGGTGCCCTGCTGTGTGGTGCGGCGGGTGTGCTCGCGGGAAGACGAGCGACGACTCATTGGAGTGTTCGGCATCTAATGCCGCATTACGGAGCAGTTTTGGCGGAAGCAAGGGTGGTGGTGGACGGCAACATCATCAGCGCTGCTGGTGTAACGGCTGGCTTGGATGCGGCCCTGGTACTGGTCTCTCTTCTGCGTGGAGACACATCTGCTCAGGAGATCCAGCTTGCGATTGAGTATGCACCGAACCCTGTGTTTCAAAGTGGCACACCGGAAAATGCACCGTCTGAGGTGATGGAGAGTTTTCAGAAGAAGTACGAGCCGATCGGGACTGCAAGGGAAACCGAGGCAATTCGCTATGCGGCAAACGATATGCGCTAATGCGCGCGCTAAGTTCAATCGATGCAGACGCCTATGCGACCATCCCTGAAGCCATTTACGGCTAGTTCGCTCCAATTTCCGCCGCGCATTCCAATAAATATTCCGATACGCCGGAAGAGTTATATAATCGAGACGGAGGTGGTCATGACCGCTCAGATGGATACCCTGACACCGGCGGAAGCCGCCGTCGTCTCCCGTGTCACCGTGCGGGATGTACACCGCGTCATCGACGAACGGATACTGCCCGAGAGTTTCTACAACGCGGCGCAGGCACGCTCCTTCACGAGCCAGGCCTGCGTCTTCATCTCGTTCTACTTCCGGACTGCCGACCGGTTGACCTCAGAGGAGCGGCAACGGGCGATCCAACTCGCGACCGGACTGCCAACCGGGAACCGCAGCAAGAAGGTCGTCCAGGATGCGTTTCTGACGATCGACCTCGCCCCCTTTTGGAAGGATGTGGAGGAGAGTCTGAAACGCCTGCGGACAGCGCGAGATATCGTCGTGAGCGATCCCGAGATTCTGAGTGGAACTCCGGTCATTCGGGGTACCCGCGTCCCGGTCTATGATGTGGCCGCATCCGTTGCTGCTGGCATTCCGATGAAGCGGATTCTGTCGGCCTACCCCAGCCTGCAACCGGAACAGATAGAACTGGCAACCATGTATGCAGAGGCCAACCCGCAGCGAGGACGACCGCGACTGAGGGCTGCCCTGCCCCCGGCCGCCACCATTCTTACCGAACGAAAGAAGCGCCGCATCCCCGCGACTGCATGGACCAGGAGTTTGGCACCAGCCTCTCCCATTGCCCCGACACGAAGAGCAGCGGAATAAAGATCAGGCCGGTGATGATGAACCCATACACGTCGATAAAATGCCATGAGCGCGCGATTCCCACGCTATGACGATAGCCGGGTGTCGCCACCAGGGGCGAGATGTAGCGGTCATCGTCGCTCGCTCTCCAGACACGATCTTTGGGAACCTTCAACGGCGTAAAGCGAATCCATTCCGTGCCCGGAGTGCAGCCATTATTGAAATAAAGCCGCGGATGATCCACCAGAATCGACAGGCCGCTGCGGATCAGCATCATGAGAAAGACAAAGTTGAAAAAGTGCGCCCAGCGCAGCCAACCGGGAAAGCCATGCACTCCGGTAAAGGTCGCTGCATTGAATTGTTGCACCGGAGCAAGGTACGGCAACCCATAAATTGCCGCCTGTCCCCACGCCAACCCGAGCGGAATCAGCGCCAGACAGATGGCGACGGCGATAAATGAGGGTTTGATCCAGATTCGAAATCGCCGGTCCGGGGGGTAATGAACGGCCTTATGTGCTGCATCGAAGGCAATCATAGTGCCAAGCATATTCCAATACGTCATGAGAGAGCACTACCCCGAAGGTCAAATCCCAGCTTGTCTTGCCAAGTCAGTTGCTCCCAACTCGCCGATGCGCTTATTGAGAGACCGATTCGTACCGGCATGCCAACATTTCGGAGGCGATCCGGATCAAGGCGTATGCCTTCGTGCTTCACAGAGGGTGAGCCTTGAAATGTCGGTTACTTCATTTAAGAATCGTTCGTATCCCCGCCCGGATACCGTGTCCGCTAGGGCGTGTCAACACTATCTGAGGGCTTCCACGATGAAGGCGAAAGAGAGGAATCCGAGGAAGACGACATCGAGTTTCTCGAAGCGGGGGAAAATGCGTCGGAACCCTTTCAACCTGCGAAAGTGGCGCTCGATCTCATTGCGTTTCCTGTAAAGTGCGCGGTCGTATTCGCACGGCTCGATTGAGTAAAAACCAGGGCATTGAGGCGGTAGCTATCGTCGTTCATCTCCAGGATGGGAACGTTGTGTGCGAGGCGGTCGAGCAGGGCTCCGGTCAGCCATAAAGCTCCACCTTCTACTTTGCTGGGCTAAAGTCAAGGTCGAGTTTATACTGTGGCACTAGTTTTACGGACCGCATCTGATCGATCTGATCGATCTGGCCTGATTTTACGTTTGGATCTCGATACCGTCGTTCCAGGAAAATTGGAGCATCGGCGCGACGGGGAAGTATCTCCAGCTCCAATCCGCCTTTCGCAATTTGCTGCCGGAATCGATCGAGTCCAACTCGCCAAGATTTCCCATTGTAGAAGTTATCGTCTAATAGTTTTCCAGCGGACATAAGCCGTGCAACATCTCCGTCGTAATCAATCTGGAGAAACAGGTTGTCGACTCCATCCCAGTCGGATTGAGGAATGCCGAGCTTCCACTTGGCTGCCATGGAGAACTCCTGATCGCTCGGAGCCATCGCTACACGGTGGGGGCGCCACGGTACTGGAGGGCCCAATTTCACTGGCGGCACCTTACCGGCTTGCTGTATTTGTTTGATGGTCATCTGAGGCGTGACCTTCGGCACCTTCGCATGGAATACGCTTGCAAATTCGCCGTCCTGTTGCAACCGGAGACTTACTTCAGCGGAAGGCGGTGTCGAGAGCGCAGGCACAACCGTGAAATGGAATTCCGGATCGCCGTCGCTTTGAAGGATTACATGGCTTCGATTGGAAAAGAACTGGTCTGGAGTAATCAGCAGGCGCTCAGAGCCTTCCTTCAGCTTCCAAGCATTCTCTGCTTGTTCCCGGCTCAGCAAAACAATGCTTGTTGTGTAACCAGCCACACTTGTTTTTACAATGGCAGGATCGAGCGATGGCTGCAAACCAGTGATGAATATTGCACCGCTACGCCGTTCCAGTTTGCCACGCGTTTTAATTCCATGCGATGACGCTTCTTCAAAGACAAACTGTGCAGGCACGCCAGCAGTCGCTACAAAGTAGTAGGTTTTACCGGAACTGTTCACGGTGCGACTGAAAAGCTCTGCGGTCGCGTATCGCAGGTGCAAATCACCCAGATTCAGCCCGAACGGCCAGATGCCATAGGCACCTGACGGCAGATTGACAGGATGGTCTGGGATCGCCAAAGTTTGATTCGGAAGTTCGACCCTTACCTGAAAATGGGGCCGATCCGGCATCGCGTAGTAGCGGACGTAATTGTTAAAGAAAAGAAAGCCACCCTTCCCATCAGTGCGGACAGAAACACGCGCCGCTGAGAGGTCTTGCGGACTGGCAGGCAATTTCGCGGGCGCGAAGGGAACCATTGGAGCGAGCTGACTGCCGAAGTCGTTCAGAAAATAGTTGAACACTTTCAACTTTTTTAGAACCTCTCGTTCTTCGCCGAACTCTGACAAAGGAGCCTGGAAATCGTACGATTTCACCGGTACGTCAGTCGGATACCCTGTTGCTTGCGACTCCTGCAATGTGGAGAGCTTACCGTTCGGATTCTCCCCGCCTTGGAACATATAGGTGCCGTAAAGATTGACTCCGGAGCCCAGCAAAACCGGCACCATAGCTGCGATGTCGTTGGCCCGAATCACTGGGCGGCGGTGGTACGTGTCTTCCACTCCGCCGCCCATTTCTGCCGTCATGAATGGGAATCCATAATCCTGGCTGTTGTGGGAACGGTTCGCAGTGCCAATGACGCCCATGTTACCGGTTGCGCGGCTGCCGAAGCGGAACGCGTATACCTCCTGAGGCGGCAACCGGTGTAGAGAGGAATCCCATGGTGCATCCGGATAACCCCCAAAAACAGCGACCACAGCACCCTTCGGAACGACGGCGTTGTCCCAACCTGTCACAGAATAGATGGGAACGTTGAGGCCGTTTGCCAGCGCCAGCTTTTTCAGCGCAAGAATATACTCTGCGCCTGCATGAGGGCCTCGCATCGAATACTCATTCTCTAGCTGAATGCCGATGATTGGCCCACCGTTAGCCCAAGTAAGCCCTTTCACCTGATCGCCGATCTGCGCGTATAGCCCGCTCACATATTTCATGAAGATCGGATCGTCTTGGCGGAGGTTCTGCTTTGGAACGTTCTTCAGAAGCCAATTCGGGAACCCTCCGTTCCTGACTTCGCCGTGGTCCCATGGCCCGATCCTGAGCCACACGTACATGCCGTGTTTCGCACAGAGTTGGACAAAATGGCGCAAGTTGCGCCTCCCAGACCAGTCGAATTGTCCTTCCACCTCTTCCTGATGAATCCAGATCACGTAGGTTGCGATAATCTGCACACCCGCGGCCTTCATCTTTAAGATTTCGTCTTCCCACTGTGCCTCCGGTACCCGGGTGTAATGGAATTCTCCCATCACAGGAAGCCACGGTTTGTTGCTTAAGGTCAGATAGCGTGTGTTCATCCCGATGGTCTCACCCTGCGGATTTGTCGCGTCGCCGCCGCCGAAGACGGCTGCACCTGGAGGTGGGACGGTCTGGCTAGCGTCGATGACGATCGGGAATGACTTGGGACTCTGTTGATCGGCGGACACTGTTCTTGTCAATGGCTGAAGGACAACGAACAATGCAACGCAGAATGTCAGATAGCGCATCTTGTCTCTAAATCGGAAAATTAAGTGTACGGACACAAACGCAAAGCAACACTAAGTAATCTAACCCAATAAAGTCAAGCAGTACCGCACTGGGCTCTTAGGTGTAAGCGCTTCGGTTAGCGGTATTGCAAAGTTGCACCCTTATAATGACGAAAGAGGTATGTCCGCCCGATGAAGGCGTTGCTGCTCTCCGAGTACAAGCACCTGGAAATCCGCGAGATGCCAACTCCGGCTATCGGCCCGACGGATGTCCTTATTCAAGTCGCCGCTTGTGGCATATGCGGCAGCGACGTGCATGGATACGACGGCTCCTCCGGGCGGCGCATTCCTCCGCTGGTGATGGGTCACGAGGCGTCGGGCATTGTCGTTTCCGTTGGCTCTGCTGTCAGCGGATTTTCCAGGGGCGACCGCGTCACCTTCGACTCCACGATTTACTGTGGCGCGTGCGAGTTTTGCCGAAGAGGGGAAGTCAACCTTTGCGATGATCGGCAGGTGGTTGGCGTGTCCTGCGGAGAATACAGCCGGCACGGCGCATTCGCCGAGTATGTCGCCGTACCGGAGCGCATCCTGTACCGATTGCCGGATGTCCTGCCGTTTTCTGAGGCGGCGATGCTCGAAGCAGTTTCCGTGGCTCTGCATGCGGTAGGCCTCTCCAATATCCGCGGCGGAGAAACGACCCTGGTCGTTGGCGTGGGAATGATCGGATTGCTGATTCTTCAGGCAGCGCGTGTTGCCGGCTGCGGACGCGTATTCGTCGCGGACATCGACGCCACTCGACTGAAGTTGGCGACGGAACTGGGGGCCGATCGAACCATTCAACTCTCCGGAACGGAACTGGTCAGCGAAGTCCTGCGCCTTACCGAAGGTCGCGGCGTGAACGTTGTGTTCGAAGCTGTTGGCCGGCAGGAGACCGTGAACGCCGCGATCGACTGTGTGCGCAAGGGCGGTACCGTCACACTGGTGGGAAACATTGCTCCCACTTTTTCCATGCCATTGCAGAAGGTGGTGACGAGGCAAATACGTTTGCAAGGCTCCTGTGCCTCGGCGGGTGAATATCCGCAGGCTATGGAACTGATCGCCAATGGAAAGATCAAGGTCGGCCCTCTCATTACCGCCGTTGCGCCTTTAAGCGACGGGCCGGAGTGGTTCAGGCGTCTTTATGCGCACGAACTCAATGTTATGAAAATCGTGCTCGACCCGCGTGAAGGCTACACCCAAGAATGACTGCCAATCCACTTTTTGATCTGAGCGGACAAGTGGCGCTGGTCACCGGCGCGAGTCGCGGCCTTGGACAGCACTTCGCCCGCACACTTGCCAGGGCCGGAGCTGACCTCATCATCACCAGCCGAAGTCGTGAAGATATGTCTCCTTTCGTGGCGGAAATAGAAGCGACAGGCCGCAGGGTCGTTCCGCTCGATCTGGACGTACGCGACCAAGGCAGCATTGAGCGTATGGCCGCAGCCGCCGAAGCCGCATGCGGCCAGATCCATATCCTCGTCAACAACGCTGGATGCAACGTGCGGAAGCCGGCACTCGACGTTAGCTGGGAGGACTGGAACCTTGTGCTCGACACGAATCTTCGAGGCAGTTTCTTCGTCGCCCAGCAGATCGCGCACCGCATGATGCCTTACGGCTACGGGCGCATCGTCAACATCGGCTCGGTGACGAGTGTGTTTGGCTATGCAGGACTGGCTCCCTATGGCGCGAGCCGCGGCGGCATTCGCCAACTTACCATGAGCCTGGCTGACGACTGGGGCAAGCATGGTATCACCGTCAACTGCCTCGCTCCAGGCTGGTTCCACACCCAGCAAAACGCGGTGCTTTATGAGAACAAGCAGTGGGTCGAATATCTCACCGACCGCATACCCGTGAAGCGCCCTGGCGAACCGCGCGACCTTGAAGGGGCCATCGTTTTTCTAGCTTCAGAATCAAGCCGCTACATCACCGGGCAGACGCTCCTCGTCGATGGCGGCATCTCAACCGGAGCTATGCGCGCAACCGTATAGCGGCACCGGAATCAAACGCCCGATTGCGGCTCCGGCATCTGCTCGATCCTGCCCAGCAGAAAAATGTATCCCAGGATGCCAATCGCGAGATAGATACCAGATACGCCAAAAGCCCATGCGAAGGAGTGCCGCGCCGCGACCAGGTATCCTGTCACGATCGGCGCTGCAATTCCAGAAAGCTGATTGGAAAAATTCACGATGCCGCCCACCTTGCCCACACTCTCGCGGGCGACAATCAGCGACGGAATTGACCATCCCACGGGCGCGGCAGCGGAAAGCCCGCCGATAGACACGCTAATCCAGATGAGTGCACGCGTAGCGCTGTGCGCATGGGCAGCGCCAAGGATGCCGAGCCCCAGAGCGGTGCCGCCAACGAGGATAAATTTGCGAACGCGGTTCGCATCCCATCCGCGCTTGATCAATGCGTCTACCAACCAGCCACCGACCGCCAGGTCAGTCGCCGTCGCAAAGAGCCATGGCACTCCGGTATAGAGAAACGAGTGCAGCAGGTCAATGTGCAGTGCGGAATAAAGGTAACTGGGTAACCACGTCAACAGGAGATAAAAAACGTAATTGTAAGAGCCGAACCCCAGTGCGAGTCCAAGCACCTTTCGTCGTCGCAACAAAGAACCGAGCGACCACTTATCACCCTGTTTGCCCTCCAGAGTCGTAGATATGACATCCGTCGCAATATATTGCCGCTCGATATCGCTCAATTTAGGATCGTCTTGCGGATCTCGATAAACCCACCAGAAGAACAGGAAATAAATGAAACTGACCATGCCCGTGATGGCAAAGCTCCAGCGCCAGCCAACACTCAGCAGCACAATTCCGATAAGTGGAACACCGATGGCGGAGGCGAACTTGGCCGCGGAATCGAAAATCGATGTTGCAAAGCTGCGCTCCTTTGGCGGAAACCAATAGCCAATCGCCTTTGCATTGGCGGGAAACGTTGGCGCTTCCCCCACGCCAAGCAGCAACCGCGCCGCAAAGAATCCGCCCAGATTGGGAGTAATCGCGGCAGCAAAGGAGGCTATGCTCCACAGAAAAGTGCCGATCCGGCCGATGCGACGAATGCCGAGCTTATCCAGAAGCACGCCGATCGGCAACTGGCACATGGCGTATGTCCAGTTATAGGCGCCCGAGAGATAGCCAAACGCAACCGTTGAAATACCAAAGGTTGTATAGAGCGCCGCGTGAGATACAGAAAGATTTACCCGGTCGAAGTAGTTGACCAAGACACCAAACCCGAGCAGCCATGCAATGCGCCACCTGCGCCGCGGCACATGCATTTCATCGCTCATTATTGAATCAGGTGGCAGTTTGACAGTCCGATCGATTCATACGATGACAGTCTGCTCAGAATACACTGGAGTGCCCGGCTTGGACCGCCTGGAGGCGTCAGGGTAGAGAAACCAAGTGAGGCATGCGATTGAGACCATGCCGAGAGGAAACGAGATTGAGCGCCGGAATCGTGCGCTGGTGGCCCTAACACTATCGACCGGAGCGCGGGATTCGGCCATCGCCTCCATGAAACTGAAACATGTGGACCTGAAGGAAGGTTGCGTTCACCAGGATGCGCGCGAGGTGAAGACAAAATTCAGCAAGGCGTTTACCGCTTATTTCTTCCCGGTCGGCGAAGAGGTTCGGCCAGATTGTGACGGAATGGGTGCGGTTTCTACGGGAAGAGAAGCTGTGGGGCAATGACGATCCGCTGTTTCCCGCAACCAGCACCGCATTGGGAAGCACGCGCCAGCTTGAAGCATCGGGATTCGAACTGCGTCCGTACTGATTCCATGTAACTTACTGATTTTATGAGGCGCACGATACGCAGCAAACGCTACTTTGGGCGATTCACTGTACGTGTATTACACGTGAAGAAAATGGCGGAGAGCGAGGGATTCGAACCCCCGATACCCTTTCGGGTATGCCGGTTTTCAAGACCGGAGCCATCAACCACTCGGCCAGCTCTCCATTCACACGATGATAATTCATCCGCCATACTGGACTCAGTGTAAGGTGGTGCATTGGTATAGGGATTGGGCGGGGAGTCGGATTCATTACCGGCCGAAGAGCATTTCGCAATTGGTTTTGCCTAGAGCATTTAACCCATAGGTGTATATTATTTCTGGCGAAGTCTCAGCGATACAACAGGGATGGGGAGAGCATATTCGGACGATCTGCGGCGGAAGCTGCTGGAAGCGCACAGTCGCGGGGATGGAA
>Ga0208717_1000086_pt1 | contig 53705 bp, 51 predicted proteins | sample NGESurF53shallow_FD_184489 | JGI IMG/M metagenome (GOLD analysis project Ga0208717, IMG submission 184489) | Arctic peat soil microbial communities from Barrow, Alaska - NGEE Surface sample F53-3 shallow (SPAdes) | ecosystem: Environmental > Terrestrial > Soil > Wetlands > Peat ... | reverse complement strand
ACATTTGGGACATACAAAGCCATTTGGCCATCTTATTTGAAATATATAATCCCAACAGTCATTCTCGTTTTTGAATTGTGCAAGGAATTCTTGAAAATGTCTCGGGTATTGCTCAATAATACTCATGTAGCAAAATTATAAATTTTTACTTGACCGAAAGGGATAGGCAGTTACTTTTTTATATTTCAACTGCATATCCATTCTGAGTGTTTCGAGCTGAATATAAAAGCCTATAGTTTCCAATTCTTTGTTTAAACTTATCACATTATTTTCAGAGTTATCAAGCACCTGTCTCAGCAGCCTTGAGAATGAACCTATGTAATGAATTCCTTCTGTTTTTTTATCGTTGGCTACCAATGCCTGGATCGAATTAAGTGCATTGTAAATAAAATGCGGATTCATTTGCGCTTTTAGCGCTTTCATTTCAAGTTCCTTTAATTGATTTTCAATAAAATTATCGCGCCTTACTTTCTTCACTCTCGCCCTGAAAATGCTGATAATAATATAGGCAGCAATTGCAATAACAATTAAGCGGAACCACCATCTATCCCAATAAGGTGGCATAATAGTAAAACGGAAAACAGCGGGCAAGCTCCACCCCGAAGCGGCGTCTAAGACCCAGGTTCGTGTTCACGAACCAAACCCCCGATTTTTAGCCGCAGGTGTTCCTTTTTGAAGTCTTTTAAAAAATAGAAAATCGGGGTTATTTGTTTATTTGTTTTAAAATAAAAAGGAGAGGGAAAATTCCTGCTCCTTCAATTTAATATAAAGTCTAAGTCATAAATTATTCTTATTCCACTTCATCAAATGTTATCGCTTCTTTAGCGGTCATTAGCATTTTATATTCTTCTTTACTACCAACGATCATGATTTCAAATTCCCTCAATCCTGTTCCGGCCGGAATTGGATGCCCAAAGGCGTCAATAGCAACAAAAGTGTGAAACCGATAAGTGCTGCATATTTACATTTTATCATTGTCTGTGTATTCATCCCATTATTTTTTTATAGCTTAATAAATATTGATTTTTCATCATTTTCGTTTTTATGTTTTGAATAAATTAATGATCCGTAAAATAACCCTTAGGAAAAATCAGGAGGAGATCAATTACAATCTACTTTTTGTACCTTACCTTAACTCAGTTATGGTATTACCCTGACCATGTACTGAACGTAACACCCGCAGCCAATAGCATTTTTTGAAACAAAGTGAAAGCCTGCTGACCTGAAACCTCCCCTGCGATAACTTCTAATAATGCTTGTCTTTGTCCCACCTGTAGCCCAAACCGATTATGCAATGGCAGCAACTGGGATGCCGCAACCATAATCCGATATTCATAGTCGTAATCATCGGTTAATTGCTTAGTCAAAGGGCCACGGTCATAACCGTCCAACACCAACTCATCGCTCTCAAACCTTAAATGAATATCACTTTTATCTGATCTGGTATCAAGGTGGTAAAGTACAATATCTTCATTCATAAAAAAAGATATGGTTTTTTATCAAATAACGATCCACCCGGTTTGTCCAGCTTCCATCCCTCTTTTAGTTTATCAGCCACAGGTGGGTAGGACATTAAGGTTGTCTGGTTAAGCCCTTTTATCTGCAGTTGACTGTATAATTTTTTTGCCCGCGCATTAGACGCCAAGCGGCCTATAAAACCACCGATAACAGTAGTAAACCCCGCCCCACCGGCAGTGGGTATGCCTACCACAAAACCAATCATGGCTCCAGCAATAAGGCTACTCTTTCGGTTTTTTTTTGCCTTTGCATGAACCGAGGCGCATTCTGTGCACCGGGGAACCGGAATTAGCTGCTTAACATACTCAAAGCGCCTTGCCACCAAAAGATGATTATATTTCGTGAGCTGATAAACCGGAAGATCAATGGTGCAACTTTTATCCATTGGCTTATGGCCGCAAAAGAAACAAGCGTCCATGCTAAGTGTATTTATTATTAAGGGGAAAAGTGGAATGTCTTCGCTCATATAACCTCTGTGGTGTTGGATATTTTAATTGTTATGCTTCATCATTATGATTCAGGTAGCGCTTTGTTTATTTCTCCGAAAAACTGGCCGATAAGTTTATAGTAAAAGCTATCGTAGCGTTTTGAGTAGTCGTAGAGGCCGTTACGTTTTTCATTATGATACTATACTTACCATTATTGAGCATTACCTGAACTGCGCCTGGTGAACTGTTTGCAAAATAAGTTGTAGTTGGAACATCTATCAAGCCTAATACCTTTACCTGCATACCGATTTCGGGTGTACCATAGTCAACTACATCATAAACGCCGGCAACTGGAGCCGAGGAGAATATAAACGAAATATGGTGTATAAAGTCCTGGGAGGTAACTACAATATCCGCATCTGCATTATCTCTATAAGTTGAACTCGCAGTGTAAGTCGTATTGCCCATAGTAAACGTTTGGCTTGTTGTCTGTGCCGGCTTTGCAGTATTGTTGTTACTTTTGCTACATCCACAAAAGAAAAGCGATGCCACGACTGTAAGAAAAAAAAATTGCCTTTTCATATATTTGTTTTTTTATTGTTTGTGTGAATTATGTTTTAGGCATTAATTACATTCTACTTCCTGCGCCTCTCCGGGGTTTAACTGCTCCTCGCCTAAGCCGGGCACATTTATATATTGATAGGTCGTAGTGAAAGTAGTCATGTCTTTACTGAATTGTCCGCTACCTAATGACTCGTAACCGAACATTCCCCATTGGATATAGCATTTCCCGTCCTTCCGGTATTTGATGAAGGCTCTTATATGTTTGTCCAGCGCTTCGCCCAAACTGTTTCGTGAGATAGTGTAATTTGCATCTGAAATATAAACGGTAGTAGTAGGATTGTTTGACCATTTTTTAATATCGCTCACTAACTTGGGGTCATTTTTTGCTGAATGAAGCCCGCGGATATAAGCGGTTGCTATTTTTTTGTATTTAACTTCAGCGACCTTGCCATTTTTTGCCCTTTGGCGATTATTGATTGCAGTAATTACCGAGCGCAAAGTATCCCTGGATTGCTGAGCAAGGCCGCCGGCACTTAGCATTTGAGCTGCAAACTTGCTGTCTTTCATAAAGCACATGTAACTTCCGCTTTCCTCTATGAGAACCATTCCCTTTTCGTTTAGGAAAACGAAATTGGGTATTTGTGAACTCCACGCTTGTGTGCGCCGGAAAAAGGGTTCTTCCTTAGTGTGTTTGTAAGCCGCGGCATGTTTATAATCGTTAAGTGCGGGAAGAATCATCAGGGAATCCGTCCCAAACATAGTTACATACACCGGGTTGCTTTGACTAATCATTTGATCGTCAAAATTGTTCAGTCCGCCGGCCAAATAGAATGGTGTAGTCTGGGCAAGGATTCCCAAAGGTGCCAACAGCAACAAAAACGTGAAACAGTTAAGTGCTGCATATTTATGCTTAATTTTTGCTTGTGTATACATTGTATTATTGTTTAATTTTTTTGTCAAATCAATTCTCTATACTCTTAAGTTGCCATATAATTGCACTCGCTAGGTATTCTGTATGTATCGTGAGCCTTGAAGTGGGAGCATTTTGCCTGCTCCTGAATAAAAGTTTTATGGCTTTTTCATCTTCTAACCCTCTTTTAATTTATTATCAATTAATGGATACTGTGCTATAGCCGCGGAATTGGTTCCTTTTATCTGTAGGTTGTTGCATCGTTTTTTTGCTTGTGATGAGGCAACCGGTATCCCCGGAAATCCGCCGATGATTGCTGTCTATTGTACAAAAACAGCGCTAGCAACGGCAGATGGGCCGTTGGAAAGGGAAGTAGCCACTCCGTTTTTCCACAGTGTAGCAGCATCTCCATTATAGCCTGCTGCATACACATCGCTCCCAGATACAAAAATTGAATTGATGCCGGCGTCTTCAGAACCATCGGTTAGGCTAACCGACACACCATTTTTCCAATATATAGCAATGCCGTTGCCACCGCTGCCGCCATCTTCGGTCCCTGCAACATATACATCTGTTTCTGATACAAAAATTGAATTTGCTTGCGCATTATATGTTCCATTGGTCAGGCTCTTTTCCACACCATTTTTCCAATATTTAGCAATGTTGTTATTGCCACTAATTTCATACCCTGCTATATACACATCATTATCCGAAACTAATATAGAAGTAGCATACGCTGCATTTGTTCCATCAGTTAACTGAGTGCCAACGCCATTCTTCCAATACTTGGCGACCGGAAAAGTATTCCCGATGTTCTCATTTCCGGCTATATACACATCACCGCCCGATACAAAAACGGAACGCGCCTCGCAATCATTGCCTCCATTGGGTTTCAAACTGACGGCCATACCGTTTTTCCAATATTCTGCTATTAAAGTGCCGGAAATACCGTTATTGTCGTATCCGGCAACATACACATCGCTGCCCGATACAAAAATGGATTGGGCATAGGTGTATTTACTGCTACTTATGCCCACCAGATTAGTAACCACACCGTTTTTCCAATATTTGGCGGTGATTGATGTGCTTCCATTCGCATACTCTAATCCTGCCACATAAATATCGCTGCCCGATACAAAGATTGAAGTTGCAATAACTCTTCCGCTTTCACCGCCATTAGGCAGATTAGTAACAATGCTGTTTTCCCAATATGTGGCAGTATCATTGTCTGCTCCTGCCACATATACAGTTACCTTTTTGGCAGGCGTTGTTGTTTTGTCTTTGTTTCCGCAGGAAGCGAGCATGAGCAATATGGGTAAATAAATGATTAACTGTTTCATTATTCGTGCTTTTTTTTGGATTGTAAGGCTTAAACATTGTGCTGGGGTATATAACCATTTCTGTTATTATGATTAAACTGTTATTCCCACTCTACCGCTTCAAAAGAACTTGCCTGTAATATGCTATGCACATCAGCAAAAAGCCCTACCTGATCAAGGGTGTTGCCGGTTGCGTTCATTGTAGATACCTGCGTGCCGTTTACCGAAAACTGCAATTGCCCGTTGTTCTGCGCTATTTGCAGCTTGTTGAACTGGTTTTGCTGTATAATGCTATTGGCAGTACCGCTTGTAATGGTGGTAATACTATATATGTTTGGGTTTGTTGTGGCATTGACAAGTTGGTATTGGTATATACCCCACTGCCCGCTTGTGTTGATTTCAAACACGTAAAACGAAGTGTTTTGCCCGCCAGACTGAAAATTCCAAACCATTCCGGCGCCGTTAGGCGCGGATGACATCTTGATGGATGCCTCTGCAGCAATATTGCCGGAACTGCCGTTAAACACATTTGAGATACAGCTGTATGTGAATGTAGCGCCTCCTGTATTGCTTTTTATATAAGTATAAGTTCCGATACCGCCTACCACAAAATAATTCCCGTTTTGATAATAGGTGGCTCCACCGCCACTGATTGTACCTACAACCCATCTTCCATCATTGCTGCTGAAATCTGTTTGGTACAATACCGTTTCCTTAGGCGGAGTTACTGTGCTGCTTTTTGAACAGGAGAACATGCCGGTAACTAAAAGCAGCGCTATCAGCGCAAAAGATAAATATCGTTTTTTCATATTATGAAGTTTTGTTTTATTACTGGGAAAAACTGGCCGAGAGATTTGCTGAACCGCTTGGGTTTTGATTGTTTAACTGAATTTTTGCCGTTACTGTTTTCATAACAATACTGTACTTGCCATTTATATAAGAAACTTTAACGGCAGATGGAGCAGCATTGACAAAATAATAGGTAGTATGAATATTATCAAAGCCGTTGACTTGAACTTGTCCGTCTCCAAGAGACGAATTGTAATCTATTATATCATAAGTCCCTGCTCCTGGTGTGCCATGAAAATAAAATGACATCGAATAACTGTAAGGAGTACCGTTGTATGCGAAAATTTGAGCGCCGCCATTGGCTACAACTACAGAATCAGCCGGATAACTTGCTCCTTCAATGGTAAAGGTTTGACTGATAGTTGGAGCCGCCGGCGTATTGTTGCTCTTGCTACATGACCCTGTAAAAAGTAGGGCTATGAGCGCAAAAAACAAATATTTCTTTTTCATCTGTTTCATTTTGTTTATCGTTTTTTAATCGAGAATATTGATTTAATTATTGGTAACAAAAATGGAACTGGTTGTGCCATAAGAGCTGGCTCCATCAGTGAGATATGTCGGCACACCGTTTTTCCAGTATAAGGCAGTATTATTGTCTTCCGTCGCCGCTATATATACATCACTGCCCGAAACATACATAGAAGTCAAATAGATAACGTGCGGCGAGCCTCCTAAAGGGGCTACGATTGCGCCGTTTTTCCAGTATTCACACTGATAATAATCATCTCGGCCTGCCACATATACATCGTTACCAGATACGTAAATAAATTGAGCAGAACCAGGTTGAGATCCATTGGTTAGAGTAGTGAATGCACCGTTTTTCCAATAACCGGCATAGTTACCTTTTGCCCCTGCCACATATACATCGTTGCCGGAAACAAAAATTTGGTTAGCATAGGCGTCGTCGCTTGCGTTGGCGAGAATAGTTTCAACGCCATTTTTCCAGTATTTTGGCACATAAGCAGAAACAGTATATAAATTCCCGCATATATACACATCATTGCCCGAAACAAAAATGTTGTTGACAAAAATCTCTTCGGAGTTATTGGTATAGTCATTTTCTACGCCATTTTTCCAATATTTAGAAAAATATTTATAAGAACTAAGATTATCAATTTCGTACGTTTCTAACATATATACATCAGAGCCGGAAATAAATATTGAATTGGCACGTAGAGTTGTATCTGTTGATGAAAAAAAGGAATTAGAACTATCCAATTTGGTAAATATGCCATTTTTCCAATAGCCGCAATAGCTGACTTTTACATTGTCCTGATAGCCTGCCGCATATACATCATTGCCGGAAACATAGCCGGAAGCAGGATAGCCATAATTGTAAATAGGCGTAAACACACCGTTTTTCCAGTAGCCCCCATTGGAAGGAGAAACGCCATCGCTTCCAAATACATATACATTGGTCTGTTTTGGAACACCGCCGTCCGAACTTTTTCTACATGCGGTAAAAAAACTACCCGCTAAAAGTATGATTGCCGTGTAACTAAATACCTGTTTCATTTTGCTCTATTTTTTAATCGTGAATATTATTGATTTAATTATCGGTAACAAAAATGGAGTTGGCTGATGTACCGTTGGGTAGAGTAGTCGCCACACCGTTTTTCCACAACGTAGCTACATTGTCGTTGCTGCCATTTGGTACCACGTATCCAGCCACATATACATCGCTGCCGGATACAGCAATTGAATAGGCCATAGCCGTATATGCGCCATTAGTGGGAAGTGTTTGCGCCACGCCATTTTTCCAAACCGTGGGCATGGTATTTTCCACTAAAGTATTGATATATTCTGTTCCGGCTACATATACGTTGTTGCCCGATACGTATATAGAACCGAGTATGGCATTGGGATAAGAGGAACCATTGTCAAGGGTTTGCGCCACGCCGTTTTTCCATATCGTAGCCACGGATTGCCCATTGAGCGAAAATACTTCTCCTGCTACATAAACATCGCCCCCCGAAACATATACGGCTTCTGCTTCGCCACCCTTCCCCTGATAAGGAAGCGTTTGCACGGTACCGTTTTTCCATATTGTGGGTACAGTTACTGTGTTGCTGTTGTATCCTGCTATATATACATCGCTGCCCGATACAAATACACTATTACAATCATCCATATTGGAAATAGTTTTCCAAAAAATGTGATTTTTATACAGAACTTTAGTATTGAGTTCTGTGTAGTTGATATAGCCAATTATCAGTTCATATACATCGTTACCCGACCCATATACCGATGTTCCGTAAGCCCATTGCGAGTTACCGATACTATTGGCACTATATACATCAACCAGATTGCCGTTTAGCCATAGTGCGGGCTGCTCTGTTACATAGCCGCTGGTATAAATATCTCCCGCTACATACACGTCATTGCCTGATACATATACGGAGTTAGCATCGCCCCTATTGCTGTTAGTGAATGCCTGCGCAGTATCATTTTTCCAAAGCATAGGACCACCGCCACCACTTCCTGCCACATATACATTTACTGTTTTTGAAGACGCTACCGTATTGTCTTTTCCACAGGCAGCAAGCAGGAGCAGCATAGGTACATAAAGGATAAATTGTTTCACGGTTTATGTGATTAGATTAGGAAAAATTTTTATATTTTGTGTTCTTTCAGAATTTATTTCAATAATGTTTATTATTTTTTTTATGAAATATCCAGTCCATAATTTCTTTCCAATAGAGGCCAATTACTATTGCAATAAGCAACGTCAATATGCCCAGAAAGAAATCCATTTATTAAAAATACAATGGTGTAGAAGACGCTGCACAGACCATTTAGTGAAGGGTGGTAAAAATGAATTGAGCGCCCAAGCTGATTTAGTTAATCCCGTTTAGAATTACTGCCTTTTCTCTTGATACGAACGGTAACTTGTGTACCGGAGGGATTATTATTTGCATCATGAAGGTCAACAAACTCAATGGGAGGAATGATGGCAGTATCATTAAAATCAATTAATCTTTTCCTGGTGATCTCAATAGCTTTTGACTGGTGTGATAATAAAGAAAGAGATTTTAATTCCATAGCCTTCTGCCTGCCTATCCCATTGTCGGTAATGTTACAAATCAACCAATCATCTTTTATATTGAAACTGATAATGATTTCTTTAACGCCTTCTTTGCGGCTTAGTCCATGCCATAAAGCATTTTCAACAAAAGGCTGTAAAATAAGCGGTGGTAGTTTTTCAAATTCAGTAACGATGTCCTCATTAATATTTTTTTTGTATTGCAACTGCATATCCAGCCGCAAGGATTCAAGCTGAATATAAAGCCCAACGGTTTCAAGTTCTTTATCCAAACTGATCACATTATTTTCAGAATTATCAAGTACCTGTCTCAGCAGTCTTGAGAAAGAACCGATATAATGAATGCCTTCTGCTTTTTTATCATTTGCAAATAATGACTGTATGGAATTAAGTGCATTGTAAATGAAATGCGGATTCATTTGGGCTTTCAGGGCTTTCATCTCCAATTCTTTTAATTGATTTTGCACCAAAGAATCCTGTTTTATTTTTTGTATTCTTGCCCGGAAAATACTGATTATTATGAAGGAGGCGATTGTAATAATAATAAGGCGAAACCACCATCTGTTCCAGAAAGCAGTAGAAATATCAAAACGAAAAATGGCAGGCTGGCTCCATTCCGATGCATGGTCTTTTGCTCTTACTGCAAACTGGTATTTTCCCGTAGGTAATTGTGCAAATGATACAAATTTTGATTTGGATGGGCTACTCCACGATGTATCAATCGGCATTAATTTATAAGAATATTCAGGATTAGAATTTGAGGTAGAAAGGTCAATGGCATTAAAAGAAATACCCAGTGAATTCTGATTGTAATCCAGAACAGGACTGAAAGGCAATTGAAAATAACTATATACAGAGTCGGTTAATTTACTCCAATCAGTTTCTTTAAAAGCAAGTGATATTTTTTCAATAATAACGTGTGGAGGCTCTTTTAGTAAATTGATATTTGCGGTATGAAATTTTATAATTTTATTGGGCGTAGATAACAACACGTTTCCCGCAGAATCGCTTATTAGCCTTTCATAATCGCTCCTGTTCAAAGTAAGTTCTTCTGCCTTTGCATAATTAAACACTTGCCATTTGTCCACAGTATTCTCCTGCAATATGTCCAATCCCTTTGGAGTTGCTATCCAAAGCCGGTTTTGGTGGTCATTGATAAGGCTTGCGACATTATTACTTTGCAAACCGTCTTTCTCTGTGAAATGATTTTTTAAAAAAGGGAGTTTATTTTTTTTAAAGCCATATTCATATAAACCAAGGCCAGGAAAGGAAATCCAAAAATTATCCTGATCATCCTGGTAAAATAAAACATTTAACTCAATGCCTTTATTACTGCCATCAATTCCTGTTTCTTTTACAAGAGAAATGAGATTATTTGATTGATCGATGGAATACACGCCTACTCCGTCAATATACAAAAGCAATAAGCCGTTATTGGTCTCGTAAACTCTTGTTGGCTTAATAATAGGAACACCGGTATTGCTGGGAATAAAGGTTGAGAATTTTGCAGCGCTTCCATATAATAAAGTAGAATCGGCACAAATAAAAAATTGATTCCTGCTTTTTATATATTTCATATCATAAACTTGCTCTGTTGTTTTAAGGTTCAATGCAGATGAGAAATCTTCCAGTTGGTTACCATCAAAATGTAAAAATTTTCTGAAACGGGTTACCATCCATAGACTGTTCTTGTTATCGAACGAAAAATAATCAACAGGGTCTTTATAATAATTTTCATTGCCTGGAGAATTCGGCGGCATTATTTGTTTACTTTGATTATTTGCATAAACCAACAAACCTGTTTTCGAGCCGCATGAAAGGAATAATCTGTTATCAGGAAGTGCGATAATATTATATATTTCGTTTAAAAGAGCACTATTATTTTTGTCTATAGTTGTAAAAGAAATATCTTTTATTTTTAACAAACCGGCTATTGTTCCAATCCAAATATTATGGTTGACATCTTCATTAATAGAAGAGGGATAACCATAATCACTCATTTTTGAAAAAGAACTATGCAGCCAGTCCCCCGGCTTTGAAACCTGTAAAAAGTTTTCACTTTCCAGCCAAAGGCGTTTTTTTGAATCAACTAAATAAGAAAAATAATTATTGCCAGGTAATTTCTTTTTGAATAAAGGAACAAGTTGATGATTGCGAATGATGTAAATATTGTTGATAGTACTTACCCAGATTTCATGATTTTGCACAGACATCACATTAAAAGAAGAACGATAATCCTGTGAGGATGCGATATGCAGCCATTTACCACTTTTGTTTTTGCATACGATATCATTTGGGGTATTTAAATATAACTCTCCGTCAAATTCCACAATGCTTCTGCAAATATTGTTTTGATAGCCAGGATAAAGTGATAATTTCTTCCAAATACTATCTGCAAATTTGTATGTGCCTTTGCTTGTAAGCGCCCATAACTGTTTTTCTTTTGTTTCAAAAAAGCGGAAAACATAGATATTATCAAGATGGTCGTTTGTTGGATATGTTATAAATCCATTGTTTCTAAATTGCACCATTCCCGCAGTAGTGCCAACCCAAAGCAGTCCTGAACTATCCTGAAAAACGGTGTTGGTATGAAGCGATGGTAAACCATCAGCAAGGCTATAATTTACAAATTGCCTTCCATCATAGCGGCTTATACCGGTTGGACTACAAATCCATAAATAACCATTCTTATCCTGATAAGCTCCATAAGTTGAGCTCCCTGGTAATCCATCATTCACATTGTATAACTTAAAACTTAATTGTTGCGCATGGAGCCTTACCGGCAATATCAATACTATTGGAAATAAAAAAATTATGAAAATATAGAAAGCTATAGTTTTCATCACCTGATATTTAAAAGATGCAGGAATTCCATTTTATGTGTACGTGATAATTCAATTTCTTCGCCATTACTCATTACGATTACACCGCCATCGCCTTTTTTATAAATTTTTACATGCGCCATATTAATAAGGTACGAACGATGAGCCCTGAAAAAGGATTGGGCATTTAATATTTCATCATACTGTTTTAAAGTATAGCTTGATAAAATACATTTATTATTCGTAAGATGAAACTCGGTATAATTGCTGCTTGCGTGGCAATAGATAATTTCATTTATCGGAATTATTATAAAGCCATCGAAAGTGGACACTGCAATTTTATCGTGAATCTTTTTGGGTTCCTGTAAGTCCTTGTATAATTGGTCCACGAGTTCTTTAGTATCAGATTGACTTGAGGAAATTTTTTGTTTTACTTTATTTACTGCTTCTATTAATTCTTCTGTAACTATAGGTTTTAATAAATAATCAATTGCATTAAAGCGAAAAGCTTTAATAGCATATTGGTCATAAGCAGTGACAAATATTAATGCAAAGTCAATTGTGGGCAGCCGGCTTAGCAGATCAAAGCCTGTTTCACCATTCATTTGAATATCGAGGAAAACAATTTCAGGATTATATTGTTGTATTCCCTTCAGTCCTTCTGCAACGGTTGATGCCTCACCTGTTACACGAATTTCAGGAAAGTATTGATGCAACATTTTACGGAGAAAACTCCTGCTTTGAGATTCATCATCTATTATAAAAGTTTTAATCGCTGGCATGGTCACAATATTTTAAACACCTGGAATTTGACATCTAAATTAATGTAATTCATTGTTTTCATATATATTTTTTTATTAAGGAGAAAATATAAATTTCCGTTATTGTAGCATTTGTATTCTTTGCCGCCTTATTGCAAAAAAGACGAATCCAGCTTATTTATTTGTTTACTGGATTTGAGCCATTCATCAATTCTTCATTGAACGAAATGCACTGTTGATATATTTTATTGATTAAGTTATAAAGAGATGAAAGGGCATAAATGAAAATAGGAATTCTCAATATTAGTTTGTTTACTACAGCAATTTTAATTAATATTGATGAAGTGATTCAAATATGATTTTATAAAGAGTTCTTCAAAAGATTCATGATTTTTTAAAGATGGTTAAAAAATTGGCGTCTCATGCCAGCTTAATTATTTCACTTTTATGTGCAGGTGCCATTAGCCAACAAGCTAAAGCGCAAACTGAAATTACCAAATGGCAGTATGGGAAAAAAACTGCAGTTTCAATTACGTATGATGATGGCAATCGCAACCAGTTTAAAATTGCGTTGCCGATAATGGAGCAAATGAATTTGCCCGCTACTTTTTTTATAATTACTGGTCCTATTAAAGGTTCTGTTTATCCGCCAAAATTTGTTGGTCGGCCTGTGAAAGGAATTATTTCCGGAACGGCCTCTGTTCCTACGAATGCAGATAACTTTTTTGAACGCGCCTCAGCTTCGATGTATTTGGGTTATAAAGGCGCACAAACGTTTTACGATAAAGGAGATGATTTTTATGAATCGGGGAAGAAAGAGCAGGCCTATCATGTGATGGATAGCTTGTATGATGCCGTACGAAATAATAAACTCGCACCAGGGCGAGACACAACAATGGAATTAAGCCAGGAAAAAGGACTAACGTGGGCTAATGTAAAAAAAGATGCTGCGAAAGGCTACGAATTTGCGAGTCACTCTGTTTCTCATGCACATCTTGCAATTCTAGATACCGCAAACATGGGTTACCAATTAAGAAAAAGTAAAGAAGAAATTTTAAATCAGCTTGGACCTAAATACACTTTCTCTGCTGAAGTTCCTTATGGAATAGAAGATCCGAGGGTGATGAAATATGGGGTTCCAATATACGAGGCATTAAGGAATTTAATGCCTGATCCTTTCCTTAAAGAAATTAATCGTGGTTATAAAGACCAACCCGGGGATTATTCAGAAAAACCATACGTGCAATGGCAACGCGGCCCACTTTCAAAAACACCTTTGCCACTTATGAAATCGTGGATAGACACTTGTCTTTCACATGATAATATCTGGCTGGTTTTGGTCTTTCATGGAATAGATGATCTTGGATGGGAACCAACGCCTCATGAAAAACTGGAAGAATATTTTTCATTTATAAAAAACAGGGAGAAAAATATTTGGGTGGCCACTTTTGGTGATGTCGCACGGTATATAAGAGAAAGAATGAATTCAAAAGTGGTGGAAAATAAAAAAGGAGATAAGATCATCGTAAGCCTTACTCATCCACTTGATAAGAATTTGTATGATGTGCCATTGACTTTAAAAACTTATGTGGCTTCCGGATGGAAAACTGTGTTAGTGAAGCAGGGAAATAAAGAACAGAAAGTGTTTTCTGAAAAAGATGATAAGGGGAATTATATTTTATACCATGTATTCCCGAATAGCGCGCCGGCAGAGCTTTCAAAGATTTGAGAAAATTTAATTTAATAAAGGAAATAGAAATAGTAATTATTTGTTCGTTTACCGTCCACATAATAATCTAAAGAGTGCAAAAAATTATTCAATTCTTTTTCAGAAAAATGTATAGTTTTATTTATAATTATAATTCAATTTCAAAAGTGAAAAAATTTACAAACAAACTGCTGATTAACCTGGTAATCTTTGTTATGATTCCTTTTTTAGGATACTCACAAAGCAATCAATGGGCAGTTAAAAACCAGGAATTACAAGATCATTGGCAGATACAGTCCTCTGATAAAATTAAGGCTGATGATAAAGAAATATCTACTATAAATTTCAAACCCATAGATTGGTACAACGCAAAAGTTCCATCAAGCACATTGGGCTCGCTTGTAGATGATGGTGTTTTTAAAGATGTTTTTTTTAATAGAAATCTTGAAAATATTCCCACAAGCATGTTTGATGATCCGTGGTGGTATCGCAAAGTCTTTAATGTTGAAGAAATCAATCCGGGGCAGGCTTATCGTTTACGTTTTAATGGAATAAGCTATAGTGCAGATATATGGCTGAATGGTGAAAAAATTGCTTCATCTGATACTATACAAGGAAGTTTCAGGCAATTTGTTTTTGATGTGACTCCGTTTATAAAAAAAGGAGAGAACGTACTTGCGCTAAAGGTTGCCAAAGCAGAAGGTGGAGATCTGAATATTGGATTTGTAGATTGGAACCCTGAACCTGCAGATAATAATATGGGAATCTGGCGCGATGTTCATTTTTTAGAATCAGGGCCGGTATCAATAGAAAATCCTTTTATTATCACAGACGTAGATACCGCTACTCTTGATCATGCAAATATTACTCTTCGGATCACTTTGCAAAATAATTCAGATCAAAATATTACTGGATTTTTGAAAGCGGATATTGAAAAAGATATTTCAATTTCAAAACCTGTTTCATTGAATGCGCATGAATCCAAAGAGATCATTCTTACCCCGGATGAGTATCATCAGTTAAGTGTGGATCATCCCAGGCTTTGGTGGACACATGATTTGGGGAAGCCCAATCTTTATTCCCTGGAAATAAATTTTGTTACTAATAATCAAATTTCTGATACCAGGAAATTGAAATTTGGTATTCGTTCCATTATAGGAGGCTGGACTGAACAAGGTTTCAGAGTTTACCGGTTGAATGGAAAAAAGATTTTGATAAAGGGCGGGGGATGGACGGATCCGATGTTATTGAATGCAACACCGGAATACGTGCGCGCAGGAATTGATTACGCTGTACACATGAACCTGAATGCAATACGCATGGAAGGTTTCTGGGGACAAGATCAATATATTTTTGATCTCTGTGATGAAAAAGGAATTTTGGTGATGGCAGGTTTCAGTTGTCAATGGGAATGGAATGATATTTTTGGAGGAAAGTATGAAGATAAATATGGTGCTATTGTAACTCCTGATCAGATGGATGTTGCTGCAAAATCGTTGAATGATCAAATTGTATGGCTCAGAAACCATCCAAGCATTTTCCTTTGGCTTTATGGAAGTGACAAATGGCCAAGGCCGATATTGGAACAAAAATATCTCGACGTTTTAAAAGTGGATGATCCTACTAGGCCTTATGTACAATCAGCTCATGAATGGGTGAGCGAAATTACAGGCCCTACAGGAGTGAAAATGCGCGGGCCTTACGATTATGTGCCACCGGATTATTGGTACATAGATAAATTTTATGGTGGCGCTTTCGGTTTCAATACAGAGACCGGTCCCGGGCCGGAGATACCTGTACTCGAAAGTTTGCAAAAGATGATTCCTAAAGATTCTCTCTGGCCTATTGGCAGTTCATGGTTGTATCATGCGGCAAGAGGACAATTTCATAATCTTACAGCATATAATAATGCGATGAATGAAAGATTGGGGCATGCAACCACTTTAACTGATTATTTACGCAAAGCGCAATACCTCAATTATGAAGGAATGCGGGCTATGTTTGAAGCTTTTGAAGCGAACAGATTTGAAGCGACAGGAATTATACAATGGATGTACAATGCATCGTGGCCCAAGCTTTGGTGGCAATTGTATGATTTTTATCTGATGCCCACAGGCGCTTTTTATGGAGCACGTGATGCAAATGAGCCATTGCATATTTCGTATAATTATGGCGATACCGGGATAAACGTAATGAATAATACTTTAGAAAAGGTGAATGGTCTTTCTGCACAAATCAGCGTGTATGATTTTAGCATGAATAAGGTATTGCAAAAAACAGTTTCTGTTAAGAATCTTAAACCGCAGGAAGTACTCCATGTGTTTAAATTGCCAACGGAAATGGATGTAAGTAAAACATGGTTCCTTGATCTGCGGTTATTTGATGATCATAATAATAAAGTAAGTAATAATTTTTATGTTTTATCAACGCAGGGAGACAGCCTTGATGAAAAAAAGAGCACGTGGTTTATTACACCGCAATCGCAGTTTGCTGATCTTACCATGTTAGAAAATCTTCCTACGGTAAAGTTAACAACAAGTGAGACAAGAATGGTTAATGGTGATAGTACGATCATAAATGTGAAAGTAAAAAATCCAACAGGGCATCTTGCTTTTATGGTATATTTAGATTTGAAAAAAGAAAATAGCAATGAATCAGTTGTCCCGGTATTTTGGGATGAAAATTATTTCACTCTTTTGCCAGGCGAAGAAAGAACTGTTTCTGTGTGGTGTCATACATCTGACCTGGAAGGACAAAAAGCAAAAGTGGTTGTTGGGGGATGGAATGCGGAGTAGAATTGAGTTTAGATTGTTTAGAATTGTTTAGAGTCGTTTAGAATGGATATAAACAGTCATGCATAAACGAAATATATATTACAACGAAATTAAAATTGCTGTTATTTGTTTGTTTGCTGCAAAAGAAATTTGTAGCGGTCGGCACCGAAGGTCAGACCGCGTGCTTAGATTAAGAATCTACTTTTAAAATTTTAAATAGAATGAAAACATTAAAAGTCGCAGTTGCACAATTCCAGCCAAAAGATGGTGATAAAGGATACAATCTTTCCGTTATTGAAAAACTAACGGCAAGAGCAAAAAATGCCGGTGCGGAAGTGATTAGTTTTCATGAAATGTCCGTTACTGCTTATACTTTTTTAAAAGATCTTGACAGAGCGCAAGTAAAAGAATTAGCTGAAAATATTCCTGAAGGAAAGAGTATAAAAAAATTAATTGAAATCGCGGCGAAGTATGATATGACTGTGCTGGCTGGATTGGTTGAATTAGAAAATGATCAGTTTTTTAATACATATGTATGCGTTGATAAAACCGGATTGATAGCCAAATACAGAAAGATTCATCCTTTTATCAGTAAATATCTTTCACCCGGAAATGAATATGTTGTGTTTGATATTAAAGGATGGAAATGTGGTATTCTAATTTGTTATGACAACAATGTAGTAGAAAATGTGAGAGCCACTTCTTTGCTTGGCGCAGAAATTATTTTTGCGCCTCATGTTACCATGTGTACACCATCGTCCATGCCCGGAAGAGGTTTTGTTGATGATGAGTTGTGGCAAAAAAGAGACCTGGATCCTGTTCCTTTAAGGATGGAATTTGACGGGCCAAAAGGAAGGCAATGGCTAATGCGCTGGCTTCCGTCAAGAGCTTATGATAATGGTGTTTATTATGTTTTTACCAATCCTATTGGGTATGATGGTGATCAGCTAAAGAATGGAAATTCGATGATCCTCGATCCGTATGGAGATGTGTTGGCGGAAATAAAAAGTTTCGATGACGAAATTGCAACAGCAATAATTACTGAAGATAAATTGAAACTTTCCGGCGGATGGCGGTATAAGAATGCAAGAAGGCCAGAATTGTATAAAGAGATTCTTGGTGCCGATCATCATTCAGAGACAAAACCGATTTGGATGAAGAAGCAGGAAGTAGTTTAGAAGGTCTAAAATGGTTTAGGAGTTTAGAAAGAAGGTAACTGTAATATATAAACGAAAATTAATTTTAGGATAGAATTAAATTGCTAATATTACACAGAGTTACACAGAGGAGTCACAGAGAAACACAGAGAAATAAACCTCTGTGAAACTCCGTGATTCTCATCGGTTCTCTGTGTAATAAAAAAGATAAAAGTTATTCCTCATCAATCTTTATAAAAAAATCCATGGCAACTATTATTACTGCAAAGAGAAATTATTACATCGTTTTTCTTATAATGCTCACATTCTTTGTGATCTCTTTTTTGACCAATGTTATCGGGGCTTTGATTCCGGATATCAAAACCGGTTTTCATCTTAGTTTAACTAAGGTCGCTATTTTGCCCTTTGCTTTTTTTATTGCTTATGGAGTGATGTCAATTCCTGCAGGTATTCTCAATGAAAAATATAAAGAAAAGAAAATAATGGTTGCCGCATTTGTGGTCTCATTTATAGGTTCATTGCTGTTGGTTCTGTTTCCCAATTATTCCAGTTACATTATCTCTTTATTTTTAATTGGATGTGGAATGGCCATGCTGCAGGTTGTTATCAATCCCTTACTCCGTACTTCCGGCGGCGAGGAGAATTATGCTTTTAATTCTGTATTGGCTCAATTGATTTTTGGAGCTGCTTCTTTCCTTAGTCCGCTTGTCTATTCCTACCTGGTAGTTAATCTTGCCAACAAGGGTAATATTGATCCGGTGCAAAGGATTTTTACTTCTATTGTACCGGCAAATCTTCCCTGGATTTCATTGTATTGGTTATTCGCAGTAGTAAGTTTGATAATGTTCATTGTTATTTTGGTATCACGTTTCCCAAAAGTGATTTTAAGTAAAGATGAAAAAGCAGGAGCGCTAAAGGTTCATACAGATCTTCTAAAAAAACCAATAGTTATTTTATTTTTCATTGGTATATTTTGTTATGTAGGCACTGAACAAGGAACCGCGAATTGGATATCACAATTTCTATTTGAATATCATCACTATGATCCTCAAACTACCGGAGCCAGCGCTGTAGCCTATTTCTGGGGATTAATGACTGCTGGCGGTGTGTTGGGATTATTTTTATTAAAGATAATGGACAGTGCCAAAGTGCTGATTACTTTTACAGTATTGGCCATTATTACTTTAAGCATTGGATTGTTTACAGGCAATGACCGCGTGGCTTTATACGCTTTTCCGATAGTTGGTTTTTTTGCATCTGTTATGTATCCAATCATTTTTTCACTGGCATTAAATTCATTGGAAGAGCATCATGGTGCGTTCTCTGGAATTTTATTGACCGGTATTATTGGCGGCGCGATAATTCCATTGATTATTGGTGCAGTTGGGGATCATTTTGGATTGCGTACAGGAATGTTCTTTTTGTATATCACTTTGGGATATATTCTAAGTATTGGCTTTTGGGCCAAGCCAATTATTAAAAATAAAACCATACAGGATGCGAGAAAAGAATTGAAGGTTGAAGGTTGAAAGTTGAATCTTAATTCTTGCTACTTTCTACTTAATTCTAAATAAATGACAACAGATAATATTATAGGGATTGATCTCGGCGGCACTCATGTACGCGCGGGCATTGTGCATCAGGATAGGATTTCAGATATTGCTTCTGAACGTATTCCTGCGACAGGTACTGAGGAAGAAGTTTTGCAGGTAATTTATCAATTGATAGATCCATTAATAAGCGCAAATATAAAAGCCATCGGTATCGGTGTACCCAGTGTAGTGGATATAGAAAAAGGAATTGTTTATGATGTGCAAAATATTCCATCGTGGAAAGAAGTTGCTTTGAAAAAACTGATGGAAGAGCGTTATCATCTTCCTGTTTTAGTAAATAATGATGCGAATTGTTTTGCATTGGGTGAAAAATATTTTGGCAAAGGGCAGCATGTGCATTCAATGATAGGATTGGCGATAGGCACAGGCCTTGGCGCAGGAATTATTATTAATGATAAATTATATCCGGGAGTTAATTGTGGTGCAGGTGAATTTGGAAATGTAGATTACCTGGATCAAATTGTAGAATATTATGCAAGTGGTCAATTTTTTCAAAATTGCTATCATACATCCGGTGAGGCTGTTTTTCAAAAAGCACAATCCGGCGATCCGCTTTCTATAACTATCCTGGAAGAATTGGGAACACATATCGGTAATGCAATTAAAATGATCCTTTATACTTATTGCCCGGAAATGATTATTCTTGGTGGGTCTATCAGCAAGTCCTATCTTTTTTTTCAAAAGACTATGTGGGAGCGTATTCATACTTATGTTTATTCAAATACGCTTAACCAATTTCATTTAGAAATTTCTGAACTTGAAAATTCAGGAATACTTGGGGCTGCTTCTCTTTATTATGATGAACAGGTTATCAAATCTCAAAAAAAATAAAAAAAATTGTATGAAAAAAATTAAATACCAATTTATTTGTTTGTTTACTGTTACATTAATTTGTGTTTCGTTCTCATCTAAAACAAAATTACCAAAGCCGGCACATATAATAATTGTTATCGAAGAAAACCATGGTTACGATCAGATCATTGGTTCTCAAAACGCACCATTTATAAATAAACTGGCAAAAGAAGGAACTCTTTTTACCAATGCACATTCGGTAACTCATCCAAGCCAGCCAAATTACCTCGCTTTTTTTTCAGGTAGTACTCAAGATGCAGATGGTGATGAATGCCTCGTTCCAAAAACACCTTTTACTGATCCTAATCTTGGCGCGGCGCTTATTAAAGCCGGATATTCCTTTAAAGGATATGCTGAGACATTACCAAAGACTGGATTTACCGGATGTTTTTTTCAGGTAAAAAACGGATATGATTATGCAAGAAAACATGCACCCTGGGTAAACTGGCAGGGAGATAAGGAAAATGGATTACCTGTTTCTTCCAATCAACCCTTAACCGATTTCCCTAAAGATTTTAATAATTTACCCACCGTATCATTTGTCATTCCAAATGAAGGAAATGATATGCATAATATAGATATGGATGGTGATTCCGCTACAGTAAGACGCGCGGATCATTGGCTAAGGACTCATCTTGCTTCTTATGTAAGATGGGCGAAAAAAAATAATAGCATGTTAATCATAACCTTTGATGAAGACGAAAAAGGAGATATGCATCATAATCACATCGCTACAATTTTTGTTGGACCGATGGTGCAGAAACGGACAAACAATGATTCTATAAGCCATTACAACGTATTGCGCACTATAGAGGGCATGTATAATTTACCACATTCAGGAGATGCAGTTGCGGGTGAAATTACAAATGCCTGGAAATAAAAATCTATAAAAATCTTTTCCATGAAAAAAGTTATTTTCTTTTTACTTATTATTTCTTTTCTCTTCGTAACAAATTCTAATACAAAAGCCTCCCCTTATCAATCTGTAAATACTTCTGATACCTTGCCGGTACGTGGCTTTGAAATTGCTGTTCCACGCCCTACAGGCGTAGATTCTTTTGTTACTTTTATTAAAAAAGAATTAGTGCCGCGACATGTAAATACTTTAATTCTTCGCGTGGATTTTAATTATCAGTTCAAAAGCCATCCGGAACTTATAGATAGTTTTGCACTGTCCGAAAAAGATGTAAAAAAAATAGTCCGTGCCTGTAAGCAAGGCGATATTAAAATCATTCCTCAAATAAATTTATTGGGCCATCAATCGTGGGCAAACCGACTCGATAAACTGCTTAGTGTATATCCACAGTTTGATGAAACTCCGTGGGTTCAGATGCCTGTAAAATATGAATGGCCAAACGCGGATAATTTATATTGTAAGAGTTATTGCCCGCTTGCGCCCGGATTGCACAAGATTATTTTTGATTTGATTGATGAGATATGTGATGTATTTGAAACCAATGCATTTCATGCAGGTATGGATGAAGTGTTTTATATAGCTGATGATAAATGTCCGCGTTGCAGTGGCCATGATCCGGCAGAATTGTTTGCCGGTGAAGTGACTAAGATCCGGAATCATCTTGCTGAAAAAGGAAGACAATTATGGATTTGGGGCGATCGTCTTTTAGATGGTAAAACAACAGGGCTGGGAGAGTGGGAAGCCAGTATGAACAATACTTACAGGGCTATTGATATGATTCCTAAGGATGTAATAATCTGCGACTGGCATTATGATCGTGCCGACCAGACGGCGGTTTATTTTGCCATGAAAGGTTTCCAGGTGGTAAGTTGTTCATTTAGAAATTCGCAAAACGGCGTTTGGCAGGTAGAAGATATGTATAAATTTCGCCAGCGCTCCACTCCTGAAATGAAAGAGCGTTTCCAGGAAATTATGCAGACAATATGGACACGCAATGATTTTTTTCTGAAGGAATATTATAGTATTGATTCAACAAAAAATGAAAACGCAAACACTTCCTCAAATTGCTTTAAAGAAGTATTTTCAGCAATGAACATCAATAAATAACGGTAATGAACACACGAAGGTTGGGTTCTATAGATGTATTCCGTGCAATGACCATGTATCTGATGGTTTTTGTAAATGATTTCTGGACAGACAGAGGCATTCCTTCCTGGCTGGAACATGCTCCTGGCCGCGCCGATGCAATGGGTTTTTCTGATGTGATCTTTCCTGCATTTTTGTTTATTGTAGGATTGTCAATTCCTTTTAGCCAGGAAAGCAGAATTGCGCGCGGACAGTCGCGCGCACTCATTTTCAGGCATATCGTTCTTCGCTCCTTTGCATTGATTGTGATGGGATTTTTTCAGATGAATATGGAAACCTATAGTAGTCAATCTTTGTTGCCACAGCCGGTATGGGTGATATTAGTTACCGTTTCTTTTTTCCTGATCTGGCTGGATTATCCTAAAGCGAAACCTAAGCAGAATTTATGGTTACAATTGTTGGGAGTTGCGATATTAATTTTGATGGCAGTAGTTTATAAAGGCCGCTCTGATAACGGCACTACGTGGATGAGCCCTCACTGGTGGGGGATATTAGGGCTCATTGGCTGGGCTTATTTATCCTGCGCCACTATTTCATTATTTGCAGGGGAAAGGATATTTCTGATATTGGCTTTTTTTGTATTTTTTGTATTTTTTAATTCTTCTGTAATGCTTAACTGGCCTGCCTTTTCTGAAACGTTCATGCATTTGGTGGGCAAATTAGGATTAGGAAATGCCTCTAATTCATCTCTTACTATCTTAGGAGTCATAACTGCAATTTTATATCGTAAGTTTTCCGACAAGCCTCAGAAGCTGGGAATTATTTTGATCGGAATGGCTGTTGTTCTTTTCGCTTTTGGCTTCGCTACTAGGCCGTGGTGGGGCATTTCAAAGATCAGGGCTACACCATCGTGGACTACCATTTGCGCAGGCATCAGCATACTCGTTTTTGCTATATTAATATTTTTGGTGGATCGCAGAGGAAAAGAAAACTGGTTTAAAATCATAAAGCCTGCGGGTACGAGTACACTTACCTGTTACCTTCTTCCTTATTTTCATGAGGCTATTTTTCTATCGCTGATAGGAATTCATTTGCCACTGTTTATAAGAACGGGTTCATTAGGCATTATTAAGTCATTGATATTTGCACTTTTGATTGTATTACTTACCGGATGGTTAGAGAAGAAGCGGTTGAGATTGAAGATTTAAGTTTAGATCAATCGGCTAATTAATTTATTGGTGAGATGGGGTCGCATTGAACGCTATCTTTCAAACTTCAATTTAAAAAAATGAAATCAGTATTATTCCTGCCCGGCTGTGTCATTCCTGTCCGACCGATGTCATCCCGGGGGGCACGCGGGTGTTCATTTACTGTAGGGTTATTTTATAATCATTAGATTGCATAAAAAAACCACCTTATTAAGATGGTTTTTTTACATGTTGAACGTCTGTCCTGTCTTTTATCTATTCACTTTTCATTTATTTATCTATTTATTCATCATTCCTCTTTTATTATGAATTTTTCCATTCATATCAACTATTTGACCATCAGTTAGTGTTTGTGATTTACCATCTTTCCAGGTAACTTTTCCATCTGTTGAAATCATGGTTCCATTAGACAATGTTACATCCTGGGTTATTGCATTTTCTTTACCATCTTTCCATTGCATTAATTTCCCATCTTTAAATACATAGTTTTCATGGTTAGAATGATGATAGCCACTTTGTGATTTAGCATTTGTGGTATCATTACTTGTTTGGGCTCAAACGCTAAAGCTTAAAGCAAAAGCTACGATCAGAAGACTTAAGGTTTTCATGTTGATTAACTTTTTATTGTTTTAAATAGGGTTTAAAAAAAATTATTTATTTGAAGCATAAAGTTCAAATTTTATGCCAGCATACAATCGCTTAATCTTATTTTTGGATTAATACAGAATTGTGGAAAATTTGCAACAAATCTTTTATGGTACGAACATTCCGACATATCATTTGTTATTTTGTTAATTATTTTCCTGTTGTAATATTCACATACTGTTAATTAATTTTATTTCATTGAGTAAAATATATAAACTAACATCGCACTTTTATTAACCCATTTTTTTTAAAATTGAGAACTTATGATGAGGTATTTCTTTGGCGTGACTTTTATTTTATTTTCTTTTATTAGTAACGCTCAGCCAAAAATGCTAATCCCTGCATCATCGTCATCTTTAAGAGCGGTGATTGAAAAAGTAGCCAGGGATTATTATCAAAACTTCAATAATATAAAGGGAGATACAGTCAATGAGACTGAGAGTGCCATCGAATTTAAAAGTAAGATCGCTACCCCGGGTGCCATTGCTACCTCTATTACAAAATATGTAGATCCTTATTCTTATACATGGCAAACGACCATGTTTCAGTCTGAAGATTACCAGGCTGCTGTTGATAAGTATAAAGAATATTATCGGCAGTTAAATGGCACTACACTTACTTTTTATGATAAAACCTCTTACAAACTTTCGGGTAATTATGACTCACCTGATGAAAACAGGTCTTTTGCATCGAGCATTTTACAATTGGATAGTACTAACCAGGATCTTCAGCTTTTTAAAGTGGAAGTAGCGCTTAATTATATGATGCCTGAATGGACAGTGAAAGTAATGGTATATGAGAAAGTTGCGGATAAAGATGTGAGACCTACAATAAATTAATCTTGCTTCCCGGTATTTGGATATTGGTATTGACAAAAAACTTATTTTACTTTCAATCTTTTCAAAGGCCATGGATGGAAGTTTCGAGAAGGCTTAATATCCCACCGCGCCGTCATCTCCTCTTTTATCGGCAACCGCTGTGATGATTTTGCCATCGGTTATAATTACTTCAGTTCTACCGATAGGTCCTCTTTCTTCTACTTTGTAACCCATTGCTTCTAATTCCCGGATCACATTTTTATCAAAATCTTTTTCTACAAATATTTCATCAGGTAACCATTGATGATGAAACTTGGGATAGTTTACTGCTTGTTCCGGAGTCAATTTGAAATCAATAATATCAACAATAGTTTGATATACACTCGTGGGAATGGTAGTGCCACCGGGAGTTCCAACAACGATGTACGGTTTATTATCTTTCAAAACAATCGTAGGAGTCATACTGCTCAGCATTCTTTTTCCCGGAGCAATGGCATTGGCTTCCTGGCCCACAGCACCAAACATATTAGGCACGCCAGGCTTCACGCTAAAATCATCCATTTCATTATTTAATAAAAATCCTGCACCGGTAACTACTATGCCGCTTCCAAAACCTCCGTTCAAAGTGGTGGTGGTAGAAACCGCATTTCCATCTTTATCCAGCACATCAAAATGCGTGGTTTCTTCTCCTTCCCGGATGTATCCTTCTTTAATATCTTTGCTGTTTCCCGCTTTTGTTGGATCATAATCGCTCATTCTTTTTTTAAGATAGGCATCGCTCACTAAAGTTTTTACCGGCACTTTCACAAAGTCGGGATCGCCCAAATACTTTGCCCTGTCTGCAAATGCGCGCCTTTCCACTTCTGTCATTAATTGTACAGAAGCTAAGGTGCCATATTTCATTTCCCCGATATTTTCCATAGCGCTCATCTTAAGCATTTGTTCCAATATGATTCCTCCGCTACTCGGCAAAGGCATTGAAACAACAGTGTATCCTTCATAATCAAAAACAGTAGGCTCACGATTTTTGGCTTTATAATTTTTCAAGTCATCTTCGGTGATAATGCCATTATCTTTTTTCATTTGCTCTGCAATTAATTTTGCAGTTTCTCCTTCATAAAAACCGTTAGCTCCCAAATCTCTTATTCTCTTTAATGTGTTGGCAAGATCTTTCTGTATTAATGTATCGCCTGTTTTCCACGGAGTTTCTTTTACAAAAACCGGAACAACAGGATTCATTCTTATCAATTTCTTTTTAATATAATTGAGGCTTGATGCTTCTCCCTGATTCAAAACAAATCCTTTTTCAGCAAGATCAATTGCCGGCTGAATTAATTTTTTGAAAGGCAGTTTTGCATATTTCATGCATTCAAAAATACCAGCCACAGAACCGGGTACGCCGGAGGAAAGAGGGCTGTTTTGGGATAAATTCATTTGTGGATTTCCATTAGAATCTAAATACATATCCCTGAAAGCCTTTCCGGGAGCCATTTCGCGATAGTCAATTGAAATGTTTTGGCCATTCTTTAAATGAATAATAGTAAATCCACCGCCACCAATATTGCCGGCACTAGGATGAACTACTGCCAACGCCAATTGTGTAGCAATTGCAGCATCTACAGCATTACCCCCTTGCTTTAAAATAGATGCTCCAACTTCACTTGCTATCGGGCTTGCAGAAACTACGGCGCCTTTTTTCACTTCTATATTTTTATGGGTAGTAAAATGAAAGGCATGTATCTTTTGCTGATGCCCACAGGAAGAAATGAGTGCATAAAAACCGAAGATGAAAACAATAAATTTTAATTTAGCCATAAAAATCTTTTTTCAAATGTAAGTTTTATGAATAAAGAATTCATACCATTTTTTTTATAAAGTTGAAAATGGCACAGAACTTTTGGAAAGTTATCAAAGCGCTTTAAATTCAAAATTTCTTAAATAAACTTTCCAAAAGTCTTCAAATAAACGACAATCTTGTTTTATCTAACTACCGGATGGTAGCACAGAACTTTTGGAAAGTTATCAAACCACTTTAAATTCAAAAACTCCTTAAATAAACTTTCCAAAAGTCTTCAAATAAACGACAATCTTGTTTTATCTAACTACTGGATGGTAGCACAGAACTTTTGGAAAGTTATCAAACCACTTTAAATTCAAAAACTCCTTAAATAAACTTTCCAAAAGTTTTTACTGCTACAGTAAATCAACAAATAACGACAATCTTGTTTCATCTAACTACCGAATGGTGGCACAGAATTTTTTAAAAGTTATCAAAACACTTTAAATTCAAAGACTTCTTAAATAAAGTTTCCAAAAGTTTTTACTGTTATAGTAAATCAACAAATAACGACAATCTTGTTTCATCTAACTACCGGATGGTGGCACAGAACTTTTGGAAAGTTATCAAAGCGCTTTAAATTCAAAACTTATTAAATAAACTTTCCAAAAGTTTTTACTGCCTGTGTGTTTCTGATATTCAAATAAATATTGCAAATATTTTATAATAACTCTTTCGTTTAAAATTCTACATTGGCTTACATTCGTACAATTAAAAATTAAAAAAATGCGTAAATATTTTTTGTTATTATTTTTTTGCGGCTTTGCACAAATTGTTTTTTGTCAGGCTCCAAAGTCATATAGTTCTTCTCAGATTTTCCAACAAATAAAAAAGTTAGATGTGTTAGGCTCCGTTTTATATGTTGCGGCGCATCCTGATGATGAAAACACCAGGTTGCTTGCTTACCTGGCTAATGAAAAATTATACCGGACCGGATATTTAAGTATGACGAGAGGCGATGGAGGTCAAAATTTAATCGGTGATGAACAGGGTGTAGAATTGGGTTTGATAAGAACGCAGGAACTTTTGGCGGCGAGAAGAATTGACGGTGCAGAGCAATTTTTTACCAGGGCTTATGACTTTGGTTTCACGTTCAGCCCTGTAGAAACTTTTCAATTTTGGAATCATGATAAAATATTAAGTGATGTAGTTTGGGTAATCAGAAAGTTTCAGCCAGATGTGATCATTACCCGGTTTCCAACTACAGGAGAGGGAGGGCATGGGCATCATACGGCATCTGCAATACTTGCCGGAGAAGCTTTTGAAGCAGCCGCGGACCCCACAAAATTTCCTGAACAATTTAAATACGGAGTAAAACCGTGGCAGGCAAAAAGACTTTTGTGGAACACATTTAATTTCGGCAGTGTAAACACAGAAAGCCCTGATCAGTTTAAAATAGATGCGGGTGGTTATAATTCTTTATTAGGAAAAAGCTATGGAGAAATAGCAGCAGAAAGCCGTAGCCAGCATAAAACACAGGGATTCGGTGTGCCTTCGTCACGCGGAACTTCATGGGAATATTTCAAAACTATCAAAGGAACTGCACCCACAAAGACCTTAATGGATGGGGTAACAACTAATTGGGACAGGATTAATGATCCTTCAATGGAAATAGCGATACAAAAAGTAATTAAAGATTATTCATTTCAATACCCTGAAAAATCTTTGCCGGAGCTTTTAAATATTTATCAGTCATTAAAAAAGATAAATGAAGGATATTGGCGCGATCAAAAACTGGAACAGGTAAAACAAATCATAAAAGAATGTATCGGTCTGTACCTGGAAGCTACTACCAGGACCATGTTTGCAGTTCAGGGCGATTCACTGCAGGTAAATTTTGTTGCTGATAATCGTGCAGGCATTAACGTTAGTGTGTCTTCTGTGAAGATCAGGAATACAAGATTTATGTTGAATGATGAATTGCCTGAGAATGAAAATGTATCTCATTCAATGAGCATCCTGATACCTGATACAGCTAAAATATCTCAACCATATTGGCTGGTAGAACCGATGAGCAAAGGGTCTTTTAATGTTTCTGATCAAAGACTAATAGGAAAACCTCAAAACGATCCGGAATCCGCCACAGTTACGGTAAACATCCATGGCGAAAGCATGGATTATGATATTCCTATACAATACAAATCGAATGATCCGGTAAAAGGTGAACAGTTTGAACCCCTGTTTATTATTCCAAAAGTAGAATTGAGATCCCATCCTGAACTTGCATTATCTATCAATAATGATCCGGTAAATATAAAACTGGATACTATAGAAAATGGGACTTCAAAAAATAATTTTACTTTAAAAGAATCGTTTTCGCCTAATGTGGTTGAAACAAAGAAAGGAATTGATTCTTACTATTCTATAAAAGATCCAAATGAAAAAAATACGGAAATAATTGACTGGAGTGCGGTTGAAGGAAGTAATGTATATGATTCTTATAAAATATTAATAGAGTATTCTCACATTCCCAACATTATTTATTTTCATAAAGCTGAATCGAAATTGATAGAAGCGGATTTAAAAACATCCGGGAAAAAGATAGGCTATATTCCCGGAGCAGGTGACAAAATTCCTGAGGCTTTACAAAAAATGGGATATGAAGTAACAGTTCTTTCGGCAAAAGATATTACTCAAAATAATCTAAAACAATTCGATGCGATCATAACCGGTGTGAGAGCTTATAACATTTACGAATGGCTTAATGATTCTTACAATACTCTTATGAATTACGTTAAAGAAGGAGGCGTATTATTAGTTCAATATAATACCAATAATAATATCGGGCGGTTAAAAGCAAAGATCGGCCCTTATCCATTTACCATTTCGCGCACAAGAGTAACTGATGAAACTGCCACCGTTACTTTTCTTCATCCTGATAATGTTTTGGTGAATTATCCCAACAAGATCACTGAAAAGGATTTTGATGATTGGATTCAGGAAAGAAGCACTTACCATGCAGAAGATTTTGAAAAAAATTACCAAACACTTTTCTCGATGCATGATGCGGGACAATCTCCACAAGATGGAAGTCTTATCTACACTGATTATGGTAAAGGAAGATTTATTTATTCCGGATTGGTTTTCTTCAGGGAATTACCTGCCGGAGTTCCGGGGGCTTACCGGTTGTTTGCTAATTTGATTGCAAAACCTACAGGGAATGATAAATAAGAAATAAAACATAATGAATAAGAAATTAAATAAAACTAATGCGGATCTAAAAGATTCTAATATGCCTTACCATGAAGGGGATATGGGGGATTCCAAATATTGGAATCGCTTGTATTTAATTGTGTTTTTATTTCTGGCACTTCAAATTGTTTTTTATTATTTCATAACTAAATATTTTAATTAGCTAATTGGCTAATTATAAAATAAAATTGAATGAGTTACCAGGATTGGATTGTACTTATTGTTACGCTCACCGGTATTATTATCTATGGCGTTTATAAAAGCAGGACAACTAAAAATCTCGATGGCTATTTTTTAAGTAACCGCGACATGCCGTGGTACCTGGTGTTGCTCAGCATTATGGGTACGCAGGCGAGTGCTATCACGTTTATAAGTGCGCCAGGACAGGCTTTCACTGATGGAATGCGGTTTGTACAATATTATTTTGGGCTGCCTCTGGCCATGATCGTTATATGTATTGTATTTGTTCCCGTATTTAACAGATTAAAAGTTTACACTGCTTACGAATTTTTAGAAAACCGTTTTGATTTAAAAACCCGAACACTCACATCCTTTCTTTTTCAGATTTCAAGGGGGCTATCAACCGGCATTAGTATTTATGCGCCGTCATTAATTTTAAGCTCGTTACTCGGTTGGAATATTTATTACACCAATATTATTATGGGGGGGATGTTGATTATTTATACTGTTACCGGCGGAGCAAAAGCGGTGGCGCATACGCAAAAACTTCAGCTGGGTATTGTTATTGCCGGAATGGTGATAACAGGATATTTGGTAGTGCATTTAATGCCTTCGAATGTTGGATTTTTAGATGCTTTACATCTTGGTGGTAAAAATGGCAAAATGAATATTATTACATCCGGAAGAACTGCACATGGTTTTGACTGGAAAGATAAATACAATATCTGGAGCGGAGTTATCGGCGGTTTTTTCCTGGCACTTTCTTATTTTGGAACCGACCAAAGCCAGGTGGGACGATACCTTACAGCGAAAAATAACCGGCAGAGTAAGTTGGGATTATTAATGAATGGCATAGTAAAAGTGCCGATGCAGTTTTTGATTCTGATGTTGGGTGTACTGGTTTTTTCTTTTTATCAATATAACAAAGCACCTATACATTTTAACGAAAATCAGGTGGAAAGGGCAAAAGAAACCGGGTATAAAACCGAACTAATGAATCTTGAATCACAGTATGCAAATGTTTCCGTTACCAATCAGATGCAAAAAGCAGAAATTAAAAATGAATACAAAGAAGTATTAGCAAAAGCGTTGCCCGGCGAAGATGTAAATGATACGAATTATATTTTCCTTCGTTTTGTGATAGATTATTTGCCAAAAGGCCTGGTAGGTTTATTGATAGCGGTAATATTTCTCGCAGCATGGGGGAGTATAGCAGCAGCGTTAAATGCACTCGCGTCCTGCACTGTGGTTGACTTTCATAAAAGATTTTTAAAGAAGGAATTGACTCAAAAGGAAGATTATCGCATTTCAAAATTTTATACTTTTTGTTGGGGAATATTTTGCATCCTTGTTGCAGAATTTGCAAGTAATCTTGGTAATAGTTTGATAGAAACAGTAAATATTTTAGGGTCTTTATTTTATGGAGTGATACTGGGAATTTTTATGGTCGCATTTTGGTTCAGGCAAATAAAAGCCAACGCGCTTTTTTATGGATCTATTATTTCAGAGGTATTTGTAATTCTTATTTATAAAGCAGATGTGATCTCATTTTTATGGCTCAATGTGATTGGTGCCATATTGGTAATTGTTATGGGATATTTGTTGCAGCCCTTTATGGGGAAAAGATTTTTAAAAGAAATAAAAAGCCACAAGTAAAAAAAAAATATTCCGGATTTCTCCTCTCTTCTATAGAAGTGTTTTCAAATCCCTTTCCAGTAAACAAATAATAATCTGGATTCCTATTTCTTATTTCTTCATAAGCCTTCCTCAATAAAAAAATCCTTCTCATACAAAAACGAGAAGGATTTTTATTAACCAGTCTGACGGTCTCCGTCCGAATGGTACAGGAATCTATTTTAACTTCTTTTATCAGCTTTTCATTGAACAATACATACTCGCTGTTATTAGCTTTTTAGTAAAACAGAGCGAATGGCAGGATTTTTTTTATCTTTATCAAAAGTTAAGTATGCCGGTTATTTCTATGTTTTATGGTATTATTATCAGAATGTTTTATTATGATAATAAAGAACATCATATTCCGCACATACATATTGAGTTTGCTGAATACAAAGCTGTCGTAGAAATCCCTGCAGGCAAAATGCTTGCTGGGAATTTTCCGAATGATAAAATGAAGCTGGTGCAGGCCTGGATAGAAATTCATAAAGACGAGTTGATTGCAAACTGGAAACTGGCTGTTGACGGACAAACAATATTTAAAATTGAGGCATTAAAATGAGAACACTTACCGATATAAAGCCTTTAAGTAACTATCGCCTCGAATGCTTATTTAGCGATGGTACAAAGAAGATTGCAGATATTAAACCATTTCTGGATAAGGAAGCATTTAAGCCATTGGCAGATCCGCATGTTTTTGCTTCAGCTCTCTATAATGGCGGTTATTTTGTTGAATGGAAAAACTATGAAGTAGATTTAAGTGCAGATACGCTCTGGCATATTTCAGCTAAAGCATAATCATATTTCAAACCCTCCTTTCCAGTAAACAAACAATACTAACGATTTTCTGTTTTAATACTTTATTAATTTTTCCACTAAATAAAAAATCCTTCTCATTTTATTACGAGAAGGATTTTTATCAGTCTGAACGGTCTCAGTCTGACTGTTGAAAGTAAATTTTATTTCAACTCTTTGATCAGCTTTTCGTTGAACAATACATACTCGCTGTTATTAGCTTCTTTGGATAATTCAAGAGATTGTTTTGCTGTTGCCAAAGCGTCTTTTTTATCACCCATTTCTTTCTGAATTTTTGCTTTGTAATAAACCATGAAAAAAGGAGGTTTTTCATTTTGAGCAATTGCAGAATTGATCATTTCAAGCGCCTTTGGTTTATTATTATCATATTCATTATAAAATTGTGCTGCCTGCCAATAAGGTTTTTTATCTGATGAAAGCGCCGACTCCAATTGCGCTCTTATTTTATCTTTGATATCTTCTTTTATCGGAACGTTTACTTCTACATTATCCCACGTTATAGAAAGGACACAGCTTTCAGCAGTGATGTCAGAAAACTGCATGGTAAATGTCTCTACTTTAGCGGCTGCTTTTTTGGACATAATTTTAGCCCTGAATACATCTTCACTTTCCTGGTATCCACTTACGCCGGAGTTGTTGAAACCTTTATTAAGTATAAAAGTCCATTCGCCATTTTTGTGGGGAATAGTATAAATGGCATAACTGCCTGTATCTACCTGGTGCCCTAAAATTTCAACAGGATCATTAAACCTGATTTTAGTAGCGGCGTTAGCTCCTGTACGCCATAATGAATCGTATTGAACTATCGTTCCGAATACATTTCTTCCTTTCAGGCTGGGCCTGCTGTAGGTAAGTTCGATAGAAGAAACGCCAAAATCCTGTTTAATAAATTGAGTGGGTGATGGCGATGGCAATTTCACTTGTGAAAAAACAGGAGTTGCAAATAGGATGAAACCTGCTAACGAGCTAAATACTTTTTTCATAATAAATATTTTGGTGGGTATCTTTCAAATATAGCATTATTTCTAAATTTTAAACCCCAAACTTCATTTCAATTTTAAACTATGCATAATTTACTCTTAAGAATGTGAATTTAAAAAACGGGAAAAAATATTTTGCACTTTACTTTGAGAAAAATTATTGATTACAATTTCCGAAGTTGCCTTTTTAAATCATATTGCAAGTCCGGATGCAATTCGGATAAAATACTTTCTATTTTTTGAAGTTGGGTTTCATACAAATTAGTTAATTGACGGCTTTCTTTTATGGGAATAGAAAATGAAAGAATGCAGTTGCAGAAATGAATTAATAATTCTACTTCAACTTGTTTGAAGGATGCAAAACGAATGTATTTATTTACATTTTTTAAAATCTTGCGTACACTTTTCTTGATGAAATAAATATTCGATTTATTTATTTCACTAAATAAATGTTCGGTTTCTTCTTTTACATTATCTATAAAACCCGGAATATCGCCTGATTCAAAAAGAAGAAATCCAATCAGCTCTTTATTTTCTTTTTTATATTTTGCCAGCCTTAGGCAATAAGCAATGAGTTCTTCCGAATCCCTCTGCTCCAAATTCTTTTTTATATCGTTGATAGAAACAGTTTTCTTATTTGTAAATTTCATTTCAATTTTTTTCGATAAAGGCGTATTTATTTTTCATGGAATCCGTTATTATTTTATGCAAAAAAAAAGGAAATCATTATGACTTCCCTTTTTGGTTTATGCGTGTGTAATATTATTGCTTAATTACTTTACCATTGTAAAGTATATTGCCGGCATTATCTCTTATTGAAAGTATATATATTCCTTGTTGCAATCCATTCACATTTGAAAAATCTTTTCTTGAACTTCCTGCAGATATAGTCCATTTTTCGGCTGCTACCTGTTGTCCTGCCATATCAAATAATGATGCGGAAAGCGTTTGTGAGGACGAACTACTCAGATTTACGGAGAGTGTACTATAGAAAGGATTTTGTAAAACTGAAACCCCTGTTTTATCAGAATTTGTTTTTACATTAACTGTATTAGAGTATTTAAAATTACCATCATAATCTACCTGCATAATGCGATAATAATTAATGCAGGGAAGTGGGTTGGCATCAAAAGCATTATAATTTTTAACCACCTGGCTATTGCCTGCGCCGGTTACATTTGCTATCCCTTGCCAGTTGGTATTACCATCAGGGCTTCTCTCTACTTCAAAATAACTATTATTAATTTCCTGTGCTGTTGACCAATTTAGACTTACACCACTTCCTTGTAATTGAGCGGTGAAATTCATAAATTCAACCGGCATTGGTCCGCCAGATGGACATAATGCAAGTTGCATATCGTCTATTGCAAAATCGTTACCGCAGCCGCCTGAAGTAGTATCACCTAATATTACTCTTATAGTAGTAGGAATAAATGACCCTGCAGAAGGCATCGTAAATATTGATCCTTCGTTTACCCAGGTAGGTGTGGTTGTCTGAGGTGCAGCAGGTGCAGAATAAGGAGACCCGATCAGAGGTATCCATGTGTTGGACTGCGAAAGGTATTCCACAGTAAAAGTCAAAGCTGTTAATAATGGTGTTGGTGAGCAAAGCCCCGCAGGGTCCACATTCATCAAATATAAACTAATAGAATAATCTCCTGGAACAAATCCCTGGGCGAGGGTAACAGTTCGGCTATAAAATGGTCCTGCAATACCGTTTACAACAAGCATTTTTCCATTCAAATTGCCTGTATGATCGCCAGATACCTGCCATTCAGGCTTTTGGTTTGTAGAATCGACAACGCGATAGGCTCCATCACTTGCAAGGCTTCCTGTTGCCTGGTAAGTCAAATTAATAACATTGGGGTCGCTGGTAGGCGTAGTACCCTGGCCGAAATCTTCTGTTCCAAGAACAATTGAATTTGGACAGCTCACCTGAGCTTTCGCTGAAAATGCTGCCAAGAAAATAACTGCAATACTTAAACAAATTTTTGCAAAATGTGTAAAATACTTTTTCATAATTGAGGTTTTTTTGAAGTAAATAATAAAAAGTAATCAGTAAGGAAACCGGGATGGTCTTTACACGAATTGCATTATGCAATAAAAGGATGGTTTGGAGGAGCTTCTTAAAGGATGTGGATGAAATTCCCTGAAATGAGGAATCCAAAAATAGATATTCTAATTCAGAAATCAAAGAAAATGATAATTTTTTTTTGTTTTGCTCTATCCAATTTCTTCATAAATTAAAACTATTTAATTTGATAATTGATTTTTAAACAAAAAAGTTTGGGTAATTGAAATATTAATATCTTTATAGGACACTCCAATAAAAAGCGAAGTTAATATCCTGAGAAATTCATTTTCCATTACTTACTGGCATAGTATTTACGATTGATTTCAAAAAATAGTCATCATGAAAATGAAAACAATTTCCCGAATAATGATTGTAACCTCAATATTGATTTCCAATTCATTGTTTGCCCAGGATACAACACATACAAAACTTGTAGATAAATATTATCCGGTAAGTAAAGCTCCGGAACCTGCTCCGGTATTAGATAAAACAACTACAGAACCTGTTACCAGTGCGGTGGAAAGCCCCGTAGGTAACACAACAGTAACTCAACCATCGCAGATTAATAAAATTAATAAACCGGTAGCTTCTGTTCCGGTAGCTGCTGCTCCAGTGGCTGCTGTTCCGGTAACTACTGTTCCCTTAACTCCTCTTCCTGTAACTTCAATTTCGCAACTCTCTCCTCCACAAAGTAGCATTTACGACGATACAAGATTAGGAAGTAGCTCTCCTGAGTATAGTACTTATAAAACAAATGATAACGGAGAGGGATCAATAACCACAAATCCAAACAAAGGAACAGGAAGTAATATGAGTATCCCTTCCGCAAATTCAAATACACCAAGTCCTGTATATAGAGATACGCGTTTAGGTAGTAGTTCTCCGTCATACAATACTTATGAAAAGAATGATGATGGTGCAGGCGCCGTTACTACTAATCCTAATAAAGGATAATTAAATTGGATCAATCTAGTTTCATTTCAAACAGCTTAGGCCAGTCTTTGCCGGTAATATACAAATTCTTTGTTGTGCTGTCATAAGCAATACCATTTAGTACTGCATCACCACTCACTTTTACACCGGGGTCATATTGCTGAAGTAAGCCAGTTAGATTTATGTCACCAACCACATAACCATTAGCTGTATCAATTTTTACAATATCATTGGTAAGCCATCTGTTGGCATATATATATCCATCTATGAGCTCAAGTTCATTGAGGCTATCTACTTCACCCATGTTATTTGACACAGTAAGAATTTTATTGATCTTCATCTCTTTTTTACTTTCATCGGGTTGTACAAAATAAAGATGGGAACTTCCATCACTAATGATAATATTATTTCCATCATTGGTAGCCCCCCATCCCTGCCTGTTCCATTTAAGAGAATATATAGGATGTGAGATATCATCAAGATTATAAACAAAGATTTTATTGTTTTGCCAGGTAAGCTGGTAAATTTTATTTTTAAAAATAGTAATGCCTTCACCAAAGACGGAACTATCGGGTATTAAATAATTTTTTTCAACATTGCCGGTTTTAATATCAACAATCCGAAGATTAGAGGTGCCATATTCACCTGTGCCTTCATACAATTTACCTTTATAAAATTCAAGCCCCTGTGTGAAGGCATTAGGATCATGAGGATACACTGCTTCCACTTTAAACATAATGGGAGCGGGGGCGGGGATGTTATTTACTTTGGGCATTGGAACCGAACTATCATAATCCGTAGAAGAAGAATTATTGCAGGAAATAAAAAATAAAAGAGAAACCCCAGTCAGAAATTTATAGATCATTATGTGCTTTTAAAAAATGTAAAAATAGGAAACAGAACGGTTTTAATTTTATCTTAATAAAAAAAAGATTGATAAAAATTTTTAAGTTTAAAGAATATTATCTTTATTTGTCCTCTCAAACCTCTTTTTCCGGCAATAGCAATTTTTCTATCCTATGGTTATTTTACGGAAATATTAACCAGGTTTTTATTGAATCTTCAATTAACATTTCGTATCCCTTGTAAGATATTTATTACCATACCTATGTAATCCCGCTATTGTTCATTTACTCATTACAATGAGTTTTACAACTGGGAATACATGAAACTTATCTTTACATTACTTTGCCTCAGCATTGTATGCGGATTATCCGCTCAACGATGCGCAACTTCTCAATATATTATAGATTATCCTGTCATTAGCAATATTGCGCTAAGGACTGCATCTACCAATACTTCAGGTCGAGATACATTACCCAATGAAGTAATCGTCGTTCCTGTGGTAGTACATATCTTATATAACAGCAATAATCAGAATATTTCTGACCAACAAGTGATGTCTCAATTGATTTCTTTAAATAACGATTTCAGAAGACTCAATGCGGATACCGTTAATACACCGGTTCCCTTTAAAAGTGTTGCGGCTGATATAAGAATACAATTCTGCCTGGCCAAAGTAGATCCTCAGGGCAATCTCACTACCGGCATTATTCATAAGTATACCAGTGAAGCTCAGTTTTTGGCTGATGATGCCATGAAATTCTCTTCTAAAGGTGGGGATGATGCATGGGATGCCACCAGGTATCTTAATATTTGGGTATGTAATCTCTTTGGCCAAACATTGGGATATGCCGTAATGCCCGGAGGTCCGTTACAAAATGATGGTGTAGTTATTACTTACAGTGCTTTTGGTACCGTGGGCAATGTAATTGCCCCATATAATAAAGGAAGAACAACTACTCATGAAATAGGTCACTGGCTTGGTTTACGGCATTTATGGGGAGACGCTTTTTGTGGAGATGATGGAATAGCTGATACGCCGCCACAGGAAACCAGTAACAGTTTTTGCCCTACCTTTCCACACCTTTCTTCATGCTCTATCAATAGTTATGGTGATATGTTTATGGATTACATGGATTTTACGGATGATGGTTGCATGAACATGTTTACTCATGACCAAAAAGCTGAAATGAGAGGATTATTTGCTTTGGGAAACGTAAGGAATTCTTTTCTGAATTCTACAGTATGTGATAGCTCTAATGCAGAAACAGGGCCGCTTCCAACAGAACCTGCTACTGCCACTAATTTGAAAATAACTGCCTATCCTAATCCATTCAACAATATAGTAACAATTGCTTCAAATAATGAGGATGCAGTATTGGGTAAAGTTTTAAGATTATATAATATTGAAGGTAAATTGTTTTTAACCCAAATTATTCAATCTCAAAATACGGTGCTTGATTTAAGTAAGTTTCCCTCTGGTATTTATATTCTAAAAGTTGAAAGTACTACCGGAAGTTTCGTTTATAAATTAATAAAGCAATCTTCAGAATATTCAAAATAAGTTTTGTTTATTGTTACAACTTTTTGCAAAACTTTGCAGTGCCATTGACGTTTCTTTTATAAAACCTTTGGTAGTTTTGTTACGTACATTAAGCAAAACTATTATCATGAAAAAAGTATTTTATTTAGCAGGTATTTTTATTTGCTCATTTTTTACCAATTGTTCTCAATCACAAACACCCGGCAGCAAAAAATATCCAAACCCTGAAAAGGTTGCTTCTTACAAAGATTTTCCTGTGCAATTTACAGATGCTCAATGGAAGCAGAAATTAACTCCTGCGCAATATTTTATCCTCAGAGAAAGAGGAACGGAGAGAGCTTTTACCGGCAAATACGATCATTTTTATAAAAAAGGAATCTATTATTCCGCCGCTTCTTTGCAACCCGTTTTTAGTTCAGAAACTAAATTTAATTCTGGTACCGGATGGCCTAGTTTTTATGCGCCAATCAATACAAATGCTGTAAGATTAGTATTAGATAATTCGGATGGGATGGATAGATGGGAAGTAGTAGATTCTAAAACAGGTTCTCACCTCGGCCATGTTTTTGACGATGGACCAGCCCCAACAGGTAAAAGATATTGTCTTGATTCTGATGCACTCATTTTTGTACCAGAAGGTGGTCAACTTCCGGTAAGTTCAAAATGAAAGTGGTTTAAAATCAGGTAAAATCTCAATCACAGTAAATGAATTAATATTCAGTTTTTTGATTTCTTTAAAAAGTATTTTGAAATATAATAAAGCAGTTTGCATTTGCCGGCTGCTATTTTTTATTGCCGGTGCATATCTCTTAATGAAACGAAGTCCTTTCGGACAAAGATTCATAGAACTCTCTACACGAGTTCTTCGCGGCCAACGACATGTATTCAACTTAAAAATATGAACTAAGAACTAAATGGATTCAATAATTTTTTTTGTGTCTTCAAAACCTTTATGATGATAAGCATGGATGCCGATTTTTTTTGCAGCTTCCACAAGCATAATCCGATCATCAAAATAAATACATTCTTCAGGTTTTGCCTGGGCAATCCCTAATGCCAAAAGAAAAATTCCCGGATCAGGTTTGCGCATCCCTACTTCGCAGGAGGATACAAATGCGTCAAAAAAATCATGTAGTTTAAATTTATCAATTCGGTATTCATTTAATTCTTTAGGCTCATTATTTATTGAAATCACTTTTATTTGCTCATGTTTATTTTTCCAGTCAATCATCCAGGGAAGCATATCGGGAAGTTTTACAGATTGTGCAAACATGAATTCTTTAAATTCTTTCCTGGAAAAATTTCTTTTTTTATTAAAAACAACCGTATTCAAATAATCATCCAAAGATATTTTCCCCATCTCCCACACATTGAAAATAAAATCGTGGAGGATATCCATTTCGTCATAATCAATCTTAAATTTTTTTGCTGCAGCCATTCTTGACTCATGCCCCCAACCGTTTCTAAGTAGCACGCCGCCTATATCTGAAAATAAAATCTTGTATGATTTCTTCATGTTTGATTATTGAATTGAGATAATTTAAAAGTCATTTTTAATAAAATAAAAAGAAGGAATTTTTATGAAAAATAAATATTTTTTATAAAGAATAAAGACGAAAGGCTTTACCAGGTTATCTATTTTTAGATTCCAAAGCGCTCACTTTGTCCAATCGCCTTTTAAATCTTTCGCCCCCAATATATTTTGCATTTAAAAAAGCAGAAACCAGTTCTTCAGCCGCAGCGTAAGCAGTAACCCGGCCACCCATGCAAATTAAATTCATGTCATCATCTTCCACACCCTGGTGCGCTGAAAAATGCTCATGAATAAGCGCAGCTCTTATTCCCGCTACCTTATTGGCGGCTACTGCAGCACCTACGCCACTTCCGCAAATGGCTATTCCCCGATCCACTTCTTTAAGCGAAACTGCTTTAGCAAGAGGAATGACAAAGTCGGGATAATCATCACCATTATCCAATGTAAATGCGCCAAAATCTTTTACCTCGTATCCTTTTGCATTCAAAAAAGCGTGTATGGTGTTTTTTAATTCAAATCCTCCGTGATCGCAAGCTATACCTATTTTCATTTTTTTGTTTTTGTTTGTATTTTTTTTATTTTCCGGTTTTCCTGTTTCCATAATATGGCGCCTCCTTTTATCCCATCCTTATTATTTTCAATGGTTGTTTTTTTATCCAATTTTATAGTCAGCCTTTTTGCATTGCCTCCGCTGATAAAAAGATGGTCGTAATTAAAAACAACATTTAAAATCTTTATGACATTCTCCATTCTTTTATTCCATTTCTTGTTTCCTATTTTTAATAATGCAGATTCTCCCACATAATCATTATAATTCTTATTTTTTGTGATCGGATGCTGTGACATCTCAAGATGGGGGAGAAGTATCCCATCCTTCATGATTGCTGATCCAAATCCCGTTCCTAAAGTGATAACCATTTCCAATCCCTGGCCTTGTGCTAAACTTAAACCCTGCAAATCGGCATCATTAATGACTAAAGCGGGTTTACCCAAAGTATTTTCAAGTTGCTTTTGTAAATCATAATCTTTCCAAAGATCATTTCCCAGTTTGGGCGCAGTTTTCACAACGCCTTCTTTTACAAATCCTGGAAAGCCGACAGCAATTTTATCATATTCCGGAAAACGGGCCGCCAATCCTTTAATCAACGCGATTACTTTTTCAGGAGAAGCAGGTTGTGGAGTAATTTCTCTCTCATAATCTTTTAAGAATTTCCCGTCTATATCTAATATAGTAGCTTTAATATGTGAGCCACCAATATCAATTGCAAGGATCTTTTCATTTATTTCCGGCATTTTTTTTATTTTATTTGTGGTTAAAAGTAATTTCTTTATTGCAAAAAAGTAAATTCAGTTTCTTATGTATATCTTTTAATCGTTTCATTGAAGCGATGAAATACCTGTATGAAAATAAGTAGAAGTTTGGGATAAACATTATACAGCATCCTGTTTTTTTTAAGTCTTTTACAAATTAATAAGAAAATTGTTCTTTAAATGTCTGTCTACGCCCATTAAATAAGGATTTTGGTTTTTAAATAAATTTTGTAAATGGCTATAAAGACATAAAATAAGTGTTACAATTCAATAAAAATTCTATTACCAGTAAACAAATAAATAACTTTAATTCACAATTGTGTATAAGTTTTAACTGCTTCATATGTATTCTCATTTCTTTTTATAATACTTTAGTTAATGAAATCAAATTATTCATTTTATTAACCCACATTTTCAATGAATTACCCCGCATTTTCTTTACCCGAATTAACCAAATTATCGCATCATAGTTTTGCGACACTTTATCAAAATAAAATCTCAGGAGAAAAATCTTTGCTTGCGGCAATAGCTATTAAAGCCGGAACTGTTTTCGGAACTTTTGAGGCCGCAGAAATATTAAATGCACCTAATAAATATACAGTACAGATAAATGATAATACGCACATCATTTTAAATCCTGAACTGTTACAATACATCAATCATTCATGCGATCCGAATGTTTTTTTTGACACAACTACTTTTGAATTAAGTGCACTTTGCGATATTGAAAAAGGAGATGAATTCACTTTTTTTTATCCTTCTACTGAATGGAATATGGAATCTCCTTTCAATTGTTTTTGTGGATGCGAAAATTGTCTTCATAAAATTCAGGGAGCTTTGTACTTATCCCCTGAAACTATTACCAGGTATAGGTTCACAGATTTTATTTCGCAAAAATTAAATATATCCCATCTTCAAATAGTTTGATTTTTAAATGATCTTACTTTAAAAAATTATGAAGCCATTTCCAAAGGATTTTTTTATATGGGTCTTAGCACCTTTTGTAGAAACAAACAATGAAAATCTTGACTATTATTACGATTTCACCCAAAGCATCGAAGAATATACCAAAGCATTTGATGAATTAAATATTTCCTGGAAATGGCAACAGGTTACCAATAAAAATTATAAATGGATCATTGACAGGATAAGTGAAGAATCATCAACAGAAAACATAGTTGTTATTAATCTTTGCGATGGGGATGAGATCAATAATGCACCCGGAGTAAACGTAATAAAATATCTTAAAAAAAGCGGATTGTGCTTTACCGGTGCCGATGAATATTTCTATAGGATTTCTACTTCCAAAATAAAAATGAAAGAAGTTTTTGACAGGAAGAATATTCCGACAGCGCCCTGGAAAATTATTACTGTTGAAAATAAAAATGATCCTGAAATTTTTAAAGAGCTTGGAAATACTGTTATAGTAAAACCTGCTATTTCCGGTGGAAGCCTTGGTGTAGGTATTCATTCTGTGGTAAAAGACATTAAAGAGCTTGATGCGCAATTCCTTAAATTACTCGATGGTTATCATGGGTGGAACCTGATTGATGGCGGCGTTTTGGCTGAACAGTTTATTGATGGACCTGAGTTTACTACACTTATCGTAGGGAATAGTACTTCACCGAGAGATTGCAAAATTTATCTTCCGGTCGAAAGGGTTTTTAATGCATCGCTGCCTTCGCATGAAAAATTTCTTTCTTTCGACCGGCTTTGGGAAATGTATGAAGAAGAGTCGCCGGTGAAGAATGGCGAAGATTTTTATAATTATCAAACACCTGAAGCGTCCTTCCTGCAGGACATTTGCCAGGTAAGTTTTGATGCATATAAAGCGGTAAGAGGAAAAGGATATTGCAGGGTGGATATGAGAATGGACAGACAAACAGGCAAAATATATGTGTTGGAGGTAAATGCACAATGCGGATTATCTGAAAATGAAGATTTTACTTCTATTGGCGCAATTTTGCGTCTTTCCGGCAATTCATTTGCTTCATTGATCTTAGAAATCATTACGGATACTATTTCCAAAAAATTAACTCCGAAAAAGATTTTGGTAAAACAATTAGAACTTATCTAATTTTATAATCAAAATTAATTTCATTCTCTTTCCTTATATGAAAAAAGTTTGTGTGTTGCAGCCTGATTATTCCACTACTGATGTGGATTATAAAAATTACGATCCTCCGAGAAACTTGTCTGCGTTGCTTCCCGGCTATGAAACAGATCATGTATTTCTGAATAAACTTTCTACTTATCAACAATTAAAGCAACTGAAGAAGAATAAGTACGACATCTATGTAAATCTTTGTGAAGGTTATTTAGACTGGACAGTGCCTTCCATTGATGTAATTCATTCGCTTGAACTATTGAATCTTCCCTATACCGGGCCAAATGCGATTCTCTATGATCCGCCAAAAGAATTAATGAAGTATGTAGCCTATTGCTGCGGCGTAAATACGCCTTCATACATTAAAGTAACAGAAGAAGGTTCTATTCATGAAATTATTTCACAATTGAAATTCCCTCTTTTTATTAAACCTGCCAAAGCCGGTGACAGCTTAGGTATTGATGACGATTCGTTGGTAAACAATAAAAAGGAATTATCTCATAAAATAAATTTGCTGTTAAAAGAGTATGATGAAATTTTAGTAGAAGAATATATTGCTGGCCGCGAATTTACTGTGCTTGTGGCTGCAAACGCAGCGCCGGGAAATGATTGCACAGTCTATACTCCTTTGGAATTTGTATTTCCTAAAGGAAAATCTTTTAAAACTTATTCCCTAAAAACTTCAGAACTGCATAAAGAATGTAACATTCCCTGCAGGGATGAAAAACTTTCAGCTCAATTGAAACTTGCTGCTGCCAGGATCTTCAAAGAATTTAATGGTGTGGGCTATGCGCGCCTTGATTTCAGGGTAAATGAAAAAAAGGAAATATTTTTCCTTGAAATTAATTTTACCTGTTCTGTTTTTTATGAAAATGGTTATGAAGGATCAGCAGACTATGTATTAATGCATGAGCCAGGTGGCAAAAAATCTTTTTTACAACATATTATCGAAGAAGGGATTTACAGGCATCAGCAAAAACAAAAAAAATATTTTTTGAAAGGTAATGCTATTTCGGGTTATGGAATTTATGCAAATAGAAATATGCCTAAGAGCGAAATCATTTTTCAAAATGAAGGAAAACAACACAGATTGGTAACCAAAAAATTTGTGGAAGAAAACTGGAGTGAAGATGAGATCAATGTTTTCAGAAAATATGCGTGGCCTATAAGTAATGAGGTGTATGTTTTATGGGACGAAGATCCCACCGGTTGGGCGCCTCAAAACCACTCCTGCGACCCTAATACAAAATATAATGGACTAAATGTAATGGCACTGAAAAATATAAAAAAAGGCGAAGAACTTACGCTCGATTACACTACTTTTCTGAACAGTGAGATGGAAAGTTTTATTTGTAATTGCGGTTCAGAAAATTGCAGGAAAGTAATACAGGGTGTATATCAGGGAGTTCCGAAGATGTAATAATTTTCTGTTAATACTATTCCCTCATAAATTACAAGTTGCTGTTTCTCCATTTGCAGTTTACATTCATTTTCCTGTCTTTAAAAATTCATCATAAGTATTTCCTAATTTCAAAGAATGTATTTTATGAATCACTTTTTTTATTTCATAATTCACATATTCAAATTGAACGCTTACAGATGCAGGATTGCAAACTATTATTCGTATCGTCGGAAACCGAAATGTATGTATGCCATGGGCAGAAGATGGAGAAATATGAAAACGCAAAACCTTTTCAACTCAAACCCTGTAGTCTTCAATTATTCAGCCTCCGGTTCTATTGTCCCACAGGTTTGAACTTGCTTTCTTTGATACGATTTTCAATAAATAATTTCAATTCAGACAAGGTCATACCTTTAGTTTCCAAACTTATTTTGTCTCTGATTTCATTCATCATTTTTACTGCGCTAGCTTTCTTTTCTTTTTTTAATCGTTTCCATAACTTATGATTGATTCGTGCGCCTCTCAATGACGTGCACGACGATACCAGTAAAAAAAGGACGCCTGACTGCGCCTTTCGGGCAGCAAATAAATCGTTTTTCTATTTTTATTGTTGTATAACTGGGAATAATAGACGAAAATATAATTGGATTGAAGCACAAGCATGGCTACCACACAGAATCTTTACTACAAAGCTTGCGCCAAGATGGAAGTTGATTTTTCAGTGCTAATTTTTGAAAAAATTTAATATTATTTTACCGATTAGTTGCGGGTCTTCCAGCCACGGCAAATGCCCTGAATTATTGATAGAATAAAAGGTTCCGTAGGGCATTGCTGAAACAATTTTTTTGCCTTTCTCCTGCGAAAGAAAATTATCGTTCGTTCCTAAGATCAATGCAGCCGGTTTTTGAAGATGGATAAGTTCTTCTTTTTTAATTTCAGGAATCATATTCTGAATAAGACTGCTAAATGAAATTACAAAGTGTGGCAAATGATCAAAATTAAAATAAGCATTTGCCAACTCTCCTGGAAGTGTTGCAACAAACTCCCCGGAATGTCCCATTATTGTCAAGGTTTTCAGTGCACGTTCTTTGTTTTTAGGAATCATAAAATGCATTGCCAGTTTTGTAAATGGTGGCGCGGCTATGATGCGTATCATCAAAGGAGGCTTCCCACCCATAATATTTCCGGGATTACCCAATAAAGCAAGTCTTCTAACTTTATCAGGATGTTCCATTACGAGAAGTGCGCTCCAATGAGCCCCCATCGAATGAGCTACAACATCCACATTTTTTAAGCTTAATCCTTCTAAAACAGTATTGAGCGATTGGTGGGCAAATTCTCTAATGTTTACGGTTGTGTGGTCCATTCCTTCGCTCAAACCACCACCGGGACGGTTGATAGCAAAAATGCGTCTGCCTTTCAATTCCCTCATTAACGAAGCTAAAACAAACGCATCGCCAGTATTACCCGGAACAACGACCAGGGGTTCTCCCTCTCCGATTTCCAAAACACGAACCTTTATTCGCGGCTCAGGCAATGTTATGTAATGTTCTTTTGCTTCAATTCCATAATGGTTGAACAATGCTTTTTCTGCGTTGCGGGCATTAATGACTTTTGGGTCGTCATCGCTTAGTGTCAAAGTGGTATTTTTCATTAATACTGATATTTTCTTATTAAGTGTTCGTGTAAATGCTGCCGAATAAAGTTATTAAATAAAATCATTCTATAGTGTTGTAACAATTTTTATTTAGTGTATAGAGTAAAGCAATCTCCCCATTCAAAAGATTGTTCAGCCTGAGGCGGACAGGTTCGACGCATTTCATTTTACCATTCTTATGATTGATTCATGCGCTCCGCAATGACGTGCACGATGATACCAGTAAGCAAAGGCCGCCTGATTGCGCCTTTCGGGCAGGAAATAAATCTTTTTTCTATTTTTATTGTTGTGTAACTGGGAATGATAAACGAAAATAGGATTGGATTGAAACACAAGCACGGCTACCTCAAAGAATCTTTGCTACAAAGCTTGCTAAAATGGGGATTAGCCGGATAATTCATATTTCAAACACAATGGAAAAGAAAAAAGTTTTTGTCTGCTTTATTTAAATAAAAAAATGTTCCTTTTTGGAACACCCTTTTATAACACCCCAGTAAATAATTAAGCAGTTGGTTTATGATCGTAGTGATCTATTGTTAAATATTGTTTTTGTTTTCTTACAATTTTTGGTTTTAGAAACTTTTGTTTCGCTTTCTGATACAAAGATGCAACGAATTTGCAAGTGTTGCTCTTTGATTTCGTTGAATCAATTTATTGTTTCGGTGAAATGCAGGATTTAGTCGTTTTCCTGTTATTGGCTGCCTATGACTTGTCACAAAGTGGGCAGGAAGAAATAAATCATTTTTCAATTTTTATTTTTGTGTAACTGGCAAGAATAAACGAAAATAGGATTGGATTGAAACACAAGTATGGCTACCCCACAGAATCTTTGCTACAAAGCTTGCGCTAAAATGGGGAGATTTTTATCCTTCATAGAGTTTACTGAATTATTTCATTATTTCTGCCCAACTCTTTATTGCCTTAATGGGAACAACTAAAGTCGCAGAACTTTCAATGAAAGAAAGTATAGCTGTCCTTGTTCCGGTTTTCCAGTCGTCGCTGCCGTAAAAGGCATCTTCTGAAGTTTGTCTGTCTCCTAAGCTTTTAAAAGAACGAATAACAAAATATGTATTCTCGTCGTGAGTCGAAGGGCCATGTGCAATAACATTTATTTTCCATTTCCTTAAAAGGGGTAATGACTGGGCCACATAGACTTGATGAAATTTGTCTCTTGTCCCAGATTTTAAATTTAAAATCAAAATTTCAATTGTTGTGTCCATAGTAATATGTTCTGATTAGTCGTAAAATTGCGGTTTCAAAGCTGATCGTTGTCATACCGAATGGTTTGAGAAAAAAAAGTTAGCGTCAAAATTATTAATGAATATTTCATTTTGCATTTTGTTAGAAAAGAGTTACTTTATTATTTTTAATTTCCTTCAATTTGTTATGATGTCGTAAACTTATAGCCGCTAACCTCAGTTCTTCTAAGAACTTATTTTGTTCTCCAAATATAATTCAATTAGAGGCGATTTTAGTCTGCGGGTGAAATATTTTGAGAACGCGCTGTATAAAAAATGATCCGGCGTATATTGAAGATAATAGCTTTTATAGAAGCTAAATCCGGACAATCCTTTTTACTGACAGATCATACACTACCAAAGGCCACACCAGTAAACAAAGGAATAAATCATTTTTCTATTTTTATTGTTTATGCAACTGTGAATGATAAACGAAAATAGGATTGGATTGAAGCACAAGCCTGACTACCTCACAGAATTTTGCTACAAAGCTTGCGCTAAAATGGGGAATGTTTGCGCTAACAAAAAAAGCTCAACCTTGGACAAAATGAGCTATTAGGATCTGCACAGCTATTCCTTTTAGAAAGCTATTTATTCTTTTATATTTGATTTGACCTCTTTAATTTTCTTTCTATTCCCCAATATGATTATTGTTGCTATAGCACCAATAATAAAACCTAGCACAATAAGGTATGTATAACTTCTTGAGAAATCATGGGTAATTGAAGCACTATCCAAAGTCCTTAGATGATAATTGGGTATAAGCGAACTGAACAAATATGTTTGTGCCAAAACAATAAAGCAGGTGAAGGTTAACAAGATGAAACTATGTTTAACAGTGAACCTGAATAATTTCGATTCACTACCCACCAGGTTACCGGCTGCTGCAGCAACTGCAATGGACGAGGGAGAGATCATTTTACCAATAACTCCTCCTGAAGTGTTAGCGGCAACAGTTAATACCGGGTCTATCCCGATAGAAGTGGCAGTAACGCTTTGAAGCTTGCCAAATAATGCATTGGAAGAAGTATCCGAGCCTGTAATAAATACACCCAGCCATCCAAGAACAGGTGCGAAGAAAGGAAATAAATAGCCGGTCTTTGCAAGCGCCTGGGCTACTGTTAAAATAATTCCTGAATCATTTACAAGAGAAGCAAAAGCCAATATGGAGGCTATAGTTATGATTGGATATAGAAGTTGCTTCAAGGTTGCTAAAAATACCTTCGCACCACTTTTAAAACTCAATCCTATCAATGGAATTGCTATGATAGCTGATAAAAAAATGGCAGTTCCAGCTGCAGATAGATAATTAAATTTAAAAACATGTGGTATTAATTTACCATCTACACCTATAATAGCATTATGAATTCCGGGAAATTGAAACACTACTTGCCCAAAAGAATTGAAAAATTCTTTTATTGGTTGCAATCCCCATGCTATTATCATGATGGTTAAAATAATATATGGCGACCAGGCTCTAACCAATTGAGCCGTTGAATGTTTAGTCTCCTGATTAATTAAATGCGGCGCTTCATTGGCAAACCTCCAGGTATTTTTCGGTTTCCAAAATTTTATGAAAGCCATCAGGCATAAAATAGAACCAATTCCGGCAAGAATATCGGGCAGGGATGGACCTAGAAAATTAGAACATGCCCATTGAATTAAAGCAAAAGATAATCCGGATACCAATATAGCAGGGAAAACTTCGCGTGTTTTTTTTATTCCACACATTAAAACTACTAGGTAAAATGGAAGTATTAAAGATACTATCGGAAGTGTTCTTCCAACCATTTGTGAAATAGCCATCTCAGGAATTGATGTCACCTGGGATGCAACAGTAATAGGAATTCCAATAGCACCAAACGCAACAGGAGCAGTATTAGCTATAAGGCATATACCAGCCGCATAGAGTGGATCAAACCCGAGGCCAACAAGCATAGCAGCAGTTATAGCTACAGGAGCTCCAAAACCAGCGGTTCCTTCCAAAAAGGCCCCGAAAGAAAAAGCAATTAATAAAGCTTGTAACCTTCTGTCAGAAGTAACAGATGCCATAAAATGTTTAATAATCTCAAACTGCCTGCTTTTTATAGTTATATTAAATAAAAAAAGGGCGGCAATAATGATCCAACAAATTGGGAAAATGCCATACAGCGCCCCACTCGCTGCTGAGAGGATTGATAATTTAACCGGCATACCATAAATAAAAATAGCAATCAAAATTGCAATTAAAGTGGCTAATAAAATAGCCTTATAACCTTCCATCTTTTTTATAATCAGCGCCCAGAATATAAAAAGGATTGGCACTAAGGCAACCACCAGGGACAGCGTAAAATTATTAAATGGATCAGTTACCTGGGACCAATGCATATATTATTTTTTCATTTTTCGTTTAATCATGATAGTTAAATGCAATTTTAAGGAAAACTTATTACGCTGAATATTTCATAAATTGTTCTTCTCATCATCTATATGATAAACCTCGTAAAAAACATTAATTGAAACAGCTTGTTTGGTTAATTAATTATCAATTGAAACTTAATTACACTAACGCTCCCGCATGCCGCAGCCAGATATTAAAAGTACAGTAAAGCAATAAATTGGGGGGATTTTTATTTTGGGTAAATTGAAAAACAAGCTAACCGCATGCGCTAATTATATAATTTACAACTCCTCTCGAAAAATGCAAATCGTTGTTTGGCTTCTGTGGAAAATTACGTCCACGCTAAAATAGACTCTATTCATTTGCTATCGAAATTTATTTTCATATTTGATAATCATTCTTTTATTCCGCTTTTTTTAATTGCAATCGCATTAAGGAGTGAAGGGAAATGAAGAAAGAAAAAATCTTAATGTAAAAAAACCATTAAGAAGTGAAGGGGGTGAAGAAGGAAATCTTAATGTATCTTAATCCCTTAATGGTAAAAAAAGTAAAGCTCAAATCAAACTTTTGGAAAGTTGGGAAATACTTTTCTGAATTCGAAGTTCTGATATGAACTTTCCAAAAGTTACTTCAGTCAAATCAAACTTTTGGAAAGTTGGAAGTATTTTTCTGATTTTCGGAGTTCTGATATAAACTTTCCAAAAGTTTCTTTAATATCTGGAAGGTTAACCACGGTCTGACGCTAAGGCGTATCGATTGCTACCGATTAGAAGTAAGTAGTGGCACCGAAGGTCATACTTTATCAAAATACCCGGAAAGTTTTGCTGCCACCTGTCCGTTTCCTGTTCCACAATCCCATGCAGTTTTTTTATCAGGAAGATGGTGAATCAAAAAATCGTATAATTGCTGGGGATAACCCGGACGGAAACGGGAATAGGATTGTGCTTGTTTTGAAAAGTTATCTTTCATTGCTTTATTTTTTTATGAAAAACTTCAGGGATTTATAAACAGGGAGATTCAGAATACCGAAGATTAAAATTAACCGTTCTTTGGTATATTAGTGGAGATGGATAGTGAAGGTATATTTCAATTAGTGTAATTAGTGCATCAAATTCGTGTTTTAATTTTTTTGCCAAAGGCCTCTAAATAAAAAGCCTGAAACATTTTTTTTACAATTATTTATTTGTGTATGACAAGAGAAGAAAAATTTATGAAAGAAGCCATATCACTATCTGAAAAAAGTGTTCAGGATGATGAGGGCGGCCCTTTTGGCTGTATTATAGTAAAAGATAATAAAATTATTGGCAGGGGAAATAATAAAGTTACCAGCACCAACGATCCTACGGCTCATGCAGAAATTATTGCGATAAGAGAAGCATGCAAAACCCTCGGAAAATTTCAATTGGAAGATTGTGAAATTTACACATCATGTGAGCCATGCCCGATGTGTCTCGGCGCTATTTATTGGGCAAGGCCCGAAGTTATTTATTATGCAAATACCCGTGAAGATGCTGCTGAAATTGGTTTTGACGATTTAATGATCTATAATGAAATAAAATGTGATATTAAAAGCAGAAAAATTCCGGCGATTCATCTTGGGCTGAAGGAGGCCCGGAAAGTTTTTAAAGAATGGTCGCAAAAGAATGACAAAACCGGGTATTAAAAAATTTTTACGGGAAAAGAAATTTTACTCTTTTTTAATAATAGGTGAAGCTACATTTCGTTGAAATTGAGTAAACATTTCCCCAATAAAAAAACCCCGTTCTACATTTTTTTTTAACTAATTTTCAATAATATGTCAACATGTAATTTCAATTTACCGTTTAATGATTCTGCCCAAATAGCGACAGAAAAAGCGAGAGCAGCAGTCGAAAGTCAGAATGGTATTTTTAAAGGAGATGCGAATTCAGGAATTTTCGAATTAAATATTTTCGGGAATATCATTAAAGGAAATTATAGTGTTTCAGGGCAGGTAGTAAATCTTTCTATAACAGAAAAACCATTTTTTGTACCATGCTCTACTATTGAGAGTTTTCTTTTAAAACAAATAAGTTAAAACGGGAAGGAATAATTTTCTATGCTGAAACGTGCTTTTTTGATAGAAGATAGTGTATTTTCTTAATAATTTCGCTTGTTTCAAAGGGTTTGGCAATAAAATCATCGGCGCCAAATTCATTGATTGCTGTTTCCGCTATATTAGGATAAGAAGAAAACATGAGTATGGGAATATTTCTTGTAAAAGAACATGATTTTAATTTTTTGCAAACGTCAAGTCCATCTGTTCCCGGAAGAAAAACATCCAAAAGGATCAATTGAGGATTGTAAGTCCTTACAGAATTCCATGCCATACGCCAGTCGCTAAAAGCAAATACATCAAACCCCTTTTTGCGAAGGAGAGATTTTATTACGGTAAGGAGGTCTTTATCGTCATCTAAAATTAGTATCCGGGGCATATACTAATTATTGCAAAAAGTGTGCGACAGTTTTCAATTCATTGATTATCTAAAAATATATTAAATGATAGTGGATAAATGCAATTAATTCCAGGGAAAAAACTAAATTAAAAGTATCTTATAGATAGCCATCAAACTTTCTATTGAAAAGTTTTGCATCAAAGTGTTTTTCACTTATTTTTGCACTCCTTTAAAAAAAGGGGTATATCATTTTTTAATGAATAATGATTCGGTAGCTCAGTTGGTAGAGCACAACACTTTTAATGTTGGGGTCCTGGGTTCGAGTCCCAGCCGGATCACCTTTAAGCGTTTCTAAAAGAATTGAAAGATTGATAGCTCAGTTGGTGGAGCATCCCGACTTTATCGGGAGGGTCCTGGGTTCGAGTTCCAGCCGGATCACCTTTAAGCGTTTCTAAAAGAATTGAAAGATTGATAGCTCAGTTGGTGGAGTATCCCGACTTTATCGGGAGGGTCCTGGGTTCGAGTCCCAGCCGGATCACCTTTAAGCGTTTCTAAAAGAATTGAAAGATTGATAGCTCAGTTGGTGGAGCATCCCGACT
>Ga0208717_1000085_pt1 | contig 53751 bp, 46 predicted proteins | sample NGESurF53shallow_FD_184489 | JGI IMG/M metagenome (GOLD analysis project Ga0208717, IMG submission 184489) | Arctic peat soil microbial communities from Barrow, Alaska - NGEE Surface sample F53-3 shallow (SPAdes) | ecosystem: Environmental > Terrestrial > Soil > Wetlands > Peat ... | reverse complement strand
GGGCCCCCAGGTGAAATGGGAAGGGCGCCTGGGCTCGTCGCCGATCAAACTCGGCCTCGACGCCGGCTGGCTTGCCGCCGTCGGGCCGGCCAGCGGCGAAGCAGCCAGCCAAGCGCGGGTCGGAATAGAGTTGGAGCGGCGATTCTGAAACACTAAAGTAAGCTGTGGTTCGAACCGACGGAGCGACAGACGGCCATGCCAAGCCTTGAGCGCGAGATGCTGAAAGGGGCCTTCGCCGCCGGCGCGATGTTTCTCGGCGTGGCCATGTCGAGCACCGCCGCCGCCGCCTGTCCGCCCGGCCTGCCGCCGGGCATCTTCTGCGGCTCGAAAGACATCTCCCAGGCGCCGGCCGGAACCTACCGCCTCGATCCCAATCACGCCGCCGTCATCGCCCGCGTCTCGCACCTGGGATATTCCTACAGCATCTTCCGCTTCGACAAGGTGGCGGCCGCCCTCGTGTGGAATCCGGTCACGCCTTCGCTCTCCAGCCTTTCGGCCAGTGTCGAGACCGGCTCGGTGGCCACTAATGTGGCCGGTTTCGCCAAGGATATCGCCGGCGACGGCTTCCTGAAGTCAGCCGCCTTCCCGAAAGCGACCTTCGTCTCCACCGCGTTCCGCAGCACCGACGCGACGCACGGCGAGGTCGATGGCCAGTTCACCCTGATGGGCAAGACCCGTCCCGTGACCTTCGGGGTCGAGCTGATCGGGGCCGGCAAGGGCTTCGGCCATCCCAGGCTGGGCGTCGAGGCGCACGGCAAGATCGACCCGCGCGAATACGGCCTGCCGGCGGTGCTCAACGCGCCGATCGAACTCATCATCGACGCGGAATTCGAGAAGCAGGGGTGAGCCTGGCCTGTCGGCCTCGCCGTCACGCCGCCCCCAACAACTTCAGCAACGCCAGCTCCGCCGCCCGCGCCTCGCCGGCCATCCTGGGCGACAGGGCGCCCGCTTCATAGGCCTCCAACACCTTGGGATGGATGTAGCAGGCGCGGCACACGGTGGGCGTGTTGCCAAGAACGCCGGCCACCGCCTTGACGCAGGCCGAGACGGCGCGCTTGGCCTCGGCGGCGCTCGCCGGCTGGGGCTGCATGGCCAGCGCCCGGGCCGCCATGACGGCGCCGGCCCAGGTCCGGAAATCCTTGGCGCTGAACGCCTCGCCCATGGCGGCGTGCAGATAGGCGTTCACGTCGCTGCTCTCGATGGCGTGGCTTTGGCCCGTATCATCGACGTACTTGAACAGCCGCTGGCCGCGCAGGCCCTCGCAGCCGCGCAGGATGCGCGCCAGCCGCCGGTCGTGGAAGGCCGTCTTGTGGGTCACGCCGCTCTTGCCGCGAAACTCGAACACCGCCCCGGCCCCGGTGAGATTGACATGGCGCTTGAGCATGGTCGTCAGGCCGAAGCTCTTGTTCGCCTTGGCGTATTCGTTATTGCCGACCCGGATCAGGGTGATTTCCAGCAGGGCGATCACGGCGGCCAGCACCTTCTCGCGGGGCAACCCATGGCGGCGAAGGTCGGCCTCTACGCGGGCGCGCAGGCGGGGCAGCGCGCGGCCGAAGGCGTGCACCCGATCGTACTTGGCCTCGTCGCGAAACGCCCGCCAGTGAGGATGATAGAGATATTGCTTTCGCCCGCGGGCGTCGCGCCCCACCGCCTGGATGTGACCGTCGGGGTCGGGGCAGATCCACACCGCCGTCCAGGCCGGAGGGATCGCCAGAGCGCCGATGCGCTCCAGCGTCGAGCGGTCGCGCACCGCCCTGCCGTCCGGACCGCGATAGCTGACGCCGGCCGGACCGCTCAGCCGCGCGATGCCGGGATCGTGGTCGTGGACGTAGGTCAGGCCATGGCCCCGCGCGCCGTCGTCGGGCATGTCCCTCGCCATCGAGCTGCTCCCTCATCCCAAATCGAAGCGCCAACGTGCTGGGGCGGCCCTCGTTCCGTCGCTATGGTCCTCGCCGTGAGCTATCGTCACGCCTTCCACGCCGGCAATTTCGCCGACCTCCTCAAGCACGCGGGTACCTGGCCGGCTTCGACGCGTTCCTCGCCGTCATGGAGGACGCCGCCGCCGGCGCGCCGAAATATTTCGCATGTGCGAGCGTCCGATTCGTGATATGCTGCGTCGCAACATTCATTTGAGCGGGCTTCGTGGAGCCCGACGGAAAGGAAGATGACGTCATGACCTGGTCGATGGAGGAACAGACGAGCGCGGCGCGCGAGCGGGCGGAAAGGGCGATGCGTATCCCCCTCGGCATGGCCTCGCCCCTGTGGTTCGCGTTTGGCGCGGCGGCCAGCGTTGGGGTGACCTGGTGGTGGATGACCCGCTGGACCAAGGCGGTGAATTTCGAGGCGGCCATGCCGGCCATGCCAACGCTCCCGTTCCTCACGGTCGTCGAATCGGCGCCCGCCGTGGAGACCGCGCCCGATCCGCTCCCTACGTCCGTTCTGGAAGCCGCCCGGGCCGCCACGGCCGTTGAATCCCTCCCAGCCCCCGAGCCCGAGCCGATGGCCGTCGCCCCCGCCAAGCGCGTCGCCGCCCCGAAGGCGACGCCCGTTCTCGAACCCGACGACTTGACTCGCCTGGTCGGCATCGGCCCCAAGCTGGCCGACGCCCTGGCGGCGCGCGGCGTCACCCGGTTCTCGCAGCTGGCCGCCTGGACCGCTGACGATCTCGCCACTATCGACGCCGCCCTGAGCCTCAAGGGCCGCGCGGCGCGCGACGCCTGGGTCGCCCAGGCCAAGCGCTTCGCCTCTGCGGCCTCCGTTCACTAACCCGCACCCTGGAGCCCCTCGCCGCGACCCGCTAAGGTGGGCTGATCGGCGGCGAGGGAGCTTTCGAGGGCCATGGCGCGCATCCCCTATTTCGACCCTGCGACGGCTGTCGGCCGAGCGGCCGCGGCCTACGAGAAGCTGCCGTCCCTGAACATTTTCAGGATGATGGGCCACGCCGGCGAACTGATCGACGGCTTCACCCGCCTGGGAACCCAGATTCTCAACTTCACCAGCCTCGATCCCGTTCTGCGCGAGATCGCCATTATCCGCGTCGGCGTGCTGTCGGGAGCGACCTACGAGGTCTTCCAGCACGAGCGCATCGCCCGGCGCCTGGGACTTTCCGACGCCCTGATCGCCGCCATCCACGAAGGGCCGGCCGCCGCCGCCTTCGACGAAGGCCAGGCCGAAGTCATGGCCTTCACCGACGACGTGGTCGCCAACGTCCGCGCCGCCGACGCTGCGTTCGAGCCCCTGAAGGCGCGTCTCGGCTACAAGGCCCTGCAGGAACTCACGCTCACCATCGGCTACTACATGATGGTCTCGCGGTTTCTGGAGACCTTCGATGTGGAGATTGAGGAAGGCGAGGGGGCGCGGGATTAGGATGTGTCGCCGCGGCGGGACGCCCCCTCAATCCCCACCCTGAGCATAGCCCAAATCCCTATTCAGTTCCTCCAGGATCGCCGCCGCGGCGTCGGCGATGACCGTGCCGGGGGGGAATATGAGACGGGCGCCGGCGGCCTTCAGGGCGGCGAAATCGCCGGCCGGGATCACCCCGCCGACCACGATCATGATGTCGGGCCGGCCGAGTTTCTCCAGTTCGGCGCGAAGTTCTGGGATCAAGGTCAGGTGGCCGGCGGCCAGGGAACTAGCCCCCACCACATGCACCCCTTTGTCCACCGCCTCTCTGGCTGTCTCGGCGGGGGTGGCGAAGAGGGGGCCGACATCGACGCAAAAGCCCAGGTCGCCGAAGCCGCCGGCGATCACCTTCTGGCCGCGGTCATGGCCGTCCTGGCCCATCTTGGCGACGAGGATGGTCGGCGCCCGCCCGTCGGCCTCGGCGAAGGCGGCGATCATCGAGCGGGCGCGTGCCGCGCTGGGGGCGGGGCCGACTTCGGCGCCATAGACGCCGCTCACCACCTCTGCCTTCGCCTGGTGCCGGCCGAAGGCCCGCTCCAGGGCCAGGCTCATCTCGCCCACCGTGGCGTGGGCGCGGGCCGCCTCCACGCTGAGCGCCAGCAGATTGGCCTTGCCCCGCGCGCCCGCCTCCAGCGCGGCCAGCGCCCGTTCCACCGCCGCTCCGTCACGCGCGCCCCTAAGAGTCTTCAGCTTTTCGAGCTGGCTCACCAGCACGGCGGAATTGTCCACCGTCAGGATGGGGATGTCGTCGGCGCTGTCGGAGATATAGCGATTCACCCCGACCAGGATCTGGCGCCCCGAGTCGATGCGACCCTGGGTGCGGGCGGCGGCCGCCTCGATGCGGCGTTTGGGCAGCCCCTCGGCGATGGCGTTGACCATGCCGCCCAAAGCCTCCACTTCGGCGATGTGGGCCAGCGCCCGCTCCGCAAGATCGTGGGTCAGGCGCTCGACGTAATAGCCGCCGCCCCACGGGTCGATGACGCGCGTCGCCCCACTTTCGACCTGGAGGAAAAGTTGGGTGTTGCGCGCGATGCTGGCCGAGAAGTCGGTCGGCAGGGCCAGCGCCTCGTCCAGGGAATTGGTGTGCAGGCTCTGGGTCTGGCCGGCTGTCGCCGCCATGGCCTCGATCGTGGTGCGAGCGACGTTGTTGAATACGTCCTGGGCCGCCAGGGACCAGCCGCTGGTCTGGGTGTGGGCGCGCAGGGCGAGCGAGCGGGGATCGGCCGGCGCGAAATGCTCGGCCATCAGCTTCGCCCACAGGAGGCGGGCGGCGCGCTGCTTGGCCACCTCCATGAAGTAGTTCATGCCGGCGTTCCAGAAGAACGACAGGCGCGGCGCGAAGGCGTCCACGCTCAATCCGGCCGCCACGCCGGCCCGCACATAGTCGAGCCCGTCGGCCAGGGTGTAGCCCAGCTCCAGATCCAGCGACGCCCCGGCCTCCTGCATGTGATAGCCGCTCACCGAGATCGAGTTGAACTTGGGCATTTCCGCCGCCGTATAGGCGAAGATGTCCGAGACGATCCGCATCGACGGGCCGGGTGGATAGATGTAGGTGTTGCGGACCATGAACTCCTTGAGCACGTCGTTCTGGATGGTGCCCGACAGCGCGCCTTGGGCCACCCCCTGCTCCTCGGCGGCGACGATATAGAGCGCCATCACCGGCAGGACGGCGCCGTTCATGGTCATCGAGACGCTCATCGTCTCCAGCGGAATCCCGGAAAACAGGGTGCGCATGTCGAGGATGGAATCGATCGCCACCCCGGCCATGCCCACGTCGCCCTTCACCCGGGGATGGTCCGAATCGTAGCCCCGGTGGGTGGCCAGATCGAACGCCACCGACAGGCCCCTCTGGCCTGCGGCCAGATTGCGCCGATAGAAGGCGTTGGAATCCTCGGCGGTGGAAAATCCCGCGTACTGACGGATTGTCCACGGGTTGGTGGCGTACATGGTCGGGTAAGGTCCGCGTACGAACGGCGCCAGGCCCGGGTAGCCGCCGATAAAGTCGAGATCGGCGATGTCGGCGGCCGTATAGTCGCCCTTGACGGTGATGCCTTCGGGGGTGAGCCAGACCGAAGCCCCCTCCACCGCTTCGCGATCCCCCTCCCCCAAGGGGGGAGGAGAGTGGAGGCCGACCGCACTGCTCTCTTCCCCCTTTGGGGGAAGTCCGGCCGAAGGCCGGGAAGGGGGCTCTTCAGCATCGAACGCCAGCGCCGCGAAATCCGGAAAGCCGCTCATGTCACGAGAGCCTCCAACCGGATGGGTGTCAGGGCCGGGCAATGGCTGTCGGGGCCGGGCAGGCGCGGATCGGGCGCGGGCGTGGAAATCGCGTGGACCGGTTCGACCTCGACCGGGCTGGCCGCCGCGCCGACGAAATTGGTAACGCCGACGATCTTGATTTCACCCGCCGCGATCGCCGCTGTCAACGCCGCGCGGTCCGCTTCGACCCCGGCGGCGATCAGGCCGCTCGCCAGGGCCGTCACGATTCCCCCCGCCGCCTCGATGGCCGTGAAACGCGACCAGGCGGCGCGGGCCAGGTCGTCGGTCAGAGCCTCCACCGCCCAGGCGCCGGCCAGGGGGTCGGCGACGGCGCCGACATGCGCCTCGTCCATGGCGATGAGCTGGGTGTCGCGGGCCAGACGGCGCGCCAGGGGGGAGGGCGGTCCCAGGGCGTCGGTGAAGGCGCCAAGCACGATGGCGTCGCCCCCCCCCACGGCGGCGGCGAAACCGGCGGCGGTGAGGCGCACCAGGTTGGTCCACGGATCGGCCCTGGTCAGCATGCGCCGCGACGAGCGCGCCTCGATCCGCGCCGGCCCGCTCGCCCCGCAGGCGCAGGCGATCTTCGCCCAGACCACCCGCGCCGCGCGCAATTTGGCGATCGAGGCCAGAACGTCGCCATCGACGCTCAGGCCAAGGACGATGCGCCCGAACGCCGCCTCCGCCGTCATGCCAGCCGTCGTCTGCGCCTTGGCGTAGGCTAGGGCGCATGCCGCGGCGAACGCCAGCTCCGCCGCCGGCGATCCGCCCGCCTCGTGAACCACCCGGCCGCTGGCCGCGAACAGACTCGCCTTGGGATAGGTGTCGGCTATCCCAGAGGCGTCGGCGGCGGCCACCGACACATGGTGTTCGACCGGCCCTGGGCTCGCCCCCGCCGCCGCGAAGGCGCTCAGCGGATCGAGGTGAAAGACCAGCGGCGCGGCGGGCGCGGCCTTGGCGGCGCCGCCCAGCCACGCGGTTGCCTGGCGGCCCAGAAACTCCGCGTCCAAGGCGACCGGCGCGACCTCCAGCATCACTCCATCGAGCAGCCGGGCCAGCGCGTCGGCCGAGCCCACCGCGACTCCGTCTCGGCCGCTAGGGTCGATCTTGATCGAGACCGATGAGGCGCCGCCGGCCAGATCCTCCAGGATCTGGGCGTTCGCGCGGGCCGGGTCGGGATGGGCGACGGCCGCGCGGATATCCCAGGCCCGTTCGCCGTCGCGCGGGGCGCTCGGAACGGTCGCCGGCGCGATGGCGCCATCGGCCGTATAGAGCGGTTGCACGGCCAGCCCGTCGGGGGTGTGTCCGGCCAGGGTGTCGATTGCCGCCCCTTTGAGGGTCCTGGCCACGGCCGCCAGCCAGTCGGCGCGCGTGGCGGGCGCGAAATCGGTGGCAAGAGGCAAGGTAGGGGCTGGCAAGATGATCGCTTCCTTCGCGAGATCACCCCACCTTGCAACCCAGCCGCGCGTTCAGGTCAAGCCGGCGAGCGTCCGGCGCTCCGCGGCGAAAGGCCAGTCCCTACCACCGTCGCCACCAGCAATGGCGATGATGGCGGCGCCAGGTACAGACCCGGTGACGGCGCCAATGATGGTGGTGTCGCCCGTAGGGGCGCGGCGGGGGCGGACGCACGGTCGCCGGATCGGGCGGCGGGTAGGCGGCCGGCTGGGCCAGGGTCGCGGTCGCGGCGCCCCCGCTCAGGATGGTGGCGAGGGCGATGGCGACGAGGGCCTTGCGCATATCGAGTCTCCTTGGACGCGGCGTCCGAAAGAGAGCATCCCCGCCCTCACACGTCCAGCGAATACCCCTCGTAGGCGGCCGATGTGGACACCGACCGTGCGGGTCCCCACGTCGATGTCCGCCCCCACGGCGTTGAACAATTGTTCGCGCGAGAGCATCCGGTCCGGGGGGGATATGGCCACGCCCTTCGAGCGGGAGGATGGAGAGGCCCACTTGACTCCGGCCGCTTTTCCGCCCCCTTTCCCAGCGCCCGTTCTTGCCTTGCGGGCGGCCGCCAACGATCAGACCCGAGGAGACACCGAATGCGATCTTCTTCCGCCGCCATGCTCGCCGCCCTGGCTGGATCTTTGAGCCTGGCGCTGCCCGCGGCGGCCGCGCCCGACGGAACCGCCTACCACCTCTATCGCCCGGGCTTGCTCTCGGCGCCCGCCGGGGCGCCGCGAAGCGCCCCAACCATGCTCTATTACGCGGGGCCGGTGATCGCGTCGGTGAAGGTGGCGGTCGTCCTTTGGGGCGCCGGCGTCCCCAAGAGCACCACCAGCGCCATCGCGCCTTTCTTCAAGGCCATGGTCAATAGCACCTATGTCGATCAGCTCGCTCAGTATTCCACCAATATAACCGGCGTGAACGGGATGATGGGGACTGACCAGACAATTATCCGCGGGTCTTTCCGCGGCAAGTTCAGGATTACGCCGTCGAACGGCTCGAAGAGCCTCACCGATGGCGACGTCCGCACGGAGTTGAAAGCGCAGATCGCCGCTGGCAAGTTGCCCGCCGCCAATCTCAATACGCTCTACATGATCTACTTCCCGGCCGACATCACGATAACCCTCGGCGGCGGCCGTTCCTGCTCGTCGTTCGGCGCCTACCACGAGGCGGTTTCCTCGACCGTCACGCCGTCCAATATCTTCTACGGCGTCATGCCCGACTGCGGCGGCGGTTTTCCGACCATCACCGTGGTGTCGTCGCATGAATTCGCCGAGGCGATCACCGACGCCATCCCCACGCCAGGGACCCATCCGGCCTACCCGCAGGCCTGGAATACCTCGAACGGCTACGAGATCGGCGACCTTTGCGAAGGTCACGACACCACCCTCACCGGCGGTGGCGAAACCTATACCGTGCAGGAAGTCTTCACCAACAGCACCAATGCCTGCGCCACGGGCAGTTTCACCAGCCCGTGATAGGGGGGTAACCCGTGGATAGAACGTGACGCTTGGCGCCGGCAGAGTCGATTTAGGGCTCGCATTTTTCCGGTGCGGGGCGATCGGGCCCTAGAAGTTCACTTGGCTGAAGATGCCGATCTCATCGTAGGTTCCCCGGACCGTGCCGCCGATGACGCCGTTGGAGGTGGAGAAGAGGCCGTCGTCCACGGCGTCGCGCTTGTAGACCAGGGCGAAGTCGAGCGGCTTGATGGGCTTGTAGGAGACGCCGACGTTGAAATAGTTGTCGTGGAAGTCGGGCGCGGTGTTTCGCTGCGGCAGGACATAGTCGTAGCGGCCGAACACGGCGATCTTGGGGGTGAAATTGAACGAGCCGAAGGCGCCGTAGCCATCGGAGGTGTTGGTCAGGGTCGAGACGGGCTGGGTCACGTCGTTCCAATGCCGGGCCCAGAAATACTCGCCGCCCAGGCGGAAGCGGTCGTTCACATAGGCGATGAGGGCGTCGAAGCGCTCGGCGGTGTTGTAGGTGGGGGTTCCCACCACGTCGTGGCCGAGCTTGCCGGCGTAGCCGCCCACGGCGACGGTGAAGTGGTCGTAGGTGGCGTTGACCCGGCCCTCCACGTCCACCGAATCGGTGCGGTTGGCCGTGCCGATGGCCGGCTTCTTGAAGCCCGAGCCGTCGACCACCGAGACCTGGTAGCCGATGATCCCGTCGGCCAGCTTGCCCGACATGTGCAGGCCCCAGTCGGTGGAGGTGCCGAACTTGGTGCGGTCGATCAGGGTGTTCTCAACATAGCGGTAGCCGTAGAGGCTTTCGACGAACGGTATCCACGGCATGTCGGCGGCGCCGGCCCGGATGATCAGGGCGTCATTGAGCTTGGCCTGAAGATAGGCCTTCTTGATGAACAGCTGGGTGGCCGAACTGCCGCTGTCGTAGATGAAATCGGTCGTCATGTTGGCCGAAAAGACATCGTTGAATTTGTGATCGACGATTATGTAGAAGCGCTTGATGTCGTAATCGACGCCGCTGTTGGGTTGGCGGACACCATTGGAGAAGTTGTTGATGCCGCTGACGTCGGCGAACATCCGCCCGCCCAGGGTGGTGCCGTTCCACCAGCCGGGCTTGGGGGCCGCGGCCGCGACCTCGCTCTTGACCTCGCCAGGGAGGGTCTCGATCTGGGTTTGCGCGGCGGCCAACTGAGTCTGGGTGGCCTGGGCCTGGGTCTGGGCCGCCGCCGCCTGCGCGCCGGCCGCCCGCGCCTGGGCCAGGGTCTGCTGTTGCGCCTGAGCCTGGGCGTCCAGCCGGTTCTCCAGCGAATGAACCTGGGTCTGCAGCGCTTCCACCTGCGCCTTCAGTTCCAATTCCGCCGGCGTCGGGCCGGCAGCCTTGACATGGTGACGTTTCACCGGCCGCGCCTGGGCGCCCGCCGCCAAAGCGGCGGCCAGAAGAACACCCACGGCGGCGCCGCGGGCAAGGTGGGCTCTCGTCGTCATCGCTGGCAAATCCCCTCGTTCGCGGCCCGATTCGCGCAAAGCCTCGGCCGCCGGAGGAGCCCTAGTCGGATTTTATGACAGGTTCGTGTATGGGCGCCGCCGCCCCCGCGATGGCCGCCAGGTCTTCGGGTCGGTTGACGTTGGCGAAGGCGCCGGCCGCCTCGAAGACTACCGCGCGGGCGCCGAGGCCGGCGAGGAAATCCCGCGCCGAAGGATGGGCGCCTCTCGCTAGGACGTCGACCAGCGTCGCCGCGAGGCCGACATCCCAGGCGGCGCACAACGGGTGCGGCCCGGCGCGGGTGATCGCATAGGCGCCGCGCGCGTCCCCGCGCGCCGCGATCAGCGTCCTGAGGTGCGCCGTCTCGACCAGAGGCGTGTCGCACGGCAGGGTGAGCAGAACGTCGAACCCGGCCGCGGCCGCCCAGGCGAGCCCCGCCGCGACGCCGGCTAGCGGTCCCTCGCCGTGCGTTGGATCGTCGGCGACCAAGGTTCGGCCAAGGGCGCTTGCCAGGGCGCCCGCCGCGCCGCCGCCCGGCGCGCTCACCGCGACCGCTTCGCAGACCCCGTCCAGAGCGGCCAGGCTCCAGGCCAGCAGCGACCGCCCCTCGAGGCGCGCCACCGCCTTGTCGGAGCCGAGCCGGCTGGATCGGCCGCCGGCCAGGACCAGGCCGGCGATGCGCCCCTTCCCATTCACCTTCGGTTCAGCCAATTGGTGAAACTATGATACTTCACGGACGTTGCACTCCAGCCAAGAACGTATGGAAGCGAGAATGACAACCAGAAACCTCACCCGAACCGTCGGCGTCTGCGTGGCGGCGATCGCCGCGACGACCATGTTGGTCGATGCGTCTGTCGCCGCCGCTCAGCCGGCCCAGGGCTACGACAATCAGGGCCAATACGACAATTCGAACCCGCCGCCCCCGCCCCCCGACCAGTATGGCGGCCAGAACGGCGGCCAAGGCAACGGCCAATATGGCCCCGACCAGGACGTGCCGCCGCAAGGCCAGTACGCCCCGCCGCCTCCCGGCTATCAGGACAACGGCGCCTCCTACGACAATCGCGCCCAGCAGGACGATCGGGCCTATGGCCAGCGCTACTCGCAATGGGCCGCCCAATATTGCGTCGATCGGCGCAACAACAACACGGCGGCCGGAGCCATCATCGGCGGCGTGTTCGGCGCGGTGCTCGGGGCCGGCATAGCGGGCCCGCGCAACGCCGGGGCCGGGGCTCTTGTCGGCGGCGCCCTGGGCGCCGGGACCGGCGCGGCCATCGGCTCGAGTTCGAGCGCCGGGGCGGGCTGCCCCCCGGGCTACGTTATTCGGGCCGGGGCGCCGGCCTTCTACTATGGCGGTTACGGGCCCGGCGTCGTCTATGCGCCAGCCTGGTACCGTCCGTGGGTGTGGTCGGGCGGCCGCTGGACCTACTACCCCTATCGTTCCTGGTACTGGAGCCACCGCTCCTATTGGCGTCCGGGCTGGCGCGGACGGCCCTACCGGCCGTACCGGCCCTATCCGAACCGCTACTAGGCTCCTGGCGGGCTAGCCGGCTTCGACGATCAAGGGTCGCCCTCGCCGGGGCGGCCCTTTTTCGTTGGCGCGAGGGGATGATCGCGCCGCCGACAGGGCTGGATTGCGCCGTCCGCGAAATCGGCCCACAGTCCGCTCGATCAATGGGAACGCCGCCGTCCGCGCTGTGAGATTGGGCGCGTTGGACGGCGTCGGGGGGCAGGGGATCCGCGTTGAGCGCCGTCGCCGCATCGCCGCCAAGGCCGGCCCGCGCGACGACGGTCATGGTCGCCCTGCTCGCGGTCGCCGTCTTCATCAACTATGTCGATCGCGGCGCCATCGCCACCGCCGCGCCGCTGATCAAGGACGCGCTTCGTCTGACCAACGCGCAGATCGGCGTGTTGCTCTCGGCCTTTTTCTGGACCTATACGCCCTGCCAGCTTCTGACCGGCGCCCTGGCCGAACGGACCAGCGCGGCCCGCGTCCTCGCGTTTGGCCTGATGGTCTGGGCCTCGGCGACGGTCCTGACTGGACTGGCCAGCGGCTTCGCCATGCTGCTCGCCCTGCGCCTGCTTCTGGGCGTGGGCGAAAGCGCCGCCTTTCCTTGCAGTTCAAAACTCCTCGCCCAGGCCCTGCCGCCGCACCGGCTCGGCGCGGCCAACGGGGCGATCGGGGTCGGCCTGGCGCTCGGACCAGCCTTCGGGACCCTGGCCGGCGGCCTGCTCATGGTTCAGTTCGGCTGGCGGGCGGTGTTCATCCTCTTCGGCCTGGTCTCGCTCGTCTGGCTCTGGCCGTGGCTGGCGACGACGCGCGGCGCGGCCGGCGCCACGGCGCCGGGAACCGCGGCCTCCCACGCCGCGTCGTTTGGCCAGATCGTCCGGCGTCGCGCCGCCTGGGGGGCTGCCCTGGGCCATTTCTGCTCCAACTACGCCTTCTATCTGGTGGTGTTCTGGCTGCCGCTCTATCTGGTCAAGGGGCGCGGGTTTTCCGTGGCGGACATGGCCAAGGTCGGCGGCCTGATCTATCTGGTCTATGCCGTCAGCTCGATGACCGTGGGCTGGGCGTCGGACCGCTGGATGGCGGGCGGGGCCAGCGCCAACCGGGTGCGCAAGACCACCATGGTGGCCGGCAACCTGGGCGTCGCCGTCTGCCTGCTGGCCTGCGCCTTCGGCGAACTGCCGTTGGCGGTGGGCAGCCTCCTGGCCGCGGCGGTTTTCTTCGGTTTTCAGTCGTCGATGATCTACGCCATCGGCCAGACCCTGGCCGGTCCGAACGCGGCGGGAAAATGGGTCGGCTTCCAGAACTGCGTCGGCAACGTCGCCGGCATCGTCGGCCCGCTCGTCACCGGTTGGCTGGTCGATCGCACCGGCGCCTACGTCTGGGCCCTGGCGGTGGCGGCGGCGGTCTCCCTGTTCGGCGCCCTGGCCTGGGGCGTTCTCTTGCCCAAGGTCTCGCCGATCAACTGGAGCCCCGCGCCGGGCGCCGATTGATCCGTCCTTGTTCCCGGGGCACGGGAGGGAGGTTTTCCGTCGCGCGAGAACGGGCCTAGTCTGCCCTCATGCCCGATCTCGCCGCGCTCAATCCCGTGGAGGCCTACCCCGCCCGGCGCTGGCGACGCGCCGACGGCGCGGCCGAGGCCATGTCGCGCGATCTCGCCGACGAGACGGCGATCGGGCTCTCCTACGACAGCCGGCCTTACGTAGTGGTGATGGGGACGGGAGCCAACGTCGAGGATCTGGCGGTGGGGTTCACGGTGACCGAGCGCATCGCCGCCTTCGCCGATATAGAGCGGGTAAGCGTGTCGGTCGTCGATGAGGGACTCCTCGCCGATGTGCTGCTCTCCCCGCGCGCCGGCCATGCGTTGACCCAGGCGCGCCGACGCACCCTCGAGACGCGGTCGAGCTGCGGCCTTTGTGGCGTGGAAAGCCTGAAGCAGGCGGTGAGGCCGATCGCGACGGTCGGTCGCGGGTCCCTGGTGTCGCGCGCCGCCATTCAGACCGCCCTCGCCGCTCTGGAGAGCGGCCAGAGTCTGGGGCGCCGGACCCGGGCCACCCACGCCGCCGCCTGGGCCGACCCGACCGGCGAGGTCGCCCTGGTGCGCGAGGACGTCGGTCGCCACAACGCCCTGGACAAGCTGGTCGGCGCGGCGCGGCGCGGCGGCCTCGATCCGGCCGCCGCCTTCATCGTCGTCACCAGCCGCCTCTCCTATGAGATGGTCGACAAGACCGCCGCGGCCGGCGTCGCCGTTCTGGTCGCGATTTCCGCTCCCACAGGCCTGGCCATCCGCAAGGCGCGGGCGGCCGGCATGACCCTCATCGCCCTGGCGCGGGAGGACGGGCACGCCGTCTTCACCCATCCGGAGCGCATCGTGGATCGATGAACGAGCCGACGACACTGTGGCGCATCCGCGCCCGGACGATGCGAGACGCCCTGGCGCGGGCGGCGCCGCATCCGCCGCACGGGCGTCTGGGCGCTCTGGCCTTTCTGCGTCGCCGCATCCGCGCCAGCGAGCTTTGGCTGGTGATTATCGCCGCCGCCATCGGCGCCGGCGCGGGCCTCGCCACCGCGGCGGTGGGCTGGGCCGCCCATGTCTTGCAGATCGTCCTCTATGGCCTGACGCCGGGCCAGCGTCTCTCCAGTCTTGCCGCCCTGCCGTTTACCCGCCTCGCCGTCCTACCGGCCGGCGGCCTGTTGTTGGGCGTTCTCACCTGGCTGTGGGCGGCGCGCCGGCCCAAGCCGATGGTCGATCCTGTGGAAGCCAACGCCCTGCACGGCGGCCGCATGTCCATGCGCGACAGCCTGTTCGTCGGCGCCCAGAGCATCATCTCCAACGGTTTCGGCGCCTCGGTAGGGCTGGAGGCCGCCTACGCCCAGGTCGGCGCGGCCATCGCCTCGCTGACCGGGGGCGCCCTCAACCTGCGGCGCAGCGATCTTCGCACCTTCGTGGGGGCCGGGGCGGGGGCGGGGATCGCGGCTGCCTTCGGCGCGCCCCTCACCGGCGCCTTCTACGGTTTCGAGATCATCATCGGGTCCTACGCCGTGGCCAATGTCGCCCCGGTGGTGGCCGCCGCCCTGGCCGCCACTCTGGTCATCGGCCTGCTGCACGCCCAGCCGCTGTCGATCCATGCGGTCGCCACCGACACCTTGACCCTTACCCACTATCTGCTGTTCGCGGCCCTGGGCTTGATCTGCGCCCTGATCGGCATCGCCATCATGCGCCTGGTGGCGGCGACCGACGCCCTGGTCAGGCGCCTGCCGGGGCCGGCGTGGCCGCGGCCGATGCTGGGCGCCCTGTTGCTGGCGGCCCTGGCTTTCGCCGCGCCGCAGGCCTTGTCGTCGGGCCACGGGGCCATGCGGGCCGGCCTGTTCGCCGACCTGGGCATCGGGGTTCTCATTTTTCTTATCCTCGCCAAGTCGGCCGCGTCCATCGTCGCTCTGGGGTTCGGATTTCGCGGCGGCCTGTTCTTCGCCTCCCTCTATCTGGGCTCGATGATTGGCCGGCTGTTCGCCCTCTCCCTTGCTGCCGCCGGTTTTGACACCGGCATCGATCCCCTGGCCGCATCCCTGGTCGGCATGGGGGCGCTGGCGGTGGCGATAATCGGCGGCCCGTTCACCATGACTTTCCTGGTTTTGGAAACGACCGGCGATTTCGCCCTCACGGCGGCGACCTTGACCGGGGCCATCGTCGCCAGCGTCGTGGTCCGCGAGACCTTCGGCTACTCCTTCTCCACCTGGCGCCTGCACCTGCGTGGCGAGACCATACGCAGCGCCCACGACGTGGGCTGGCTGCGCACCCTCACCGCCGGGCGGATGATGCGCGCCGACGCCGCCACCACGCTGGCCGACGCCTCCGTGGAGGAATTCCGCCGCCGCTTCCCCCTGGGGTCCACCCGTCGCGTGGTCGCGGTAGACGCCGATGGCCACTATGCCGGGGTGGTCCGCCTGGCCGCCGTCTATGCCGACCACGACCGCGCCGGACCGGTCGGCGATCTGGCCATCAACCAGGCCCACTGGCTGACCCACGCCATGACCATCAGGGAGATCATGCACGTCTTCGACGCCACCGAGAGCGACGAACTGGCCGTCCTGGGCGAGGCCGGCGAGGTGCTGGGCGTCCTTTCCGAAGCCTACGCAACCCGCCGCTACGCCGAGGAGTTGGAAAAAGCGCGGCGGGATCTGGTGGGCCGGGAGTGAGGGGGTTCAGAGCGCGGGCTGATGATCCTCTCACCACGGTCGCTACAGGAGTTCGTAGTGGATCGGTTTGCAGGCGAAGTTGTTGGACATCGGGGCCGAGCAGGCGGTCAGGGCGACGATCAGATCGATGTACGCTTCGACGACGAAGTGGTCGCCAGCCCGGCTCAGGGGCGGTTCGACCTTCAACTCACCGGTCTCGCCGTTGACGGTGACGTTCATGAAGACGTTGAAGGCGGTGGGGATGCGATCGGGGCCGATGCCGTGCGGCTCCAGGGCGGCGGCGAGATTGCCGAAACAGCCCCGGTGGGGATGCGCCTCGCCGTAGAGGATGCGGAAGGTGTCGGCCGAGCACGGAGTGAGCAGGAAATCGTGGCGTCCGACGGTGTCCTCGACGATGCGCAGGAGAACGCGGCTGCGGTTGGAATAGAGCGCGTCGCCGGCGGTGAGGTAGAGGCGGCCGGCGTAATCCAGGCTGCGGCCCGAGGAGATGACCTCCCCGGTGTCGTCGGCGTTGTAGGCCAACAGATCGCAGACCTGCTCGCCCTTTGGGTCGATGATCTTCAGCCGTTGGCCTTTGGCGAGGGTGAAGGCGACGCCGGAGCGCGGCGCGATCTCAAGCGGCACGATCCGCCTCGCCGCCGCGGGTGAAGGGACAGGCCCAACCGGCATCGACCGCCCGGCCGCTGTACTGGCGCGCTTCCGATCCCTCCCCGTAGGCCTGCAGCATCGGATTGGCGCAGCCTGCGAGGGCCAGGTCGCGCTCGGCGATGGTGGTCTTGAGCTTGCCGAACAGGCCGGCGTCGCGGAGCTGTTCGAACTGGTCGTGCACATTGAACACCATGGCCGGGTGGGCGAAGCGGCGGCCCGGCCGGCTCGCCCCCGGATGCAGGCCGACGATGAAGAAGGCCTCGCCGCCGAAGCTCAAGGAAAAATGCGGGCTGGCGACGTCGGGGCTGACCCTCTCATCGTGGCGTTGGCCGTGCCAGTCGTCCTTGTCGGAAAGCGACTGGGCGCGCGCCCACAGGTGCCGGTCGAACTGCGCTTCGGGCAAGGCCGCCGGTCCCTCGAAGAGGACCACCAGGCTCTGGAACGGTTTCGGCGCGGCGCGGTAGTCGGCGGCGAATTCGCAGAGGGCCGGATAGATGCGCAGATCGTCCCAGGCCGAGGTCATGTCGCGCGCCACCACGAAGCGCATCTGGCGGCGGGCCAGGGCCGACTTGGCCCCGACGCATGGGAAGGACGAGTCCTTCACGAACCGGCGGAACCGCGCGGCCAGGGGATGGTCGTTGTCGTAGATCGCGGGGCGCATGGCGGTCAGGCGGGCACGGCGGCGATCGGGCGGCGGGGGAAGCGGTGATGCATGAGCGCCGCGATCAGGGCGTCGATGGCCCCCTTGGCCTCTCCCACGATCACGCCGTCGGCCGCCTTGGCAGGGCCAAAGGCGCAGGCGTCGAGCAGCGCCTGGCCGGCGCCGATGGCGGCGATGGGCTTGCCGTGACGGTAGGCTTCGTTGACGAAATGAATCGCGAGACCCGATTTGGCCAGAACGGCCGCGCACACCCCGCCGGGAACGATCACAGCGTCATAGACCACCGACGGCGCATTGGGCGCGGCGCGGTTGATCACCTGGAATTTGCCCACCGAGTCGGTGACGGTTCCGGCCTGGGCGGCGATCAGTTCGACGAGCGCGCCGTGCCCCGCCATGGCTTCCCTGATCGCCTTCAGATGCGCCGCGTCGACGCCCTCGCCGCCCAGAATGGCGATCTTGCGGCCCTGGATCGAGTCGCCCGGCTTGTCCTGGCTGAGCGCCTTGGAGACGAGATTTCTCGCCGCCGGACGCAGAGGACCGGACGGGCTGGGCGCCGAGGGGGTGGGGTTGGCGGGTGTGCCGACGGGGGCGATCTTGATGCCGGTCTGAGCCGACACCGCCCCAGCCAGCGCATCGGCGACATTGACCAGCAGTTCGTTCATCACATGGTGGCGAACCTCGGTGTTCTCGACCTGGTTGAGTTCGAAGGCGAAGGCCGCCGCGATGTGGTCCTTTTCCCAGTCGGCCATGCTGTTCCAGAACTGGGTCGCCTGGCTGAAGTGATCGGCGAAGCTGTCGGCGCGGGCGCGGACCTTGGCGGCGCCGATCTTCTCTGGATAGGTCGTGAAGGCGGCAAGATCGCCCGGCGACTGCGCCGGCATGCCGCCGCCCAGCCGATTGGGAAAGTAGGAAACCCGGCCCGCGTCGATGGTCGCGCGTCCCATGGCGTCGCGCTGATTGTTGTGGACCCGCGCGAGGGGACGGTTGATCGGCAGTTCGGCGAAGTTGGGACCCACCCGGCGAAGCTGGGTGTCGACGTAGGAGAACAGACGCCCTTGCAGGAGCGGATCGTTGGTGAAGTCGATGCCCGGCACGATGTGGCCGGTGTGGAAGGCGGCCTGCTCGGTCTCGGCGAAGTAGTTGTCGGTATTGCGGTTCAAGGTCAGCTTGCCGACCCGGCGGACCGGGATCAGCTCTTCGGGGATGAGTTTGGTGGGATCGAGCAGGTCGAAGTCGAACTTGAACTCATCGGCCTCCTCGACGATCTGCAAACCGAGTTCCCATTGGGGATAGTCGCCGCGCTCGATGGATTCGAAGAGATCGCGGCGGTTGAAGTCGCTATCCTTGCCGGAAATCTTCTGGGCCTCGTCCCAGACCAGCGACTTGACCCCTTTGAGCGGCTTCCAGTGGAATTTCACGAAGCGCGCCTTGCCCTTCGCGTTGACCAGCCTGAAGGTGTGAACGCCGAACCCCTCCATCATCGAAAAACTGCGCGGCAGGGCGCGGTCGCTCATCAGCCACATCAGGGTGTGCATGCTCTCGGGCGTCAGGGAGACGAAATCCCAGAAGGTGTCGTGGGCGGAGGCGCCCTGGGGAATTTCGTTGTTGGGCTCAGGCTTCACCGCGTGAACGAGGTCGGGGAACTTGATGGCGTCCTGAATGAAGAAGACCGGGAAATTGTTGCCGACCAGATCCCACACTCCTTCCTCGGTATAGAATTTGACCGCGAAGCCGCGCACGTCGCGGGGACAATCGGTCGCGCCGCGAGAACCGGCGACGGTGGAGAAGCGCACGAAGACGGGGGTCCGACGCTCCGGGTGCGTCAGAAGGCCTGCCATGGTCAGATCGGAGAGGTCCTCATAGACTTCGAAGACACCGTGCGCCGCCGCGCCGCGGGCATGGACGACGCGCTCGGGAATCCGCTCGTGATCGAAGTGGGTGATCTTTTCCCGGAGATGGAAGTCCTCCATCAGGGTCGGGCCGCGCGGCCCCGCCCTGAGGGAGTTCTGGTCGTCGGAAATCCTGACGCCCTGATTGCCGGTCATCGCCGCGCCGGTCTCGGTTGTGTCGCGCCCCAGATCGGCGGTCTTGCCGCTCGCCCCGCGGTGGGCCTTCACATCGGCGCCCGGAGCGGATTGGCCGGACGTGCGGGTCTTGGGCGACGGCGCGGCGGGGGGTGTCTTGGGCATCGGAACTCCGGAAAGGCGCCGCCACCCAGCGCGGGAGCGTGGCGTCCCGACCCAATGCCTCCCGCGCGGCGAGGTTCCTTCAGGCCAAGGTCCGCGGCGGCCGGAGTGGTCTGGACGTCCTTACCGGCCTGCGGGCGCCTCGAAACGCCGGGCTGACCAGTAGCGGTAGCCCTGGTCAAGGGTGCACCGCCAGCCCCGGCGCTTCAGGGCGCCGCCGACCATGCCGTTGAAGAATCCGTGGGCGACCACCAGGACGTCGCCGCCGCCCGCCGCCAGATCGATCAGCCGGCCGGCGGCCGCGTCGGCGCGCATTCGGGCGGCGGCGCGCGTTTCCTCGCCCTGATGATGATTGAACACCCACCACCAGAATCTCGCGATGACGCCCCAGTGGCGTGGCGAGAACCTGATCCAACCGGGGAGCCCCGGCGGCGGCAGGGGCGCTTCTATGAAGCGGGAATCCGCCTCGAAGGCGCGGCCACAGGCCAGGGCGGCGGCCGTCTCCATCGAGCGCGGGCGGGTCGAACAGATCAGGTGGCCGGCCCCCTGGGCGGTGGCGCGCAGGGCGGGCGGGATCGTCTGACCCGCCTTGATGCCGCCCGCCTCATAGGCCGCCCACCAGGCGCGGTAGCCGGCCGACGAGAGACGGATCTTGCGCGACAGGGCGGGCTCGCCGTGGCGGGCCAGGACCACGGCGCCCGGGCGGCGCGAACCGTCCTCGCGGGACTCCGATGGCGCCAAACGAGTCACGCCTCCCCCAGCGCCCGCACATGGGCGAGAGCACAGCGGCCCAGCGCTTCGAGGTCATAGCCGCCTTCGAGAGAGGAGACCACGCGCCCCCGGGCGCGCGCCCTGGCCACCGCGAGGATGGCTCGGGTCGCCCAGGCGAAGTCCTCCGCCTCAAGCATCTGCTCGGCCAGGGGGTCGCGGGCGTGCGCGTCGAAGCCGGCCGAGATCAGGATGAGATCGGGCGCGAAGCCGTCCACGCGATCCATCAGACTCTCGAAGGCCGCCCGCCAGGCCTCGCGCGGCGCGCCGGGCGGAACGGTGGCGTTGGCGATGTTGCCGACGCCCGTTTCACGGGGATCGCCGGTGCCCGGATAGCAGGGGCTCTGATGGACGGAGGCGAGGAAGAGGCTGGGATCGGTCTCGAAGGCGGCCTGGGTGCCGTTGCCGTGATGGACGTCGAAATCGGCCACCGCGACGCGTTCCAGGCCCGCGCCCCGCGCCGCCCGCGCGGCGACGGCGACATTGGAGAACAGGCAAAAGCCCATGGCGCGGTCCGGCTCGGCGTGATGGCCGGGGGGTCGCACCGCGCAGAAGGCGCGCTGGGTCTCTCCGGCTGCCACCGCCCGCGCCGCCGCCGTCACCGCGCCGGCGGCCCGCAAGGCGGCGGCGAGGCTGCCCGGCGACATGCGGGTATCGGGATCGATGGCGCGCAGGCCGGCGGCCGGCGAAGCACCGACGATGGAGGCGATGAAGGCTTCGCCATGCACGGCGGCCAGATCGGACCGGTCAATGAGCGGCGAATCTCTGGGCTCCAGGTCCAGATCGGAGGCCTCCGCGAGCGCGCCGATGACGGCGGCCAGGCGCTCGGGCCGCTCGGGATGGCGCCCGCCCGGCTGGTGGCCGAGCATGTCGGAGTGGGTGTAGTAGGCCAGCGCCATGGACCGATCCTAGTTTGAGATGCACGTCTAGACCATGACGGTGATTCGCCGCGCCCTCCCCGCCGACACGCCGGCTGTCGCCGCCATCGGGCGCGCCACCTTCGCGACCGCCTTCGGCCATCTCTATTGGCCGGCCGATCTGGAGGCCTTTCTGGACGAGGCGCACAACCTGGAACGCACGGCCCGCGATCTGGCCGATCCGCGGTGCGCCCTCTGGCTGGCGGAGGCGGACGGCGAAGCGGTGGGCTACGTTCTGGCCGGACCGTGCGACCTGCCGCACCCGGAAGTGTCGCCGGAATGCGGCGAGCTGAAGCGGATTTATGTGACGTCCGACGCCCAGGGTGGCGGACTGGGCTCGCGCTTGATGATCACGGCCCTGGAATGGCTGGAACGCGACGGACCACGGCGACTGTGGATTGGCGTGTGGTCTGGCAACGAGGGCGCGCGCCGCCTCTACGAGCGGCTGGGCTTCGAGAAGGTCGGAGAATATTATTTCCAGGTCGGCCGAGCGCGCGACCGGGAGTTCATCCTGCGGCGGGGGTGAGGCAGGCCTGAGAATTCGCCGACAGGCGGCGTGGTCGAATTGGCTCAGCGTGCTGATCCAGAAAGCGGCTGGTTTCAAGTCGGACGGATGATCCGCGGGCCCGCTTTCCGATGCGTCTTCGCCGTCGTCGCCTTTTTTGTGTAAGAACTGCGGTCGGCGCTGCGGGGTGACTATGCTGTTCCAGTTCGATCAATTGAAGCCGGGCGCGCGCGTCAGGGGGCTGCAGGGGGCGGCGATCGCCGAGATCGTCCAGGCCCAGAAGTTCGGCCCCGACGCGGTCAATCTGGTCTTCCGGGCCGGCGGCAAGGTCGGCGAGCGGCTGGTCTATCGCGGCGACGAGACGGCCTTCGAGGAGGTCGAGGCCGGCCGCGCCTTCGGCTTCGACGCCGACGGGGGGCTGCTGCGCCTGGCCTCTGAGGCCTACCGCATCCGCCTGGCCCATCTCTTCGATCCCTACCTGGCGCTTTCGGCGTCGCGGATCGAAGCCCTGCCGCACCAGATCACCGCCGTCTATGGCGAGATGCTGCCCCGCCAGCCGCTGCGTTTCCTGCTGGCCGACGACCCAGGGGCCGGCAAGACGATCATGGCAGGCCTGCTGATCAAGGAGCTGATCATCCGCGGCGATCTCGAGCGCTGCCTGATCGTCGCCCCAGGCGGCCTGGTCGAGCAGTGGCAGGACGAGCTGACCGAAAAATTCGGGTTGGACTTCGACATCCTGACCCGCGACCAGATCGAGGCCTCGCGCACCGGCAATCCCTTCGCCGAGAAGACGCGCCTGATTCTGCGTCTCGACATGGCGGCGAGGTCCGACGACCTGAAGGCCCGGCTGGAGGCGGCGCCCGACTGGGACCTAGTGATCTGCGACGAGGCTCACCGCATGGCCGCCTCCTATTTCGGCGGCGAGGTCAAGGAGACGCAGCGCCACAAGCTCGGCAAGCTGCTAGGCCGCCATACGCGCAACCTGCTCCTGATGTCGGCGACGCCGCACAACGGCAAGGAGGCGGATTTCCAGCTGTTCATGGGACTTCTGGACGCCGATCGATTCGAGGGACGATTCCGCGAGGGGGTGCACAAGGCCGACGTCTCCGATCTGATGCGGCGGCTGACCAAGGAGGAGCTCTACCGTTTCGACACCACCAAGCTCTTCCCCGAGCGCCGGGCATATACGGCGAGTTATGAACTCTCGCCCAAGGAAGCCGACCTCTATGCGGCGGTGACCGACTATGTGCGCGAGGAGATGAACCGGGCCGATCGCGGCGCGGACGGCGCTCGGAAAAACACCGTCGGCTTCGCCCTGCAAATCCTCCAGCGGCGCCTGGCTTCGTCGCCCGCGGCCATCCACCGCTCCCTTGAGCGTCGCCGAAAGCGGCTGGAGGCGCGGCTGGTCGAGGAAAAGCTGGGCCGCGCCGAGGGAGGCGTCCTTTCCGCCCCGCCTGACCTGACCGAAATCGATCCCGACGACCTCGAGGAGGCCACCGGCGAGGAGGTGGAAGCCGCCGAGGAGGCGATCGTCGACGCCGCGACGGCCGCTCGGACACTGGCCGAGCTGGCCGCCGAGATCGACAGCCTGAAGTCCCTTGAAAACCGCGCCCTCAGGCTCAAGCTCTCGGGCGAAGACAGCAAGTGGCGCGAACTCGAGTCTGTTCTCGACGATCCGATCATGCGCGATCCGGCGACCGGAGCGCGGCGCAAGCTGATCGTCTTCACAGAGCCCAAGGACACGCTCGAATACCTGGCCCAGAAAATTGGTGGGCGCATCGGTGATCCGGCCGCCGTGGTGACCATCCACGGCGGCGTGGCGCGCGAGGCGAGGCGCGCGGCGATCGCCGCTTTCAACAGCGATCCGGCCGTGCGGGTGATGATCGCCAACGACGCGGCGGGGGAAGGCGTCAACTTGCAGCGAGGCGCCCATCTGATGGTCAACTACGACCTGCCGTGGAACCCCAACAGGATCGAGCAGCGCTTCGGCCGCATCCACCGCATCGGCCAGACCGAGGTCTGCCACCTGTGGAACCTCTGCGCCGCCAACACCCGCGAGGGCGAGGTCTATCAGCGTCTGCTGGAAAAGCTCGACGACGCGCGCAAGGCCCTGGGCGGCAAGGTCTATGATGTGCTGGGCGAACTCTTCGAGGGCCAGGCGCTGCGGGCCCTGCTCATCGATGCGATCCGCTACGGCGACCGGCCCGAGGTCAAGGCCGATCTTTTCCGCAAGGTCGATGGGGCGGTGGACGTGGCGACCATCGAGACCCTGGTCGCCAAGCGCAAGCTGACCTCCGAGGGTCTCGATCCGGCCATGGTGGCCGCCATCCGCGAGGAGATGGAGCGCGCCCAGACCCGCCGGCTGCAGCCGCACTTCATCGGCGCCTTCTTCCGCGAGGCCTTCGTCCATCTGGGCGGCCGGATCGCCGAGCGGGAGACCGGCCGTTTCGAGATCAGCCGGGTTCCGGGCGTACTCAAGCATCGCGACCGGCTGATCGGCCGCGGCGATCCGGTGCTCGACCGCTACGGAAGGGTAGCCTTCGACAAGGCGCTGATCGCCGGAACGCCACAGGCCGAACTTCTGGCGCCCGGTCATCCGCTGCTGGACGCGGTCACCGACGTGGTGCTGGAACGTTTCCAGCCGCTGCTCGGCCAAGGCGCCGTGCTCGTCGATGAGACCGACGAGGGCGGGACGCCGCGCTTGCTGCTCTACCTGGAACACGCCATCCGCGATGGCCGTGCCGGCCGATTGGGCGAACCCCGGGTGATCTCTCAGCGGCTGCAGTTCATCCACCTGACGGAGGATGGTGAAGCGTTCGACGGCGGCGCCGCGCCCTACCTCGACTACCGTCCGATCACGGATGAAGAGCGTGAGCGGATCACCGAGGCGCTCGCCGCGCCATGGCTTGCCGGGGACCTGGAGGCGCGGGCGGTCGGCTTCGCCATCGCGAGCCTCGTTCCGGCCCACCTGGCCGAGGTCAAGACCCGGCGGCTGGCGGAGATCGCCAAGGTCGAGGCGGCGGTGCGCGATCGTCTGACCCGCGAGCGCGCCTATTGGGATTCGCGCGCGGCGCGACTGCGCGAGGAGGAACGGGCCGGCAGGGAGCAGCGGATCAACGCCGGCAACGCCGAGGCCACCGCCGAGCGGATGGTCGAACGATTGGCGAGGCGGCAAGGCGAACTCGATCTCGAACGCCAGATCGCCGCCCTCGCCCCGGTGCTGAAGGGCGCGGTGCTGGTCGTTCCGGCCGGGATGCTTAAGGCTGCGGAGCGCGCCGCGGCGTCGGAACTTTCCGATGACCCCGCGGCCCGGGCGGTGATGGAGCGGCTGGCGATGGACCAGGTGATGGCCTTCGAGCGCGCCCTCGGCAACGCTCCCGTCGATGTCTCGGCGGCCAAGAAGGGCTGGGACATCGAGAGCCCGGACGGCGCCACCGGCCATCTGCGCTTCATCGAGGTCAAGGGCCGCCACGCCGAGGCCCGCGAGGTGATCCTGACCAAGAACGAGATTCTCGCCTCCCTTAACACCCCCGACGCGTTTCACTTGGCGCTGGTGCTGGTGGAGAACGGCTTCGCGCGCCAGCCGGTCTATGTGCAGCGCTTCTGCGACCGCGAACTCGGCTTCGCCGAGACGGCGGTGGTGTTCAACATCGCGCAGCTTTTGTCCCGCGCCATACCCGTGGCGGCTTGAACCCATGCCGATCCGCAAACGCGAAGGCAACCGTCCCGACCGCAGGCTCGCCGAGGAAGGATCTCTCGGTGAGGCGGGCAAACGCGAATTGCTGAAGCGCATTCGCTACGTCGGTTCGGGCCACCATAAGCTGCGGCCCGCCGACTATGGGCTGGTCCCGCCCAACAATCCGCGCGCCAACAAGTCGGTGTGCGATGATCTGGGGCCAATGCCATTGCGCAAGGCGAGGGCGCTGTTTCGCGGGGGTGTCGAACGGGGCATGGTCAGCCCGTTTCCCCTTGGCGGCGTTCCGAAGTATGTTTGGGCGATAGACGCCGCCGGCGAGGTGTGGGAGGCTAAGACCCATCCGGAACACGAATTCGCCTATCACGGTTATCGGCTGGGCGATGACGAGCGGAACTGGCGGCGATATCTGACGAAGGAATGGAAGAAGCGTTGCCCGTAGGACTCGAAATCGCCCTGGCGCCTGAGGTGCTGGACGAAGGCGCCGCAGAGGAACGGGCGGCCTTCGGCCTGTTCACCGTCCGGACGGACAACGCGTCCCTGACCGAGGGCTTCGATGCCTATCTGAACGGCTTTCGGGCCGGGCCGCTGGTGTCCGGCTACCACGTCGCGGAGTGGTTCGCCTGGAACTGGTGGCGGCTACGCTGGGAAGGGCGCTCGGCTTCCGCCGACTGGGCGCAGGCGCATGAGATGAACGGGATCGGCGAGGGCTATGTCTGGCCGAACATCACCATCTTCTCGGACGGCGTGAGAACCGCGGTGATATCCAAGCCTTCCGAACGGCCCGACGCCAGGCCGTTCCGATACGTCGGCTCAATCCCGCTCGTCGTTCCGTCGAGCCTTTTCGAAGCCGCCGTCGATGCCTTCATGCCCCGGGTGATCGGGCGGCTGCGTGAGCAGGACGTCGCCGAGACCAACCTCGACCGGCTGTGGCGCGACATCCTCGCCGAGCGCGCCGATCCCGAAATCGCCAAGCGGCGCCGCCTGGAGGCGCTGCTCGGCCGCGACGCCGACGCGATCGACGATGACGCCGTCGAACGCCTGTTGGCGGATGCGGCGCGATTGGGAGAGGCGGCGTTGGGCGAGATCGCGGCGAACAGCGCGCAACGCGGCCAGGCGGAGGCGCCGCGCAGCGCGGCGGACTTCGAGACCCTGGCGGCGCTTGGTCAACCCGCTTCCGTCAGAGATGCAGTGGCGCTTCGATCCGGCGTGCGACTGCCGAAGGGGCCGGATGCGCCGGCGTGGCTTGTCGGTCGCGACGCCGCCCGAGCGCTTCGCGCGCAAGAGGGTCTGAAAGAGTCGCCCGTCGAGGATCACAGGCTCGCCGAAATGACAGGCACGAACCCGCATGCTCTGGATGCGACGGTCGCCGGTCCCTCGGGCATTTCCTTCGCCCTCGACAACGGCGCAGGCGCCTCGAAGATCGTCTTGCGCTCCACCTGGAAGACGAGCCGGCGTTTCGATCTGGCGCGGATTCTCGGCGATCGCCTGATCTCCCCGGCCGGCGCCCTGCACCCCGCCACGCGCGCCTACACCTATCGTCAGAAGACGCAGCGCTCGTTCGCGGCTGAATTTCTGAGCCCGTTCGAAGCGGTCGATGATTTCCTCGACGGCGATTTCTCGCAAGAGGGCCAGCAGGACGCCGCGGAGCATTTCGATGTCTCGCCGATGACGATCTCGACCCTGTTGATGAATCATGGCCGGATCGAACGCCAGCCCTACGGGGATTTCGACGTCGCGGCGTGATGACCGTTAGGGGGATCCTGCCTCGCGGACCTCAGTCCACGACACAGTCAAAGACGAGCGCGTCATCCGCGCCGATGGGCACTCGCAGCCTCCACGTCCCGATCCAGATCGGCTGGTCTTGCGGCGGCCGGGGTTGTACTTCGGACCATTCGGCCGGATCGATAGGGGCATGCTCTTCCGGGCCCCCATAGCCCCTGGCGCGAGCCAGCAATTGCACGCCGTTGGCCCCAACAGTCATGAATCCTCCGCGGTGATCGTCGTAGCTGGGATGAGGGGCATAGCCTACCGAGAGGTTGAGTTCGAGCACAGGCAGGCCGTGGCTCAAGGCGTCGAGGCCGATCAGCCTCTCGCGCCAGCCGGAGAGGTCGATCAGGTCCCCGGTGCTGGCCGTTCCGCCACCCATGTCTGTGAGGCAGAAGACCGACCCGCCGCCACCCACGCGGAGGCAGAGTTCGAATTCACCTCCGGCGGTTGGATTGCGCGGATAGAGGAGCAGCGAGCCCGGCGAAAAATCCGGCGCCGCCCCCAACCGGAAGGATTTGTTCGGGAGCCAGGCTTCCGCAGCGTTCAGCAATTTGGCTTGCACGATGTCTTCCCTTGTTGATAGGAGGTTTGGATTGGAACAAAGATGGAACATGCATGAAGCTTCGTCAAGCAAGCCAGGCGACGTGGTGGTCATCCGGCGGGATCGGCCCTACAGGTTCGCGGTTCGGCTTGAGACGCGATGAGCTGAAGACCCGAGGAAACCCGTGCCGCCCATCCGCAGGAAACTCATCGAGGTCTCCATCCCGCTGGAGGCGATCAATGTCGCTTCGGCGCGCGAGAAGTCGATCCGGCACGGGCATCCATCGACCCTGCACCTGTGGTGGGCGAGGCGGCCGCTGGCGGCGTGCCGGGCGGTGCTGTTCACCCAGCTGGTCGACGATCCCTCCGGCTGGCCGGAGCGGTTCCCGACCGTGGCTGAGCAGGACGCCGAGCGGCGGCGCCTGCATAGGGTGATCGAGGCCATGGTGCCGTGGGAGGCGTCGAACGACGAGCGGATCATCGGCGCGGCGCGGTTCGAGATCGCACGCTCGGTGGCCTGGGGCCTGGGGGAGGAGCCGCCGGCGCGCGACGATGCCAAGGCCATCCTCGACTATCTGCAGACCAAGGCGCCGCCGGTCTATGACCCGTTCTGCGGCGGCGGCTCGATCCCGCTGGAGGCCCAGAGGCTCGGCCTGCGCGCCTACGGCTCGGACCTCAACCCGGTCGCGGTGCTGATCTCCAAGGCCCTGGTCGAGATTCCGCCGAAGTTCGCCGGCCGGCCGCCGGTCAATCCGGAGGCGCGGGCGCTGGCCGCCAACGGCCAGGTGCGCGCCTGGAAGGGGGCGCAGGGCTTGGCCGAGGACGTCCGCTACTACGGCCGCTGGATGCGCGAAGAGGCCGAAAAGCTCATCGGCCATCTCTATCCGAAGGCCACGCTGCCCGACGGCTCGGAGGCGACGGTGATCGCCTGGCTCTGGGCCCGCACCGTCCGCTCCCCCGACCCAGCCGCCAAGGGTGCGATGGTCCCGCTGGTCTCGTCGTTCATGCTGTCGACGAAGGAGGGGAAGAAGGCCTGGGTCGAGCCGGTGATCGACCCCGCCGCACCGGACGGCTGGCGGTTCGAGGTGCGGACAGGGGCGCTGTCGAAGGCGGACGAGGAGCGGTTGAAGAAGGGGTCAATGTCGCGTGCTGGGGGCACCTGCATCGTTTCCGGAGCTCTCATGCCGCTCGACTACATTCGCGCGTTCGGACAAAAGGAAGGGTTGGGAATCCGCTTGCTAGCCGTTGTAGCTGAGGCAAAACGCGGTCGAGTATACCTGGCGCCAAGTGAAGAACAAAGCGTGCCCATGTCAATGGAAACTCCTGACGCACCGGAGATCGCAATCGAAATCGCCGGATCAACGCGCGATTTCCGAACAAAGTTGTACGGACTGACGCAGTTCAGCGACCTTTTTACAAGTCGTCAACTTACGGCATTGATGACGTTAGCTAGTTTTATAGCTGAGGCTAGAGGAAACGCGGCAGATGATTCAAGTCACGCGATTTACGACTCTGAGCGCCACGGAGGCTCCAAGGATGAGAGCGCCTCATATGCCGACGCCGTCGCAACTTATCTTGGTCTCGCAGTCAGCAAACTCGCCGCAGCCCAATCGACGATGGGCGTTTGGAGCCCCTCGATGGATCAAGCTGTAAACGCATTCGGTCGTCAAGCGCTGCCCATGACATGGGATTTTCCCGAATCAAATGTATTTAATGGAATGGCTGGTGATTTTGCCACAACGTTGTCGGGCATGATGAAGGTTCTAGACAATTGCTTGTCGACGGTTACGGTTTCTATTCGCAACGATGATGCTGCGCGATCCGTGAAAATAGATGGAGGAATTATTACATCCGATCCCCCATATTTTGATAATATATCCTATGCTGAGCTTTCAGATTATTTTTATGTCTGGCAAAGGCATGCTTTGGCCTTTATCTATCCAAGTCTTTACCGAAGAATTACGACCCCTAAGGATAAGGAACTCATAGCGTCAAACATGCGCCACGAGGGGGCCGGGGCGGCAGAAGAATTCTTCCTCAATGGCATGGAGGGCGTGCTTCGTGATCTTGATCGTACCAGTGCGAATAACGTTCCTATGGCCCTCTTTTATGCCTTCAAACAATCTGAGGTGGTCGCGGACGGACTTAGCTCACCTGGATGGAGTTCTTTCTTGCAGGCAGTGATGAACGCAGGTTGGCTCGTGGACGGGACATGGCCGATTCGAACGGAACGGGCGACGGGCCTAAAGGCGAATATGAATTCGCTTGCGTCCTCCATCGTCCTCGTCTGCCGCAAGCGGCACGCCGACGCTTCCACCATCACGCGCGCCGAATTCGTCCGCGCGCTCAAGCGCGAAATGCCCCCGGCCATCGACGTGATCCGTAAAGCGGGCGTGGGTCCGGTGGACATGCAGCAGTCGGTGATCGGGCCGGGCATGGGGGTGTTCTCGCGGCATTCCAAGGTGCTGGAGGACGACGACAGCGCGATGAGCGTCAAGACCGCCCTGGCCCTGATCAACCGGGTCTGGGAGGAGATCGAGAACGAACTGGACGCCGCCTTCGATGCGGAGACGCAGGTGGCCCTCGCCTGGTTCGCCACCCACGGCTTCGAGGCCAAGGCCTCTGGTGAGCTGATTACCCTGGCCAACGCCAAGAACGTCCCCTCCGCCGCCCTATTCGCCTCCGGCGTGTTCAAGGACTTGCGCGGCCGGGCCTGCCTGACGCCCAGGGCCGAACTGCCGGCCGACTGGTCGCCGGCGCGGGACAAGACTCTTACCGTCTGGGAGTGCGTGCAGCATGTCGCCCGCGTCTTGGCACGCGAGGAAGGCGGGGGCGAAGCAGCGGCGGCGATGGTGCGCGAGATGGGTGCCAAGTCGGCCGACGCCCGGGCGCTTGCCTACCGCCTCTACGAGATCGCCTCGAACAAGGGCTGGGCGGCCGAGGCCCTTGTCTACAACGAACTGGCCCAGGAATGGACCAAGCTCGAGGACCGGACGGCGAGCGCCGGGTTCGAGCGAAGGCTGGAAGGGGCGGCGCAGTTGGAGTTGATTTAAGGAGCGGGGCGAAGGGAGGTAAGGGGGGCATCGGCATGATCCGTCCCTTGAGTCGACTTCGCCTTTGAACGCGCTAGGGTGGCGGCGTGCTGAGCGATCTTCATTTTACTAACTTCAAGTCCTGGGCCAGGGCCGACATGGCCTGCGGCGGGATCACGGGCGTGTTCGGCACGAACTCCTCGGGCAAGACCAGCCTCATCCAGTTCCTGCTGTTGCTCAAACAGACCAAGGACGCCACCGACCGCGCCATCACCCTTGAGCTGAACGGCGACCTCGTTCAGCTCGGAACGATCAAAGACGCGATCCATCGCCATGACGAATCCAAATCGATCGAATGGTCAATTCGATTCCGCCTGGAGCGGGAACTGGCTCTGAGCGACCCCGGCGGGCGGCGGACATTGCGGGTAGCCGAAGGGAACGAATTGACTCTCGCCTCGGAGGTCAGTGTTCAACAACAGGGCCCGCGATCACGCGGTATTTCCTACCACCTGGGTCACATGCGTTTTGAACTCGCGCCAAGGAATGGTGAGACCAGCCAATTCGACCTTCGAGCCGAGCCAGATTCCGGAACCGAGAGCGCCTTCAAATTCCTGCGAACCCTTGGGAGGAAATGGCAACTCCCGGGACCGATCAAGTCCTACGCTTTTCCCGATCAAGCCCGCACCTACTTCCAGAACGCCGGCTTTCTCGCGGACCTCGAGGCGGCCTACGAGGCCGAACTCGACAAGACGTTTTACCTCGGCCCGATGCGCGAGTTCCCTCAACGCGATTACTTATGGGCTCATTCGAGGCCGAGCGACGTTGGCCAACGGGGTGAAAAGGCGATCGACGCCATTTTGGCGGCGAGCGAAGCCAGGGAAATGCGAAACGTCAGGCCGAAGGCGAAGCTTCGTCCGTTTCAGGAGATGGTCGCCTATTGGTTGCGGGAGATGCGTCTGGTCGACAGTTTCCGGGTCGCCGAGATAGCGCCCGGCTCGAACCGCTGGCAGGCTTGGCTGACGACGCGGCGCGGGGCGAGCGAGGTCCTTCTGACCGACGTGGGGTTCGGAGTCTCGCAGGTGCTTCCGGTCGTGACCCTGCTGCAATATGTGCCGGAAGGATCGACCGTGATCCTGGAGCAGCCTGAAATCCATCTGCATCCGATGGCGCAGGCCGGCTTGGCAGACGTCATCATCCAAGCCGCGACCCATCGAAATGTGCAGGTCATTCTCGAAAGTCATTCGGAACACCTGCTGCTGCGGCTGCAGCGTCGGATCGCCGAGGAGGCAATGTCGGCCGATGACGTAAAGCTCTATTTCTGTGACGCGCCCGAGGGGACGTCCGTGCTCATGCCACTGGAACTCGATTTGTTCGGCAACATCCGCAACTGGCCCGACAAGTTCATGGGCGACGCGTTCAATGAGGTGGCAACCGCGGAATTGAAACGCATCGAGCGGCGCCGCGCGGCCGATGCGGCCTGATGGCGGAGGTGATCATTGACACCAACGTCGCCGTCGTCGCCAACCGCCAGAACCCGAGGGCGGTAGAAGAGTGTGTCGATGCCTGCAGCGAATTCCTGGCTGGCGCACACGCCGACCATATAATCCTGTTGGACCAGGACGATGAAATCCGTGGAGAATATGCGAGGGCTCTGAGCATGGGCCGACCGTATCAATTAGGCGCGCAATTCCTGATCCATGTGCTGCAAAATCAGCATGGCGACCGCCATGTGCGCCTCGTTCGCCTAGCGAGGGACGCCGCCGGTGACTTCGTCGACTTTCCAAAAGTCGCCGAGCTGGCGAGGTTCGACCGCTCCGACCGGAAATTCGCCGCCCTCGCCCGCCGCACCGGCGTCGCGGTGACCAATGCCACGGACAGCGACTGGGCCGATAGCCTGCCGTCGCTGAACGCGAATGGGATCGCCGTTACCTTCCTGTGTGGTTGCGACAAGACCAAATGGTTCGTCGCATGACCGCCGAAAAGGCCAATCTCGACCGCATCCGCGACGGGCTCTACCGGCTGCGCGGCGCCCTGGCGCCGTTCGTCGAGGGGCGGATGAAGGTCGAGCACGGCGCCAACTGGAGCCGCTACGCCAGCCGCGCGGCCGGCGCTCCGGCGGACGGGGCGCTCGACGAATACGGCCTCCTGAAGACGATGATCGACAACTGGCGCGACGTGTTCGACGCCGCCTTTCCCCGCCACGAGCGGCACAAGGTGCGCAACTTCGTCTCGACCGCGATGGAGGCGCGCAACGCCACCAGCCACCTCACCCTGCCGATCCAGGACGACGAAACGCTGCGGTATCTGGACGCCATTCACCAACTGCTGCGCGCCGCCAAGGCGCCGCCGGCTGACGTCGCGGCGGTCAAAGCGTTGTATGACGCCCAGCGGATGTCGGGGATCGACGCGCCGCCAGCAGCCGAGGCCGCCGCAATTCCGACACCAGCCCCGGCCGCGCCGGTCGCGAGCCCGGCGATCCCGGCCGGGCCGGCGAAAACTCTTCGGCCTTGGCGCGAGGCGGCGCTGCCGCATCCGGACGTGCTGGCCAACCGCTTCAAGGAGGCGGAATTCGCCGCCGACCTGTTCGCGGTGGATTCCGGCCAGGTGGACCCCACCAACGACTACGCCACCGCCAAGGGCTTCTTCGGCATCACCTTCCTGACCGAAGGGCTGAAGCGGGTGTTGACCAGCGTGCTGGAACGGCTCTCCGGGAAGGGCGGCGATCCGGTGCTCGGCCTGCAGACGGCGTTCGGCGGCGGCAAGACCCACACCCTGCTGGCCGTCTGGCATCTGGCCCACGCCCGCGAGCTGGAACCGCTGGCCGGAGTCGCCGAACTCGCCGCCAAGGCCGGGGTCGCGGCGTGGAAGCCGGCCAGGGTCGCGGTTTTCGTGGGCAGCGCGGTGGGGGTGGATACGCCCCTGCCGGTGAAGGGCGGGCCACGCCTCCGCACCCTGTGGGGCTATCTCGGCTGGCGCCTGGGCGGTCAGGCGGGGCTCGACCTGATGGCCGAGGCCGAGAAGGCCTGGACGAGCCCAGGCTCGGCCCTGCTGGCCGATCTCTTCCGCCTCTCCGGCCCGGCCCTCATTTTGCTCGACGAACTGGTCGCCTATGCGCGGCAGCTCCCCGAGGAGCGCTTCGAGGCCTTTCTATCCTTCATCCAGGCGCTGACCGAGGCGGCCAAGATGGCGCCCGGCATGGTGGTGATCGGCTCGCTGCCGGAAAGCGACGCCGAGGCCGGCGGCGACAAGGGCCTGCGGGCGTTGCGCCGGCTTCAAGCGGTGTTCGGGAGGATGCATTCGTCGTGGCTGCCGGCGTCCGGCGACGAGACCTATGAGATCATCCGCCGGCGACTGTTCCAGCCGCTGGACGCCGACGGCGAGAAGATTCGCGAGGAGACCATCAAGGCCTTCCACGATCTCTACCGCAAGCACGCGGCGGAGTTTCCGGCCGAGGCCAAGGAGCCGCGTTATCTCGAACTGATGCGCCTTTCCTATCCGATCCATCCCGATCTCTTTGACCGTCTCTCCAAGGAATGGGCGGGCCTGGCCAATTTCCAGCGCACCCGTGGGGTCCTGAGGTTCATGGCCAATGTGATCGGCGTCGCCTGGCAGGCGCAGATCTCCGATCCGCTAATCACGCCGGCGCGAATTCCCATGGCGCACGAGAAGGTGCGGGCCGGGATGCTCAATCCGATCGATCCGGCCTTCGCCGCGGTGCTCGACCGGGAGGTGGACGGCGAGGGATCGCTGCCGGCACGCCTGGAGGCCAATCCCTCGCGGCGTATTTCGCAAATCAAGGCGGCCACGCGGGCGGCGCGGGCGGTGTTCCTCGCCTCCGCGCCCCTGGCCGGCCAGCCCAACGCCGGCCTGACGCGGGCCGGGGTGCGGCTGGCCTGCGTCGAGCCGGGCGATCAGTTCGCCATCTTCGGCGAGGCGCTGAACGAGCTTTCGGAACAAGCCGCCTATCTCTACGAGGAGGCCGGCCGCTACTGGTTCTCGACCCAGCCGACCCTGAACCGCCTGGCCGACGAGAAGGCCAAGGCCCTGCCGGTCCATGAGGTCGATGAGGCCGTCGGCGCTGTACTCGCCAAGGAGGCGGCGGCCAAGGCCGGCTTTCACTGGATATTCACTGGCGCCGACCCCGAGGAGAAGGCGGAGCTTTCCCTAGTCATCCTGGGCCCCGCGACGCCCCACGCCGGCAAACACCCTGTCGGACCGGCGGCGGACGCGGCCAGCGGCATCGTGGAGCGGCGCGGGACGGGGCAGCGACGCTGGCGAAACACGCTGATCTTCGTCGCCGCCGACGAGACCCTGCTGGCCACGGCGCGGGACGCCATGCGCCGGGCCCTCGCGTGGGAAGACATCGCCGCCGACAAGCAGCTCGCCGCCCAGCTCCCTTCGGGCCAGATTCGTGACGCCGAGTCCAAGGCCAGGACCCACCGCAGCGGCGCGGTGCATGCCATCCGCCTGGCCTGGAGCGCCGTCTTCCTGCCGGTCAAGGCGGCCGAGGCGGGCAAGGCGTTCGACCTCGAACAGACGACGATCGGTGCCCGCGACCGCGCCGGCATTCCCGCAGCGGTCTACGACAAGATCGGCCCCAAGGGAGAAGCCCTGGTCAAGGAGCGGCTGGGCCCTGAGAACCTGTGGACCATCCTCGGGCCGCTGTGGCCGACCGATCGGCCGCACCTGCCACTTTCCGAACTCATCGACTGGTTCGCCGCCTTCGCCTACATGCCCAAGCTACGCGACCGCCTGGTCCTGGAAGGCGCGGTGCGTGACGCGGTGGCCAGCCTAGATCCGAGGTTCGGCTATGCCGACGGCTGGGACGAGGGGACCGGCCGTTACCTGGGCCTGCGATGGGCCAAGCCGCCACCCGAGCCGATGGCGGCCGGTGCCGTACTCGTCCGGGCGCAGGAGGCCCTGACGCAGCTCGCCGCCGAACAGGCCGCCGCGGCGCCCGCGCGCGTTGGCGCGCCGGGCGAGACTCCGGCCGCAAGGACCGACCATGGGGGCTTCGAACCCGAAACGCAGGCGGCGCCCGGCAAGCCGCAGCGGTTCTTCGGCGTGGTGGAGCTCGATCCCGATCGGCCGGTGAAGGCCTTCGACGCCGTCGCCACCGCGGTGATCGCCCAGCTCCAGCGCACCGCCGGCGCCAAGGTGAAGCTGACCCTGGAGATCGAGGCCGAGGCGCCGGACGGCTTCGACGACGCCGACATCGGGGTCATCCGCGACAATGCCAGGAGTCTGAAATTCAAGGGTGACTCCACCGGGTTTGATTGACGGGGACGCCGACCGCGGAAAGGAAGTCTGGACAGCCGAGGTCTCCACCCCCATCCTGCCAATTGAAACGACCGTTCGAAACCCCGCCAAGGTCCGCCCGCCCATGTTCATGCGCTTCTTCACCGAGCTGAAGGCGGCCAAGGTGCCGGTGACGCTGAAGGAATATCTGATGCTCATGGAGGGCATGGACAAATCGGTGATCGAGCGGCGGGTGGAGGATTTCTACTATCTATCGCGCGCCGCCCTTGTGAAGGACGAGCGGCACCTCGACCGCTTCGACGTGGTGTTCGGCCATGTGTTCAAGGGCTTGGAGTTGGTGTCGGTGGAGAGGGCCGCGGACATCCCCTCCGAATGGCTCAAGCGCCTGACCGAGAGCTTCCTCACCGACGAGGAGAAGAGGGAGATCGAGGCCATGGGCGGCTTCGACAAGCTGATGGAGATGCTGAAGGAACGCATGAAACAGGGACGCGGCGAGGAGGGCGACGGCGGCGAGAACGGGCGGGGCAATGGCCGCAGTTTTCCCATCGGGGCCGACGGCTATCACCCGGAGGGCGTTCGCATCGGCCAGGACAAGGGCCGCCACGGCAAGGCGATCAAGGTGTGGGACAAGCGCGAGTACAAGAACCTCGACGACTCCGTGGAGCTCGGCACCCGCAACATCAAGATCGCCCTGCGGCGCCTGCGCAAGTTCGCGCGGGCTGGAGCGCCGGACGAACTGGACATGAAGGGAACGATCAAGGAGACGGCTAACCGGGGCTATCTAGACCTCGTCATGCAGCCCGAGCGCCGCAACACCATCAAGGTGCTGCTGTTCTTTGACATCGGCGGATCGATGGACAGCCACATCCGCCTCTGCGAGGAGCTGTTCTCGGCCGCCCGCAGCGAGTTCAAGAGCATGGAATTCTTCTATTTCCACAACTGCCTCTACGAGGGCGTGTGGAAGGACAACCGTCGCCGACACACCGAAAAGCTGGAAACCTGGGATCTGCTCAACAAATACGGGCGGGACTACAAGGTGATCTTCGTCGGCGACGCGACCATGAGCCCCTATGAGATCACTTACCCGGGCGGCTCGGTGGAGCATTGGAACGAGGAGCCCGGTGCGGTGTGGATGGCCCGCGCGCTCGGCGCCTGGGACAGCGTCGCTTGGCTGAACCCCACCCCCGCCCGCCACTGGGACCACACCCCGTCGATCGCAGTGATGCGCCAACTTCTGAACGACCGCATGTTCCCCCTGACCATCCAGGGGCTCGATGGCGCTATGCGGGAACTGGTGCGGTAGGACGGGCGCGGCCTGGGGCGCGGCCCGCGCGCGTTAAGCGATCAGTAGGGGTCGGGGAATCTGAGGAGGTGCTCGAGGTTCTGGCCGCGGATGATGCCGTAGGCATGGTAGAACAGACCGTAGGCGTCGATGGCGGACAGGTCGGGGAAGACGCAGACATCGAGGACATCGTTGACGTTGGTCATGAGCACCCACCCGCCTCCGGCGGCGTTGATGCCGCCGAATTCGTCGGTGCCGCCGACATCCGAGCAGTAGCAGGAGCCGGGGCCGCCCTGGCACTTGCTGAGATCGACGTGCTGCTTGGCGTAGTAGGCCAGCGCGGCGAGGGTGGGTTTTGTCGTCACCAGCGTGCCGAGCAGAACGTCGATGTGGGTGGACCCATCTTTCGACAGATAGTCGCAGAAGTCGTGATGATAGGCGAGCACCAGAAGCGGGCCGCCGTTGGTGTTGTAGGCGGGATAGCGCGACTGCACGGCGCCTCCGGTGGCGGTGCAGTAGGCGGGCGGCGAGACCACCGGCGCGGGACTCGCGAAGCATAGCCCCGGCGCGGCGAACAGCAGGCCTGCGACGATCAGCACATATTTCAGCATGGCAAGTCCCCTCGGAATCTTTCGAAAGCGATCCGGTAGCTATGGCTCATCCTCACGGAGTGTCAAACTGTGTTCCGCGGCCATATTGGCGGCGAGGATGCGCCGCGCCTTGCCCCCGGCGGAGAAGTCACCGATGACTACCGCTTCGAAGGCGAGGACGGCGCATCTCGCTGGTCGTGGTCGCCCGTTCCCCGATTGAAAGGCTGACCGCCTGGAAGCGCGAACGCGGCTGGAAAAACATGCGCCTCTACCGCGACCTTACCGGCGCCTATTCCCGTGACTATTTCGGCCTCCTGCCCGACGGTTCGGAGATCCCGGCTCTCAACGTTTTGACTCGCCGCGACGGAACGATCCGCCACTTTTGGTCCGGCGAAATGACCAGACCAACCGCCGACCCCGGCCAGGATCCCCGCGGCGCCCCCGACGCTGCCCCGTTGTGGACGGTGCTGGACCTGACGCCGGAAGGGCGAGGCGGAGATTGGTATCCGAAGCTGGATTACGAGAGCTGAACCCGTGCCAAGTTCCCGCGTCGGCGGGAGCCTTAATGGACCCACCCAGTCCGTCTCAGGCGAGCCCCTCATGCTTCAGCGCCAACTGGACCGCGGGACGGGCTTTCATCCGGTCGAAAAAGGCGATGAGCGGCGGCGCGATCTCAATCGAGTTCTTCTTGGCCCACATCAGCATGACGAAGAGATAGGCGTCGGCGACGCTCGCGTCCCGGCCGAACAGGTAGTCACCGTGCAACTGGCCCGCGATGAGGCCCAGGCGCTTGGCGATGGCCTCGCCCGCCTTGGCCTTGTCCGCATCGACCGCGCCCGGCGTGAAGAACGGCTTGAAGGATTTGTGGATTTCGGTGGAGATGAAGGCGAGCGCCTCCAGCAGCCGGTATCGGCCAAGCTCGCCGCCCGGCGCAAGCGCCGGCGATCTGTCGGCTATCCAGCTCAGGATCGCGATGTTCTCGGTGAGCGTCTCGCCGCCGTCCAGTACGAGCGCCGGCACATAGCCCTTGGGGTTGATCTTGGTGAAGTCGCCGCCTTCCTCGGTGGTGTGGGTCTTCAGATCGACCTTCACCGCGTCGAACGGCAGGGCGGCTTCATGCAGCGCGATGTGGTCGGCGAGGCTGCAGGCTCCCGGCGCGAAATACAGGATCACGGGTCCGTCTCCGAAGGTTGAAGTCCCCTCATCAACCCGCGCGGCCGTCATAGGTTTCGTCTCGCCCGCTCGGCGAGGGGCGGCTATCCTCCGTTCCATGTCCAACCCTCCTCCCGGCGCCAGAACCTCGCCCGCCACGGCGCGCAATCGCGGTCCTATCCTGGAAGTGCTGAAGCCGCGCCTGCCGGCCATCGGCGTGGTGCTCGAGATCGCCGCCGGGGCCGGCGAGCACGCGATCCACTGCGCCGCCGCCCTGCCCCAGCTTCAGTGGCTGCCGACCGACGCCGACCCCGACGCCCTGGCCAGCATCGCCGCTTGGCGGCGCCACGCCGGCCAGCCGAACCTGCTGGCGCCGCTGCGGCTCGACGCGGCCGACCCCGAGACTTGGCCGCTCGACGGGGTCGACGCCATGGTCAACATCAACATGATCCATATCTCGCCCTGGAGGGCGGCTCAGGGCCTGATGGCCGGCGCCGGGTGCCTGCTGCCGGCCGGCGGCGGCCTCTTTCTCTATGGCCCCTTTTTTGAAACCGATATCGAAGCGGCGCCCAGCAACGTCGCTTTCGACCTCAGCCTGAAGAGCCGCGACCCCGCGTGGGGCGTCCGCCGCCTCGACGACGTGACGGCCCTGGCCAGCCGGCATGGCCTGAAGCTTTCCGAGCGCATCGCCATGCCGGCCAACAACCTGACTCTCGTCTTCCGGAAGGTTGTCGCCGGTAGCCGGCCTGGTGCATTGTCAAGCGCGCCGGCCAGCCGGTCCCGCGGTGGGGAAGAGGACCGATGAAGATCGTGGCGGGATTGGCGGCGGTATTGCTGATGGTCGGTGCGGCGCAGGCCCAGAGGCTGACCCCCGAACGGGTGTTCGCCGATCCGGATCTTTCCGGTCCCAGGGCGCGCCTGGTCAAGCTGGCCCCCGACGGCTCGGCGGTGACCTTTCTGCGCGCCAAGCGCGACGATCAGCGCGTCACCGATCTTTGGATCGCCGACGTCAAAGGGGGTCCGCCGCGCCTGCTCATCGACGGCCGCGCGCTCGCGCCCAACGACGCGGCGCTCTCCGAAGATGAAAAGAGCCGCCGCGAACGCCAGGGCGTCCAGACCCGCGGCGTGGTCGATTACAGCTGGGACGACCGAGGGCGCTCGATTCTGGCGCCCGTGGAGGGCAATCTGTGGCTTTATGAGCGGGCCAGCGGCAAGCTCACCCGCCTGACCGACAAGCCGGCCGACGACATCGACGCCAGGATCTCGCCCCTGGGAGGCTTCGTCTCGTACGTGCGCGGCGACAACCTCTATGTCCTGTCCTCGGGCGGCGGGCCCGAAAAGGCCCTGACGCAGGGCGGCGACGCCCTGCATAGCTGGGGCACGGCCGAGTTCATCGCCCAGGAAGAGATGGCGCGCGAGACTGGCTACTGGTGGTCGCCGGACGATACCCGCATCGCCCTCACCCATGTCGATGTCAGCGGCGTCGATGTCGTGCCGCGCTTCGATATCGGGGCGGCCGGCGCGACGGTGGTCGATGAGCGCTATCCCAGGGTCGGGCGGCCCAACGCCCGCGTCGACCTCTATGTCGAGGACGTGTCCACGGCGCGGCGGGTGAAGGTCGATCTGGGCGCGAATCCGGACATCTATGTGGCCCGCGTCGATTGGTCGAAGGACGGGCGAACGCTCTACGTCCAGCGCGAGTCCCGCGACCAGCGACGCCTCGATCTGCTGGCCGCCGACCCGGCGACCGGAGTCACGAAAGTCATCGCGAGCCAGACCAGCCCCCATTGGATCGAACTCACCGACGACTTCCGACCGCTGAAGGACGGGAGCTTCCTTTGGTCGTCCGAGGCCTCGGGCTGGCGCCATCTCTATCTCCACGGCGCCGACGGCGCGCTCATCCGCCAGGTTACCCACGGCGACTGGCCGGTCTCGGAGCTGTTGGGCGTCGATGAGGCGGCCGGCGTGGCGATCTTCGCCGCCAGCAAGGATTCGCCGATCGAGCGGCGCATCTACGCCGTCTCCTATCGGGTGCCCGGCGAGCCCGCCGCGCTCACCGCCGCCGGCGGCTGGTGGACGGCCGATGTCGCCAAATCCGGCCAGATCTTCGCGGCCACCTACGACGACGCGTCGACCCCGCCGCGCACCGCTCTCTACAGCGAGGCCGGCGGGCGCATCGGCTGGATCGAGAAAAACGCCCTGGTCGCTGGTCATCCCTATTTTCCTTATGCGCCGCGTCTGCGCGTTCCCGCCTTCGGCGTCATCAAGGCTTCCGACGGCCAGGATCTTTGGTGGTCGATGCGAACGCCCCCCGGCTTCGATCCGGCGAAGAAATATCCGGTGATCGTCGACGTCTATGGCGGCCCCGCCGGCGCCCTGGTCACCAGGACCTGGGCGAGTCCGGCCGATCAGCTCTATCTCGAGGCCGGCTACATCCTGTTCAGCCTCGACAACCGCGGCACGCCGAACCGCTCGGTGGCCTTTAAGACCGCCATCGATCGCCGCATGGGGGTTCTCGAAGTCGAGGACCAGTTGGCCGGCGTGAACTATCTGAAGTCCCTGCCGTTTGTGGACGGCGCCCGGATCGGCGTCACCGGCTGGTCGAACGGCGGCTACATGACCCTGATGCTGCTCACCGCGCCGGGCTCGCCGTTCGCCGCCGGCGTGGCCGGCGCGCCGCCCACCGACTGGTCCCTCTACGACACCCACTACACCGAGCGCTTCATGGGCACGAAGGCGGACAACCCGGCCGGCTACGCCGCCTCCGAGGTCACCGCGCGGCTGGGCGCCCTGAAGCCCGGAACCCTGATGCTGATCCACGGCATGGCCGACGACAACGTCAGCTTCGACAATTCCACCCGCGTCATGGCCTGGCTGCAGGGCCATGCGATCGCCTTCGAGACCATGCTCTATCCCGGCCTTCGACACCGCGCCGGCTGGACCCAGGCCGACCTCCTGCACCGCACCCGCGTCATCCTCGACTTCTTCGGCCGCAAACTGTCGCCTACCGCGGCGCCCTGAGGCCATTCTCCCTTCGGGTGGAGGGGGCCGAAGGGGGCGTCGGGCCGCTGAAAAAGTCCGGTTCAACCCCCGTTGCTCCCCTCACGCCGCCTCGGCTAGGGTGGCGCCATGACCGACGCCGACGACATCGCCACGCTTTCCTTCGAGGCCGCCCTGGCCGAACTCGAGCGCATCGTGGCCGAACTCGAATCGGGCCAGGCCGAGTTGGAGCGCTCGATCGCCGTCTATGAGCGCGGCGCGGCGCTCAAGGCCCATTGCGAGGCCAGGTTGAAGGCGGCCCAGCTTCGAGTGGAGAAGATCGTCATGGGTCCCGCCGGCCCAGTGGGCGTCGAGCCGGCCGAGTTTTCGTGAGCGCGGGCGCCGCGCCCACCCTGGCCCGGCGCGTCGCCGAGGCGGCCGATCTGGTCACCGTGGCCCTGGACGAACTGCTGCCGCGCGCCGAGGGTCCCGAGGGTCGCCTCACCGAGGCGATGCGTTATGCGGCCCTGGGGCCGGGCAAGCGGCTGCGCCCCTTCTTCGCCCTAGAGACAGGCCGGCTGTTCGGCTTGGCCGAGCGCTCGGTGCTGCGCGCCGCCTGCGCCCTGGAATGCATTCATGCCTACAGCCTGGTCCACGACGATCTGCCATGCATGGACGACGACGACCTGCGCCGGGGTCGCCCCACCGTCCATATCGCCTATGACGAAGCCACCGCGGTTCTGACCGGCGACGCCCTGCAGACCGTGGCCTTCGAGATCATGGCCCACGCCGACACCCACGAGGACGGCGAGGTCATCGCCGAACTGGTGCGCATCCTCGCCGTTGCGTCGGGCGCCCGCGGCATGGCGGGTGGCCAGATGATCGATCTGCTCGGCGTACGCGACGACCTGGGCGCGGTGGCGCGCATGCAGCGCATGAAGACCGGCGCCCTCATCGTCTGCGCCTTCGAGCTTCCCCTGGCCATGGCGCGGCCCAGCCAGAGCGAACGGGCCGCCCTGATCGCTTTCGGACGCGACATTGGCCTTGCCTATCAGATCGTCGACGATGTCCTGGACGCCGAGGGCGACGCCGACGCCCTGGGCAAGGCGGCCGGCGGCAAGGACGCGGCGCGCGGCAAGGCCAACTACGTGACCCTGCTGGGCGTCGAGGCGGCCAGGGAGCGGGTCGCCCTGCTTACCGCCCAGACCAAGGCTCACCTCGCCCCCTTCGGCGCCCGCGGCCGCTTCCTCAGCCAAGCCGTGGATTTCGTCCTGGACCGGCGAAGTTAAATCGTCGCGCCGACCCCTTTTTATGACAACGCAGCTTCGGGCTTTCTGGCTCCGCGGCGCCCCGCAATTCTGCTGCAGTGCAGCAAACGCTTGCCTTCCAGATCAGTTCCGGGTTAGAAGGGCGGCGTTCAGCCACCGTGTGCCGGCCGAACGCCGTTGCCGCACCGCCCACACGAAGTTTGGGGGCGACGTGAAGCTCGGGTCAAAGAGGGCGCGTCCTGCCCTCGTCGCATAGGACACGATATCCTTGTTGTTTTTGTTTCCGACGCGCCGTTCGGCGCGCGCGACGATCGGCGTGGCCGTGGCCGGCGCCGCTCTTTTCGGCGCCACCGGCGGCGCCTGGGTTCTCACCGGCCAGGCCCATGCCCAGGCCGCTCCCATCGTCATCCGCGCGCCGGTCATTGTTCCGGTCGCCCAGATCCAGGCGCCGGCCCCGGCGCCGAGTCCCCCTCCGGTCGCGCCCGCCGCCCCATCGGCCGGCGCTCTCGATTGCCTGGCCGCGGCGGTCTACTACGAAGCGCGCGGCGAGCCCCTGGCCGGACAGGCCGCCGTCGCCCAGGTGGTGCTCAACCGGGCCCATCGTCCCAGCTTCCCCAAGAGCGTCTGCGGCGTTGTCTATCAAGGCGCCGGCGGGCGCGACTGCCAGTTCAGCTTCGCCTGCAACGGGGCCATGCGCCGACCGCGCGAGTGGGCCGCGTGGACAAGGGCCCGGGATGTCGCCGCGCGCGCCCTGGGCGGCTATGTCATGGCCGCAATCGGCCAGGCAACCTCCTTCCACGCCGCCCGCCTGGGCGGTGGCGGACGGGTCGTTCGGGTTGGCGGCCATGTCTTCTTCGGCGGCGTGGGGCGTCCCGCCTCGCCCAACGTCGATAGACCGGTCCTGGCGGCGGAGGCTCTTCCGCCCAGCCAGAGCCGAGTCCACTACACCTTCGCCCTGGGCCTCCTGACCCCCGTGCCGGCCCAAACGCGTGTGGTCCCACCGGCGGTCTTGATCCAAGCCGCGAATCCTTCGCCGGCCCTGGCCTCGCACGCCGCTTCCTGATCCCGCGCCCTGTCGCCGCCTTACGTCGCGTCCAGGCCGATATCGAGCACCGGGGCCGAGTGGGTGAGGGCGCCGACGCTAATCAGATCGACGCCGGTCCGCGCGATGGCGCCAACGGTGTCGAGCGTGACGCCCCCTGACGCCTCCAGTGTCGCGCGGCCCGCCGCCATCGTCACCGCCGCCTCCAGATCGGCCAGGTTGAAGTTATCGAGCAGGATCGCGTCCGCCCGGTGTTCGAGAGCTTCGGCAAGTTGCGCCAGGGTATCGACCTCGACCTCGACCCTGACCATGTGACCGACACGGGCGCGCGCCCGGCGCAGGGCCTCGGCGATCCCTCCGCAGGCCGCGACATGGTTGTCCTTGATCAGCACCGCGTCATCCAAGCCGAAGCGGTGGTTGGTCCCGCCGCCGCATTGAACGGCGTATTTCTCCAGGGCGCGCAGGCAAGGCGTGGTCTTGCGCGTATCGACGATCCTCGCCGGCGTCTCCTGGACGGCCGCCACATAGGCGGCGGTGAGGTTGGCGATCCCGCTCAGGCGCCCAAGCAGGTTGAGGGCCACCCGCTCGGCGGCCAGCAGGGCGCGCGCGTTCGCTTCGACCCGCGCCAGAACCGCGCCGGCCACGACCGCGTCGCCGTCCGCGGCCTCGGGGTCGAACCGCGCGGCCGGGTCCATGGCCGATATGGCCAGGCGGGCGCAGTCCATACCGGCGATCACCCCTGCCTGGCGGGCCACGAAACGCGCGCCAAGCCGCTTCGCCGGCTCGATGCACGCCAGGGAAGTGATGTCCCCGGCCCGCCCCAGATCCTCGGCCAGGGCGGCGCGGATCACCGGTTCGATCAGGAAGTCGGGGAAGGGAGCGATCACGCGGCCGTGGGGAGGTGAAAATCGGAGCGCGGGCTTCCAGCCCGCGACTGGCTCGCCAAGAGCGGGCTGGAAGCTCGCGCTCCGCTCATCCGCGTGTGAACCGCGGCCTCCGCGATTTGCGGAAAATCGGCCCTGAAATGAGCGCCGCGGCTCTCTCGCCGTTCCAGCGCGCCTCGCGCGATCAGCCGCGCCGCGATCAGCGGCGCCGCCGGGCCGTGGACCGTTTCCATCGTCTCGATCCAGGCGACCAGCGCCGAAAGGCCGCCGCCGTCGCGCGCCACGCCGGTGTCCCGCGTCATCCGCGCGCGCAGGGCCGCGAGAACCGGCTCTGGCAAATCGTCCAATGGCCGGGCCGGGAGGGGCGTCGTGCCGGGGTCCGACGCCGCGCCGGCCGTCTGGCCGGCCCGTCGCCCGAATACCGCCGCCTCCAGCAGGGAATTGGAGGCCAGGCGGTTGGCCCCGTGAACCCCGGCGGCGGCGCACTCGCCCACGGCGTAGAGGCCCTCCAGGGAGGTTCTCCCATGGGTGTCCGCGCCGATGCCGCCCATGTGATAGTGGGCCGCCGGCGCCACCGGGATGGGAGCCCCGCGCGGATCGAGGCCGCGCGCCATGCAGGCCGCGAACACGGTCGGATAAGCCCGTCCGAAGGCCTCGCCGACCGCGTCTCGCGCGTCGAGGAAGGCGCCGCGGCCGGCGCGGCGTTCGGTCTCGATGGCCCGGGCCACCACGTCGCGCGGGGCCAGATCGCCGGCCCCGTGATAGCGCGCCATGAACGCCGCGCCGTCGGCGCCGATGAGCCTCGCGCCCTCGCCGCGAAGGGCCTCGGTCGCCAGGGGCGCCGGATCGACGCCGAAATCCATGGCGGTGGGGTGGAACTGCACGAACTCCGGATCGACGATCTCCGCTCCGGCCAGGGCGGCCAGGGCTAGCCCCTCGCCGAGCGCCGCGGCCGGATTGGTGGTCAACGCGTAGAGGCCGCCCACCCCGCCGGTCGCCAGCACGGTGGCCGGCGCGACGATCTCGATCAGGCAATCCCCCGCTTGGGCAAGCACGCCCCGCACGCGCCCTCGCGCGTCGGTGAGCAGGCTCCGGGCGCGCCAGCCCTCGCGGATATCGATGTTTCCCGCCGCCCGCGCCGCCGCGATGAGCGCCGCCATGATCGCCCCGCCGGCGCCGTCGCCGCCCACTCGCGCCACCCGGGGGCGGGAGTGGGCCGCCTCCAGGCTCTGGATGAAGCCGCCGTCTTCGCGACGGTCGAAGGGCGCGCCCAAGGCCGCCAGGGCGCGCACCGCGCGGGGTCCCTCGCCGGTCAGGATGGCCACCGACGCGGGGTCACAGAGGCCCGCCCCCGCCGCCAAGGTGTCGGCGCCATGCAGGGCCGGATTGTCGCCGTCGCCCAGGGCCGCGGCCATGCCGCCCTGCGCCCAGGCGGAGGAACATCCCTCGCCAAGCGGCGCCGCGGCCAGCAGCATGACCTTGCGCGGTCCGGCGGCCAGGGCGGCCGAAAGCCCCGCCAGCCCGCCGCCGACGATCAGTACGCCGTCGAAATCGAGGCGCTCGGACATGTCAGATCAGCTCCACATCGACATGATGGCGCGCCTTTATGAGGTCGTAGCGGGCTGGAGCGGCGGGCGGCGGCAGGTCGATCATCCGCTGCACCGACGCTCTCGCGCGCGTCGCGATCGCCGCGTCGATTGTGACCTCGAACCGGCCGTGCAGGAGAGCGTCGTGGATGTTTTGCAGCGTGATCCGCTTCATGTGCGGGCAGAGGTTGCAAGGGCGCACGAACTCGGTTTCCGGCGCATCGTGCGCGACGTTGTCGGCCATGGAGCATTCGGTGATCAGCACCACCTGGCGCGGCCTGCGCGTCTTGACATAGGCGCTCATCGCCGCCGTCGAACCGGCGAAATCGGCCGCCTCCAGGACCTCCGGCGGACATTCCGGGTGGGCGAGAATCTCGGCGTGGGGCCAGGCCTCACGCATCTCGGCGATGTCGGCGGCGGTGAAGCGCTCGTGCACCTCGCAGCGGCCCCGCCAGGCGAGGATGCCGACGCGCGTCTGGCGCGCCACGTTTCGGGCCAGGAACTCGTCGGGCAGCAGGACGACCCGATCGACGCCGAATTCCCGCGCCGCCCACTCGACCACCTGGACGGCGTTGGCGCTGGTGCAGCAGATGTCGGTCTCGGCCTTCACCGCCGCGGTGGTGTTGACGTAGGTCACCACCGGCAGGCCGGGATAGCGCTGCCTGATCAGCCGCACGTCGGCCGCGGTTATGGACGCGGCCAGCGAGCAACCGGCCGCCAGGTCGGGGATCAGCACCGTCTTGTCCGGACAGAGAACCTTGGAGGTCTCGGCCATGAAATGGACGCCCGCCTGGACGATCACGGCCGCCTCGCTACGCGCCGCCTCCCTGGCCAGGCCGAGGCTATCGCCGACGAAATCGCCCACGCCATGGAAAATCTCGGGAGTCATGTAATTGTGCGCCAGAACGACCGCGTTCTTCTCGCGCTTGAGGGCGTCGATGGCCTCGATCAGCGGCGCGGCGAGACGCCACTCCACGGCCGGCAGGGGGCCGTGGACCTTGTCCCACAGGCTCTGGCCCGCTATGCCCTGGGCGGGGGTGAACGCGAAAGCCGCTCCGTCATCCGCCATGGCCTTCTCCCTTATGCTCAAATTGAGCATTTCATCGGTGTCAAAAAGACGCCGGACTGCTTTCAGGGGTCGTCGGCGTCTTCACTTATGCTAGAAATGAGCATAAGAGGTTTGACCCGTATAGACCCGCCTTCCGGCAAGGGAAAGACCCAATCGCCGCAAAGCGAGACATTGTGAACGCGCGGACGCCACGCGGGTGGCGCCTCGCTCTGCTCATGGCGGCAAGCCTCGCCGCCTGCCGCGCCGGGCCGCCGCGGACGCAGCCCCGCGCCAACTCCGCGTCGGCCGCCCCGGGCGATTATTCATCGGCCAGTCAGGCGCGGCTGGAGGCGAGCATGTCCGGCGCCATGCTGGCGATCGCCCGCCGCCTCGATGGGAGCCGTCGATCCGACCTCGCCGGGCGCGCCCCCGGATGGGCCGTGCTCGACGTGGCGACGCCCCCCACCCTGGGGTTCGGCGCGCTGAGCCCGGAGGAAGCCGAGCGGATCAACGCCTTTCTGCCCGCCGTCTCGGCGCCGCCGCCGCCCGTGCCGCCCTTCTTTTTGAACATCACGGGTCCCGAGCGCGATCGGGCGCTCCTGTGCCTCACCCAGGCCATCTACTACGAAGCCGCTCTGGAGCCGACGAGCGGCCAGGAGGCGGTGGCCCAGACGGTGCTGAACCGGGTGCGCCATCCGGCCTTTCCCCATTCCATCTGTGGCGTGGTCTATCAGGGCGCCCAGCAGGCCGATGGTTGCCAGTTCTCCTTCACCTGCGACGGCTCGCGCCAGCGCCCGCCCATCGCGCCGTTCTGGCAGCGGGCCGAGGCGGTGGCGCGGCAAGCGGTCAGCGGCTTCGTCATGCCCGCCGTGGGCACGGCCACCGCCTATCACGCCGACTATGTCTTTCCGCGCTGGGGACCGACCCTGGTCAAGATTGCCCAGATCGGAACGCACATCTTCTATCGCTTCCCGGGGCCGGCGGGCCTGCCGGGCGCGTTTCGGCGAAGCTACGTCGGTGGCGAGATGCAAGTCTCGATGGCCGGTCCATTGCCGGGGGCCATCCTGGCGGCCAAGGGGGGCGCCGTCGCGGCCCCCGGCGAAACGGTCGTGAAGACCTACGCCTGGGCCGATCCCTCCGCGCCCGGCGGCATGCACATCGAACCTGGCCAGGTCGTGTTCGGACACCGCACGCCCACCAAAGACGAGATCGCCCGCGTCAACGCCACCCTGCTGGCCATGGAAAAGCGCGAACCGCCGCTCCCGCCGCGCGCCAACTCGCCGGCCTTTTCCGACACCCTGCCGATCGGCAAGCCGTAGCCGAGCCCCGGGCTCCCCGCCTCACCAAACGCCGATCTTCTCCGCCTCGGCGTGGCTGATCGGGTGGTGGGCGGCGGCGTGATCCTTTTCGGCCAGCAGGCGCACCGCCTCCAGAGCCGCCATGCAGCCGAGACCCGCGGCGGTGACCGCCTGGCGATAGACATCGTCGGTGACATCGCCGGCCGCGAACACGCCCTCGATGGCGGTCGCCGTGCGGCCCGGCTCAACCTTCAAATAGCCCGCGGCGTCCATGGCGAGCTGGCCTTTGAACAGTTCGGAGGCCGGCGCGTGGCCGATGGCGACGAACAGGCCGTCGCAGGCCAGGTCGCGCGGCGCCCCAGTCGCCACGTCTCTGAGCCGCACGCCGGTGACGCTCAGGGGCTCGCTCGTCCCCAGCACCTCGTCGATGGCGCTGTTCCACACCACTTCGATCTTGGGATTGGCGAACAGGCGTTCCTGCAGGATCTTCTCGGCCCGCAGTTCGCCGCGCCGATGAACCAGGGTGACCTTGGCGGCGAACTTGGTGAGGAAGAGGGCCTCCTCCACCGCCGTGTTGCCGCCGCCGGCCACCACCACCTGCTTGCCGCGGTAGAAGAAGCCATCGCAGGTGGCGCAGGCCGAAACGCCGAAGCCCTGGAATTTCTTCTCGCTTTCCAGCCCCAGCCACTTGGCCTGGGCGCCGGTGGCGATGATCAGGGTCTCGGCCAGCCACACTTGCCCGGAATCGCAGACGATGCGGAAGGGCCGCGCCGACAGATCGGCGGCCGCCACGATGTCGTCGACCAGTTCCGCCCCCACGTGCGCCGCCTGGGCGTGCATCTGATCCATCAGCCACGGACCCTGGACGACCTCGGCGAAGCCCGGATAGTTTTCCACATCGGTGGTGATGGTGAGCTGGCCGCCCGGCGTCAGGCCGCGGATCAGCACCGGCGCCAGGAGCGCCCGCGCCGCATAGACCGCGGCGGTGTAGCCGGCCGGGCCGGCGCCGACGATCAGGCAGCGGACGGCGCGAGGGGAGGGGGGCTCTAGACCCACTCGACCTTCAAGATCTCATAGGCCTTCACCCCGCCGGGGGTGTTGACCTCGACCACGTCGCCCGTCTCCTTGCCGATCATCGCCCGGGCGATCGGCGAGGCGATGGAGATCTTGCCCGAACGCACGTCGGCCTCGTGCTCGCCGACGATCTGGTAGCGGGCCTTTTCCGCCGTGTCCTCGTCGGCCACGCTCACCGTGGCCCCGAACTTCACCTGCGCCCCCGACAGTCGCGAGACATCGATGATCTGGGCCCTGGCCATGCGGTCCTCGATCTCGGCGATGCGCCCCTCGATCCAGCCCTGGCGGTCCTTGGCGGCGTGGTATTCGGCGTTTTCCGCCAGATCGCCATGCTGGCGCGCCTCGCCGATCGCCGCGGTGATGGCCGGCCGCTCGCGGGTCTTCAAACGTCTGAGTTCTTCGTCGAGGGTGTGAAATCCCTCGGCGGTCATCGGGACTTTTTCCATGGGTGGATAAGCTCGGTATCGCCTTTATTTGAGGAGTCTTGGGTCCGGCCGCGGCGCGGACGACCGGGGGCCGATAGGATAGAGGCGGAGGCCTCGAATTTCAAGAGCGCGTCTGCTTCGCGCATCTTTGCCGATTCGATGTTAAGTGCGCGCCAGAGCCGTGAACCCCGCGCCCAAGGAGGCCGTCGTGAGCAATCTGATCGTCCGCGGCGGCCGCCGGCTTGCCGGGCGGGTCATCCCTTCGGCCAACAAGAACGCGGTCCTGCCCATCCTGTGCGCCACCCTGCTCACCGATGAGGCGGTGATATTGCGCGGCGTGCCCGACATCACCGACGTCGCCCAGATCCTGGAGCTTTTCAAGGCCATGGGCAGCGAGGTGGCCATGGACCGGGCCACCGGCGTCCTTCGCCTTTGTCACGGAGCGGGTGGAAACGCCGCGGCGGCGCGCCTGCCGCAGGGCATGCGCTCGTCGATCATGCTCATCCCGCCCCTCATCGCCCGCTTCGGCCAGGCGCGTCTGGAAGGCGAGGTCAAGGGCTGCACCCTGGGGGTGCGCGAGATCGATCCGCACATCGAGGTCTTCCAGACCTTCGGCGTCGAGGTCACGGTCGAGGACGGCGCCCTGGCCCTCACGGCGCGCGGCGCCTTTTCCCCCGCCGATCACTGGCTGGACTACGCCTCGGTGACCACCACGGAGAATTTCGTCCTCTGCGCGGTGAAGGCTGCCGGCGTCTCGCACCTGATGAACGCCGCCTCCGAGCCGCACGTCCAGCAGTTCTGCGCCTTTCTGCGCTTGATGGGGGCCCAGATCGACGGCTGCGGGACAAGCCGGCTTACCGTCGAGGGTGTCGATCGTCTGACCGGCGCCGACTACACCTTCGCCGAGGACTTCCACGAGATCGCCACCTTCCTGGCCCTAGGCGCCATCACCGGCGGCGAGGTGTCGGTGAAGAACGCCCAGCCCGAGCAGTTTCCCCTGATCGACCGAGCCTTCGCCAAGTTCGGGGTGGAGATCGAGCACGCCGGCGGCTGGTCCAGTTCCCGCACCGACGGTCCCCTGCATATCAAGGCGCCGTTCACCAGCTATATCCTGCAGAAGATCGAGGCCGCGCCCTGGCCTTATCTGCCGGTCGATCTGCTGCCCATCTTCGTCGCCCTCGGCGTCTGCGCGCGCGGCGAGATGCTCTATTGGAACAAGGTCTACGAAGGCGCCCTCGGCTGGACCTCGGAGCTGGCCAAGTTTGGCGCCCACGCCCTGCAGTGCGACCCGCACCGGGTGATCACCTTCGGCGGCAAGCCCCTGGCCCCCGCCACGGTGGAGAGCCCCTACATCATCCGCGTCGCCATCGCCCTTTTCATGGTCGCCGCCAGCATCGAGGGCCGCTCGACCATCCTCAACGCCGACCCCATCCGCCGCGCCCATCCCGGCTTCGTCGAAAACCTCATCGCGCTCGGGGCCAACGTGGAATGGGCCTGAGGATTGTCGCCGAATATCCATGACCCTCGCCCAGATCGCCGGCGTCATGGTCGTCGCCTCCGGGGCGGCCCACGCGGCGGTCAACGCCATCCTCAAATCAGGCGCCGACAAGATGTCGAGCCGGGCCATGATCGATGGCGTCTCGGCCCTCATCCTCCTGCCCGCCGCCTTCTTTCTGCCCCTGCCCGCCGGCGCCTGGGGCTGGCTGGCCGTGTCGGGGGCGATCCACCTCGTCTATCTCTTCGCCCTCATCAAGACCTTCGAGGGGGCCGACATGATGGTCGCCTATCCGATCTTTCGCGGCATCGCCCCGGCCCTGGCCTCGATCGTGGCCGTCGCCGTCTTCCGCGAGCCGATCTCCCTTCTCGTGGCCATCGGCGTGGGACTGGTCAGCGCCGGCGTCCTCGCCACCGCGCTTGGCCGCCACATGCCCCGCCGCACCCTCGCCTGGTCGCTGCTCACCGGCGTCACCATCGCCCTTTACACCGTCGTCGACGCCCAGGGCGTGCGCGCCGCGCCCTCGGCCCCCAGCTACATCGTGTGGATATTCCTGATCATCGGCGGCGGGGTCGGCGGCGCCTTCGCCCTCTGGCGCGGTCCTATCTTCCTCGCCTCGGCCCGCGCCGAATGGAAGGCCGGCCTCATCGCCGGGATCCTCTCCATCCTCACCTACGGGCTGGCCCTGTGGGCCTTCCGCCTGGGCGCCACGCCGCGCCTGGCCGCCCTGCGCGAAACCTCCATTCTGTTCGGCGTGATCATCGCCATCGTCTTCCTGAAAGAGCGCGCCACCCCCGCCCGCCTCGCCGGCGTCGCCTCCATTCTGGCCGGGGCGGCGGTGCTGCTGGCGAGTGGGTAGGGAGCGATCCTATCGCTCTAGGAAGGAGTTGCCGCCGATGTCTGCGTGAGTTTGCTCAAATATCCGTTTGTGGCATCGGCCAGACTTTGCGCTCGTTTGCCGATCCAAATCGGGAAATTTTCCGGGACCATCGACTCCACATCGTCTTCAATAAATTGCTGACGGCGCTTTTCCGAACATATTTTGTATTTACTGAAATAAGCTAACGGATCTTGATCGTTGATTCTAATGTTTGCTCTTGGTCCTATGATGGCAATGTTCGCCAATGCCTCAATTTGTTCTAGCGGAGCCTTATTCACGAGGAAGTTCCGCGGAAAGACATGATGGAACTGCGGAGCGAAGCCGCGTTCTAGTTCCGTGCCTTCGAACGCAATGCGGTCTCCCGAGGCGTCCCAATCGATCGCACCGCGATTGAAAACCAGGAGGAAAAGCATCAGCCGTCCGAACCGGCTGTCACCGTAGTCACGTAGAAACTCGTCCGCCGAAACCGACTGAATGTCTCGGATGCGTTTCAGCAGGCTAGAAATAGCATCCCGGGCTGAGGGTGCGTTTTCGATGTCACGTAGGTCTTCGCCGAGAAAAGTCGTGCTCGCGGCGCTGTAACGGCCATAACGGAGTGCCTGAAGCATCCACGCCATGACTGGGTCGCGGGAAGCGTCAGGAAATTTATCAAAAAAAGCGGCAAGGGTAATGAGCACTGCGTCTGAGGGAAGGATGGCGTTCGTTAGCACGCCAAACCGTTCGAGAAATTTCACGATTACGCGAAATGCCCTTTGCGTACGCTCCCACGCCGGCGCGATATGCGCGGCATTCCAGAATGCGTCCGGCACCTGTTTGAATCGTACTCGTTTTGATCCAACGGCGGTTAGGCATTGAAAAAGGAGGTTGGGCGTTACGTCAAATCCGTCATGGCCAAGCACGGGAGTGTCCGAAATTCTGTGTAAGCGCCGCCGTGGGTCATGTTTCGCTCTCAGCTAGCTGAGAGCGAAAAACGGTCGCCGAACAGGACGGCAAACTGCCCCATGGCGGCGGTCCAGGCAA
>Ga0208717_1000084_pt1 | contig 54909 bp, 49 predicted proteins | sample NGESurF53shallow_FD_184489 | JGI IMG/M metagenome (GOLD analysis project Ga0208717, IMG submission 184489) | Arctic peat soil microbial communities from Barrow, Alaska - NGEE Surface sample F53-3 shallow (SPAdes) | ecosystem: Environmental > Terrestrial > Soil > Wetlands > Peat ... | reverse complement strand
CCCCATCCGCCTTCGGCACCTTCCCCCGCTTGCGGGGGAAGTCCCGGCGAAGCCGGGGAAGGGGGCGGCGGCAACGTCCGCCCAGCCCATCCCCCGCATCCCCGACGCCAAGCCGCTGGCCTCGCCGGCGGTGCGGCGGCGAGCGTTCGAGGCCGGCGTCGCCCTGCAGTTCGTTCCGGGGACCGGGCCGGCGGGGCGGATCGGACACGACGATCTGGAGGCCTTCATCGCCTCGGGCGCGCCATCCACGACATCGCAAGGCCGCCCGTCCCTGGCGCGCCGCGAGGGCGTCGAGGAGATCAAGGTCATCGGCCTGCGCCGCAAGATCGCCGAGAAGATGCAGGACGCCAAGCGCCGCATCCCGCACTTCGCCTATGTCGAGGAGATCGACGCCACTGAACTGGAGAGCCTTAGGGTTTATCTGAACGGCGCCAAGCGCGCCGACCAGCCCAAGCTCACCGTGCTGCCGTTCATCGTTCTGGCCCTGGTCCGCGCCCTGCCGCGCTTTCCCCAGATCAACGCCCGCTTCGACGACGAGGCCGGCGTCGTCCATCGCCACGCCGCCGTCCACGCCGGCATCGCCACCCAGACCCCCGGCGGCCTGATCGTGCCGGTGGTCCGCCACGCCGAGGCGCGCGATGTCTGGGACCTTGCCGCCGAGATCGCCCGCCTCGCCGCCGCCACCCGCGAGGGCAAAGCCGGGGCCGACGAACTGAAGGGTTCGACCATCACCGTCACAAGCCTGGGGCCGCTGGGCGGCATCGCCACCACGCCGGTCATCAACCATCCCGAAGTGGCCATCATCGGCCCCAACAAGATCGTCGAGCGGCCGGTGGTGCTGGGCGGCCAGATCGCCATCCGCAAGATGATGAACCTGTCGTCGTCCTTCGATCACCGGGTGGTGGACGGCTACGACGCCGCCGCCTTCATTCAGGTCGTCAAGGGCCTGCTGGAGCATCCCGCCACCCTGTTCATGGAGACCGAATGACCGAGACGATCGCGACCAAGGTCCTCGTCGTCGGCGGCGGCCCGGGCGGCTATGTGGCCGCGATCCGCGCCGGCCAGCTTGGTCTTGAAACGGTGCTCGTCGAGGCCGACCGGGTGGGCGGAACCTGTCTCATCCGCGGCTGCATCCCGTCGAAGGCGCTGATCCACGCGGCCGGGGAATATGAGGCCATGGCGACCGGGGCGGCGCGCATGGGGATCGCGATCGGCGGCCCGCCGACGCTGGATCTGGCGCGGACCGTCGCCTGGAAGGACGGCATCGTCGATAAGCTGAACGGCGGCGTCGCCGGGCTCCTCAAGCGCGCCAAGGTCAGGACCCTCGCGGGCTGGGCGACCTTCACCGACGCCAAGACCTGCCAGGTCGAGACGGCGGGCGGGCCGGTCGCCGTCACCGCCGAGCATGTCATTCTGGCCACCGGCTCCCTCGCGGTGGAACTGCCCTTCCTCCCCTTCGGCGGCCCGGTGATCTCGTCCACCGAGGCCCTGGCGCTCGACAGTCTGCCGAGGCGCATGGTCGTGGTGGGAGCGGGCTACATCGGCCTGGAGCTGGGCTCGGCCTTCCGCAAACTGGGGTCCGAGGTCACCGTGGTCGAGGCGCTGGACCGCATCCTGCCGGGCTTTGACGCCGAACTGGCGGCGCCGGTCGCCCGCTGGCTGGTCGAGGCCGGGATCGCCGTCCATCTGGGCGCGCGCGCCAAGTCGCTCGAAACCATCGCTGACGAACACGCCCTGGTGGTCGAGGCCAGGGACGGCCAGACCCTGAAACTGCCGGCCGACACCGTCCTGGTCACCGTGGGGCGCAAGCCGAACGCCGCCGGCTGGGGGCTGGAGGCCATGGCCGTGGACATGGCCGGCCCCTTCGTCAAGGTGGACGAGCGCTGCGCCACCTCGATGAAAAACGTCTGGGCGATCGGCGATCTGGTCGGCGAGCCGATGCTCGAACACAAGGCCGCCGCCCAAGGCGAGATGGTCGCCGAGATCATCGCCGGGGCGCGCCGCCGCTTCGATCCGGTCGCCATCGCCGCGGTCTGCTTCACCCATCCAGAGATCGTCATCGCCGGTCTTTCGCCCGACGAGGCCAAGACCACCGGCGTCGATATCCTGACCGGCGCTTTCCCGTTCAGCGCCAACGGCCGGGCCCGCTCCATGGAGGCGGCCGAGGACGGCGGTTTCGTGCGCGTCGTGGCTCGCAAGGACGATCACCGCCTGCTGGGCGTCCAGGCGGTCGGCGCGCACGTTTCGGAACTCTCCGGCGAATTCGCCCTGACCCTGGAAATGGGCGCCCGCCTCGAAGACATCGCCGGAACCATCCACGTTCACCCGACCTTGAGCGAAGCCTTCCACGAGGCGGCGCTGCGGGCGCTGGGGCACGCGATCCATATTTAGACAGCCAGTTTGTCGGACCATAATGTCCGATATGGCTTTACTGCCGACGAATTTCGGCCGACACTCCCAAAGGTGAACCGCGCCGCCTTTCTTCGGGACGTGCGCCGCTACTGCCGCAAGAATGGTCTCCCATTCGAGTGGGATCCTCGCCACGGCAAAGGCGGACACGGCCGATTGAAAGTGGGTGGACGCTTCACCATGGTTCAGACCGACCTGACGCCTGGCCGGATCGAATCGATTTTGAAGCAACTCGGCGTGGCCAAGGACGCGGTGTGAAGACGGAGATGGAAATGGCCATGTTCAGTTACCCCGCTACCGTCACGCGGATCGCGCCGGGGGATTTTCTCGTTCGGTTCGCCGATGTTCCAGAGGCGATCACCGGCGGTGATACGCCCGCCAAAGCGCTCGAGAATGCGCCGGACGCTCTGGCCGGAGCGATCGATGGCTATCTAGAACTGGATATGCCCGTGCCCGCGCCGCGCGACGCGGCCGATGGCGAACACCTCGTGGCGCTTGACCCCGAGGTCGCCGCCCGAGTGGCTTTGCGGCGTAGAATGAGCGAACTGGGTCTTACCAAGGTCGCCTTGGCGCAGAGAATGAACCGCGACGAGAAAGCCGTGCGCCGCATTCTGAGCGGAAAAAACGCCAGTTTTTCCATGACCATGGACGCATTGAAGGCGGTCGGCCTGCGGCCCGCGCTGAGCGTGTGAGAAGGGCAAGCCGGGCTAAGCCATTTCTAATTTGTGCGCCGGCCATTCGCCACGATTAACCGCTTGAATTTAGATCGCCGGCGGGGCACACGGGCGGCGCTTGTCCCCCACGAGCCTCGCGAGCTTTTGAGGGCCGTCGCGCTTGCCCTTGCCACGCTAGTAGAGCCCTGAATGTTTTCGTCCCTGTTCGGCGTCATCTCCAACGACATCGCCATCGACCTCGGCACCGCCAACACCCTCATCTACATGAAGGGTCGCGGCATCGTGCTGAACGAGCCCTCGGTGGTCGCCCTGCGCACCGCCGGCGGGCGCAAGACGGTCTATGCCGTCGGCTCGGAAGCCAAGATGATGCTGGGCCGCACGCCTGGCCACATGGAGGCCATCCGCCCCATGCGCGACGGGGTGATCGCCGACTTCGAAGTCGCCGAGGAGATGATCAAATACTTCATCCGCAAGGTCCACAACCGCAAGGGTTTCGTGAACCCCAAGGTGATCGTCTGCGTGCCCTCCGGCGCGACGGCGGTGGAGCGGCGGGCGATCAACGACAGCTGCCTCAACGCCTCGGCCCGCCGCGTGGGCCTGATGTACGAGCCCATGGCGGCGGCCATCGGCGCCGGCCTGCCGATCCACGAGCCGACCGGCTCGATGGTGGTCGATATCGGCGGCGGCACGACGGAAGTCGCGGTCCTTTCCCTGTCCGGCATCGTCTATTCGCGCAGCGTGCGGGTGGGCGGCGACAAGATGGACGAGGCGATCATCAGCTACATGCGCCGCCACCATAATCTCCTCATCGGCGAAACCACCGCGGAGCGGATCAAGAAGGAGATCGGCACCGCGCGGCCGCCCGAGGACGGCTATGGGCTGGCCATCGACGTCAAGGGTCGCGACCTGATGCAGGGCGTGCCGCGCGAGGTGAGGATCAGCGAAAAGCAGGCCGCCGACGCGGTCAGCGAACCGGTCAGCCAGATCATCGAGGCGGTCAAGGTGGCGCTGGAGGCGACGCCGCCGGAACTCGCCGCCGACATCGCCGACAAGGGGATCATGATCACCGGCGGCGGGGCGCTGCTGCGCGGCCTGGATCTGGAGATTCGCGACCACACCGGCCTGCCGGTCACCGTCGCCGACGATCCGCTGTCCTGCGTGGCGCTCGGCTGCGGCAAGGTGCTCGAACACCCCAAATGGATGAAGGGTCTCCTGGAATCCAGTCTCTTCTAGGCGGGAGGCGTTGATTGTCCTTGCGGGACGGGCCCTTGGGCGATGTGCGGCCGCCGATCCTGTGGCTGGCCGGCGTGGCGCTGGCGTTGGCGGCCGTGGCCGCCCTGGCCCTGTTCCTGGGCGACCGGCGGGAAGGGGCGCGCCCGCGGGCCTATGCGGCGTCGCGCAACGCGGCCGATACGGCGATCGCTCCGGTGGGCGACGTCCTGGCTGCCCCGGTCCGTTGGATCGACGGCGCCGCCCAGACGGTGGGAGACTATTTCTTCGCCGCCAGCGAAAACGCCGGGCTGAAGCGCCGGCTGGCGGCGGCCCTCACGTGGCGGGATAAGGCCCTGGCGCTCGGCGAAGAGAACGCGCGCCTGAAGGCCCTGATGGGGGTCACGACCGACCCGCCGCTTCCGGTGGTGTTCGCCCGCGCCGTGATCGACGCGCGCGGGCCGTTTTCCAATACCCGCCTCATCGACGCGGGCTCGTCGCGGGGAATCGCCGAAGGCAACCCGGCGCTCGGCGAACACGGCCTGATCGGCCGGGTGGTCGGGGTGGCGCCCAACGTCAGCCGCGTCCTGCTGCTCACCGATGTGGAGAGCCGCACCCCGGTGCTTATCGCCCGCACCAACGGGCGGGCCATATTGACCGGCGACGGCGGACCCACCCCGCAACTGGCCTGGCTGCGCACCCACGATCCCTTGCGCGACGGGGACCGGGTGCTGACCTCCGGCGACGGCGGCGTGTTGCCTCGAGGCCTGCCGGTGGGCGCGGCGGTGAAAGGGGACGACGGGACGTGGCGGGTGGCTCTCGACAGCGACGGCTCGCCCATCGATTTCGTCCAGATCCTGCTCTTCAAGACCTTCGCCCAGCTCACCCCGCCCGGCGCCCTTCAGCCCCGCGACCTGCCCTCGACCGCAACCGAGGCGCCCGTCGCCCCGACACAGCCCGCCCCGACACCCCCCACCGCCAAATCCCCCGGCGGACGCCTGACTCCATGACCTCGACCACCGCCGGCCGCTTCAATCCGATCCTCTGGCTGGGAGCGCCGATGGCGCTCTGCGCCGCCGCCTCGCTGATCTTCGCCCTGCCGATGCAGGGGTTCGGCCTGCGGCCGCCCGAGCCGGTGTTCGCCCTGGTTCCAGCCTTCGCCTGGGGGATGACCCGGCCCTCGATCCTGCCGCCCTTCGCCCTGCTCATCCTGGGTCTCTTCCTCGATCTGTTGTGGGGCGGCCCCGCGGGCCTGTGGCCGCTCGCCCTTCTGGCCGCCTACGCACCGGTGCTCTACGCCCGGGTCTTCCTTTCGGCGCAGGGCTTCTGGGGCCTGTGGGCCTGGTACGCCGCCGCCTGCGCGGCCGCCCTGGCCACCGGCTTTGTGTTCACCAGCCTCAAAGCGGGCGTTCCGCCGGGCCTGATCGGCGTCGGCTGGCAGTTTGTCGCCACCGTGGCCCTCTTTCCCTTCGCCAATCGCCTCATCGAGCGCTACGAAGACGCGGACACGCGTTTCCGATGATCAGGCCCACCATCTATTTCGATGACGTCAACGAGCGTCAGAGCCTGTTCCACCGGCGGGCCTTCCTGTTCGGCGGCGTGGCCGGAGCCGGCCTGGTTGCGCTCGGCGCCCGCCTGGTCAATCTGCAGCTCATCGAGACCGGCCGCTATCGGCTGGCTTCCGAGCACAACGAGTTCGAGTTCCTGCTCACCGCGCCGCCGCGGGGCCTGATCGTCGATCGCGATGGCGTGGTGCTCGCTTCCAACCGCCCCGATTTCCGCCTCCTGCTGGCCAAGGACGAGCACACCGACGTGGACGCCGTGCTCAGCCGGCTCGGGGTGCTCATTCCCATGGACGACGCGCGCCGCCAGCGTCTGGCCGCCGATATCGACGCCGCGCCGCGCAAGGCCCCGGTCGCCGTTGTCGAGGACATGACCTGGGAGGAGTTCTCGGCCGTCAATGTGCGGGCGCCCGAACTGCCGGGCATCACCGCCGACATGGGCGAGGTGCGGGTCTATCCCTTCGCCGCCGCCTTCGCCCATGTGGTCGGCTATGTGGCCAAGGTCAGCGCCCGGGACATCGCCAAGACCGGCCCAAATTCCGAACCGATCATGCTTAATCCCGGCTTTCGCATCGGCAAGCAGGGGATCGAAAAGGCCTACGATCTGCCGCTGCGCGGCACGGCCGGCGCGCGCAAGGTGGAGGTGGATGTGAAGGGCCGGGTGGTGCGCCACGATCCGGTGGGCGACATCGCCTCCATTCCCGGCAGTCCCATCGCGCTCACCCTCGACGCCGACATCCAGAACCGCGCCCTGGAGGTGTTCGGCGAGGAGAGCGGCGCGGCGGTGATGATGGACTGTCGCAGTGGCGATATCCTGTGCCTGCTGTCGGCTCCCAGCTTCGACGCCAACCGGTTCGTCAAGGGCCTGACCGGACCTGAATATCGCGCCCTGGCCGACTACGACCGCAAGCCCCTGTTCAACAAGGCGCTGACCGCGACCTATCCGCCGGGCTCGACCTTCAAGACCATGGTCGCCCTGGCGGCGCTGGAAAAAGGGATCGACCCGGCCACCACGCACACCTGCCGTGGCGCGTGGCCGTGGGGCGGGCGGGTCTGGCACTGCGACAAGGCGCACGGCACGCTGGACATGCACGACGCCATCAAGGTCTCGTGCGACATCTATTTCTACCAGACCGCCCTGGCTGTCGGGCCCGACCGCATCGCCGCCGTGGCCCGCCAGTTCGGCCTCGGCCAGACCTTCAACATCGGCATTCCGGGCCAGAAGAGCGGCCTCATCCCCGACCGGGCCTACAAGCGGCGCGCCTTTCCCCGCGATCCGGTCTGGCACCCCGGCGAGACCCCGAGCATGGGGATCGGCCAGGGGTATGTGAGCGTCAACGCCCTGCAGCTCGCGGTCATGGTCTCGCGCCTGGCCAATGGCGCCAAAGCCCTCGAGCCACGCCTGGTCCACTCGGTCGGCGGCGTCGTGCAGGCTTCCGGCGCGGCGGGTCCGGATCTGGCCGTCGCCAAGGCGCATCTCGACTTCGTGCGCGCCGCCATGGCCTCGGTGACCAACGACGCGGGCGGCACCGCCTTCGGCTCGGCCCAGCTTGGCCTGGGGCCGGTGAAGATGGCCGGCAAGACCGGCACCGCCCAGGTCCATTCCTACGCCGGCGGCCGCGGCGCCCACGGCGCGCAAGGCGCCTGGGCGCTGCGCGATCACGCCTGGTTCATCGCCTTCGCTCCCGATGACGATCCGCGCTACGCCTTGAGCGTTCTGGTCGAACATGGCGGTTTCGGGGCCGACGCCGCGGCGCCCAAGGCGGCGCAGCTTCTGCGCGTCGCCCTGCTGAAGGATCCGCAGGTCCGCGCCCGCATCGTTCAGCCCCTGCCCCAGGCGCCGGCGACTTCCCCTTCCCCGCCGGCCGGAACGCCGACGTGACCGCCCTGGCGATCACCCGCTCGGACGAGCGCGAGCGCCTTCCGGTCAAGCTCGCCCAGATCGACTGGACCTTTTGCCTGCTGCTGGCGGCCATCGCCGGCGTGGGTGGGCTGATGCTCTATTCGATCGGCGGCGGCTGGTCGCCGTGGGCGTGGAAGCATCTGGCTCTGTTCGCCGTCTGCTTCCTGGTGATGATCGCCCTGGCCGTGACCGATGTCAGGACATGGTTCGCGGCGGCCTATCCCACCTACGTCATCGGCCTTGTGTTGCTCCTGGCGGTGGCCGTGGTCGGCCATTCGACCATGGGCGCCAAGCGGTGGCTCGATATCGGCCACGTCCGCATCCAGCCCTCCGAGATCGTCAAGATCGGCCTCGTGCTGGCCCTGGCCCGATTCTACCACACTCTGCCGGCCGCCAAGGCGCGGCTCTCCTGGCGGCTGCTCGTGCCGCTCGCCCTGATCGGGGCGCCGGTCGCCCTGGTCGCCCACCAGCCTGACCTCGGCACCGCCCTGCTGATCGCCGCCACCGGCGGGGTGATGATGATCCTGGCCGGCCTCTCCCTGCGTCTCGTCGCGGTCGGCCTGGCGGGCCTCTTCGCGGTCCTGCCGGCCGTTTTCATGTTCGCCCTCAAGGCCTATCAGCAGGCCCGGCTGCTGACCTTCCTCAATCCGGAAGCCGACCGTTCGGGGGCCGGCTACCACATCATCCAATCCAAAATCGCCCTGGGGTCCGGAGGCCTGCTCGGCAAGGGGTTCGGCCTGGGCACCCAGAGCCAGCTCAACTTCCTTCCCGAGAAATCCACCGACTTCATCTTCGCCTCCCTGGCCGAGGAGTTCGGATTCGTCGGCTGCGTCTCGGTCCTCGTCCTCTACGCCGCGGTGATCTTCATGGCCCTGCGCATGGCCTCCCTCGCCCACAGCCACTTCGCCCGCCTGGCCGCCGCCGGGGTAACGGTCACCTTCGCCCTGTGCGTGCTGATCAACGGCGCCATGGTCATGGGCCTGGCCCCCGTGGTCGGCGTCCCCATGCCGCTCCTGTCCTTCGGCGGCACGGTGATGATCACCATGATGGTCGGCTTCGCCCTCGTCCTCTCCGTTCGCGTCCACCGCTACAGCGAAGTCGGCAGCGGGCGGGGGGCGCTGGTTTAGGGGGTTCTGCTACAAGCCCTTCCGTCGGACTGATATCGATGCTATCAGCCGGCGGAGTTTAACTTGGCGAGGATGCTCGATGGCCAGCATAGTCATCCGCAACCTGGACGAGCCGATCAAGGCGAGACTGCGGGTGCGCGCCGCCCACAACGGCCGGTCGATGGAAGAGGAGGTGCGCTCGATCTTGCGGCATGAACTCGCCGTTGAATCGAAAGCGCCGGCTCATCTCTTGAACGCCATAAGGGAGCGTTTCGCCCCTTTGGGCGGCGTCGATCTTGGGCCGATCGTTCGGGAGCCGCTGCGTCCGCCGCCGGCGCTTGATCGATGATGGTGCTCGACACCAACGTCGTCTCCGAGTTGATGCGCGCCGCGCCGGCCGAATCGGTCATGAGATGGATGGCCGATCAACCGAGCGCGAGTCTCTACACCACCACCATTACCCAGGCGGAGATCCTGTTTGGCGTGGCGCTCTTGCCCGAAGGCCGACGTCGCGATTCCCTATTGGCGGCGGCCGAGCAGATGTTCGAGGTCGATTTCGCGGGAAAATTGCTCGCCTTCGACAGCGCCGCCGCGCGGACTTTCGCCGCCCTCGCGTCCGATCGCCAGCGAAAGGGCCGACCGGCTGGAACCCTCGACATCCAAGTGGCCGCTATCGCCCAATCGAGAGGCGCCGGCGTCGTCACGCGAAACGTGGCTCACTTCGAAGGCGCGGGATTGACCGTGATCGATCCTTGGGGCGCGGTCGTGAAGGGACGGGGGTAGGACGCGGGGCGAAAGCCGATCCCATATAGTCGCCGGGCGCTGGGCGGCGCATGTTGATTGGGCGCGCGGCATGAACGATGAAGTCCGGATTGAATCCTATGACCTCGCTTGGCCTGCGCTCTATGGCGAAGAGGTGCGGCGACTTGAGCCCATCTTTCCAGATGGAGCGCTTATCGCTATCGAGCACATCGGTAGCACCGCCGTTCCGGGCCTCGCGGCGAAGCCGGTGATCGACTTGATGGGACTGGTGAGGTCTCTGAACGCCGCTCGGCGAAGCCTGATCGCGCCGATTGAAGCCCTGGGATACGCCTACTGGGCGAACAATCCCGACCGTGACCGTATGTTCTTCGTGCGCGGTCTGCCCCCCGAGCCGAAGCGCACCCACCACCTACATCTTGTTGAGCGCCTCTCTGAGTTCCGCCGCCATCTGATCTTCCGAGATGAACTACGGCGTAATCCCGATACGCTCTTTGCCTATGCCGCGTTGAAGCGGAGGCTGGCCGAAGAACACGAAGGAGACCGGGAGGCCTACACCTTGACCAAAAAAGCATTCATTGATTTGACAATTGCAAATGCACGGCCGCGTTGAACGGGGCATCGGATTTTCACGACGAGCCCCCCAGCGCCGCGTCCGTCGCGCGCACCAGCCCATCGACGATGCCCGGTTCGCTGGACGCATGGCCGGCGTCCCACACCAAGTTGAAATGCGCCTGCGGCCACGCGGTCTTCAGTGCCCAGGCGCTCTCCAGGGGGGTGACCACGTCGAAGCGGCCCTGGACGATCCAGGCGGGGATGTGGCGGATGGCGGCGATGTTGTTCAGCAGCCAGCCGTCTTCGGCAAAGAAGCCGCGGTTGACGAAGAAGTGGCATTCGATGCGCGCGAAGGCCACGGCGAAGTCGGTCTCGTTGAATTTGGCGGGCCGGCCTTGCGGGCCGCGCAAGGAGAGGGTGTCGCCCTCCCACTGGCTCCAGGCCTCGGCTGCTCGCGCCTGAACCTGGGCGTCGGGGCTGGTCAGGCGCCGGTGATAGGCCCCGATCAGGTCGCCACGCTCAGGGCTCGGAATGGGGGCGACGAAGCGCTCCCAGGCGTCGGGGAACAGCATCGAGGCGCCGTCCTGATAGAACCAGTCCACCTCGCGCTTCGTCAGCAGGAAGACGCCGCGCAGAACCAGCCCGGCCACCCGCTCGGGATGGGTGATGGCGTAGGCCAGGGCCAGGGTCGATCCCCAGGAGCCGCCGAACACCGTCCAGGCCTCGATCCCCAGATGGCGGCGCAGGCGCTCGATGTCCTCGACCAGGGCCCAGGTGGTGTTGTCCTCCAGGCAGGCGTTGGGCCGGCTCTTGCCGCAGCCGCGCTGGTCGAACAGGGCGACGCGCCAGCGCGCCGGATCGAAGAACCGCCGCATGGTGGGATTGATCGCCCCGCCCGGCCCACCGTGCAGGACCACCACCGGCTTGCCGCCGGGGGCGCCGCACTCTTCGTAATAGATCTCGTGGGGACCTCCGACCGGCAGCCAGCCGCTGGCGAAAGGCTCGGTCTCCGCGAACAGGCCGCGCCGGCCGGCGGCGGAGGCGGGTTCGGATTGAGCGGCGGCGGTGCGATCCATGCCGCCTCCTTAAGCCGGAAACCGGCGGTCCAGCCAGTCCAGGATGACCCGGTTGACCTCGTCCGGCTTTTCCTGCTGCGTCCAGTGGCCGCTGTCCTCGATCAGCACCTTCTCCAGATCGGGCGCGAAGGCTTCCATGCCGTCGGCGGCCGAGGGGGGCAGGACGGCGTCCTTTTCGGCCATAACCATCAGCGAGGGAACGGTAACCTGGTCGGCGACGCCCTCGGCGCGGACCCAGTTGCGGGTGAAGTTGCGGTACCAGTTGATGCCGCCGGTGAAGCCGGTGCGCTGAAAGGTCTGCACGAAGGCGGCCATCTCCGCGTCGGTCAGGAAGGTTTCCCGCGGATCGAAGGCCGGATCGTAGTGCTCCAGCATCTTGATCAGGGGAAAGATGGGCGTCGCCTCGCCGCTGTCGGTTTCGGGAGAGAAGCGGGAGAGGCCTCCCGTCGCCGGCGGCGCGCCCGGCGGCGGACGGCGCAGGAAGAAGCTCATCGCCTTGGCCACGTCGCGGCTGAGCACCGCATCGGCCTCGCCGGGTTTCTGGAAATGGACGATGTACATGTCCTCCCCGAACCGCCGGCGCAAAATCTCGATGGGATCGGCCGGCGGCCGGGCCATGAACGGCGTGTTGAGCCCGATCACCCCGGCCACGCGGTCGGGATAGCGCAGAGGCATCTGCCAGACGACGATGCCGCCCCAGTCGTGGCCGCAGAAGATCGCCTTTTCGATGCCCAGATGGTCGAGGAGCCCCACCATGTCGGCGGTCAGATGCTCCATGTCGTAGGCCTCCACCGCGTCGGGGCGCGAGGTCAGCCCATAGCCCCGCTGGTCCGGCGCGATGGCCCGCCGGCCGGCGGCTTCGAAGGCGCGAAGCTGATGGCGCCAGGAAAAGGCGAGCTCCGGAAAGCCGTGGCAGAACACCACCGGCACGCCACCGACTTTCGGACCAACGCCATAATAGGCCATTCGGATACCGTTGGTGTCGGCATAAGCGACCGGCGGCATCAGGATATCCAGAGCGGACATACGAGCTTCCTTCATCCTTGGGGTCGGTCGCTTATAGAATCGATGCCCCACGCCGCCCAGACCAGCACCGCCCAGCCGAGCAGAAACAGGACCCCGCCGATCGGTGTCGCCGCGCCTAGCCAACGCGGCTCGCCGAGGGCCAGGGCGTAGAGCGAGCCGCTGAACAAAACCGTGCCGGCCAGGAAGAACGCCGCCGCGAGAGCCGCCCGCCGCGCGGCCACTCCGATGAAGACGGCGCAGGCGATCGCAGCCAGGGCGTGGATGGCCTGATAGTGGGCGCCGGTTCTCAACAGTTCCCTGGCCATGGGATCGGAAATTCCATGCGCGGCGAACGCGCCGGCGAGGACGGACATCAGGCCGCTCAGCGCGGCCAGGGCCATCCAGCATCGCCGATCCCATCTCATGCCCATCCGCCTTCACGGTTGCCATGACCTTCGCCTCCACCTTACCCTGAAAGTCTCGGGCGCGAAGGAGCTTCTCATGGCCCTGACCAAGGGCGACGATTTTCCGATCCATCAGACCAGCGAGCCCATCGCCTATGCAGGGACCGACCGGAACTTCTACGACCGCTATTTCTTCAACGGCTATGGGGCCGAGGGCGACGACTTCTTCGCCCTGGCCTTCGGCGTCTATCCCCACCTCAACATCGCCGACGCCGCCTTCTGCGTGGTGCGCGGCGGGGTCCAGACCTGCCTGCACGCCAGCCGTTGGCTGGGCATGGAGCGCATGGATCTGGCCGTCGGGCCGATCGCGATCGAGGTCCTGGAACCGCTGCAACGGCTGAAGCTGACTGTGGACGCGCCGGACCACGGCCTTCGAGCCGAGATCGTCTTCGAGGGGCGGGCTTTTCCGGTCGAGGAGCCCCGGTTCATCCGCCGCAACGGTCCGCGCGCCTTCATGGACTACACCCGTCTCACCCAGAACGGTCGCTACCAGGGCTGGATCGAACTGGATGGCAGGCACGCCAGCATCGATGGATTCATGGGGACCCGCGACCGCTCGTGGGGCGTGCGGCCGGTGGGCGCGCGCGACCCGCAGGACGTCGTGCCGCCCCAGCCGCCGCAGTTCTACTGGATCTGGGCCCCGGCCAATTTCGTCGCCGGAAGCTTCTTCTTTCACAGCAACGAGGACGCCGCCGGCCGGCCGTGGAACCGCCGCGCGGTGTGGGCGCGCGAGGGCGCCGATCTGGCCGCCCTCGACGACAATCCCCATTGCGGCGTCGAGATCGACTGGAAGCGCGGCTCGCGCCACGCCCGCCGCGCCCTCGTGACGGTGAAGGACGCCAACGGGACGCGCGAAATCCTCTACGAGCCCGCCTACGAATTCTTCATGCTCGGTCTGGGCTACGGCCATCCCAAATGGGGTCATGGCCTGGCGCATGGACCGCTGGCCGTCGAGCGCGAGGACCTCGAGCTATCCGAAGTTGACGTGCGCCTGCCCCAGCATCTGCACGTCCAGGCCCTGTGCGGGGTGACCTATCGCGACGGCGCCGGGCGCGAGGCGGTGGGGCGCGGCGTCCTCGAACAGCTGGTCATCGGCCCCCACGCGCCGTCGGGGTTCAGCGAGCTGCTCGATTTCGCCAAATGACGCGCCCCGCATGACCCTCGCCGAACGCCTCGCCGCCTATCTCACCCGCACGTCGGGCCAACCGACCACGGTTGAGAACCTCGCCCGCATCGCCGGCGGGGCCAGCCGGGAGACCTACCGGTTCGACGCCCTCGTGGGCGGCGAGCGGCATGGCCGCATCCTGCGCCGCGATCCGCCCGGCAGCCTGATCGACACCGATCGGCGCGTCGAGTTCCTGGCCATCCGCTCCTTCGCCGGCAGAGGCGTCGCGGCGCCCGAGGCCCTGCTGGTCGAGCAGGAGGGCGCGGAGCTCGAACGCCCGTTCTTCATCATGGGCCGGGTGGACGGTGGGGCCGCCGCCAGCCCGTTCGACCCCGATCCCTACGGCGCCCACGCCGGCGCCATCGGCGAGCGGTTCTTCGAGATCATGGGCGCCATCGCCGCCGAACCACTCGACGGCCTGCCCATCCTCGAGGCCGCCACCCGCGTGGCCCCGGAAGACTGCTGGCGGCGCGAACTCGACTATTGGAGCGGCGTCGTCGAGGCCGACGAGCAGCACCCACAGCCCATCGTCCGCGCCGCCATCCGCCGCCTCAGCCGGCGCCCGCCGCCGCCGCCGGCCAAGCTCGCCGTGGTGCATGGCGACCTGCGCTCGGGCAATTTCCTGCACGATGGGGCGGGGCGTATCCTGGCGGTGCTGGACTGGGAGATGGCCCATCTGGGCGATCCGCTGGAAGACGTCGCCTGGGCCATGGACCCCCTGTGGTCCCACCCCGGCGATCCCCGGATTTCCGGCATGGTCGCGCGGGACGAGGCGCTGGCGATCTGGCGGAGCGCCAGCGGCCTTGCCATCGACCCGGCCGCCCTGGCCTGGTGGTCCCTCTTCGCCTCGGTCAAGGCGCAGGCGATCTGGATCTCCTCGGCCAAGGCTTGGCGCGACGGCGGCCTCGCCGAACCGATCCTGGCCTTTTCCGGCTGGTACACCGCCCGCCGCCAGGACGAGATTCTCGCCGACCGTCTCGTCGCCATGGACGCCCCATGACGCCCTCGCTGCCGGATATCCTCAGGGGCTTCGCCGTCGCCCTGAACACCCCCCTGCCGCCGGAAGCGCTCGGCGACTACACGGCCGGACGCGCCGGCATCCTCACCCTCCTCGCCCTCCTCGCCGCCCAGGAGGCCGAGCGCGGAATCGCCGCGCGACTGTGGGAGAACGGCGCGATCCGATCGCTGTTTTCCGCCGCGGCGGTGTCAGCCTATGACGGCGCGCTGGGGGGCCGGCTCGCCACGGCCGTCTCCGGCGCGGACGACGAGGCTTCTTGGACCGCCCTCGATCTGGCCAACGCCGACCTTCGCCGCCTGCTGATCGCTCTGCACGAGGCGGTGGAGGACCAGCGCGACGGCGCATTGAATCGGGAGATTCTGGCCCTCTACGCTCGCATGGCCAAGGCGCGACGGCTCGAGTTGCCCGGCGCCATGGGGGGGTAAGTCAAAGGCCGCCATCGTCGCGGCCTCTCCCGGCATCCGGCGGGGGCGCCAAGCTCCCCGCGCCGCGCCCGCCCCTCCGCCGCAGTGAAGCGAACGCATAGATCGCCGCGCCGGCGAGGATCAGCAGTCCCGAAGCCACCACCAGCTTAACCACCGCGGCCAGTTTGTCGTCGGCGTCGGGGCTGGGAACCAGGGTGCAGGCGATGGCGCTCAGGGTCACCACCAGACCGACGGCGCCGATGATGCGCGCCACGCCCGCCCCGCCGGGCGCCGTCCAGGCGTCCGCCGGCGCCGGCCGCCCCTGAACGATCAGATAGACCACGAACAGGAAGACGAAGGGTATGGTGTAGGAAAGCACGCCCATCGACACCAGAAAGTCGTAGGCCGCCCTGACGCTGGCCCCGGCCTGGCTGAGCGCCACCAGGACGATGACCGCCACGGTCTGCACCAGGATCGCCGTGGTCGGGGCGCCCGTCCTGGCGCTTCGGCGGCCGAACGCCGCCGGCAGATAGCGGTCCACGCCGATGGCGAACGGCAGGCGCGCGGCCACGCCGAACCAGGCGCTGTAGCTGCCGAGAAAGCCCAGGGCGAGCAGGATCAGCGTCGCCGGCGCGAGGCCGCCCAGGCCCAGGCGCGACAGGCTCAGCCGCAAGGCGTCCGGCACGCCGCCGAGGCGCGAGGCCTCGTCCGGCCGCAATATGGTGAGCATCGCCACCGTCCCGGCCATGAAGGCGGCCGTCTGCATCACGCCCACGGCGGCCAGGACGCGCAGAATCTGCCGCGTGCCGCCCTTCACGTCGCCGCGCAGGAAGGCCAGGGCTTCAGGGCCGCCGAAGGCGAACATCATGGTCGCCCACAGCGCCGCGCCGTTGGCGTCGAGCGGCGGCGCATAAGGCGCCCTGGCGAAGTCCGTGGCCGATCCGTGGGCGAGGGCCAGGGCGCCGGCCGCGGCGATCACGACGGCCAACAACGCACAGGTGGCCATCGCGCCGAAATTCACCAGCCACTTGCCCGTGCCGAGGCCCAGAAGTTGCAGAGCGCCGATGGTCGCGGCCAAGACCGCGGCCAAGGTCGCGAACACCACCGGATCCTTGACCAGGTTCACGGCGCCAGGGCCGGCGGCCTCGGCAAGGACATTCACGATGAAATAGAGCAGGCCGGAAAAGAACGGCAGATTGCATGTCCAGTAGAGCCAGCCGCACACGAAGCCCGCGAACGGCCCCAAGGTCTCGCGCGTCCACGCATAGATGCCGCCATCGCCCGCGAAACGGCAGGTCAGTTCGGCGGTGGCGATCACCAGCGGGGCCATGAAGCCGGCCGCCGCCAGCAACCAAAGCGGCAGAGACGCCGGACCCGCCGCCGCCGCGGTGGCGATCCAGCGGATCGAGAACGACGTGGCCACGGCGTAAAGGGCAAGATCGGCAAAACGCAGTGGGCGGGCGGTCATGTGCGCCAGTCGTCGCGGGCCGATCCCAAGGCCGCCTTCAACGGTCCAAGCCAAGGCTCGAAGCGCCGCCACTGGTCCAAACCCTCTCGGAAAATCGGGAGGCGGACCTGCTCGGAACTGGCGGTGCGCACGGCCCGGTCGGTCTCGTGAAAGCGCACGCACGCCTCCTCGAACGCCAGGCCAAGGTAGTCGAGGAGCCGACGAACCTGTCCTTCCGTGTCGGCGACCATGTCTTCGTAGATGACGCGGTGGACGCGGCCGGGCAGCACCTGGTCGAAATGATCCATCAGCGCGAGGTAGTCGCGATAGTAGAGGCCGAGGTCGGTGAGGTCGTAGGAAAAGCGATAGCCACGGGCGAAGTGCTGCTTGAACGCGGAAAAGCAGGCCGCCATCGGATGACGCCGGGCGTCGATGATCCGCGCGTTAGGCAGGATGAGGTGAATAAGGCCCAGGTGCCGGAAGTTGTTTGGCATCTTGTCGATGAACATCGGCCGGCCGAGCTTGCGGTGGACGGCGGTGTCGGCGAGGTAGGTCTCGCCGAGCTCGGTTCTCCGCGCCGCGGTGAGTTCGGCGAGGATCTCCGGATAGCGACCGCCATCCTTCGCCGTATCGCCCGGCCCCGCCGCGCCCAGATCGCGCGCCAGGCCGACGATGTCCGGCAACTCGAAAGTGCCTTCCACCGCCGAATGACTCGCGAGGATTTGCTCGATGAGCGTCGAGCCGGAGCGCGGCAGGCCGACGATGAAGATCGGCGCGCGGGACGACGCGCCGCCCTGACCGCGTTCCGCGAAGAAGGCTCGCGTGAACAGCGCCTTCGAGCGCTCGACATCGGCGTGCATGGCCGCCGCGTCGAAGCCCGAGCGCCGGCGCTGAATCGCCGCGCCTTCGCTGTAGCGTTCGAAAGCGTCGGCGAAGCTGCCGCGATCCTCGAGAATCTTGCCAAGGGTGAAGGCCAGATGCAGCCGGTCGTCGGCCGCCAGATCGCGTCGCGTCAGATGGGCCGCAATCTCGCCCTCGTCGGCGGCGCTGAAGCGATAGGTCTTCAGATTCGCCAGGCTCCAGAAGGCCTCGCCCATTGGCGGCGCGGTGTCGATCGCCCGTCGGTAGGCGGTCACAGCCTCCGCGGCGCGTCCGCCGGCCCGCAGGGCGTGGCCATAACTCAGCCAGATCTTCGGCTGGGCGGCGTTCTCGGCGAGGATCTCCTCGTAGAGTCGGGTCGCCTCACCGAAATCGCTGAGGAAGGCGAGGACCGCCGCCTTAAGCGTCCGATAGGAGGGATCGCGGGGTTCCTCGGCCAGCAGGCGGTCGATTTGCACGAGGGCCCTGGCCGCCTTCTGGCGCCGGTAGAGCACGACGGCGTAATTGTGCCGGGCGCCGGTGAAGCTCGGCGCCAGCTCGAGGCAGCGCTCGAGCAGGGCCTCGGCCTCGCTGTAGCGGCCGAGGCGCGTGCCCAGCTCCGCGAGCATGCGGATGGCGGCGACGTCGGTGGGCGAGCCGATAAGATGGCCGCGCAGCAGGCGCTCGGCATCGGCGAGGCGCTCGTCGCACAAGGCGATGGCCGCCTGCCTGAGAACGGGATCATGCACCGAGGCGCGGATGTGCTGGGCGTAGGCCGCGTCGGCGGCGCCGAGGTCGCCGGCCAGGGTAAGCTGGTCGGCCAATGCCCGCCAGGCCTCCGGCGCGTCGGGCTTGAGCTCGGTCGCGCGCCGCAGGGCGGCGATCGCCGCGTCCGCCTCGCCCAGACAGGCCAGGCACTGGCCAAGCTCGAAGTGGACGGCGGCCGCCGTCGGCTGCGCCGCGGCGAGCGGCTCCAGCAGGGCGCGCGCGCCTTGCGGATCACCGCCGAGCCGGCGGGCGGCGGCGGCCACGAAGGCGGCGCGCGGCTCACCCGGCACGACCCGCAAAATCTCCTCAGCCTGCCGGGCGGCGAGGGTCGGGTTCGACTTGAGGAGGCGCGCCGCGCGCTTGAGCGCGACGGAGAGCGAGCCGGTGGGGGCGTCGACCATGGCGGGCGAACTATCCACCATCCCTCCCTCGCGCGGCAAGCGACCGGCGGCCCGCCGAGAATGGGACGGCGCTTTGCCCGAGGTCAGAACTTCTGGCCGAGCCTGATCCCCACCGTGAGCGGCTGGATGACGCTGACATAGACGGCCGGAGCGACACGCAGGGCGGGCGGGATGGTCGACATCGGGGACGGCGCCTGGCATGTCTCACATTCCGAAAAGCGATTGGTCTGCCCGCGCTCGTCGAACGCGTTCTTGAGGAACAGCTCGAAGGAAGTCCTGCCGCGTTCGGCGCCGATGGCGAAGTCCGCCGTCGCGAATCCCGGCATCACCCCCTGCGCGTCGATGTCGGCCACCTTCAAGGCCGGGAAGGCGCTGGTCTGGAACTCCACCGAGGCCTGCGCGTGGGCGTCCCAGCCCATCATGTCCCAGGTGTAGCGCGCCGTGACATTGCCCTTGAACTTGGGCGTGAACGGGAGCTGCTGGCCCTGCGCCGCCAGGATCGGCAGCCCGGAGCAATTGGTGAGCGGATTGCCGGACGCATCGACGCCGCAGAAATCGGCGGTCAGTTTGGCGCGGTTGTAGGAGGCGCCGGCGGAGAAGGTCAGCTGCTCGGTCGCCCGCCAGTCGACGCTGGTCTCCACGCCCAGGATTCGCGCCGACGGAGCGTTCTCGACCCCGGTTAGGCTGTTGGGCGGGAAGAGCACCGCGAATTGGAACTTGTCGAACTCCTCGTCATAGACAGCACCGTTCCATCGTAGTGAGCCGTCGAGCCAGGTCGTCTTCCAGCCAAGTTCGTAGTTGGTCAGAGAGTCGGCAAGGTAGGGTGGCAGGGTGGCGATCCGATTGAGACCGCCAGGACGGTAACCGGTAGAATAGGTGAAATAGACGAGCTTGTCATCGTCGATCTTGTACGTCAGGTTAACCTTGTGCGTCTCGCCAGAGGCGGCGACGGACTTGTTCAGATTGACGCAAGGCGCATTCCTGAATGTGTTTCCTGGAAATAAGGCACAAAGTGGTTCGCCCGTCGAAGAGAAGTTGGGATCGTTGAACCCATAAAATCCGTACAAGCTATTGTTGTAGTGGTAGTATCTTATGCCGCCAGTCACGCTGAGATGGCTGGTTATGTCGAACGAAGCCTCGCCAAACGCCGCTTCGTCGCGGTCGATTCTATTCTGATCGGTCAGCCACCAGGTATTTGGCCATCCCGTCACTGAGATCGCCGGATCGAGGCCCTGGATCTGATAGTCCTGAATGATCCAATGGGTCTGCCGTTCCTGAAACAGTCCGACCAGGAAACGGAAGCGATCGGTCGCCGGCGAAGCGAGTCGCAGTTCGTTGCTGCCCTTCTCAAACCGGTCGCGGCCGACGATTTCTTGTTGAGGGTTGGCCAAGGGCGTCCCGGTGCTATCGACCCAATAGGAACCGTATCCTCCGGTCTGATCATAGGCGACGGAATAGTCGGTGTAGTCGGACAGGGAATCCACCGCCCGGTTGAAGTAGCCTCCGGCGTAGGTGAGGTCATAGCGGCCGATCTTGCCGTTGATGGTCAGCCCCGCCTGCACCCAGCGGTCGTGGTCGCTGTCGGGAGCGAAACGCTGCACCTGGAGGTCGCCCACAGACGGTTCGAAAGCGAACACCCCCCGCGCGCGCGTGTCCTGGGCGATCACCGAAGGGGTGATCGTCCAGTTGCTGCCGAGGTCGATCTTCAGGGCCGCGCGACCGCCGAACGTGTCGACCGGGTTGAAGTCCTTTTTGACGAAGGCGGCGTTGTTGATGATCGAGTTCGGGGTTGGAAAGTAGCGCTGACCAAGCACGTTGTCGATGTAGCCGGCGTCATGCTCGTCGAAGGCGACCAGGCGGATCGCGGCGAAAGAGGTGATCGGGATGTTGACGAAGCCGTCCAGCACATAGCCTTCGGATCCGTGGTCGACGACATTGCCCTGCACGTCGAGGCCGCCGCTGAAACCCGCCGTCGAAGGCTTGTTGGTGATGATCCGCAGGGTGCCAGCCTCGGAGCTGGCGCCATAGAGCGTTCCCTGCGGCCCCGGCAGCACCTCGATCCGGGCGATGTCGTAGATGTGGATATCCAGGGTCCCGCCGATGGTGGTGACCGGCAGTTCGTCGAGATAGGTGCCGACGCTGGGCTGCGGCCCCGAATGGTTGCCGTTTCCGCCATCCGATATGCCGCGCATGTAGATGATCGATGTATTCGGCGGACCGCCCGTGTTGGTCTGCAGACTGGGAATGAATTTCACGTAGTCATTGAAGTTCGTTATGTTTAGTTGATTGAGTGTTTTGGTATCGATGGCCTGGATGCTCATCGGAATTTTTTGCAGGTTCTCGGCCCGCTTGGTCGCGGTCACGATGACTTCGGATAGCGGGGTCGGTCCCGGCGCCTCCGCCGCCGACGCCGCGGCCGCAAGGCTCGAACCGGCGGCGCCGAGCACCGTCGAGGCCAATAACAGGGCGGGCCAAGCCCGACCCGCCACGCTCGCCCTCCGCGTTATCGAAAACCCGTTCATGCTGAACCCCCCGGCTATATCGGTGACGACCCTGATATCGACGCGCTTCGTCCCGCTCGTCAAGGCGCCGAGCGCAAAGAAACGCGGTTCAATCCACGCCGGCCGTCTACTCGATCGGTATCTCCCGGCTTTGCAGCGCCCTCTTGAGCGGCCCCAGCCATGGCTCGTAGCTTCGCCATCGATCCAGGCCTTCACGGAATATCGGCTGGCGAACCTGCTGCGCGCTGGGCGTTCGCACCGGCCGTTCGTTGGTGTGAAAGGCAAGGCAGGACGCGTTGAACGGAAGGCCGCAGTGATCGAGCAGCCGGCGGATTTCCTGCTTCGGCTCGGCGACCAATCTCTCGTACGTCACCTTGTGAACCCTCCCGGGCAGCACGGCGTCGAAATGAGCCATCAGCGCCCGGTAGTCCGCATAGTACCGCCCAAGATCGACCAAGTCGTAGGCGAAGGCCTGTCCGCGGGCGAAATGTTGCTTGAAACAGGCAAGGCAGGTCGCCATCGGCCCCCGGCTGGCGTCGATGATCCGGGCGTCGGGGAGAATGAGATGAATGAGGCCGATATGGGCGAAGTTGTTGGGCATCTTGTCGATGAAAAAGGGGCGGCCGAGCTTGCGGTGAACGCGGGTGCGTTCAAGAAACTCTTCGCCCAGCGCCTGGACGTCCGCCGCTCCGAGCCCTCGCAGGACTTCCGGATAGGCGGTCCCGTCGCTTTTGTACTTGCGCCCGCCCAGACGCTTGGCGATGGCGATGATGTCGGGCAGTTCCGCGGTCCCCTCGACGCGGGGATGACTGGCCAGGATCTGCTCGATCAGAGTCGAGCCGGCCCTGGGCAGGCCGACGACGAAGATAGGATCGGAGCTTCGCGCGCCCCAGCCGGCCCGCTCGGCGAAGAAGGCCGGCGTGAACAGCGCCATGGATCGGATCGCGTGGTCGTGGGTCCGCTCCGCGTCGTAGCGCAGGCTTCGCCCGCGCAGCGTGTTGGCGGCGGCGTAGTGCTCGAACGAGGCGGCGTGGTCGCCGGCGTCCTCCAGGGCTTTGCCGAGGGCGAAGTCCAGGTGGAAGCGATCCTCCTCGGCGAGATCGGGACGCGCCAGGGCGGCGCGCATCGCCGCCATCTCGTCGGCGGTAAAGCGGAAGGTCTTCAGATTGGCTAGGCTCCAATAGGCCTCGCCCAGGGCCGGCGATAGCTCGACGCTCCGGCGATAGGCCGCGATCCCCTCTTCCAGCCGCCCCACCGTCTTGAGGGCGTGGCCCAGGCTCATCCAGGTCTTGGGATGTTCGGGGTGAGTTTTGAGCAGGCCTTCATAGGCGCCGATCGCCGCCGCGTGGTCGCCTAGCTGCGCCAGAGTCGCGGCCCGCAGCGTCCGGTAGCTGGGATTGTCCGGATCGCGCGACATCAGCCTCTCGACCTGCGCCAGGGCCTCGCCCGCCTTGTTCTGGCGATGCAGGGCGGTGGCGTAGTTGTGCCGCGCCGCGTCGAAGCCGGGGGCCAGGGCGAGGCAGTCGGCCAGCAGGATTTCGGCGTCCTCGTAGCGGCCCAGCCGCGCGCCCACCTCGGCCAGCATGCGCAGGGCCGCCACGTCGGTGGGATGGTCCTTGAGAAAAGCGCGCAGCGATTTCTCGGCCACCGCCAGGCGCCCATCGTAGAGCGCTCCGGCCGCTTCCATCAGGATCGGATCGCTCACCGCGGCGGCGATGTGGCGGGCGAAGGCCAGGTCGGCGCCAGCCGAATCGCCCATGAGGTGCAGATGGTCGCCCAGCGCCCGCCAATCGATCGGGAGGGTGGGATCGAGGCCGGCCGCCCGCGACAGCGCCTCGACGGCGGCGCGCCCGCGGCCCAGCGCGCCCAGGGCCATTCCCCATTCGAACTGGCCGGCCGCCCAGCCGGGCGCCGCGGCGGCGACCGGCTCGATGACGCCGAGCGCTTTCGCCGCCGCGCCTTGGCCGCGCAACGCGGCCGCCAGCAGCCGGCTGGCGTCCCGCTGACCGGGGAGGACTTTCAAAATCTCCAGGCATTGCGCCTCGGCGAGGGCGGGATCGGCGCCCAGCAGGCGCGCGGCGTGATTGAGCGCCATTTCAAGTGTGCCCGAGGGTTCTGAAGCGGTGACGGCCAAGGCTCCATCCATCGGCGCGGGGGATTTCGCCGCCGATCAAAGGCAGGCCCCGGCGCATTGTCAAATCGTTGGGCTCATCCCGCGACCGGGGGGGCGACCTCGCCCGGCTCAACGCCAGCCCACCGGCGCAGCGGACCGATGCGGACCACCGCCTCGGTGACCGCGACGTAGCCGACCACCATGACGATGTCTTCGGCAAGGGATCCGGCGGAAAGGCTCGGCGCTGTCGATGCGATCGACGCCGTGAGGGGCTGGATGAACAGCACGATCGCGATGTTGTTGACGGCGTGGGCGGCGGTGGAAAGCTCGATGCCGCCCAACCGCAGGGTCATATAGGCGAACGAACTCCCCATCAGGGCGCGGGTGAGGCAGCCGTCGGGGCTGAAATCGAGATGGGCGGCGGAGAACGCCACACCGGTCAAGGCGATGAGGACGATCGGTCGCCGCGTGAAGGCCGCCACTTGGCGAAGCAGCCAACCGCGGAAGAGCAATTCCTCGCCGGCGGCGGCGGGGATGAGCAGCAGGGCGCTTAGCGCGTAGCCAGTGGCGCCCATCGCGCCAGGCGCCACGGCGACAAGCGGAATCGCCCCGGTTCGACCCGACAGCAGAATGTCGCCGGCCACCAGCGGGGCCAGGGCGATCGCCGATAGAAGGAGCCCGACGCCCAGCAGGCGCCAGCGCACGCGCGGCGCGGCGGTCACATAGCTATGGAACGGATGGCGCGCGAGCAGGGCGGCGACCGCCACGAAGGCCGCCGCGAGGACGCCGGTGCTTGCCGCGGCGATCAGCAATTCAAGCAAGGTGAGGGAGAGATCGGGCGTCGCGGCGCTCCGCAGGCGCAAGGCGACCTCTCCGATCGCCGCGATCCATTCGCCGCCCAGCCCAACGGCCCGGGCATAGAGGGCGAAGATCAGGATCATGCTCCCCAAGGCGCCGATCACGCCGACGATCAGCCCTCCCAGAACGGTCCCGAGGAGGCGCCCAGGTTCGCGGTCGCGACGATCGACATCGGCGAGAAAGGGCGCCGTCGCCAAGCCCGCCCAGACGCCCGATCCGATCATGGAAAATCGCGCTTTGCCCACAAGCCGTCTCTTCGGCTAGGGAGGGGCCAATCCAAAGGACAATCGCATGCGGATCGTGGGGGGGATGCATCGCGGGCGGCCCCTTGTGGCGCCAAAGGGACACTCGACCCGTCCGACCGCCGATCGCACCCGCCAGGCGATTTTCAACGTCCTGGACCACGCCGCCTGGTCGCCGGGCCTGGAGGGCCGCCGGGCGATCGACCTTTTCGCCGGCGCCGGCGCCTTGGGATTGGAGGCACTATCGCGGGGAGCGGCCTTCTGCCTGTTCGTCGATACCGACGCGGCGGCGCGCGCCGCAATCGGTAACAATATCGAAGCCCTGCGCCTGGAAGGCCACGCGCGCGTGGACGGGCGTGACGCGACGCGGCTGGGCCCGCCGCCCGAAGCGGGGGAAAAATTCGATCTCGCCTTCCTCGATCCCCCCTACAGCGAGGGTCTGAGCGAGCCGGCCCTCGCCGCCCTGGCAAATGGGGGATGGCTGGCGCCGGGCGCGCTGATTGTCGTCGAGCGAGGGATGGGCGAGGCGCCGCTGGCGGTACCTGGCTTCCAGACCGCGGACTGCCGGACCTGGGGGGCGGCGCGGGTCGTGTTTCTCAAGGCTTGATGGCCCGGACGGCGCTAACGACGCCCGAACAGCCGCTCGATGTCGGCGAGCTTCAGCTCCACATAGGTCGGCCGGCCGTGGTTGCATTGACCCGAATGGGGGGTACCCTCCATCTGGCGCAGGAGCGCGTTCATCTCCACCACCGTGAGCCGCCGGCCGGCCCGCACCGAGCCGTGACAGGCCAGGGTTGAGCACACCGCCTCCAACCGCTCGCCCAGGGCCAGGGCGGCGCCGCCCTCGGCCATGTCATCGGCGATATCGCGGATCAGGCCGGCCACATCGGTGTCGCCGAGCAGCGCCGGCGTCTCGCGGACCAGCACGGCGCCGGGTCCGAAGGCCTCGACCGCGAGGCCCAGGGCGGACAATTCGTCCGCCCGGGCGCACACCCGCTCGGCCTCGGCCGGATCGAGTTCGACGACCTCAGGCAGCAGCAGTCGCTGCCGCGCCACCCCGCCGGCCGCCATCTGACCTTTCATGCCTTCATAGACCAGGCGTTCATGGGCGGCGTGCTGATCGACGATGACCACCCCATCGCGGGTCTGGGCGACGATGTAGGTCTCGTGGACCTGCGCCCGCGCCGCGCCCAGCGGGAAATCAACCGGCCCCGCATTGACCGATTCGCCGCGCGTCACATCTTCGCCGTCGATGGGTAAGCCAACCCACGGCTCGGCGCGGGCCGAGACGCCGGTGAAGCCGGGCAGATCGGCTTCCGGCGGCGGCCAGCCTCCGGACCGCCAGGCCGAAAAGCCGGCCGCCGAAACGCCCGGCCTGAAGTTTCCCAGCGCCGCGGCGGCCACGGTGGTGGACGCCCGGTGACCGGCCCCGGCCAGGACGTGCCGCAGGGCGCCGACGATCAGGCCGCGCACGAGGGCCGCGTCGCGAAAGCGCACCTCCGCCTTGGCCGGATGGACGTTCACATCGACCAGGCTCGGATCGAGATCGAGATAGAGCACGGCGGCCGGATGGCGGTCCCTGGCCAGAAAGTCGGCGTAGGCGGCGCGCAAGGCGCCCTGCAGCAGGCGGTCCTTCACCGGGCGTCCGTTGACGAAGAGGTGCTGATGGCCGGCGTTGCCGCGGTTGTAGGTGGGAAGGCCGGCGTAGCCGGTGAGGCGCATCCCCTCCCGCGCCTGATCGATGGCCAGGGCGTTGTCGGAGAACGGGCCGCCCAGAATCGCGGCGAGCCGGGCCTTGCGACCCTCCGGTCCGGCCGTCTCGGTGGGCAGACGCAGGACGCGCCGGCCATCGAGATCAAGACTGAAGGCGACCGCCTCCTCGGCCATCGCCGCCCGCTTGACCGCTTCGACGATGGCCATGTCCTCGGCTCTCGCCGACTTCATGAACTTCAGGCGCGCGGGGGTAGCGTAGAAGAGATCGCGCACCTCGATTCGCGCCCCGCACGTCTCGACGAAGGCGACCGGGGAAACCGCCCCCACCGCGCCGCCTTGCACGGTGATAGCGTAGGCTTCTCTCTCGCCTCTGGCCCGCGAGGCGATGGTAAGGCGAGCCACCGCGCCGATGGAGGGCAGAGCCTCGCCGCGAAAGCCCAGGGTGGCGATATGCATCAGATCATAGTCGCCGGCGGGACCGGCCGTGAGCTTGGAGGTGGCGTGGCGCTCGATGGCCAGAAGCAGCTGGCCCGCGGCCATGCCCGACCCATCGTCGGCCACCAGGATACGAGCGAGGCCGCCGCCCTCGGCCTGAACGTCGATTCGGCTCGCGCCCGCGTCGATGGCGTTTTCGATCAGCTCCTTCACCGCGCTGGCCGGGCGCTCCACCACTTCGCCGGCGGCGATGCGGTTGACGATGTCGAGCGGCAGGCGGGCGATGGGCATGGGCCGCCACTATAGGCGCGATTCCCTTCGCGCCGCCTGGTCAAGTCGGCAGATGACGATGAGCTCCGGCGAATCGCGGTCGCGCGCTGGCCGGCCCTTGGCGAGGTGGATCGTCAGGGCCAGCACTGTCCTCACCGCCGCGCCGATCCGCGCCGCCCATCCACCGTCGCGGTCGCGCAGAATATTGCGCAGCGTGGAAGCGGTGTTGAGCACCGCGTTGAGATGGGGCGGCGAGGCGAACTGGCAAATGAGCCCGGCCTCCGCCGCCAGGCGCCCCAGTCCGCGCCGGCTGAAGATTTCGCGGTGGCGGGGAAAATCGACATCCCGCGCCCAGGGGCCGGCCACCGCGAAGAGAAAGCTGTCGGCGTTGGGGGTGGCGATCCACAGGCCGCCGGCGGGCGAAAGGGCGGCGGCCAGACGACTCAAGGTGTCCGCCGGTTTGGCGAGATGTTCGAGGACGTGGCCGAGCGTGATCCAGTCGAACGGCGCCGCGGCGTCGATGGCGTCGACGTCCAGCCAGGCGAACGCGATGGGCTTATCGGTGGGCGGGGTCAGATCGGAGCCGAAGCACGCCCGTCCCGCGAACCGGGCCAGATAGCCTCCCGCCCCGCAGCCGTAGTCGAGAATCCTTCGCGCCTCGGCGGGAGTCCCGCGATCGAGATACCGGCGCCGCGTCCGTTCCATCAGGCTTCGCAGCCAGCGTCGCAAGCGGCCGCGGGGCTTGGCGACGGTGTAGTAGCCGGCGTATGCCGACCTGGCCGCATCGTCGGTCGGAATGTCGCGGGGATAGAGGGCGCCGCACGCTTCACAGCGAACCATGCGGCTTCGTACGCGCGTAGCGGCGAAATTGAGATCGCGAATCTCGAACAGCACCCGCGCCGGCGTCGGTCCGGGGCAGCTACAGGCGTTGACGGCCCAATCCAAGGCGTCCTCCCAGCGTTGCCGCGCCCAGTTCCACCACCGACTTGATGAGCCACGCCAACATGAGGCCCTCCGCGCCCATGTGGCGGACGAGAACGTAAAACACCACGGCCGAGAAAATCGCGCAAAGGCCGACCGTCAAGGTGGCCCGCCGCGCCGCGCCCCTGCCTTGAAGCTCGGCGATGCGTAGCTGAGTGAAGGCGCCGATCGCCACGGCGGCGGCGAAGGCGATCGGGAAGAGGCCAAACGAAGCGCCCGCGAAGCGATCCAATGGCCCGGACGCAAAGACGCACACACCGGCCACGGCGCCGACGAACGCCAGCCCCGCGCAGGCGATCGCCGCCCAGGCCCGCCGTATGAAGACACCGCTTGGCTGACCGGCGGCGAGGCGGGCGAAGAGGATGGGGGTCAGCAGATAGGGCGCCGCCCAGAACCGGCTGAAGATCTCGTAGAGCAGATAGTAGGCGGCATAGGTGGCCGCCGGCAGGTAACGCAGAGCCAGCACGCGGTCGGCGGAGCCGCTGGCCGCCGCCAGGACCGACGCCGCCGCCAACTCCATCCAACGGACGTCGCCGAGGAGAGGCCCGATCTGGTCCAGATGGAACGGCGTCCTTGCCCTGGGCGGGACAAAGGCGGCCCAGGCCGCCAGGCCAAGGCGGCCGGCGGTCGAAACGCCGATAGCCCAGAACAGGGGCACGCCCGCGCCGATCAGAATAGCGAGCAACGCCAGGCCGCCCGCCAGGCTTCCCTGCTTGAGCCAGATCGCCGCCGCGTGACGGCCCTTGATGTCGAAGAGGACGCGAAGCTCGGTGGCCGCGAAGCCGGCCAGGGCGACGGCGGGCAGCCAGATGAGGTCGACGAGCGGAACATGGGGATCGGCGAAGCGCCACAGCAAGGCCAGAAGGGGTGACGCGGCCAGCGCCTTGACGGCGATCACGACCTGCCAGGCCGGCGCCGCCGGCCCTGGGATGGCGCCTCGCGACGCGCCGCCCAGAACGGCCGCCTTGACCGTGGCCGGCTCTAGGCCGGCGGCGATGGCGGCGATGAAGAAGAAGCCGAGCGCGCTCTGCAGGGCGGCGGGCGAGATCGCCTGGCGCAGCGCCAGGATCGCCGCGGCGGCCACCAGAGCGGTGGCCAGATAGGCGCCCACGGCCATGGCCGACCGAACGCCGATATGGAAACGCAAGCCCCGCCCCTCAACGCCGCTCTTCACATGAACCCGCCTATAGTCGGGCGGCGGGCGAGGCGATAGCCTTCCGCCTGGACGCGGCGAGCCGGAACTTGGCGCCCTGGTCGCCGTTCCGCTAAGCCAGTGCCACGGGTGAGGGTTCAATGCGCGGGCGACGTCATTCTTTTGGTTTGATTTTCACGGCCGTGGGGAGCGTCCTGGGAGCGGGGTCGGCGTGGGCAGGGGGATGGATCGTCACCGTCGGCGGTCGTTTCGCCGCCTATCCGCCCTACGAGGGGGCCGGTCACGATGTCTTCGTGCCCTCGCCGAAAGTGAGCATAAGGCGCGCCGACAGCCCCGACCGGTTCGAACCGCCGGACGGCGGCGCCTCTCTGGCGCTGATCGACAACCGTTACATCGTCGCCGGCCCCCTCGTCCGCTTTCGCTTGAGCCGCGGAGACACCGGCAAGCTGACCGGTCTGGACAAGGTGGACTGGGCGGCCGAGCCCGGCGCCTTCGTGGAGCTATGGCCGACCAACTGGCTGCGCGGCCGCGTGGAAGGTCGGCGCGGCGTCTTCGGCTATCAGGGCTGGGTGGGCGACGGAGCCCTTGATCTTGTTCATACCGGCAAGATGTGGAGCGCCTCGATCGGCCCCCGCATCGGCTATGGCGACACCAACTATTTCGACACCTATTTCGGCGTCACCCCGGTGGAGGCGGCGCGCAGCCCCTTCATCAACACGCCCTACGAGCCCGGCGGCGGCCGCCGGTACACCGGCGCGGAGGTGGCTCTCGCCCGTCACTTCGGCAAGCGCTGGGACGCCATTGTCGATGTCGGCTATCACCGGCTCGCCAAGGCCGCGGCCACTAGCCCGATCGTCGAAGTGGCTGGCTCTCCCAACGATCTCTCGGCCGGCGTCAGCCTCACCTACAGCTTCCAGCTGTTCAGGTAGCCGCCGGAGCGCTCTCCAGCCACGCCGGCGAGCGCATTTCGGCGAGGCGCGAGGCGGCGCGCTGGAATTCGAAGGCCTGGTCGCCCGCCGGGTAAAGGGTGTTGGGTTCGCCGGCGGCCAGAACCACCAGGCGGGCGCGCGCTTCGTAGAGGGTGTCGATCAGGGTGGCCAGGCGTTTGGCCTCGTTGCGCTGTTCGGCCGTAAGCGTGGGGATCGCTTCGATGAAGACGGTGTGAAACCGCGCGGCGATGGCGAGGTAGTCGGCCGGCCCCAGAGCGTGGACACACAGGCTGTTGAAGTGGGCGCGCAGCCGGCCGCCGGCGGCGCGTGGCCAATGCTCCTTGCGGCCGAGGACTTCCAGGGTGGCGCCGGTCTCCGCGTCGGCGCCCAGCATGTCGCGCCACAGAGCGTCGAAGGCGCGTTCATTGGTCTCGTTCACAGGGGTGAACCAGGTTCCGGCGGCGCGCAGGCGGCCCAGGCGATAGTCGTGGTCGCCGTCCACCGCGACGATCTCCATCCTCGCCTCGAGCATGGCGATGAACGGCAAGAACAGCTGGCGGTTCAGCCCGTCGCGGTAGAGGTCGTCGGGCGGCCGGTTGGAGGTCGCCACCAGGGTGACGCCGCGCGCGAACAGCGCTTCGAAAAGGCGCCCCAGGATCATGGCGTCGGCGATGTCGGTGACCTGCAGTTCGTCGAAGCAAAGCAGGCGCGCCTGGCGAGCGATCAGCCGCGCCACCGGCGGGATGGGATCGTCGCCCCCCGCTTGACGAAATTGGGCCTGGCGGAACTGGGCATGGCGGGCGGCGGCGTCGCCGGTTCGCCAAGCGTTCACCAGCCGGTGGACCTCGGCCATGAAGACATGGAAGTGGACCTGGCGCTTGGCCTCGAGCGGCGCGGCCGCGAAGAACAGATCCATGAGCATGGACTTGCCCCGCCCAACCGGTCCCCAGAGATAGGCGCCGGGCACGGCGTCGGGTTTGCGGAGCAGGCCGGGCGACTTGGCCTCGGCGAGCGCCGTTTCGACCCGCTCCAAGGCGTCCAGCGCGCGCGCTTGGCCCGGATCGGAGGTCAGCGTCCCCGCCGCCAGTCGCCCATCGTAGGCGGCGCGCAGGCGGCCGGGCATGGAAGGGCGTAAGGACTCTACGCCCCCAACTCCCGCTCCACATTGCCGTAGCTCTGGGTGCTTACGCAGGCGCAGCCGTGCATGACGCCGGCCTTGGTCCACCAGATCAGGGTCGGATAGGCGAAGGTTATGCTATTGGCCTTGAGCAGGGGGCGCAGATCCGCGACAGCCTTGCGGCCGGTCTCGACGACGGCGGTGCGGGCGGCGTCGCCGTCGGCCGGGGCGAGACCGGGGGCGGTCCAGGCGGCCGGCGGGGTGACGGCGAGCCAGCGCTGGAGAAGGCTCCAGTCGCGGTTCAGCCACAGCTCGGCCACGGTGGCGCGTTCCGGAGCGGTGGAGCGGATGAGACCATTCTTGTCGGCCCTGGCGATCAAGATGACGCGCGTATCGACGCCCGCCGCCCGGAGCTTGGGAAAGGCCTCCTTTTCGAAGCGGATGGAGTCGGGGCAGCTTCGATAGGCGACCATATAGAGTTTGGGACCCGGCAGATGCGGCGACACCCAGCCCGCGCCGTCCAGTATCCTGGCGATCTGGGCCTGGTCCTTCTTGATCGTGTGCGGGCGCCAGCGCAGATCGAAATTCCACCACAGCCACAGCCCGCCGCCGATGACGACAAGGATGACGGCGAAGGTGAACCACTGGCGGAAGCGTTGCATGGGGACCTCCCGAAGATGCGCCGCCGATGCTTCGCCCCGCCGCGCGGCGCGGTCAAGCCTCGCCGCACAAGGACGCTTGCCCCGGCCGGCCCGCCGCGAGCATGTTCCAAGCCATGGCCTATCAAACCGCCTCGCCGGCGCTGATTCGCGAACCCTCGCCCCGCGAGCATATCGTCGATCGCCTGATCGCCGAACGGGCGCCGCGGCTGGCGGCGAGTTCGTCCTGGCCGTTCATCCGGCCGCTGCTTTATGGCCTGCTCGACTACGGGAAGGCGCGGCGAATGGCCGACGCCATCGCCCGGCTGGGCGGGCGCGAGGCGCTGGCCTTCGTCTCGGACCTGCTGGGCATCGCCGTAGGCGTGCGGGCCCTGGAGCGGGTTCCCCGCGCCGGCCGGCTGATCGCGGTCTGCAACCATCCCACCGGCATCGCCGATGGCGTGGCGGTCCATGACGCGCTGAAGGCGGTGCGCCCCGATCTGATGTTCTACGCCAATTCCGATGCGCGCCGGGTCGCGAGGGGATTTGACGATGTGCTGATCCCGGTCGAGTGGAGAGAGGATCGGCGCACCCGCGAAGGCGCCCGCCTCACCCTGACGCTGACCCGCCAGGCCATGGAGGCCGAACGGGCGCTGGTGGTGTTTCCGGCCGGCCGGCTGGCGCGCCGGCGGGGCGGCGTTCTGACCGATCCCGCCTGGGCGCCCGGCGCCTTTTCGGTGGCGCGCAAGTACGAGGCCGGCATCCTGCCCATGCATCTGGCCGGCCCATGGTCGAGGCTGTTCCACTTTTTCGACCGCTTTTCGGGCGAGTTGCGCGACATGACGCTGTTCCACGAGCTTCTGAACAAGCGGGGCAAGACCTTTCACCTGACCATCGGCGCCGTCGTCCCACCGGACGCCCTGCCGGTCGACGCCGGCGCGGCGGCGGCGGCGATGAAAGCCTATGTGGAGACCATCCTGCCAGCCCATCCGGCGAGGGCATTCGTGTGATCGTTCCGGCCGAGGGCGACTTTCGCCTCGATACGGAGGCGATGACCGCCCGCCTGGGCGCGTCCCTGGCGGCGGCGCTCGCGCCCCATGAGGCTGTCTGCCTGAGCGGGCCGCTGGGAGCGGGCAAGTCGGTGCTGGCGCGCGGCCTGATCCGCGCCCTCTCGCCGGCCGAGCGGGATGTGCCGAGCCCCACCTTCACCCTGGTCCAGTTCTACCAGGGGCGGCGCTTCCCCATCGCCCATTTCGATCTCTATCGTCTGATCTCGCCCGGCGAAGCCTATGAGATCGGCCTGGACGAAGCGCTGCGCGACGGGGCGGCGGTGATCGAGTGGGCCGAACGCCTGGGCCATCACCTGCCTCCTGACCGACTGGACGTGGACCTCGTCGCCGAGGGAGAGGCGCGCCGGGCCAGGCTCACGCCGCACGGAGCGTGGGAGGGCCGCGCGGTCCATGTCTGACCGTGAAGGCGAGCGCGCGGCCTTCCTCGCGGCGGCCGGCCTGAGCGCGGCGCGGCGGCGGGCGCTGCCGGGCGACGCCTCCACCCGCCGCTATGAGCGGCTGTTCCCGGCATCCGGACCCAGCCTCATTCTCATGGACCAGCCGCCGGCCCTGGAGACCCGGCCCTGTCCGCCCCTGGCCACCGAGGAGACGCGCGCCGCGCTCGGCTACAACGCCCTGGCGCGCCTGGCGGCCGGCCGCGTCGAGGCCTTCGTGGCCTGCGCCGGCTATCTGCGAAGTCTGGGGCTGTCGGCGCCCGAGGTCATCGCCAGCGATCCGCCGGCCGGCCTAGCGGTCATCGAGGATCTCGGCGACGATCTCTTCGCGCGAATGATCGATTCCGGGAAGGATGAGGGGCCGCTTTATGACGGCGCGGTGGACGCCCTGGTCGCCCTGCAAGCCCATCCACCACCGGCGCTGCTGGAATCGGACGGCGCATCATGGCCCCTGCTGACCTACGACGCTGTGGCCCTGAAGACCGGCGGCGATCTTTTTCTCGAATGGCTGCCCCGCTTGCGCCCTGAGATCACCTTCGCAGAGGCGGCGGCCGGCGAGTGGGAGGCGATCTGGACGCCGGTGCGGGCGCGGGGCGCCGCCGGGGCGAGCGTCTTCTGTCACCGCGACTATCACGCCGAGAATCTCATCTGGTTGCCAAGGCGCGCCGGCGCGGCGCTGGTGGGTCTGCTGGATTTCCAGGACGCCCTTCGCGCCCACCCGGCGTGGGACCTGTCCATGCTGATGCACGATGCCCGGCGGGATGTGTCCGTCGAGCGCGAACAGGCGGTTCTGGCGCGCTATCTGGCGGCGCGATCCGAAGGGGACGCGGAGGCGTTCACGGCCGACTTCCACGCTCTCGGGGCGCTCAACGTCGTCCGCATCCTGGGCCTATTCGCCCGCCTGGTGGCGCGAGACGGCAAGCCGCGCTATCGGGCCTTCATGGGCAGGCTGTGGGGCTATCTCGACCGTTGCCTGGAAGAACCGGCGCCGGCCGGCCTCGCCGCCTGGCTGGATCGCCACGTTCCGCGCGAGGCCCGCGCTTGACGGGCCCGACCACCGCCATGGTGCTGGCCGCCGGCCTGGGAACCCGTATGCGCCCCCTGACCGACCACAAGCCCAAGGCCCTGGTGGAAGTCGGCGGCAAGGCGCTCATCGACCATATGCTTGACCGGCTGGTCGCCGTCGGGGTGACGCGCGCGGTGGTCAATGTCCACGCCTTCGCGGGCCCGATGGAGGAACATCTGGCGGGTCGACGCGACCTGGAGATCCTGGTCTCCGACGAGCGCACAGCGCTCCTGGAGACCGGCGGCGGTTTGAAAAAGGCCCGCCCGCTGCTGGGCGAGGAACCCATACTGGTGGCCAATATCGATTCGGTGTGGACGGAAGGCGAGACGCCGGCGCTCGGGCGGCTGATCGACGCCTGGGACGTCACGCGCATGGACGTCCTGCTGCTGCTGGTCGGCGTCGAAGTCAGCCTGGGATTCGATGGTCCGGGCGACTTCTTTCGCGGGGCCGACGGCGCCCTGACCCATCGGGGCGCGGCGGCGCGGGCTCCGCTGGCCTATATGGGCGCCCACATGATCGATCCCCACATCATCGACGGTTGGCCGGACGGCCCGCACGGCCTGTTTCTCCATTGGATGCGTTTGGCGGAGGCCGAACGCCTGCACGGGGTGGTCGCCGAGGGTCCTTGGATGCACGTGGGCGATCCAGCGGGGCTGGCGGCCGCCGAGGCCCACCTCGCGAGCGCGCCATGAGCGGCTTTCTGGATACTCCCTCGCCACGTTGGTTCACCATCGGCGCGCATCGGCCGTTCCTGGAGGATCTGGCCGAGGGTGTGTGGAAGACTCTGGCGCCGGCGGGACCAGAGGCGCTGGCCCAGGCAACCATACTGATCCCCACCCGCCGGGCGGCGCGGTCCCTGGCCGAGGCCTTCCTGAAGGCGGCGGGAAAGGCAGCGGTGCTGCTGCCGCAAATCCGCGCCCTGGGCGATCTCGACGAGGACGAGCCGCCGTTCGAGGCCGAGGACATCGCGCTCCACCTTCCGGCGGCCATCAGCCCCATGCGCCGCCGGTTCGAACTGGCTCATCTGGTGGTCGAGCACGAGGGTTTGCTGGAGCGCAGTCTCGACGCCGGCGCGGCCCTGGAGCTGGCCGATGCCCTGGCCGGCTTCCTGGACGGTTGCCAGATCGAGGAAACCGGCGATCCGCTCGCCGTCGAAGCCCTGGTGGAGGGCGAACTGGCCCGCCACTGGCAGGTGTCGGCCCGCTTCCTCAATCTCGCTCTCGAGGCGTGGCCCCGGCGCCTGGTGGTTCTAGGCCTGATGGATGTGGCCGAACGGCGGGTTAAGTTGATGCGGGCTCTGGCGGCGCGCTGGCGCGACCGTCCGCCCTCGGACGTTCTCATCGCCGCTGGCTCGACTGGCGCCGCGCCGGCGGCGGCCGATCTGCTGGCCGCCATCGCGGCGGCGCCGAACGGGGCCGTGGTGCTACCCGGTCTGGACATGCCCCTCGCCGATGCGGCGTGGGCAGAGGTGGACGAGGCCCATCCGCAGGGCGCGCTGAGGCGCCTCCTCGATCGTTCGGGGGTCGCGCGCTTGCAAGTGCGCGAGTGGGATCCCGCCAAGGAGTCCGACGCACGCGGCCGTTGGCGGCGGCGGGTGATCAACGAGGCGCTCCGCCCGCCCGCGGCCACCGCCGACTGGCTGGAGCAGATCGCCGCCCTGCGCGCCGAGGGCGCGACTGCCGGGACCGACCCTATCGCCGAAGGCCTGACGGGTCTGGTCTCCCTCACCGCCGCCGGCGAGGAGGAGGCCGCCGCGGTGGCGGCGCTTCTCCTGCGCGAGACCCTGGAGACACCGGACAAGACCGCCGCCCTGATCACCCCCGACGCCGCCCTGGCCAGGCGGGTGAGCGCCCGATTGACCCGCTGGAACATCACCGCCGACTCTTCGGCCGGCCAGCCGCTCGCCGCCGCGCCCATCGCCGTGCTGGCGAGCCTCGTCGCCCGCGCCGCGGCCGACCCCGCCGATCCGGTCACCCTGCTGGGAATCGTCAAACATCCGCTGACCCGGCTGGGGCTTGACGAGGAGACCCTGGAGCGCGGCCGCCGGGCGCTGGAGCGTTACGGCCTTCGCGGTCCCCGCCCGGCTGGCTGGGAGGCGCTGACGGAGCGCCTGACCGAATGCCTGGCCAAGGCCGCCGGCGAGGATGCCGACGCCGACGAATCCTCGAAAGCGCGCGCCGCCGCCATCGCCCAGGCCATCGATCTCGCCGACCGTCTGCGCGTCGCCCTGGACGTGGCGCGGGCGCCCTACCTCGAAGATACGGCGGCGGCGGCGGCGGACGCGGCGCGGGGCGTCGTCTCGGCGTTGGAGATTTTGGCGGCCGGGCCGCAAGGCGGCCTGGGCGAGCTCTGGGCCGGACAGGCGGGAGAGGTCGCCGCCGGCCTTTTCGCCGCCCTCCTGGAGGAAAGCGACGGATTGCCCGTGGTTACCCGCGCCGGCTTTTCGCAACTCATCGACCACCTGACGGCCGCCGAGCTGGTGCGCCCTGGCGGCGCCAGCCATCCGCGCCTGCGCATATTGGGCGTTCTGGAAGCGCGTCTGATCCGCGCCGACCGCCTGATCCTGGCAGGTCTGGAGGAAGGGGTGTGGCCGAGGGGCGCGCCCATCGATCCCTTCCTGTCGCGGCCCATGCGCGCCAGGCTGGGCCTGCCGCCGCCCGAGCGGCGGATCGGGCTGTCGGCCCACGATTTCGCCCAAGCCGCCGCCGCGCCCGAGGTCATACTGATCGATAGCGAGCGGCGGGCCGGCGCGCCGGCCACGGCGTCGCGCTGGCTGTGGCGGCTGCGCACCCTGGCCAAAGGGGCGGGCGTCGCCCTGCCCGGACGCCGCGAGGTCCTCGCCTGGGCCCGCGCCCTGGACGCCCCGATTTTGCCGCCGCCACCGGCATTGAGGACCGCGACCCGCCCCCGTCCGGTCCCGCCCCTGGCCGCTCGGCCCCGGCGAATGTCGGTGACCGGCGTGGAACGCTGGGTGCGCGATCCCTACGCCATCTATGCCCGCGATGTTCTGAAACTGAAGCCGCTCGACGCACCGGACGCGCCCATCGAGGCCATGGCGCGCGGCGCGGCCATTCACGCCGCATTCGAACGCTTCGCCCGCGAGCATCCGGAGGTGTTGCCGGACGACGCCGAGGCCCGCTTCGCCGCCCTGGTCATCGAGGAACTGGCCCGCGCCGGCATGCCGCAGGCGCGGATGGCCCGCGAGCACGCCTTGGCCGCCAATGTCGCCCCCTGGGTGGTCGCCTTCGAGCGCCGCCGCCGGCCTGGGGCTCGGCTGATCGTCGAGGCCAGGGGCGAGCATAGGTTTGAGGGGCCCGGCGGCCCCTTCACCCTGACCGCCCGCGCCGACCGCATCGAGGCGCGTGGCGAGATCGCCGACATTCTTGATTTCAAGACTGGCGCGGCGCCGACCGCGAGGCAGATGCGGGTCGGATTTTCGCCCCAGCTCACCCTGACCGGGGCCATTCTGGCGCGGGGCGGTTTCGCGGACCTCGGTCCTATCGCGCCGGGCGAACTTCTCTATGTCCGGGTCAGCGGCGGGCGTACGCCCGGCCGCGAGGAGCGCCGCGGCGTTCCCGGCGAGAGCGAGACGCTGGCCGAGGCGGCGTTCGAGGGCCTGGGGCGGCGCGTGGCCCTGTTCGACCGCGCCGACACGCCTTACCCGTCCTGGGCCGCGCCGCAGTTCATCGGTCGTCAGGGCGGCGACTACGACCACCTGGCCCGGGTGTGGGAGTGGCATATGATCGGCGAGGGCGACGCGGAGGGAGGCGAATGAAGGCTGTCGCCGATCCGCAGGTCCAGGCCTCCGATCCGGGCGCCTCGACCTTCGTGGCCGCCAACGCCGGATCGGGCAAGACCTCGACCCTCGTCAAGCGGGTGGCCCGCCTGCTGCTGGCCGGGGCGCGGCCCGAAGCGATCCTCTGCGTCACCTACACCAAGGCCGGGGCGGCGGAGATGCAGCGGCGGCTGTTCGAGACCCTGGGCGACTGGGCGGTGATGGAGGACGGCGCGCTCACCAACGCCCTGGGGGCGATCGATGAACACGACCGAAGCCTCTCGGACGCCCGCGCCCTCTTCGCCCGCGCCCTGGAGACGCCCGGCGGCCTGAAGATCCAGACCCTGCACGCCTTCTGCGAAAAGCTGCTGCGACGGTTTCCCCTGGAGGCGGGCGTCTCGCCCGGGTTCACCGTGCTGGAGGACCAGGCCGCGGCCGAGGCGTCGGCCAGGGCGCGCGAGGATGTGGCGCGGCTGGCCATGGCGAAACCCGACGGCGCGGTGGGCCGAGCCTACGCCCACTTTTCGGTGGAGCTCGACTGGGATTCGTTCAACCGGATGTTCGAAGCCTTCGCGGGCCGCCGCGGCGAGATCGGGGCCTATGTGGACCGGTGCGATGCGCGGGGAGGCTACGGCTCCGACGTCTGGCGGCGCTGCGGCTTTGCCGCCCCGACCTCGCGCGCGGCGATTGAGAGGGAGGCTCTGGGGCGCGTCCGCTGGGGCGGGTGGGCGCGGGCGGCGCGGGCGCTCTCGCGGGGCACGGCGGCGACCGATCAGCCTCTCGGGGCGACGATGCTGGCGGTGACCGCCGGCTCGCCCTTCGCCGAGATCTGGAAGGTGTTTTCGACCCAGGCCGGGACGCCGAAAGCGAAGCTGGGGACGCAGGCCGTCGATCCCGCCACCCACGCCTGGCTGATCGAGGAGCAGGGCCGCCATCTGAAGACTCGCGAACTGCTGATCGCCGCGGCGGTGGCCGAGGACACTGTTCACGCCCTCAGCCTGGCCACTGCCTACGCCGGCCTCTACGAGGGCGCGAAGAGCGCCCAGGGCGGCCTCGACTTCGGCGATCTGATTTCGCACACCCATCGCCTCCTGACCGCCCGGGCCGACGCGGCGTGGGTGCTCTACAAGCTGGACGGCGGTCTCGAACACGTCCTGCTCGACGAGGGCCAGGACACCGCGCCTGAGCAGTGGGACATCCTGCGCGACCTCACCGCCGAATTCTTCACCGGCGCGGGGGCGGGGCCGGCCGGACGAACCCTGTTCGCGGTCGCCGACGAAAAGCAGTCGATCTTCTCCTTCCAGGGCGCCGCGCCCGAACGCTTCGCCGTGGAAAAACAGCGGTTCGGGGCGATGGTCGAGGCAGCCGGACAGCGCTTTTCGCCCGTCTCCCTGCTGGAAAGCTGGCGCTCGGCGCCGGAGATACTCGAATTCGTCGATAAGGTATTCATGGCGCCGGAGGCGCTGGCAGGTCTTCGTCCTTCCACGGACGAACGGGTGCTGGCGTTCCCGATCGTGCACAAGCCGACGCGAGGCGCGGGCGGTTGCGTCGAGATCTGGCCGCTGGAAGCAACCGAGCCGGCCGAGGAGGACGACCCCTGGGCGCCGGTGAACATCGAGCCTCGCGAGAGCGCTGGCCGCAAGCTCGCCCGGCGGATCGCGCGGGCCGTTCGCGCCATGGTCGAGCGCGGCGAGGCGGTGGGCGAGCGCGGAAGCGACCGAATGCGCCGCTGCGCGTATCGCGACGTCCTGATCCTGGTCCGCCGGCGAAACGCTCTCTTTCACGAGATCATCCGCGCCTTGAAGCGCGAAGGCGTGCCGGTGGGCGGGGCCGACCGGCTGAAGCTGTCCGACCATGGGGTGTTCGAGGATCTGATGGCCCTGGCGCGCTTCGCCCGCTTCCCCGCCGACGACCTTACCCTCGCCTGCCTGCTGCGCGGCCCGTTCTGCGAGGTCGACGAGGAGAGCCTGTTCGATCTGGCCCACGACCGCCAGGGCTGGCTATGGCGCGCGCTCGGCCGCCGCTCGTCGGAGCGGCCCGCATGGGGCGCGGCGGTGGCCTTTCTGGGCTGGGCGCGCGGCGAAGCCGAGCAGGCAGCGCCCTTCGATTTCTTCAGCCGCGCCCTCGCCCGTCTCGACGGCGAGAAGCGCTCCATGCGCCAGCGGCTGCTGACCCGGATGGGGGCGGAGGGCGAGGACGCCCTGGACGCTTTTTTGGCGGAGGCTCTGGCGGCCGAAGGCCGCGACCTGCGCGATCTGGAGAGCTTCATCGCGGACATGTCGATGAGCGAAATCGAGGTCAAGCGCGAACAGGACGACGGGCGCGGTCACTCGGGAGGGCGGGGGGGCGGCGAGGTGCGGGTGATGACCGTGCACGGGGCCAAGGGCCTGGAGGCGCCCATCGTCATCCTGCCCGACACCACCACCCGCGCCACCGATCGCGGCGGACCGTTGCTGGAATCCAAGGAAGGCGGTTTCCTGTGGGCGCCGCGCAAGGCCGATGACTGCCCCGCCTCGTTCGAGGCGCGCGAGCGGCGGGCCAGGGCGTCGGAGGGCGAATCCTCGCGCCTGCTCTATGTGGCCCTGACCCGGGCCCGCGACCGGCTGATCGTCTGCGGCGTGGAGAGCCGACTCTATGAGCGAAGCTGGTACGACTATGCCCGGCGGGCCTTCGACGACCTGCCGATCCGCGCCTTCGCGATGGAGGACGGCGCCGAGGGTTGGCGCTACGGAGCCGATCCCACGCCGGCGACCGCGACCCAGGACGCGGCGAACGAAATCGTCCTTCTGCCTTCCTGGGCGCACGGGCTCGCGCCCAGCGAACCGGCCCTGGCGCGCTACGCCTCACCCTCGACCCTGAGCGAGGAAGCCAAGGGCGCGGCCCCCTCGCCGCTTGGCGTCGTCGCCGGCCTGGGGCGCTATCGGCGCGGCGAGCTGATCCATCGGCTCCTGCAGCTTCTGCCCGATATCCCGGTCGACGCCCGCGAGGGCGCGGCGCGGCGCCTGATGGCGCGCGAGGCCGATCTCACCGAGGAGCAACGGGCCGAGATGGCTGACGCCGCCCTGGCGGTCCTCGCCGACCCGCAATTTTCCGCCGTGTTCGGTCCCGGCTCCAAAGCCGAGGTGGCCCTGGCCGGCGCCGCAGCCCGCCTGCCCGCGGGCCTCGCCATCTCCGGCCGCGTCGATCGCCTGGTGGTCGAAGCAGGCCGCGTCCTGGTCATCGACTTCAAGACCAACCGCCCCGCCCCGGCGACCATCGAGGCCGCCGACCCCGCCTACGTCCTCCAGATGGCTATCTACGCCGCCGTCCTGGCGGAGATCTTCCCCGGCCGGAAGATCGAGGCGGCCCTGGTGTGGACCGATGGGCCCAAGCTGATGGCCGTGCCAGAGGGGGCGATGGCGGAGGCCTTGGCCCGCATCGCTCCCAGCCAAGCCAACGCGCGTCCATGAGTCGATGGCGCCCTGGTTGGCGGCGAAATTGCTCTTGCGGGACGACAAGCCCGCTTCCAAAAAATCACCGGCGGCGTAGGGTCCGGCCCGGCCCGGCCGGTTTCAAGGCCCCTCGCGAGCACGCCCATGGATTTCCCCGCCCAGACCTATGACGCCGCCCGCTATAAGCGGGCCGGACGGGGCCGGATCTACGACTCCATTCTGGACACCATCGGCGACACGCCCCTCGTCCGTCTGCCCCGGCTGATGGCCGAGATCAAACCCAAGGGCGAGGTGACAGCCAAGCTGGAGTTCTTCAACCCGCTCGGCTCGGTGAAGGACCGGATCGGGGTCTCGATGATCGAGGACATGCAGGCTCGAGGCCTGATCAAGGACGGGACCACCATCGTCGAGCCGACCAGCGGCAATACCGGCATCGCGCTCGCCTTCGTGGCGGCGGCCAAGGGGCTGAAGCTGATCCTGGTCATGCCCGAGAGCGGCTCGATGGAGCGGCGCAAGATGCTCCTCATCCTGGGCGCGCGACTGGAGCTGACGCCCAGTGAAAAGGGTATGGCCGGAGCGGTGGCGCGGGCGCGCGAGCTGCTGGCGGAAATCCCCGGCGCGGTCATGCCGCAGCAGTTCGAGAACGAGGCCAATCCGCTGATCCACCGCGTCTCGACCGCCGAGGAGATCTGGAACGATACCGCCGGCGCGGTGGATGTGGTGGTGTCGGGCGTGGGGACGGGCGGGACGCTGACCGGCGTCGGCCAGGTGCTCAAAAGCCGCAAACCCTCGGTGCGCATGGTGGCCGTGGAGCCGACCGGCTCGGCCGTGCTGTCGGGCGGTCAGCCCGGCCCCCACAAGATCCAGGGCATCGGCGGCGGCTTCGTGCCGGCCATCCTCGACCGCGGCGTGATGGACGAGATCATCCAGGTCACGGGCGAGGATTCCTTCGACATGGCCCGCCGCTGCGCCCGCGTCGAGGGCATACCGGTGGGGATCTCCTCCGGCGCGGCGCTGGTGGCGGCCTTCGACGTGGCGGCGCGCCCGGAAATGGCGGGCAAGCTGATCGTCGCCATCGTCCCCAGCTTCGCCGAGCGATACCTGTCGACGGCGCTGTTCGAGGGGCTTTGACCGCCGAGCCATGACCGCCCAGCCATGACCGACGTCTACGGCTCGCTGAAGCGCTCGGCGGTGATGCGGCGGGTGAAGGGGCGCGGCACGGGACCGGAGCTCGCGGTTCGCCGGCTGGTCTGGTCGCTGGGCGGGCGTTATCGCCTGAACCGCGCCGATCTGCCGGGCAAGCCCGACATCGTGTTGGCCGGCCGCAGCCTCGCCATCTTCGTCCACGGCTGCTTCTGGCACGGCCATGACTGCGCGCGGGGCGCGCGGGTCCCCAAGACCAACCGCGACTACTGGACAGCCAAGATCGACCGCAACCGCGTCCGCGACTTCGCCGCGCGGGTCGCGCTGGAGGCGGCGGGTTGGCGGGTGGAGAGCGTGTGGGAATGCGCGCTGAAGGATCGCGCGGCCCTGGCGGCGCGGGTGGCGAGTTGGCTGGCGCGCGTGCCTTGAACATCGGTCGATTTCAAGGGGTCGCGCGCCTTTATCCCGGCGCTTACGGGTTGACAGACCCCGCGCTAGGAAGGAACGGCGCTCACCGTCTCGGACGCGACTTCGTAAACCCGCGAGCAGTATTCGCAGGTGACCTTGATCCGGCCATCGGGCTCGACCATTTCGGCGCGCTCTTCCGGCCCGAAGGCGGCCAGCATCGCCGCGACCCGATCGCCTGAACAGCGGCAAAAGCCGCTGAGGGCCAGGGGTTCGAACAGGCGTACGCCGTCCTCGTGGAACAGGCGCCAGAGCAGGGTCTCGGCGGAAACGGTCGGGTCGATCAGTTCGTCCTCGCCCACTGTCTCGACGAGGGCCTGGGCCCGCATCCAGGCCTCGGCGGTCGAGTCACGCGCCTCGTCCTCGGCGATGGTCTGGACGAGCAGGCCGCCGGCGCGCCAGCGCGGGCCGCCGCCGTCGTCGGCCTGGCCGACCGCCAGGCGCACCCGCGTCGGCGTCTGTTCGGACTGGGCGAAATAGGTCTCGGCGCACAGGGCCAGAGTCTCGCCCTCGATGGGCGTGACGCCCTGGTAGCGTTCGGTGTCGGGCCCCTGATCGATGGTCATCGTGAAGGCGCCGGCGCCGAGCAACGCGCCGGCCCCCGGCCGGGCGACCTTGGCCGACAAGGCGGCGACCCGCGCCGCGTCGAAGCGGCAATAGCCGCGCAGCGCGCCTGCGGTGTCGTAGTCGGCCGCCACATAGGCGACGGGTCCCGAGCCCTGGGCCTGGACGATCAGCCGGCCCTCGAACTTCAGGCTGGCCCCGACCAGGGCGGCCAGGGCGCAGGCTTCGCCCAGGAGGTTGGCGACTGCTACCGGATAGGCGTGGCGGCCGAGCACCTCGTCCACCGCCGCCCCCAGGCGCACGATGCGCCCACGCACCGGCTGGCCCTCGATGGCGAAGGCGGCGACGAAATCATCGGGGGCGAGGTCGGGCACGCCGCGGATATAGGAAGCGCGGCCAGCGTTTCATGTCACAGGGCGCCGAAACACCAGGCCAGGATCGACTTCTGGACATGAATGCGGTTTTCCGCCTCGTCCCAGACCAGGGAGGCCGGACCGTCGATCACCGCGTCGGTGACCTCCTCGCCGCGATGGGCGGGCAGGCAGTGCAGGAAGACCGCGTCCGGCGCGGCCAGGGCCATCAGCGCCTCGTCCACCTGGTAGGGGGCGAAGGCAGCCACGCGGTCGTCGTAATCGGCGTCGCCCATGGACACCCAGCCGTCGGCGATCACGCAGTCGGCGCCGCGCGCGGCGGCGCGCATGTCGGAGGTGACTTCCACATGGCCGCCGGCCCGGGCGACATCGGCGCTATCGGGCGGGTAAGCCGCCGGCCCGGCCACGACGAACCGGAAGTCGAACTTGGCGGCGGCGTGGATGAAGCTGGCGCAGACATTGTTGCCGTCGCCCACCCAGGCGAAGGTCTTGCCGGCCACCGGGCCGCGATGCGCCTCGAAGGTCATCAGGTCGGCCAGGATCTGGCAGGGATGGCTCTTGTCGGTGAGGCCGTTGATCACCGGCACGCTGGCGGCAGCGGCGAAGCGTTCCACGTCGTCATGGCTGGCGGCGCGGATCATCACGCCATCCACCATGCGCGAGAGCACCCGCGCGGTGTCCTCGATGGTCTCACCGCGCCCCAGCTGCATGTCCGCCCCGGTGGCGATGATGCTCGATCCGCCGAGCTGGCGCATGGCGGCGTCGAAGGAGAACCGGGTGCGGGTCGAACTCTTCTGAAAGATCATCGCCAGGGTGCGCCCGGCGGCGGGGACGTCGACGTCGGCCCGTCCCTTGGGCCAGCCGCGTCGCGCGGCCTTGCGGGCCTTGGCGTCCTCGAGGATGGCGCGCAGCACCGCGGCGTCAAGCCGCCAGAGGTCGAGGAAGTGGCGAGGGTGGGTCACGCGGCGCCGTCGGCGGGCGCCGCCTTGGCGCGCGCCGCTTCGCAGGTCCGCTCCAGCTTGTCGATGGCCTCGCGCGCCTCCTCGGCCGTGATGATAAGGGGCGGTAGCAGGCGCACGCAGTTGTCGCCGCCGCCGGCGATCAGCAGGCGCTGCTCCCGCGCCAGGGCCATGAACTCGCGGTTGTCGCAGGCGAGTTTGACGCCGATCAGCAGGCCCTTGCCGCGCACCTCGGCGATCACGTCGGGATAGCGATCCTGAAGGCCCTTGAGCCCTTGGGTGAAGTAGCCGGCCATCTCGCGCACGTGGGCCAGGGTCTCTTCGCGGCTGATCTCCTCGAACGCCGCCAGGCCGACGGCCATGGCCAGGGGATTGCCGCCGTAGGTCGAGCCGTGCGCGCCGACGCCCATGCCGCTCGCCGCCCTCGCCGTCGCCAGACACGCCCCGACCGGAAAGCCGCCGCCCAGCGCCTTGGCGACGCAGAGGATGTCCGGCGCCGCGTCGGCGGCCCACTCGTGGGCGAACAGCCTGCCGGTGCGCCCCAGGCCGCACTGGATTTCGTCGTAGATCAGAAGCACGCCGCGTTCGTCACAGAGGGCGCGGATGGTGGTGAGATCGGCCTCCGGCCAGGCCCGCGCCCCGCCCTCGCCCTGCACCGGCTCGAGGATCACCGCCGCGGTGGTCGGTCCGATGGGGGCCTTGAGCGCGTCCATGTCGCCGAACGGCAGGGTGACATAGCCGGGCAGCGGCGGTCCGAAGCCCTCGGTGTAGTGCGGATTGCCGGCCGCGAACACGGCGGCGTAGCTGCGGCCATGGAAGGCGCCTTCGAAGCCGAGGATGTCGATGCGTTCCGGCGCGCCGTTCGCCCAATGATATTTGCGCGCCATCTTCAGGGCGCACTCCACCGCCTCGGTCCCCGAATTGGTGAAGAACACTACATCGGCGAAGGTGGCGGCGGTCAGCTTTTCGGCCAGCGCCTCCTGGCCGGGAATGCGGAAGATGTTGGAGACGTGCCACAGCTTCTCGCCCTGCTCCTTCAGCGCCGCCACCAGCTTGGGATGGGCGTGGCCGAGCCCCGTGACGGCGATCCCCGCCAGGCAGTCCAGATAGGCCTCCCCCTCCGCCGTATAGAGCCGCGCCCCGACCCCCCGCTCGAACGCCAGCGGCGCGCGGTTATAGACTCCCAGCAGATGATCGGCGGGTGCGGCGGGCGGATCGGCGAGGGCCATGGGCGAGGCTTCCATGAAACGATGCGTCCCCGCGCTCAGGGGCGCGAGGACGGGAAGCGCGGCGTTTTGGTTCGCGAGGGGGGTTCTGTCAACGCGTGTGGCAAGCTGAGGCCAATCGGGTGAACAAGCGACACCGGAGCGCGGGCGTCTCGCCCGCATCTTCGATACGGGTAGGACGTTGAAAAAAGAGCGGGCGAGACGCCCGCGCTCCGACAGTCTCTACCGAACGTCTAGGCGCACGTTGGATCGCCCCGTTGTCCGAGTCCCTCACGTCTTCATCTTATACCCAGTCGCGAACATCCACAGGCACACTCCGGCCAGCAGCACGGTGAGCGCCGCCGTCATGGCCACGCCCACCGCCAGCGATCCGTCCGCATGGCCGATGAAGCCGTAGCGGAAGCCGGCGATCAGATAGAAGAAGGGGTTGTAGTGGGAGGCGGTTCGGAACGGTTCGGGCAGGCGCGAGACGAGGTAGAAGGTGCCCGAGAGGAAGGTCATCGGCATGACCACGAAATTGCTCACCGCGGCGATGTGGTCGAACTTCTCCGACCAGATGGCCGCCATGATACCCAGCATCCCCATGATCAAGGCCGCGCCGCAGCCGAAATAGATCACCGCCCATGGGTGGGCGACGCCCAGGCGGGCGAAGGGCGCCACCGCCGCCGCGGTGACCGCGCCGACCAGCACGCCGCGGGTCGCGGCCCCCAGGGTGAATCCCGCCACCTGCTCGGCGGGCGATAGCGGCGGGGTAAGGAAGTCGCCGATCAGGCCGTTCATCTTGGCCTGCAGCAGGCTCGACGAGGAGTTGGAAAAGGCGTTGCCGAGGATCTGCATCATGATCAGGCCCGGGGCGACGAAGGTGGCGAAATTCACCCCTTCGATCGGTGGGGCGGCGCCGCGCACGGCGACCACGAAGACCAGCATGTAGAGAAGGGCGGTGACCACCGGCGCGGCCAGGGTCTGGGTGCCGACCTTCCAGAACCGGCGCACCTCGCGCATGTAGAGGGTGCGCAGGCCGATCCAGTTGACCCCGTGGTAGTCGCGAGGCAGCGGCGGGATGACGCCCGCGGCCGAAGCCATGTCCTTCATGGCCCTCATGTGCCCCCACGCGGCGTGGATCGCAAGGCGCTGACGATGGACGGCGATGCGACGATCTCTGTGGATGAATTCGTGGCGCCTATTGTGTCTTGTTTCAGGCGGCATACGATATCTTGTGTCCGCCGATGGGACGAACCATCTCCGGCGGGGCGGGAACGGACGGGAGGTTGCGATCATGGGATGGACCGACGAACGGGTTGAATTGCTCAAGAAGCTCTGGCTGGACGGCCATTCGGCCAGCCAGATCGCCAAGCAGCTTGGCGGGGTGACGCGCAACGCCGTCATCGGCAAGGTGCATCGCCTCGGCCTTTCGGGCCGCGCCACGCCCTCGCAGCCGGCTCGGCCGATCTTCAAGGCCCCCCGCCCGGCTCGCCCGCTGGTCTCCAGCCCGCCGGTTCCGCGCCGCCTCGCCGAGCATCATCATGCGCCGCCGATGCCGGCGGCGCGGCCAGCGCCCTACGTGGAAGAGCCCGGCACGGCCACGGTGCTGACCCTGGGCGCGCACATGTGCAAATGGCCGATCGGCGATCCGGCCACCGACGCGTTCACCTTCTGCGGCCGGCGCGCCGGCGAGGGCGCCCCCTATTGCGTCGAACATGCCCGCCTCGCCTACCAGCCGCAGCAGGCCCGCAAGAAATCCAGCCCCTCCGAACTGGCCAGGTCGCTGCGGCGGTACATCTGAGGGCCTTCGACCCCTGCCCAGGGCGGCGGGGAGAGTCTAGATTGGCGGCATGACTGACGTCGCGACCGCCGAGGCCGAGGACTCCAACGCTCGGCCCTACAGCGTTTCCGAACTCGCCTTCGCGCTCAAGCGGACGATCGAGGCGGCCTATGGTTTCGTGCGGCTGCGCGGCGAGCTTTCCAAGGTCACCTTCCACGGCAACGGCCATGTCTATCTCGACCTGAAGGACGACAAGGCGTGCATTTCGGGGGTGATCTGGAAGGGTCAGGTGGGCGCCCTGGCCATCCGTCCGGAGACCGGTCTGGAGGTGATCGTCACCGGCCGCGTGACCACCTATCCAGGCCGCTCGCAATATCAGATCGTCATCGAGACCATGGAGGCGGCGGGGATCGGCGCCCTGCTCGCCCAGCTCGAACGCCTGAAAGCGAAGCTCGCCGCCGAGGGCCTGTTCGAGATCGAGCACAAACGCCCGTTGCCGGCCATGCCCGCCGTGATCGGCGTGATCACTAGCCCGACCGGAGCGGTGATCCGCGACATCCTGCATCGCATCCGCGAGCGCTGGCCGTGCCGGGTTATCGTCTGGCCGGTGGTGGTGCAGGGCGACCAGGCCGCCGCCCAGGTGCGCGCCGCCATCGCGGGTTTCAACGCCCTGGAGGCGGTCGGGCCCATCGCCCGCCCCGACCTCATCATCGTCGCCCGCGGCGGCGGTTCAGTGGAGGATCTGTGGCCGTTCAACGACGAGGACCTCGCCCGCGCCGCGGCGGCCTCGCGCATTCCGCTGATCTCGGCGGTGGGGCACGAGACGGACACCACCCTGATCGACTTTGTCTCCGATCGTCGCGCGCCGACCCCCACGGCGGCGGCGGAAATCGCGACCCCGGTGCTGGCCGAACTCGCCGCGGCCCTAGCCGACCATCAGCGCCGGATGATCCAGTGCGGCGCGCGGGCGATCGACCACCGCCGCGCCCGCCTCGCCGCCGCCGGGGGCGCCCTGCCCCGCCCGAGCGATCTTCTGGCCATCGCCACCCAGCGCCTGGACTTGGCGGCCGGCCGGCTGGGCGCGGCGCTGCAAAGGAACGTCGCCGCCCATCGTCACGACTTCGCCGCTCTCGCCGCGCCGCTAAAGCCGGTGCTGCTGCTGCGGCCCATCCAGGTGAAGGCCGAACGGCTGGACAGATTGGCCGCGCGCCTGGAGCCGGCCGCGCGGCGTCGCATCGAGCGGGCGGGCGAGGCCCTGGCCGGACTGGAGAAGCTGCGCGTCTCGTTCAACCCCGACCGCCCCCTGACGCGAGGCTTCGCGCGCGTCCATCGCTGGGACGGCTCACTCGTCCGGGCGGCCGGAGCGCTGGGCGCCGGCGAGGCGGTGAAACTGGTGTTCGGCGACGGCGATCGGGGCGCGACGATCGACGACGCGGCGCCCGGCGCCTCCCGGCGTGGCCCGCCCGCCCGCCGCGACCAGGGCCAGGGCAGCCTGTTCTGACCGGGCGGATTGGAACCCGCGCCGGATGGGGCTAGATGAACGGCCATGAACGCCCACGACAGAGACTTCGCCGGGAGATCCGAGGACATCGCCGTGGTGCGCTATGGCGACGGCGATCTGACGGTGGTGAGGCCCGGCCGCTATGTGATCTGCGCCGTTTCGGGCAAGCGCATCGCCCTGGACGCCCTGCGCTATTGGAACCCCAAGTTGCAGGAAGCCTACGCCGGCCCGGCCGAGGCCCTGGCGCGGTGGAAGCAGTTGAACGACTGACGACGGCGCTCACTTCCCCCGCCCGCCCGCCCCGGTGATCTCCTTGATCAGGCCCTGGACGAAGGTCTTGGCGCCGGCGCCCCAGACGACCTTCAGATGGGCGAGGGTGTTGGCGGCGGGACCTTCGAACTTCCATTCGCAGGCATCGAACCGGCAGCCGGCGAAGCTGGGTGGCTCACCCCCGCCGTAGACCAGCCGGCATTGGCGAAACTCGCAGTCCTCGAAGTGCTCGCCGTCGAGGCTCACGGTCTCATGGGTGCGGACGGTGGCGGCGGCCACGGCGCCTGGTCCCTAGTCTTCCTGCCTGGGCGCGTCGCCGCCCGACTCGCTGGCGGTCTTTTCGCGTTCCTTCTGCTCGCGCTTGGCGGCGGCCTTTTCAGCGACCTTGGCCGCCTTGATGCGCTCGCGGTCCAGGCGTTCGAACTGGTAGTTGGGTTTGCGCGGCATGAGGCGGAATCCTTCATCTTGTGGCGGCGGAGGCGGTCCATCGCCGATTTGGAGCGAATTTGCGAGCTCTTTGACGCCATCCACCCTATGGGCGGTTCGCCGAAGAGTCCAAACTACGGCCGATCGCCTATCCAGATTCGCTTCCCAGGCCACGCAAGACGCGATGATCGCCACGCCGCCGGACACTGAAGGATACCTCGTCCACGACGCCGTGGGTCCGCCCCTCAGCGGCGTGCATGCCGGCGCCACGATCGCGGTGGGGATCAATTCCCTGCTGGTGGTGGGCGTCCTGCCGATCTTGCTGGGCGCCCTGGCCGACGAACATCGACTGAGCGCGGCGGGGATCGGCCAGGCGGCCACCCTCGAATTGCTGGCCATGGGTGTCTCGACCGCCTTGGCCGGGCTTTTCCTCAAGCCCCAACGCCTGAAGACGGTCGGCGTGGCCGCCTCAGTGGCTCTGGCCGTGTTCGATCTGGTCACCGTATGGGGCGAGGGAGGCGGGTTGCTGGGCCTGCGGGCCTGCGCGGGCGCGGCGGAAGGCGTCCTTTTGTGGATCACGGTCGGCATGATCGCCCGGACGGTGACTCCCGAGCGCTGGGCGGGCGTTTTCTTCACCACCCAGACCCTGGCTCAATTGGGACTCGCCGTGGTGCTGGCCCTCTGGGTGATGCCGAGATTTGGGGCCAATGGCGGCTATGCGGCCTTGGCCGCGGCCAGTCTGCTCGGGGTCGCTCCGGCGCTCGCCGCGCCCAGCCGCTACGCGCCGCTGCCCAAGGCGTCTGGTGGAGGTGGCGCGCCGCCCTTGCGCGGCTGGATCGCCCTTGGCGCGACCCTGATCTACGTTTCGGCGGCCGGCGCGGTGAGTGTCTATCTGCAACCGCTTGCTCATCAGGCGGGCCTGGGCGCGGATGTCGCCCGCACCGCGATCTGGATCTCCCTGGTGGCTCAGGTTCTGGGCGGCGCCGCGGCGACGCTCCTGGCCGGCAGGATTCGCTACTTCACGGTCTTCCTGATCGCCTCGGCGACCTATCTGGCCGTCTGGTATGTCTATTCGCGGCATACGCCGGCGTGGCTGTTCGTGTCGGCCAATGCGCTGGCCGGTCTGGTGACCCTGTTTCTCGCCCCCTTCCTGGTGCCGCTGACCATCGACGCCGACCCGAGCCGACGGGCGGGTATGCAGAGCGGCGCGGCGCAATTGCTCGGCGGGGCGCTGGGCCCGCTGCTGGCCTCCCTGGTCGTCGGCCAGGGCGACGTGCACGGCGTGCTGTGGATGGGGGCGGCGCTTTTGCTGGCCGGCCTGGCGGTGGTGGCGTGGTTGCGGGTGACGGCGGGGCGTCCTATTTCCACGGCCACGCCGCCTTAGGGGCGACGCCGCGCCAAACCAGAGGGAGACTTGAAATGGCATACCGGGTCGCCGTGGTCGGCGCCACGGGCGCGGTCGGGCGCGAGATGCTGAACATCCTGGAGGAGGTGAACTTCCCGGTCGCGAAGATTCACGCCATCGCCTCGCGCAATTCCATCGGCGTCGAGGTCGGCTGGAAGGCGGGCGTGGTCAAATGCGAGGATGTCGCCCAGTTCGATTTCTCGAGCGTCGATGTGGTCCTGATGTCGGTCAGCGGCGACTTTTCCCGCGAATGGGCGCCGCGCATCGGGGCCGCCGGGCCGATCGTCATCGACAATTCGTCGGCCTGGCGGATGGATCCCGACGTGCCATTGATCGTGCCGGAGGTAAACCCGGACGATGTGGCCCTGGCCCGCGGCCGGAACATCGTCGCCAACCCCAACTGCTCCACCGCCCAACTGGTGGTGGCGCTCAAGCCCCTGCACGACGCGGCGCGGATCAAGCGGGTGGTGGTGGCGACCTATCAATCGGTGTCCGGGGTCGGCAAGGAGGGCATGGACGAGCTTTGGGATCAGACCAAGGGCGTCTTCGTGCTCGGCCCCTCCGAGCCGCGCGTCTTTTCAAAGCAGATCGCCTTCAACGTCATTCCCTGCTGCGGCGCCTTCCGCGACGACGGCTACACCGATGAAGAGCACAAGATGCGGGACGAGACCCACAAGATTCTCGATCCAGCCATCGCGCTCACCGTCACCTGCGTGCGCGTGCCGGTGATGGTCGGGCACTCCGAAGCGGTGAACGTCGAGTTTCACGATCCCCTCGACGAGGACGAGGCGCGCGACATCCTGCGCGAGGCGCCCGGCCTCATGGTGATCGATAAGCGCGAGCCCGCCGGCTACATGACCCCCAAGGAAGTCCAGGGCGAGTTCGCCGTCTATGTATCGCGCATCCGCCGCGATCCCACCGTGGAGCATGGCCTCTCCATGTGGGTGGTGGCCGACAATCTGCGCAAGGGCGCGGCCCTCAACGCGGTGCAGATCGCGCAGCTTCTCCATGAGCGCGGCCTGATCGGACGCAAGGTTCTGGCGTGAATCTGGCGGCGCCGGCGCCGGGCGGGTCCACCCGCCAGGCGCTGATCGTCGGTGTCGGCTGCTATGTGCTTTGGGGCGCCATGCCGGCCCTGTTCATCGTCATGAGCCACGCCGGCGCGACGCCCCTGGAAATCCTGGCCGAGCGGGCCGCCTGGTCGGCGCCCTGGGCGCTCGCCCTCGTCCTCATCGCCGGTCAGTCCGCCCAAGTGGCCCGAGTGTTCACCCGGCCCCGCCTGCTCGCCATGCTGGCCCTGTCGGCCCTGCTGATCGGCGGCGGGTGGGCGGTGTATGTCTGGGCGGTCACCAACGGGCGAAACCTCGAATCGAGCCTTGGCTACTACATCACCCCTCTGCTCAACATGGCGGCCGGCGCCCTGGTGTTCCGCGAACGCATCGACAGGATCGGCGCGGCGGCCATCGTCCTGGCGGGCGTGGGGGTCGTCCTGCAAACCCTCGCCCTTGGCCATCCTCCGGTGATCGCCCTCTTCCTCGCCTTCGCCTTCTGGGGCTATGGCCTGATCCGCAAGCGGATCGACGCCGACGCCCAGACCGGCCTGTTCGTCGAGTGCCTGCTGATGGCTGGCCCGGGCCTGGCCTATGTAGTCTGGCTGCACCACGCCGGCGGCGGCATCTTCGGCCGGTCGCTGGGTCATTCCCTCCTGATGGCGACGGCGGGCCCGGCCACCGTGGCGCCGCTGGCGCTGTTCGCCTGGACGGTGCGGCGCCTGCCGCTTTCGGTGATGGGTTTCCTGCAGTTCATCGCCCCGACCATCGGATTCGCCATCGGCATCGCCAACGGCGAGACCCTCACCCCGCTCACCGCCGTCTCGTTCGTGTTTATCTGGGGCGGGGCGGCGACCTTCATCTTCGGCGCCTGGCGGGCGACCCGAGCGCTTTCCGCAACGGTGGGAATGGGTGTCGCGACCGGAAAGCGCTCAGATGTTTAAGTTGAAGCCTGTCCCGATCGGGACAGGCTTGGGGCGCCTTCAGAGGGCGGCGTAGGCCGCCTCGATCAGGCGTCTGGCCCTCGGGTCGGCGATCAGCTCGGCCGACTGGCGGTTCATCACATAGGCGCCCGAAAGTCCGCGCTCGGGATCGGCGAAGGCGCAGCTTCCGCCCCAGCCGGAGTGACCGAAACTCTGGCGGCCGGGGCCGTAGATCCAAAGCCCTTCGTTACGCATGAAACCCGCGCCCCAGCTCATGTCATAGGGGAGCACCAGGTCGGGGCCGTGGATGCGCTCGCGGACAGCCTCCGCCGCCAGCCCAGGCGGAAGCATGCGCGCGGCGCCGACCTTGCCATCGCGGGCCAGGGCCGCCATCAGCCTGGCCAGAGCCGGCGCGGTGGCGTGGCCATTGGCGGCCGGGAATTCCGCGCGCCGCCACGCCGCCAGATCCATTCCGCCGGGAGAAGACCATTTGGTAAGGAAGGCGAGCCGCTTGACCTCGGTGATCGGGCCGAGGTCGGGCATGGCGGGCGGCCGGCGAATCTCGGCGCAGCGGATGTGTTCGGCGTCGGGAAGGCCGATCCACAGATCCAGGCCCAGAGGACCGGCGACGGCCTCGCGCAGGGCCGTCCCGATCGTGCGGCCATCCACGCGGCGGAAGATTTCGCCGGCGAGAAAGCTGAAGGTCACCGGATGATAGCCGCTCGCGCTCCCCGGCGACCACAGCGGCGCCATCGCCGCCAGCCGCCCGCACACCTTCTCCCAGTCATACCAGTCCACCGGCGCCCACGGCGCCTCCAGGCCCGCCAGGCCGCCCTGGTGGGAGAGAAGCTGTCCCACGGTGAGCGAGTCTTTGCCCGCCGCGCCGAATTCGGGCCACAGGTCGACCACCCGCCGGTCGTAGGCGAGGCGTCCCTGGCCGACCAGGCGGGCAATCATGAAACTGGCGACGGCCTTGGTGGTGGAAAAGAGCGGCGTGAGGGTGGCTTCGTCGAACGGCCGGCGTTGGTCGCGGTCGGCCCAGCCTCCCATCAGGTCGATGACGATCTCGCCGTCGATGGCCAGCGCGAAGCGGGCGCCCAGTTCCAGGCCTTCCTCGAAATTGGCCGCGAAGGCGTCCGCCACGGCCGCGAACCTGGGCGGACAGAGGCCATGTATCGCCGGGTCGGTCATGGGCGGCCCGACGCCCCGCGATCCTCCCCCGTCCTCTTACTGGGGAGGGGGACCCCGAAGGGGTGGAGGGGGCGCGTGAGCCACGTTTTCCTTCCCGCGAGCGGGACGCAGCTGCAAGGTCTTCGGCGCGACCGAGCACGGCCCG